>Ga0315281_10002782_pt1 | contig 25929 bp, 6 predicted proteins | sample YL17G07_0_MG_FD_204540 | JGI IMG/M metagenome (GOLD analysis project Ga0315281, IMG submission 204540) | Sediment microbial communities from Yellowstone Lake, YNP, Wyoming, USA - YL17G07_0 | ecosystem: Environmental > Aquatic > Freshwater > Lake > Sediment | place: USA: Wyoming | collected... | reverse complement strand
CCCGTCCCGTTCCACCAGGCGCCTCCACTGCCTGCAGGGTATTGCACCGCGTACTGTACCTTCCATATCCCGGACTTGTTCGTCCCGCCAAGCGTATCGTTCGCCGTACCGGATATCACCGCCAATCCACTGTGGAAATCCAGCACCGGCGACTGCAGAACCACCGTGGGCGATGTCGTGTCAATGTAATAATAGTTCGTCGCGTATGCCGACAGGTTCCCCGCATTATCAAAACTCCGCGCTTCCAACCGGTAATGACGCCCGTCTTCGACCGGCGGCGTCGCGTACTGCCAATTCTCCTGGCCCGCATATATCCAACTGCTCACGTTCAACGTCCACCCGTCCGTATGCCAGTACGAACTGTGGTACACGTCGTATTCGCATACCTGGACCTCTACACGGTTGATGCCAAACGTATCGCTTGAAGCGCCAACCAGATACGGCAACGTATAATCCGTGTCACCGGAACTGCCGTAGTACCGGTTCGATACAGGCTTCGTTATCCCCACCGTCGGCGGCGTCGCGTCGTACACAAAAGTAACCGTCGAATATACCGCCGACCAGTTGGACGCGTTGTCTTCCGCCTTCGCCACCACCTGGTACGTCGTCCCGTCGACCAAACCGCTAAGCGTCGTCCACGTCCAGGAACTCGCGTATATATGGTTCGCCTGCTGGTTCGTGCTGACTGCTATCCATCCACCCACTGTCATCGACGATACATCCAACCGCACATCGCTTAACCCCGACAATGCCGCGTTCGCCGTTCCGCTTATAACAGGTATCGCGCCGAGCCGAGCCGCGTCAACCGGATAGGCGATGGCAACGGACGGCGGCGTCGTGTCGTACGTAACCGTGTAGCTTGCCGGCGCACCTTCATTGCCCAAATCGTCTTCAGCCCAGTATTTAACCCGGTACTGATGGTCGGATATCCAGCTAACACCGCTCCGGTACCAATTGACGGCCGGGCCGGCGATGCTACCGATCCCGCTCGAGTTAAGTGTGCTCGTGTCAATGCCCCAGGCGGAACCTTTCCAATACGTACTTGGATAGGTCAGGTCTTGCACCGTTATCTTGACCCGGGCGACGTTTGCCGAAATACCCGCATAGTTGACTTCCGTCGTATCCGCCGCCGTTCCCGAAATACTGGGCAGGCTGTTCATCGCGGCGGCATCGGGCTTGATCAGATAACTGTTTGGCGCTTTCTGGTCAAACACAAAAATATTGCTCGACGTACCTACGATAAATGAGGCCTGCGAGTTAGACGCCTTGTCCCGCGCCCTGCCTACAACGAGGTAGGTATTTCCGCTCTTCCAGGCGATGGGCGGGTTGGGCACATACGTCCAACTGCTGTCATAAATACTGAAACCGCCGGCGTTCTCCGTGCTCAGCCAGACGGCGTCCGACTGCCAGTCGCCGTTCTCCTTATAATAACCAAGCGACACGGCCTGGCCGCCCAGGTCCTGGATGGCTATTTCCGCGCGGAGGGGCGCAAGATCGGTGATGTTGCCCGAAAGCGCGGCCAGTGATTTGCAGGTGCCGCCGTTGGCGGGCAGGACGACGGTTGCCGTCGGCCGCACCACGTCAAAGGTAAAGGAAACACCGGCGTTCCCGGAGCCGGCTCCTTCCTGGTTCCCGGAAGGCAGCACGTTATCCGTAGCCCGTGACTTGACGAGATAACTCTGCCCGTCCGCCCACGCGACGGCGGCGCAACTGGACACAAGCGCCATCTGCCAGTTCGATCCGCCGGCCGAGGCGGGGTTCCATGTTTCCCCCGCCACCCAGGAAGACCCGCCCACGTTGAAATATTCCGTTCCCTTCTTGATCATGACATCAACTGATTTGACGCCCGCTTTCGCGTCGCCGCATGTCCCGGAAAGCGTTAACAGGGCATTATAATAGCCGGCGTCCGGTATCACGATCCCTGAATATGGTTCCTGGTTGTCATAGGTGAAGGTTACCGCATTGGCGGCGGGCGGCGTAACGAGGGCGTTGTTCTCGTACACACCCCACGCGTTCCTGCCCCGCGAGCGCACGGTGTAGGATGACCCGTACACCCACAGGTTGTTTGACACGGCATAGTTCCAACTCGGCGACGACGGCGCCACGGATATCCACACACCGGTCGAATACAGCGTCGTCCAGGAGCTGGGCGTCGCGTCGTAAAACGCGCCGTCGGACTGGCGCTGGATGCTGACGGACATGGACTGCGTGTCGCCGTTCCCCGTCCCGTTGACAAGGACGAGCGCGGCATAGAACGCGTTATGAACCGGCGCATTGATGACGGTTGCCGCCATGGGGGGCCTGAAGATGAAGGTGCGCGAAGAATACACAGCCTGGTAGTTTCCGGCCTTGTCCAGCGCCCGGGCATCGACGCGGTAGCCGCCGTTGTAGGCTATGCCGATACCGCTCATCGGCAGCGTCCAGACCTTGTTCGCCTCATCCCAGGAGGGCGCCAGCCAGCAGTTGCCGTTGAAAGTGCCGGCCCACTGGTGGGCGCTGCCATCCCACCAGGAATTATCGCCGGGGTCTGATGTGCCGACCGTCACGTTCTGGATCTCGACCGCCACGGAATCGATCTTCCCCACGCCGCCGGCAACCAGGTCCTGGGCGGAACCCGATATGGCGGCCAGTGCGGTCATAACCTTTTGGTCGCTGTCAGGCACCGTGACCGCCGAGACCGGCGCGGAAGAATCGAACAGGAACCAGGCGCTCGGCCCGAACTTTGAGTTCCCGGCGCGGTCATAAGCCTTTGCCGTAACGGTGTAGGAGGTATTGTCGGTCCAATACGTATCGTTCATGGTGAAGGTGAATGACGAGGCCCACAGACCGCACTGCGGCAGGGTCGAGGGCTCACCGTTCTGCCAGGAACCGCCGCCGGCGTAATACCATCCGTCCGACTCGCGCTTGATCCGCAGGCGCACATCGTTTACGCCTGTCGTCTGGCCGCCGGCAGATACCGTCGTATCGGTCGAAGCGCCCCACAGGTAGGGGAGCGTCTTGCAGTAGGCATTGTTGGCCGGATAATTGACTTCCGAATCGGGCGCCGTCGTATCATACGTAAATGTCACGGTGGAGAATACAACTTCGTCGTTGGTCGCGTTGTCCTGGGCGTAGCTTGTGATCGAATACTTGTATCCGTCTTCCCAGGGAGAGACCGTGAGGAACTTGTACCAGGTGCCCGGGTTACCGTCTATGGACGTGGTATTGTCCCATCCCGGAAACGTATCCTGCCAGGTCGTTCCGCCCGCGTACCATTTGCCGCCGGAGCGCTGGATGCGGTATTTGACGGAGGCGATGCCGCTGTTCCCGAAAGCGGTGTCGTTCGCCGTACCGAAGATGCCGGTAAAAGCGTCTTTATAATAACCGGCGTCCACGGGGCTCGTCGTCTTTGAAACGGGACGCTGATTATCGTATCTGAAACACGTGCCGGAACTGCCGCTCCAGCCGAACCCGCTGTTCCAGTCGGGATTGGCAGGCACGTTGTTGGCGTTATCTATGGCGCGGGCGATCGCCCGGTAACGGTGCCCCGGCGTGAGGGTATAGGAACTATTGCCGATACTCCAGGTATCGGTGCCGGTAACGACGCCCCATACCGGGGTGTCCTGATTGAAGAGGCCGTTCGCCGGATTCCAGTATCCCTGCGACCCGAACGCATCGACATCGCGCATGACGATCTCGACCCGGTTCAGTTTGGAAACGGCGTCACTCGCCGTACCGACGATCGTCGTAATCGAGTTGTAGCAAAGGCCGTTCGTAATCGAAGTCATGGTAGAGAGCGCGACAACGTCGTCGTATGTAAAGTTGTACGTGCTTAAAGGGTTTTGTTCGTTCCCCGCGTAGTCGAGCGCCTTGACGCGCACCGTATAGCTCACGTTGTTCTGCCAGGTCGGCACGCCGGTAAAGTTCCACGGCGACCCCGTGACGTCGAACCATTTTTCCCCGGCGGCGAAATTATGCGGCTGGCTCTGGAAATATTGTCCGCCGGTCAGTATGGCAATCTGCGTCTTCTGCAGGCCGGCGGCGACACCCGTGCCGGGGTCGGGATCGGACGACGTGCCGGTGATGGCGGTAAGGCTTGCGTTCTCGTAGGGGACACCGGGGCGGACAAGCCCGGACACCGGGGCGGTGGAATCGAAGACGAAGGGCGTCGCCGACGTAAGCGTGGAATTGTTACCGTTATCGTAGGCGCGGGCTTCAACGGTAAAGTTATGGTTGGTTACCGTCGCCGACGGCCAGTCGGGCGCACCAGCCGACCAGACGCCGCCCGCAGAGGACGCCGCAATCCAGGTATCTATGGAAACATCGCCCCATGACTGGCCGTTCCACCGCTTGCCGGCGGTAACGTCTACGACCTTCAATTCAACCTTCTGTATGCCGGCCGGGGTATCCGAAGCTGTACCCGCAAAAGAAGCAAGCTGTTTATTGAGACCGTAATTGTTCTGGGGAGACGTCGCTGTCGGCGTCGAAATGGACACTACAGGGCCGACCCGGTCGCACTTGAAGTAGATGGTCTTTGGCGCGCTTTCGGTGTTCAATGCCTGGTCCTGGGCCGTTGATGTAACCGCGTAGCGGGTACCCTGTACCAGCCCGGTTGTAATCGCCACGGTCCAGCTGCTGGTGCCGGTTTCTCCGGCCTTGCCGATCAGCATATTGAAGGCATCCGCGGTCCAACTGGAGCCCGTCCAGTAGTAATCGGATCCCGAATCGTTATAGGAGAAGGTAACGGCGACCTGTTTGACGCCCGATGTCGCCTCGTCCGCCGTCCCGCCGATCTCGCTGATCGTCGGCACGAAAGAGCCGGATGACGGCGACGTGGCGAATGAGGCGGGCGCCGTCCGGTCCCAGGTGAAGGTGCGCGTCGCATAAGCGGTCTCGTAGTTGCCGGCATTGTCTTTCGCCATCGAGATGACCTCATACGATCCGTCCGGCGGGTTGTCCCCCGTGAAGGTCTGGAGCCCGGCCGGGTCCGCCTGCCAGACCTTGGTGGTCGAGGAATAAATTGTCGAGAACGGCTTATGCGTATCGTCATTCCACACACCGCCGCCGGAATAGAATTTGCCGGTTCCGACGCGCCTGAACGCGACGTTGACGCCGTCGCCGATCGCTGAAGTCGTCGAAATGCCGGAGGCCCATGTCTGCGCGGTCAAATCGTCCGCGGTACCCTGGATAACAGACAACGATTTGACGTTGCTGCCGGCGCCGGGCGCGGTAACCCGCGACAGCGGTTTTTCGGAATCAAAGATGAAGGTGAAGCCCGAACCGACGCTTTCCTCATTCCCCGCCCGGTCCAGCGCCTTGGTCTGAATGGTGTACTTATATCCCGGTTCCCAGTTCACGCCGGTGTAACTCCACGTGCCGGGATTGACCGTGAAATAAGTGGTGAAATGCGTGTCCAACGACGATTTCTTAAAGTCTTCGATAATCGACCAGGTGCCGCCGTCCCAGTATCTGGTGGTATCCTTATTGAGGATTTTTGTCCATATCTCATTTGTCCAGCCCGGCGCGGTGTCGCCGACCGTGCCCGATATGACCGATATGGCGTTATTGAGATACGCATTGGGATACTTTAGCGCACTTGCCGGCGCCGTGTTATCGATGATAACGGCCGTTGCGCCGGAAGTGTAGGTGTTCGCCGGCACGGCTTTATCCGTAACCCTGACCTTGATGGAATGCTGCACCTGATCCTTCCAGCATTCGGTGGTAGAGGGAATGGTGTAGGTCCAGGGCTCATTGTCGGAATTGAAACCGTTGCCGTCGTTAGCCGCCGTCACGGTCCATGTGGAATCGGTCTGCCAGGCCCAGCCGTTAAAATAGTAATCCACCGAATCAACCGTCTTGCCGATCTGAACCTCAACTTTAGCGACGACACCCGGCGGCGTATCGTTCGCCGCACCGCTCACGGCGGTGATATTTTTGTAGTGTTTGCCCTCCTGCTGCGAGGTAATGCTTCCCGATGGAACCGTCCGGTCGACCCTGAAGTTAACATCCTCTATCGTCGTTTCGGTTCCCGCCGGCCCGAACCCCTTTGACTGCAACCGGTAGAGAGCGCCTTCAACCCAGGCATCGGAAGATATGGTTATCGACCAGGGCCCGGGGCTGCCTTCGGTAAATGAGGTGTCGTTCCAGTATTCGCCCCCTATCCATTGTTTCGTTGATTCCTTCCATGAAGTCGTATAGGCGGGGGCGGAACTTATCCACACGCGTACGCCGCCCTGGGTGATTTTCGTATAGCTGTTTGCCGTCCCGTACACCGTCATCACCGCGTCCGCTTTGTAGTACCCATTGTTTGCGGGATAGCTGACGATAGTCTGCGGCAAGGGGGCGGCATACCAGAACGTATGCGTTGTCAAAACCGTATCGTAATTGTCCGCCATGTCCTGCACCAGCGACCATACCTGGTACTTGTACCCGGGGCTTTCCTTCGCGTCCCAGGCGACGCCCTGCGTATTAAATTTCCAGTTGCCTCCGACATTGACCGCGTCGAGCCAGGCCGGCGTCGCCGACCAGTCCGCGGAGTTGCCGGCAACTCCCGACGCCTTCGTCCAGTACTTGTTGTTGGCGTTGGCCGGAATGGGGCTCTGGTCCGGACAGAAGATCATTAACCTGACGCTCTTTATCTGTCCCGGCGAAAGATCGGTAGCCGACACGGAAATCGTCGGCAGCGAATCGATGGGGCTGTTATAGTTCGGGTCGTCGGAGGGAACCGTAACCGCCGAGTCCGGAGGCGTGGTGTCGCAACTAAAAGTTACGGTGGACCAGTTGCTTTCATAGTTCGCCGCTTTATCGCGCGCGCGCGAGACCACCCAGTATGACGTCGTGTCGGACCATATATTGGCGTTCGTGGTGTAGCGCCATTCTACGGACGACGCATAGGTCGCATATACCGTGGCTGAAGAGAACACGGCGTCCGATGAGCTCGTCCAGTTCTGGTTCGACCACCCGCCCCACCAGAGGTTATCCGAGCCGCGTTTAACGGCGACGTCTACGCTGGCGACTTTGCTGGCATACGTGTTCTGGTCCAGCGCCGTGCCGGAAATCGTGGTTATGGCCCCGGCGAAAGTCGAACCGGCAAGCGGCGGGAACACGACCTGGGACGCCGGCCTGGTAGTATCGTAGGTCACGGTGGTCGTCGTGAACGCGACCTCGTTGTTTATCGCTTCGTCGTAGGCCATGGTATTTATGGCATACGTATGATTGTCCTGCCACAACTGGTCCGGCACACCGGTAACCCACGTCCAGTCTTTCACCGAACTGCCGGTAAGCGTGGTCTTGGACAACCATGTCGAGCCGCCCCATCCCGGCGCCTGCCAGTAGCCGCCGTCATCGCGTTTAATCCTGATCTTTAAATCGTTTACCCCCGACCCGAAGTTGACGTCGGTCGTAGTACCTGCGACGGTGCTGTACTGCGTGTTGACGGCCTGCCCGTCATAGAAGGTATTGACCGACGAAACCGGGTTCTGGCTGTCAAACATGAAATCGTCATCGTAGTTTGCGCTGTCGATAAGGTTTTGCACGGTCGGCGTCTTGATGTTGCCGGCGTTATCCTGCACTTTTACCCATACCTTGTGCGACCGCGAGTTGTTCACGGTATAGTCCACGGCCGTCTCATACGACCAGGAACTCTGATGCACGACGTTCGTCCACGGCGGCCACCTGCCGGCAGACTGGAGTTCCGCCTGGCTCTTCCATGAGGCCGTAGGTTCGTCCCAGTAATTGCCGCTGCCGTAATCGCCCTTGATAATGATCTTCATGGATGCGATGCCCGAATTCGTCTCGGTGAAGTCGCCGTATATTTTCGGGACACTGCTGTATTTTTGCCCGCTTGGCGGGAAGGTAACCGTAATGGTGGGCGTGGTGCGGTCTATGGTGAACCCGACAGTGGTCGTCGCCACCTGCCAGTTGCCGGTGAAGGTGCCGTCACTGGACTTGAGCGCGCGGTCAAACGCCCGTATTTCGACGCGGTACGGCGTGCCCTCGGATAAATTCGCGTTAAGCGTCGCCGCGTTCCAGGTGAACGGCACGCTCAAGCCGCCGGGATTAGAACACGTGACGTCAATCCATTTTTCGCCCCCCCATTTACTCTGCGACGCATCCCAGTACTGCGGCCCCGCCGGATCGATAACCCATATTCGCACGAGGCCGACGCGCGACGCATTGGCGCCGAAATCGGTCGCGGTGCCGGTGATGGCGCCTATGTCCCGGTAGAAGTTGCCGCTTGCCGGGCCCGGCGAGACGAACTGCGACGACGGGGCTGTCGTATCAATGTAGACGAAATCCGCCTGTTTGCTCGTAGTGTTGCCGGGCTGGTCACAGGCGGTAACGTAAACGCGGTAGCGGTTGTTGTCGGTAAGTTTTGCGGCAAAACCCGGCGGCGCCCAGGCCCAGTTCTGCCCGGAAAGCGTCGCCGTCGAATAGAGCGCGGGTTCGGAGGTGAAGTCGCCGTCGGATTGTTTCCAGTAGTTGTTGTTTTCCAGGTTCTGCACTGCCACCGTCACCGAGGTGATAACGTTTGAAAGTGTATCCGACGCCGTGCCCGAAAGGGTCAGCAGAGTGTTCCAGTAGGAATACCCGGTCGCGGGCTGCACCAGCGCCAGGTTCGGCGCCTGATCGTCCACCACAAAGGTGACGGACGAAACGGCTACCTGAGTAGAGCCCGCCAGGTCGTACGCCTTCGCCTCGATACCGTAGGTATCGCCGCTCGTCCAGGTAATCCCGGCGGTGGACGTTGACCAGGTTATGGTTCCGGTTGCCCCTGATTTTGCCGCATCGCCGAAACTCCGTTCATTGGGCCAGTTGCCGGCGTTCAAATGGCGTATTTCAACCTGAACTTTATTGATGCCGGCAAGGTCGCCGTTGGCCGTGCCGGTAAGCGTGGCCAGATCGGACGACCGGCAGTATGCGCCGTCAACCGGGAAACCGACGTTCGCCACAGGAGGCGTCGTATCGACGATGACCGTAGCGCTGGCGTAGTCCGCAAACTGGCCGACGTTGCCCGGCGCCGGCGCCGCTTTGTCCCAGGCGCGGATCTTCAACGTGTACTTTTCGTCGGAGAAAAGGTTCGCGACGCCAAGGCCGTAACTCCAGTCGTTATTGCTGTAGGCCGCGGCGCTCACTTCGTTGCCCGCGTTCGTGTCCCAGCCGGTGCCGCTCCAGTAGTAGGTGGTAATGCCTTCAAGCCGCGCGATTTGCAGTTTGATCTCACTCTTGCTGTTAATTCCCGCGGGGCTGTCCGTGGCCGTTCCCGCAATGGACCAGGTCGCTCCGGGGTTTACCTTGCCGTTGCCGTCGGGATCGCCATACGAAGTTATGACTGCCGCCGGTTTCTGTTTATCCCAGGTTACGGTAAACGACGACTGTGCCGCGGTAAATATCTGCTGCGTGTTGCCCGCGGCCAGCGCCTTATCTTTGGCCATTACGACAATGGTATAGGAATAGCCGTGCTGCCAGTGGTTTGCCGGGGGTACGCTGGTATAGGTCCAGGAAGAAGCGGTCACACCCGGCACATTGATGGTTGCCGTGCTCCACTGCGGCTCATCCGACCACGGCCATGTACCCATCCCGTCCCAATACAGGTTGGGTGTGGAGGTATTATCCTTGATCTGGATTAGCACCGTATCAAGCGTCCCCGAAGTAACGCCGACGGTGGTATCCCACGCAGTTCCGGTTATCTGCGAAAGCGAGGAATAGATGCCGTTATTAGTCAGCGTTGCAACCGTCGCCGTCGGCGATGAGGTATCGAACAGGAACGAGGACTGGGCCGGCGAGGATTCCGCATTGTTTGCCTTATCCAATGAGCGCGCCCATACGATGTAGGTATAACCGTCCGACCACGGCATGGTGGAAAGCGGCAATTGCCAACTCTCCCCGCCGCCGGCAACATTATAATCTGACGACCCGGGAGAGGCCGAAGCGCTGTTAACCCACTGCGGCGTGGTGGCAACGTTACGCAACCACCAGGTCCCGCCGGTGCCGCGCTGAATGGCGACGTCCACCCGCTTGACGGCGTCCATGCCGTTGTCATCGAGCGCCGTCCCGGAAATGGCCGGGAGCGCGCGATACGCGCCGGTATTCTGCGGGCAGGCAACGACCGTGTTCGGCTCGCCCGTATCGTAAATAAACTTGTTGGATTTAACGTCCACCAGCGCCTCGTCGCTGGCGCCGAACCCGCGCGAGCGAACGGTGTAGGACGACGTCTGCACCCAGCCGAAACTGACACCCGGGTCATATATCCAACTCCCGGGATTGCCCTGATTAAAGGTCGTGGCGGCAAGCCACGTCCAATCGGCCGCGCCGCCGGACGCGCTCCATGAAGAACCGTACCAGTTGTAACTGTTGTCGCTGCGTTTCAGGGCGACTTTCAGGCCGATAGTGGTATATTGGTTGCAGGTACCGTTGATCTGCGCGATGTCGGCGCCCACGTAAGCGTAGGGGTCGCCTACCGTAGCCGCGGCGGGCTGGGCTATCCAGGTTTCCGCCGGCGGCACTTTATAGAAAAAGTTGGTGCTGTACGACGGGGCGCCGTTGAACTCCTTGTTGGCCGCCCCGTCAACGGCATAGATGCGGACGCCGAACCACTTGCTGTTGCCTTTCGACGACCAGATAGTGCCGCAGGTGGCGCCCCCATTATCGTAATACCACGTCGTGCCGCTGACCACCGTAACGGAACTGACGGGCAGCCAGCACTGCGCGTCCTGCCAGCCGCTCCCGTTCCAGTACCCCGGCGAAACGGCGGGGCCGCCCTTCGTGGTATCCGTAAACTTTAATTCGACGCGGACACTGCTGACGGCGCCCGGCGCCGCGTCCAGGCAGGTACCGGATATCGCAGGCAGGTTCTCATACCAAGTTGACATGTCCGCCGGAGACTCGAACGGCAGCGTCATGCTCGATGACGGCGCGTCGAAATCCGCCTTGACGTTCGTCACCGTGCTGTAGACCACCTGCCAGTTACCGGCCTTGTCCCGTGAACGCACGTTGAATTCGTATGTTTTTCCCGTCTGCCACGGGGTGTCGTTCAACATCCAGAACGTGCCGCCGGGACTCAAGTAAGAAACATTGTTCCAGGCGGACGCCGCGGTGGCGTTCACCCACTGCCCGCCGACATAGTAGGTCGTTGCCGCGCTAAGATCTTTCAGGCGGACGTTGACGTATGCTACGTTATCGATCTTCCCGGGCCAGTCGTCCAGCGCCGTGCCCTGTATCTTGCCGGCCTGGGTGATGTAGCCGTTGTCAGCCGGTGAGGAAATCGTCGCGGTGGGATTGGTAACATCGTAGACAAAGGAATACGTGCTGTACTGCTGCTCGTAGTTGAGCGCCTTATCCGCGGCGCGGGAGATGATCTCGTAGCGCCGGCCGGGCAGCCAGAAAGTGCTGTTTGCCGGAATGTCCCAGTACCAGTTTTCGCTATTGCCGCTGAAACTGCCGTCACTGGCGGCGGCGTTGGGCCACTTATCTATGTTCGCCTGCGGGTCGCCGGAAGTCCAGTTGTTCGTTATCCGGCTCCAGTAATAGGTGGTGCTCTCGCCGAGCGCGGGAGTCGGATAGCGCAAAATCTTCAGCTTGACGCCCGTTATGACGCTGCGCGTATTGTCGTCGCTCGTGCCGCTGGCGGTAGCCAGCATATAGTTGAAATGCTGGTCGTCCGTCGGGACTGTCACGCCGGAGTCCGGTTTCTCGGGAGAATTGTTGTAAACGGCGTACGTAAACGTGGCCGTCGAAAGGTTGACCTCGGGGTTCTGCGCGTTGTCAAAAGCTTTGATGACAACGCGGTACTGGATGGTATCCTGCCAGTTGGGAGCGGCGAACGTCCAGACGTTCGACCCGCCGGCGAGGGTTGCCGGGTACCAGAAAGAATCGCCCAACTGCTCGTCGGCGGCCCACGAAGCGGGGTTCGCATTATTGTTGTATGTTTTCTGGTTTATCGTATCGTAGATATTGACCTTGACCGCGCCGATCCCTTTTGACCCGTAGGTGCTGTTGACGTCATCCGCCGTCCCCGAGATCGTAGGGAGCGAATTTGTGTGGTCGCCGTCGGAGACGTTCGTGAATTTCGATACGGGCGGCGTGTCGTCGTAATAGAACCGTATTTCATTGCTCCAGCGGTCGTTGCCGGTCCCCGCCGCCTCCGACTGTTTCAGGGAATCGTCCACGACGCGCGTCGTAATGGTGTATTGGCCGTCGTTGACAAAGGGCATGGGGCCGGGGGTGTACGTCCAGCGGTAGTTTATGCCGCTGATCAGAGAGAGAGTCGCCGTCGGCAGCGTTGCCGGCAGGTTCGAGTCGGTTGTCCAGGCGGAACCCGTCCAGTACCGGGGCGCCGGAAGCGGCTGTTCGCGCTTCAACTCGATCTCGACCTTGCTCAAGCCCGCCGCACTGCCGCCGACACCCAGCGGGTCCTGAGCCGTTCCCGAAAGCAGGGTGAAACCCCGCGCCGGGCTGCCGATATAGCTGTCAAGCGGCAGGGTGGTCGTAGACACCGGATCGTTGAAATCTATCAGCAGATTGCTGCGGCTGCTGCCGGCCGAATCGGTATTGCCCGCCACATCAAGCGCCCGCGCCTCAAAGGTATACCTGCTCCCGCTGGTAAATGATGATATCGGCAGATAGTAATTAAACGCTATGGATGTCATGTTCCCGCCGCCGCCCGCTCCGCCGGCCGTTACGTTCCATGAGGATCCCTGCGTCCAGTACCCCGTATTGCCGGGCAAACCCCACCAATAGGTATTGCTGCAGGTCAAATCCTTGATGCGGACCTCAACCCGACCGAGGTCGCTGGTGGCATCGGCGGCCGTGCCGGATATGGTCATCAACGTCTGGTTTTTGTAGTCGAGGTTCCGCGCAAGATTCGAGGATCCCGGCAGGACAATAGAAGTAACCGGCTCTCCCTTGTCAACTTTAAATGTCAGGGTATCGTACACAACGCTCCAGTTCCCCGCCTGGTCTATTGCCTTGACGTTGACCTGATAATTCACGTCAGACGCCCAGTGCGGAAGAGTGGCAGTGCTTGTCCATACCTGGCTCCACTGTGTGCCGGTATAGCCGTCGCAATCACGCCAGTTTGCGGCGTTGCCGTCAAACGTCGTGCCGTTCCAATAGCGGTCAAAACCGGTCGCGGGTGAAGAGGATATCCGTATTTGCAGCCGCTGGGCGCCTGCAAATCCTGCGGTGGCATCGAAACAAGTTCCGGAAATAGTGGCGAGGCCGTACAACGAGCCATCGTTAACGACACCGGAGGGATATTTTAACTGGGCGGCCGGCGGCGTAAAATCCATCCAGAAAGTGCCGTTAACAGCCGCCCCGACATTGCCGGCATTGTCGGTTGCGTAAGCCTTTACGTAGTAGGTTGTATCGGTAAGCCAGTGGCTGCTGTCACCGGCGCCGCTGTTTTTCAAAAGATCGTTTGCCATGCTCCAGTTCTGGTTCGGCGTCGCTCCGTCGAGGCCGGTAACGTCGTTCCAGACGGCAAGGGCGTTATCCTGAGCCCATTGATTGGTGTTGTTATTCCATGATGTGTAATTCCCCGGGCCTCCGCGATATACCTGCACCTTTATCTGCTGGTCGCTGGCATTGGCTGAAACATCAGGGGCTGAAAACTGTGTCGGTGTAACCGGGCCTGAAGCCGTACCGGCGATGGTATTAAGCTGATTGTTGTTTACATAGGCATTGTTTGCCGGAGAAGTCGGTTGAGCGCTCGGCGCTGTACGGTCCACGAATACGTAGCGGGTAGAAAGCGTGACATCATAAGTTCCGTCGGAACCTTGCGGCGATTGCGCCGTATTACGCGCCCTGGTGCGTATGACGTATTTGTAACTGTCGCCGAAATCCTGCGTGGCCGGAAGATATGACGATATCGCCACCGACCATGCCGCTGACGTTATATAGGCCGTATAATTTTTGTTGAAATTTTCAATCGGGATCCATTGATTCTGCGGGTTGGCATCAGTTCCCCATGCCGCGCCGTCATAATAATAGGGGGAAGTCATGCGGTATATATTGAGTTCAATGCCGCCCGCGGAACGGGCGCCAACGCAATCCGACGCCGTGCCGGATATGGTCACAAGAGGTGTGTCAAGCTTAAGGCGCACCTGCGTGCTGTTAGGGCTTTGTATCAGCGACGCCGGCGGCTGGGAATTGTACACCATCACGTTGTACGGGCCCTGCCCCTGGCTGATGGTAGAAAACTCCCAGTTGCCGCTGTATTGCGCCTCGGTCGTGGCGTCAACCGCGGCGTCAACCGACCGGGAACGAATATAGTACGTGGTGCCGTCAACGAACTCCCCCGCGGCTGTCACGCTGGTAACACACGTCTGCCAGTCCCCGCTTGTGTTGTTCGGGTCGCCCCACATGGTGTCCAGGCCAGTCCAACCGTACCAACCGTTCTTCCAGTACTGCGCGTCCTGCTGCGCGCCGACCATCTTTGTAACTAAAAACTGTACTTTACCGCCGGTTATCCCCGCCCTCGGCGACGAACCGTCGCCGTTAGTCGTGCCGGATATCGTGGGTAGCGACGACATTATATTGCCGTTGACAGGCATCGAGATTTGCGATACCGGCGGCGTGCTGTCGAAATAGAAAGTCCTGTCCCGCGCCGCGACACTGTCAGGGCTCGCCTCGGCGTTCCCGTAGCTGTCCACCGCGTAGCATTTCACTTCATATTGGTGAACACTTGCGAAATTGGACGCGCCCACGGCAAGCGTCCAGACATTCGTGCCGTTACCCGCGTATGATACCCAGCTCCAGGTGGAATAGTTCACCCATCCGGAAAGCGCGGACGACCAGTACGTCGTTCCCCTGGTCAAATCCCGCACCTGGGCGAAAACCTTATCCCCGGCGTGGCTATCATTGACCGTGCCGGATATCGTGGCAAGGTTCGTATAGTACGCGTTATTTGTGGGTTTCGTCAAGGCGGAGGTGGGCGAGGAAGAATCGATCGTGAAGGTGACTGTGGTATAGACCGCCGAGTAGTTTGTCGCCCGGTCGCAGGCGCGGACGTTGATCTGGTAATCGGTATCGCTCACCCAGGCCGGCAGTTCCGATCCCGATCCGTCTGTGCGCAACTCCCACTTCAGCGTGCGCTGATCGCCGGTGTAAACTTCCGCGTTCATCCACGTTTGCGGATTTGTGGTCCAACTGCCCGACCCGTTCCAGAATGACCCGTTCCCAGGGCTTGAGGAAATGCGTATCTGCACGGAACTGTCGCCATTTACCCCGGTAAATCCCGCAGTTACATCCCCCGCGTAACCGGATATGGTCGAAAGGGAGCCGAGGATGGCCGGCGGGGGGCTGGTGATGCTGGTGGTAGGCCTGGTAACATCGTACCAGAAACTGTAATTCGATATGGTTGTGTTGCCGGCACCGTCCTGCGCCTTGACATTCACGTTGTACTGAACGTTGGACATCCATGAAAGATTTGAATTCACGTACGCCCAGTTCTGGTTTTGCGATGAAGAAGTCCCGTCAAGACCTGAAGGATTGAACCAGTTGGCTAATCCGTCATCCAACTCCCACTTGCTCCCCGCGTTGTTCCATGAGCTGGTATGCCCCGAAAGGGTGTAATAGAACTGGATTTGCACCTGCCCGTCGCCAGGGGCATTGGAAACGTCCCATGCGGTAACGCCGAGCGTGGTGAACTGCGAAGGATTATTAGGCCCGCTGGCGGTGCCGGAAATGGTGGTCAGCGCAACGGTGTTGATGTACTGGTTCGAGTTATAATCAGGCACTGTAAGCTGCGAGCCCGGCGCCGTGCGGTCAACGGAAACGTAACGCGTTGAAAACTGAACGTCATACGTACCGTCCGTGCCGCCCGGCGTTTGCGCCGTATTGCGCGCTTTGCTGCGTATCACGTATTGAGAACCGTCGCCGAAGTCTCCAGCCTGGTTGTTTGACGAAACGGCCACCCACCACGTCGCCGAGGTGATATAGGCCGTATACGTGCTGCTGCTGAACGAATTGACCGAGACCCACCGGTTCTGCGGGGTGGCGTTCGTGTCCCACGACACACCGTTATAGTAATACTGGGTTCCCAGGCGATAGATGTTAAGGTACACGCCGTCCGAAGAACGCACCTTCACGCCGTCCTGCGCCGTACCGGAAATCGTTACAAGCGCCGTGTCAAGTTTCAACCGCGTCTGCGTATCCGAAGGCGACTGGATCAGCGACGTCGGGTTCTGCGAATTGTACACCATCACGTTGTACGGGCCTTGTCCCTGGCTGATGGTGGAAAACTCCCAGTTGCCGCTGTATTGCGCCTCGGTTGTTGCGTCAACCGCGGCGTCAACCGACCGTGAACGTATATAATATGTAGTGCCGTCAACAAACTCCCCCGCGGCAGTCACGCTGGTAACGCATGTCTGCCAGTCGCCGCTGGTGTTGTTCGGGTCGCTCCACATGGTATCCGCGCCGGTCCACGCGTACCAGCCGTTCTTCCAGTACTGCGCGTCCACCTGCGCGCCGACTATCTTTGTCACCAGAAACTGTACTTTACCGTTGGTTATCCCCGCCTTAGGCGACGAACCGTCGCCGTTCGTCGTCCCGGATATCGTAGGCAGTGACGACATAACGTTGCCGTTTACCGGCAGGGTAATCTGCGATGCCGGCGCAGTGCTGTCATAATAGAACGTCCGGTCCCGCGTTGACACCCCGTCAGGGCTTGCTTCGGTGTTTGAGCTCTGGTCTACCGCATAACATTTTACCTCGTACTGGTGAACACCGGTAAAAGTTACCGGCAATGTCCAGTTGCTCGTTCCATTCCCGGCATAAGATACCCAGCTCCAGGTGGAAAAGTTTACCCAGCCCGACTGCGTGGACGACCAGTACGTCGTCCCACGGGTCAGGTCTCGTACCTGAATATATACCCTGTTGCCGGTGCTGTTGTCATTCACCGTGCCCGATATCGTCGCAAGGTTGGTATAATACACTCCGTTCGTCGGCTTCGTCAACGCCGTCGTGGGCGATGACGTATCTACTATAAAGCTTACCGTACTGTAAACCGAAGAATAATTCGTCGCCCGGTCGTAGGCGCGGGCCTCTATCCGGTAGGTGGTATCAGTAACCCATGCAGGCAACTCAGAGCCTGAACCATTGTTCAATAATTGCCACTGCGCTGTGTGATTATCACCGCTGTAGGTCTCCCCATTTATCCATGTCTGCGGGTCGGTACCCCAGGCTGACCCGCTCCAGTACGACCCGTACCCGGGGCTTGACGATATCCGCACCTGCACCGAGGCATCGTTATTGACCTGGCTGAAACCTGACGTCAAGTCATACGCCGAACCGGATATCGTATTTAACGAACCCGTCAAAGCGCCGGTAACCGGGCTGATGATGCTGGCGTTCGGAGCCGCCGTGTCATACCAGAAATTATAAGTTGATGTCGTGCTGCTCCCCGCAACGTCCTGCACCACCACTTTTACCGTGTATTGAATGTTTGATGTCCAGGTGAGACTGGCGTTGCTGTATATCCAGTTCTGCGTCACCGACGACGCCGTGCCGTCAAGCGTCGTGGGGTACACCCAGTTAGCAGTTGAATCATCCACAGCCCATGCCGCGCCGGTCCACGACGTCGTATGGCCGTTCAGCGAATAGTAAAACTGCAGGCTGACCGGCTTCGGGTTATCGTTGGGGTTGTTGGAAACATCCCAGGCGGTAACGCCCAGCGCCGTAAGCTCCGCCGGGTTGTTGGGGCCGTTGGCGGTACCGGAAAGAGTGGTCAGAGAAGTCGTCTTAACGTACTGGTTCGACTGGTAATCGGGCACGGTAAGTTGTGAGCTTGGCGCCACGCGGTCAACGGAAACGTAGCGCGTGGAAAATACGACGTCATAGTTACCGTCAACTCCGCCCGGCGTCCACGCCGTATTGCGCGCCTTGCTCCTGATAATGTAGCTGTACCCGTTCCCAAAATCACCCGTCGCCGGAAGGTTCGACGATATCGCCACCCACCACGTCGCCGAGGTTATATACGCCGTATACGTGCTGCTGCTAAACGAATTGACCGAAACCCACTGGTTCTGGGGTGAAGAATCCTGCGCCCACGAGATCCCGTTATAGTAATAGTTTGCCCCACCTAGCCGGTAAATGTTCAGTTCCACCCCGCCCGCCGAACGCACCCCGACGGTATCCGCCGCCGTACCCGAAATCGTCACCAGCGGCGTGTTCCACCTCAACCGCGTTTCGCTGGCCGCGGGCGACTGGATAAGCGATGTCGGATTATCCGGGTTATACACAAATACGTTATAGGGCCCAAGCCCTTGAGTTACACTGGGAAACTCCGTGTTGCCGGAATAGTTTACTTCATCAGAAACGTTGTAGGCGGAGTCAACAACCCGCGACCGGATAAAATACGTACTGCCGGACGAGAGCGGATTGCCGGCTATGCCGCTTGAAACGGCAACCCAACTGCCGCCGCTGTTATCGTTTGCGTTAAACCACATGGCATCCGTGGTGGGGCTTCCCCATCCCACCCAGCTCTGCGTCGCGTTGTTCCAGTATTGCGTATCGCCCACTTTTGTTAGAAGAAACTGCACCCGTCCGCCCGCCATGCCTGAATTTGGCGATGGGAGGTCCTGGTTGCTGGTGCCGGATATTGTCGGCAGCGATGACATGACCCTGCCGTTAACGGGAAGAGAAAGTCCCGATGCCGGCGTCGAACTGTCGTACTGGAAATACATGGTATGAGAATCGTAATGAGTGGTCGTAACGTCGCTGTCGGCATACGTATATGGTTCGGTATTGGTGGAGTTGTCAACAACGTAGGAGGTGGCACGGTACCGGTGTCCGTGAAGGAGGCTGGCGCCAAACCCTGAAAACGTCCAGGGGCTGGCGCCGGAATTGACGTAGCACCATGTGGAGGTGTTTACCCAGTTGCTGCTTATTGACGACCAGTAGGTGGTTCCCCGGCTAATATCCCTGAGCATAACGGCAACTTTCATCACCCCGGAACCGGCGTCGCCGGAAGTGCCTGAAATAGTGGCAAGGTTCTTGTACCATCGGTCGTTCGTTGAAGGAATGGTCAAGGCCGACGAAGGGTTCGTCGTATCAACGGAATATGTCATGGACGACGTGTAACTCTGGAACGGCGTCTGAATATTTCCCGCGTTGTCGTGGGCCTTGCAGGCCAGCAGATAGTTTCCGGTCGTCAAGTCGTTACCCGCGTATGTCCACCCCCAGGTTCCCGCCGCGATATTAGAACTTACATTGGTAAACCAGGTGGGGGTCGTGGACCACGACGTGCCGCTGCCGGCGTAATACTGGCCCGCCAGATTGCCGCTGACCGCGTAAAACATCACTTCCATGGGCGCCGTGGCGATACCGCTGAGCGTATCGGACATGGTGCCGGTAAAAGCCGGCGTATGCGAAGAAATCCAGACGACTGACGCGGCCGCGCCGGTGATGGCGGACGTCGGCACGCCGTTATCCCAGCGGAAAGTGCGCGTCGAAGCCGGGGACTCGTAGTTGGGAACCCCGTCAGCGGCGGTCGTCCAGAACTGATACGTGGCGCCTTGTTCAAGCGTCGCGCTGGCAAACAGCTTGGTAAGCGTAACGCCCCACGTTACGGATGTCCCTCCCGCCGGCGACGGGGTAAGCACGTCATCCAGGCCGGGAGCGGCTCCCCATGAACCGCTGACTCCCTTTTCAGTCCAGTATTTTCCGGCCTGCGTTCCGCCGGTGCATTTCAAAAACCATGTCAGCGTGTCAACACCGCCATAGCCGTTGTCCGCCCCCGTCCCGCTTATCGTTGGGAGGGAATTCGTAAAAGAGTTGCCGGTCGGCAGGGTGGTGGCAATGGATTGCGGGCGAGTCACGTCATAATAAAAAGTAATCGTTGACTTGGTGGCGCTGTAAACACCGCTTCCAGCCATCGCTTTTACTATTATGCGGTATTTCGTGTCGTCGGCAATGCACAACTGGCCGTTAGTCACTGTATTCGTATTGGTGTACAAAATCCAGTTATTGCTTGCAACGCCCGTGGTGATGTAGAGGGTTTGGAGGTCATTATCGACGCTACTGGCTACCCATGCCTTGGTCGACGGATTCCAATAACCGATAGAAGCGCCGGCAAGGTCAAGTTTGTTAACTCGCATCTGAGCGCCTTTCGTTGAATGCATGTTGCCGCCGCTTTCCACTGCCGTACCGCTCAAGGTGGTCAGCGAATTATAGTGCGTACCGGCCGCGGGGTTTACCACAGAGAAGGTGGGCGCACCTTCGTCAACATTAAATTCGACCGGGAAATCGACATATCCGTAAGTGCCGAGCGCCGCCTTGTTCCATGTGGTGCCGGTATCGGTGCTGACATGGAAATAACTGTCTTCGGTTTCATCGATAATGCTATTTTCAAAGTTGATATCATTGTACGGCGCTCCGGAGCCGGCTTCCTGGCCGGCGGTCGCCTCCTGCTGCACCCACCAGCCGGCAGAGCCCCACGCCGACGCATAGAACTCGATGCGGTACGGCGTGTTTGCCGCAAGGGTATATCCATCCTGGCTGGCTACAGACTCTTCTTGCCATCCCGACATCCAGCTGCCAAGGTTTTGTTTGGTGCAAACCGTCCAGGGGCCAGCCACAACTGTGCTGGCATTAATATCATAGATCCTTGCCATCAAGTCGCCGGAAGGCGTGGCACCGTTGGTGTTAAGCATGACCCGAAGACCGTTAACAGGCAAGGCATTGCTCCCGGTCACAAAATACTGTCCAACACAGTTTGAGCTGGTAATTACCTGCATGGTCGTGGGGGTATACTGAAATACGGCCGTAAGTGACCCTGACCCCGTCCCGGCGGCCGTGCAGCTGGATACACGCACGTACCCATTGCCCTGATAAGTGTTATCGCCATACGCAACCCCGAATATAGGGTTCCAACTGGCAAAGTATTGCCAGGCGGCGCCGGTATAGAGAGCGCCGCCAAGATTCGTGTCCGTATCACCCACGGAAGCATCGCGGTCATAGGGATAATAATTGTTCTTTGTGGCGTACGCACTCATGACAATTTTGCTGGCGCTATTGGCTCCATTGGTACAGTTGGCTACAATCCAGTATTTCGTTCCTAATATAACACTGGGCGCGGGAGAAAACGATACCGTATACCAGCGTATCGTGCCACTATAGGTTGTACTGAACGTTCCCGTCGCCAATGATACTGTGGTATCAAAACCGCCCGCCCCGTTATCGCTGCGCAAATTAATCCTGTAGTCCGAAGATGCGGCTTCCTGATCAAGGACAAAGTAAACGGTTGGAATCGTGCTGGTTTTTTTCGCTGTAAAGGAAAACCCCAGAAGATAGCTGGCTTGCCTGAAGCCGCGCGCGGTGCTGCCATCGTCGATGCCGCAGATTCTGTTCGGCCTGAACCGGTTACCCCACCAGTAGTCGGCGTTCAAAGAGGTGGTTACCACCCCCCCCAACGCAATGAGCAGAAAAATAAAAAACAGCCCCCGGACGGCACGCATTCTGCCGCCAAGGACTGCCTTTAATCCGTTGAAGAGTTTCCAGCCGCTTTCGCTCATAGGTTACTCAACACTTCGCAACCTGCTTTTTAACTTTCGTACGTAGGGGCGGGTTTGAGACTGTGTCGTAACTCCTTCTCCCCTTGCGGGAGAAGGCGGGGATGAGGGGACAGACGATAGTCCATCGTCGATACATCACCCTCACCTCAGTCCTCTCCCGTCAAGGGAGAGGAAGAAAAGCGAGTTGCGACACAGTCTCTTTACCCGCCCGCTATCATCGGTACAAGACTGAACTGCCTGTCATTGCGAGGAGCGAAGCGACGCGGCAATCTTGTTGTTTTTTCAGACAAAATCGAGATTGCTTCGCTTCGCTCGCAAAGACAGCATTTTAGATTACTCTTTAATATTAAACTTTGCCTTCAAAATGTGTTCCTGAATGTATTTCCGGTTATCGGCATCCGTATCTTCTTTTGCCTGTTTCTTCAGTAACGCAAGCCGTTCCTTTATCAACACCGGCTCCATATATCTGGACAGCGACGAAGCGGCCTGCAGGCGGATACCCGGATTTTTGTCCTTCAATCCTTCCGCCACCGCCCGCACCGACGCCTCAGTTGAGATATTTGACAACGCGTTCCCGGCCTGCCGGCGCGCGTTCATATCATCTTTTTCATCAAGGAAAATGGCGCGGAGCGCCGTTACCGAAGATTCGTCCTGCGTTTTCCCCAGAGCAAGTATCGCCAAAGGCCGTATGCCTTTGTCATCTTCAGTCTTTATTTTGTCAGCCAGGGCCTTTGCCGATTCCCGGCCTCCGGCACGGCCGATAGATTCATAAATCGCCCGGCGCACAACGGGGTCTTTTTCAGCCGCAAGCTGGCCCGCCATCGCCGTGTCCGCTTCCCGGCTTTTCCCTGTTTTTGCGATCTCCCGCGCCGCGGCGATGCGTTCACCGGCATTGCCGTGGTTCAGCCGTCCGATCTTCTGCGGCAGGCCCGCATCATCCGCAAAAGCAAACTGGATAAGGAGCATCAAAACAAAAAAGCAGATGCTTACCAGTATGAGGGGGTATATCCTCTTTTCGGGACTCCCGGCTTTCAGACTGTATCTCAATGTATTTTTTATGTCATTGCGAAGGAACAAAGTGACTGAAGCAATCTCGCCTTTCGACGAAAGATTGAGATTGCCGCGCTCCCTTCGGTCGCTCGCAATGACAGCTTTGTTGTTCCAATTCGTATTCATTACACGTTCCTGTATTCCCCGAAAAAGGAATGCGCCGTTCCTTTGCCGGAGTTCCCGTCCATGACAATGATGATCTCAGGCGAGTCGCCGCAGACTTTCAGGACAAACTGCTCCCGGATTTCCTTCAGGCACCGGGACAGGTCGTCCCCCTCCGCGTGAATACTGTCTACCAGTAAACACCGTGCGACATATTTTCCGTCGATAGCCGAGACCAGTACGGGGTACTTCATGAGCGCTCCTGTGAGAGTTGAGTTGTGTGATGATCAGGTTGAAGATGTTTTCCCGTTGCCTTTCAAATACCCGAGGTATTTGTTTTAACAACGTAAAACAAGGGTGGGTATGCGGACTTCAAAGGATGAGGCAAGAAATGCGGTGATGGAGTAAAACGCCGCGGCAAGCCCGCCGAAAAACAGGCCCGGAACCGCGAGCGAGGTATGTGTGGAATATTTTCTCGACGGCAAAAGCGCCGTGGTCAGGCTCCGCAGCAGCGTGGGCAATTTCCGCCCAAACGCCTGCGTTGCAAGGCCCAGCGTATGTTCAAGTATATTGAGCGTGCCGGCAACCGAGTAAAGCTCCGTTTCAACCAGCAGGCTGAACAGGCCGCTCTGGAATATTTCCTGAATTTCTTTTTGTGATGCGGGTGTTTTTATGGAGTTGTTTTTTGCGTCGCGGACATCCAGGTCATCAAGGGAAACATTGCTTTGCGGAAGGTATTGGTTAAGAGAAACGCCGCTCACCGGGGAAGCGTTCAACGCGCTTCCCCACATGAGCAACCCCCCACAGACACATAGAATACGTAACGGGAGTCTGTAGTTCATTCTATGTTACCTTCGGCAACCCGACCCGCTTTTGCCCCATTTTTCCGTCGAGGCAGTCAGCGTCGTAATCCCGGCCTTTGAACCGGGACAGCCCAAAATACAAGGGCTGGCTTTGCGGCCCCGGATTTCTCCGGGTGTGCCATTTTTCGGGTATTCGTTTTTCGCATTACAACTATACCACACAAACCAACATTTGTCAAGAAATATTTATTTTCAGAAATGTTTGATTTCACAAGAAGATATTTGAGTGGAGAACGACTTGAACCTCCGCGCAGCAAGCTGCGCGGTATCAGATGAATTTATTTATCCTCCTCTCCCTTGATGGGAGAGGATTGAGGTGAGGGTGATCGGAAAGCTAACATGCTCGATTTTAGCCCCCTCATCCCAACCTTCCCCCACCAGGGGGGAAGGAGTAATAAGGTAACCCCGTAGCAAGCTACGGGGAATTGTCAAGTTAAGGGACGCACCCTGCCAAGGTTTTCTAAATAGCGAACAAACCCTGTACTGGCGTTTTGAAGAATTCCTTAAGCGGTATGCCTTGTTCGCCAACTAAAAGCTTTCTCGTTACGGGGAATTCTTTGGAGAATTTTTCGATACCCGGCAAACTTCCTTTCTTTCTGCCGCTCTTTACTTCAATGGCTATAATACGCTCGCCTTTTGTTAAAACATAATCCACTTCCACATTTCCCCCTGCCCAATAATAGAGCCGGATATCGGTGCCTTTCACCGCATTAGCTAATCCGGCGCCGACGGCAGATTCAACTAAACGCCCCCATGCCTCGCGATCACTTTTCACATCCTCAAACGTTTGATGCATTTGGGCGGATATTAACGCGGTGTTCAACGCTACAAATTTTGGACTGGACGCTCTCTGACGAACCGTCTGCCCTGCATACTTTGATAGCCCCGTCAACAATCCGGCTCCGCCTAAGAGTTCCAGATAATGGGCAAGTGTTACGGTATTGCCGGCATCCTGCAATTGTCCCAGCATTTTTTGATATGAAAGAACCTGTCCCGAATAGGCGATCCCCAGCTCAAACAGTCTTCGCAAAAGCGTCGGTTTATCTACGCGGGTCATTAACAATATATCTTTTGAAACCGTTGTTTCGATAAGCGAATCTTTTATGTAGTGCATCCATCTCTCGTAATCCTTGATTAACCCGGCGCTGCCCGGATAGCCGCCATAGAATATATACTCATCTATGTTCCATCCAAAAGCTGCGTGCATCTCATCGAATGACCAATGAGTTACCGGCGTAATTTCAAATCTTCCCGCAAGACTTTCCGTAAGGCCTTTTTGTACCAGCAACTGCGAAGATCCGAGAATAACAATATATAATGAATTCCCTGCACGCGAATCCTCTTCCCAAAGGCGTTTGACCGTTTCCGGCCAATGCGGTATTTTCTGTATTTCATCCAACACAAGGACTGCTTTCCGGTGGGAATATCTTAGAAGCGCACGGGCGGTTTCCCATTGCTGCTCAAGCCAGCTGGAACCTTTCAACAATGGCTCATCGGCCGAGGCATAATGCCCTGGCAATTTAAGTTCATCCAATACCTGGCGGGAGAGAGTGGTTTTCCCCGTTTGTCGTGGACCTGCCAGCACTTGAATAAAATTTCTTGGCTCGGAAAATCGTTTCAATAATGATGTAAGTATTAATCTATGATACACGGTATTATATTCTCCTCATTACACTGAGTAATTTTACTCAATATGATGAGTAATTGTCAACCCCCGGCTTCCTAACTTTACCATACGGTTTTTATATATTTGTAATTACGCAATCTTTCATCGCAGGTAAGTATTGTCGCATTTTCTTCTCTTGCCGCGGCTACAATAATTTGATCGGCCGGCTCATTATGAAACGGTTGAGGCAGCATGGTTGACCTGTAGGATATGGCCGGGGTTAGTTGAATTATTCTTAATTTGGGCATATCTATTGCCTGCTTAATCCATTCTTCAGGGTCACACGCTATAACAAGCCTTCCTTTCTCCACTAATTTGCAGAATTCCCATACAGATATGGTTGATAAAAGAAGCTCTTCGTAACCTTTTACATTGGAAATAATTATTTTTACTTTTTTAGAAAGCTTATCCGGATTCATATTCCACCATATCCATGCGTGGGTATCCATGATATACTTCATTTAGATATCTCCCATAATGAATCGCCAAAGGGAGTTACGATATCCTTTTCTTGAACTAACGCTGAGGCAAGCTTCCCCGGTTTTGCTTCCTTCACCGGGGGATGATAGGGAATAATCTCCACTACCGCTTTCCCCCTTTTCGTTATAACCATATTCTCATGAGATTCGGCAATTCTGCCTATTACCTGCAGTGCGTGAGCTTTAAAATCAGAAATCTTCATTGTTTGTCGAGTAGACATTTTAATAACCTCCGGTTATTTAACGCCCCTCACAGAACCGTGCTTGAAGTTTTCCCT
>Ga0315281_10002780_pt1 | contig 25933 bp, 43 predicted proteins | sample YL17G07_0_MG_FD_204540 | JGI IMG/M metagenome (GOLD analysis project Ga0315281, IMG submission 204540) | Sediment microbial communities from Yellowstone Lake, YNP, Wyoming, USA - YL17G07_0 | ecosystem: Environmental > Aquatic > Freshwater > Lake > Sediment | place: USA: Wyoming | collected... | reverse complement strand
TATAACTCGCTGATTCATAACACGGTTCATGATTTGTTCATGAACCTCCGCTTATAATCGCTTGGTATTCACACTTTAATTCCGAAAGCCAATACTTTAGTACCTGATTATTATATCCGATACGGAGCGTCGCGACGTAACGTATCCGATACGCAAATATCCGATACGAAAATCCGGATTTTAATACGCTACTAAAGTATCCGATACGAAAATCAGGGACGGAGCGTCGCGATTATTCGCATTGTTCTTTACATCGGGTATTAGGAGCCGTTACCCCTTCGTTCGCGAACACCAAGTGGGTCTCGTCATTTTGTTTGAAACTAATATACAATAGTTATGAACAAGTTTTGAACCGCCGCTCGCAGGGGGTTACTGTTGGGTAAATGAATGGCGCCGGTTCTCCAGCAGGGGTGCGCAAATTAAATCCCACAGAGACCCAACAGTAATACGCCGTGCTCTACGTGGGAATGTACAGTTCGAGTTATGAACAATCCCGAGTGGCTCGGGACGGGGCAGTAGAGTTCGTACGATTGAACCGAGCATAGTTCGCCTTAATCTTACCCTCGCGTGGAGCTGGGGAGCATCGGTGCAATTACGTACACCGCTGAATCAATAACTAAAGCTACGTACGAAAGTGGGAACAGCAAACAGGTATGTTGTAATATGTTAACATTGTTTTGAAGACAATATGAATAGTATATGGGGCAGTAGAGTTCTAAATATTTTGAAAGATGTTGGAGCCAGTATTAAAATATCGGATACTAAAATACCTGATGCAAATATCCGATATAAAAATCCCTGATTAAAGTATCGGATATAAAAATCCCTGATTAAAATACCTGATTAAAATATCGGATACTAAAGTATGCGAGTTTCAAACAAATGGATTATTTTTGTGGTCATTATGGAAATAAAGAACACAGAGGAGCTCGTAAAGTATTTAAAGTCTTTGCGTGAGCAACAGAATATAAGTGTGAACAAGATAGCTACACTGATCGGTACCTCGCACAGGCGGGTGAAAGAAGTGGAAGCTGGGGAGAGCGAGTTCCGTACCGAATTGATGATAAAATATATCATAGCCTTAGGGTGTAAGTTAGAATTGGTACCTGCGCCGACTATGGTTGTTGTACATCCAGACCTGCCAGAGGTTGAAGTTGTAAAGAAAAAGGAGGAGCAGGCGGGCAAGAAGATTAAGAAGAACGTTGTTATTGAAGAGGCGGATTAAGCTCGGGGAGGGAAAAGTTAACAACCTTATATATATCTTTATCTCGATGAAAAAGAACAATAAGAGTAAGAAGATCAAGTATAATCGGAAGCGAGTATTCTATGATGCTAAGCGATTTGCGTTGGTCGGTGTGCCGTATCCTGTAGCTTTAGTTGAGGCTTGGCGAGCCGAGAAGTTTAGGACATTGAAGTTAATGCTCAGCACCGGCTTAGTGGAGTTTACATTCCAAGCGGCAGGCAAAGCAGTACAAAAGGTAATTGGAACTACAATGCCACATGCAATACCGGCCAAGCAACGTATAGCTCCTAAGAGTGAGGTTGCGTATGTAAAGGTATTTGACACGCAGCTAGAGGCGTGGAGATCTATTAATAGCAGTACCTCTGACATAGAGATATTATAACAGCCACTCTTATAGAGTTTGCCGATTATCAATAATAGGTAAATGTTTACAACATAGTACGTATCTTCATATTCTAAATTATTGATACGTATAATATGGACAACAATAATCCTGATGTACATTCTCCCTGCCCGCGTTGTGGGAACAAATCGAAAGCAATGACCTGCAGTCGATTCAACACTGAATGGATATGCATTGAGTGTGATAAGAAAGAACGTGCGCACCCAGAGTACAAACGTGCGAGCGAAGCTGAACTTGAAGCTGTGCGTGCAGGCAACTATAATTTTAAAGGAATAGGCAAACCAGCTGATTTGTAGGTAGTTACTATCGGTTCATAAATAATAATAGTCAATGGTCAAAGTTGACAAACATTAGTGTATTTTTAACGTAGAAAATAAGAAACCAATACCACAACTAAAAACCAAAATCACCACGTATGAAAAAGCCAAAAACAGAACAAGTAAAAGATTATTTGCTGAGTGCAAAACTTGATGACTTCGGCTCCGTGCAGGAGATCATCAATGATTTCTGCTCTAAGAGCGGAGAGACAATTACCTACAGTCAGTTTCATCAAATCTACAAACAGTTCATTGCGAATCCTTCGGCGTTCAGACAGGCTGCAGAGATGCAGAACAATCTGCTCGGCGGGCTGAACAATGCACCAGAGGTAGAGGAGAAGATTGAAATTGTACGTATGAAAGATGTGAAGCTCGACAAGCAGTTATTCATTCCTCTCAAGACCGGCAAAGGAATTGATCTTATTATGTCGGACGTAGGTGGGGTGTTACGTGGAACGATCAATATGGTTGTAGGTGATCCAGGAGCTGGGAAGTCCACTGTATGCGCAGATGTTTTGGCCGACCTGCAAGAGAAAGATAAAAAAGTGAAAGTGCTGTATGTACAAGGTGAACAGTCAGTAACTGACGCTGGGTACTACTACAATAAAACTCCTCGTACTGGGAACGTTGATAATATCTTCCTCGCGCAGTATGCTAATCCAGTGAAAGCGTTGGAGAAAACATTGAAGATGGGCTGGGATATTATCGTTATGGATTCATTTAACGACATATTGAACAAAATCAAAGCTTCGACAAATATGTCAGGTTCTGCAGTAGAAACATATTTGATCAATCTGATGATTCGCACGGCCGAGGGTGACAATGATAAAAAGATTTACACTTCTTTCTTCTGCATCCAGCAAGTGACAAAAGGTGGTGAGTTCGTTGGGTCGAACGTAATAAAACACGCTACTACTGCGATGATGGAAATTCGTTTCGACGAAACTAACAGGGCCGAGCGATATATCGAGTTCACTAAAAATCGCAGGTGCGGTGATGCAGTGTTCAAAAAGTTATATTTTACGTTGGATAAAAAGTCAGGTCAAATCATTTACGATACAAAACGTTTCAAAGATGATGCGGAGGTCGTAGCAAAGGTAAGTACAGAGGGGCTGCGGAATGCAAAAGGTGAGGAGGAGTTCGAGAAGATATTTTTCGGTGAGGAAAAAGTTGGAACAGATATTGACAGCGAAGAGGGTTTAGCTGGGTAGACCTACAGCAATAGAGTTAGGTGGATTATAATAGTCCGCCTAACTCATTGATAATCAGTATGAATAATATTGTATTAAATGGTAAGTGTTGACAAGTCAGTACGTATCTTTATATTCTAATCAAAACCACAATAACTATGAAAAAACACAAAAAGGAAAATGCTGAGGGCCACTCGTACGAGGAGGTTAAGAAGCAGGCACAGGAGCAGCCGTTGCTCCGTAAGACCGTACGTATCGGTGATCTTCGGATTGTCGATGAGACGCACGTAGAGTACAAAGGCAAGACGCTGGAGCTCAGTGAGAACGCATTTCATTCGCTCATCAAGCGACTTGGAGTTCCAATGTCGTTCCAAGCACGAGTGAGTCGTTTACTCGGGCCACAGGCGAAATTGAATTTGTTGAATACAATGAAAACTGCTGTGAGTGCGCAGAAGAACAAAGCTCTCATGTTCATTGGTAATCCTAAAAACAGTTTAGTTGTCGGAGTGACTGAGGATGTGAGCATGTTGAGTGGTAAATCTTTTTTCGAACTTGTAGAGGGTACTGCGAACAAATACAATTTGGATATTAAGAATTGCAGTATTGACAAATTCGGTGAGGTTGTTATTCAAACGTCTTCTCCTATTGCTGCAGGGATCAAAGGTCTTGCAAAAGATCACAAGGACGACGAGGGATATTATCCTGGTCTTGCGTTCAAAAATTCTATCTTTACCGGCACCGAGCTGAATCCATACACTTTCCGTATGGTGTGCAGTAACGGAATGATTGCTCCGGGTCGTGATGTTATTCGTATTGCAGGTTTCGACACTGACGAGTTGAAACGTTTCTACGACCGAATCAACATGCTTGCAAAAGGTAACTTTATCTCTTGCGACTACGACAAGCAAGTTGTAAAGGCGGCTGCGACCTACGCATCGCTTGGCGAGCTGAATTTTCTTTCATCTGCAATGATGAACTACAGTGGAGCCGGTCACAAAATGATCAATCAGTTCGTGCCGTACTACGACTGTGCAAGTAAATACGAGGCGCTGGGAATCAAAGTTGAAAACCTTGACAAACAGCAGTTGATGAATGCAAAAACAAACGTAAAACTTTGGGATGCAATCAACGGTGTAACTGATTTCGCTTCTCACAAATACGAGGGAGTGGACATCAGTTCTGCAGGTCGTGCAACATTGCAACAAAAAGCTGGTGCAATTTTGAACAAGCCGAAGTTCGACACCGAGTCGTTGATGCCGTCACTTATCTAACGTGCAGGAGCAGGTAGAAATATCTGCTCCTTTTTTACACCCGCTCTTATAGAGTTCGGCAAAATAATCAAAGGAACAGTTGTGAGTTGACAAAATAGTACGTACCTTTCCATTGTAATAAAAATTCATTTTCACTTAATCTAAATCACTATGAGCAAAACAATTTTAACAGCCGCAGCAATGCTCGCAACGTTTGGTCTTGACTGGACGGTCGAAAAGCGACCTTTCCTTTTTAAGAACAAGGAGGGCGAGATGAGCGAGTCCGATTATTTCGGATTAGTACGTAATGACAATGACACTGTGTTGGGTCACTGCAAGAGTAATTACCGTGCGTTTCAGAATCAATTGATTCTCGAGACGATGATGTCCTTCGCGAAAGACAATGGTTTGGAGGTCGAGCGTGGAGGATGTTTTGGTGGTGGTAAGAAAGTATTCCTTCAACTTTATATTCCGGACGACTTCCGTATTGGAAAAGATTCGTTGAAGCAGTACATCTTTGCAGCCAACACATTCGATCACAGTGCTCGTCTGTCATTTGGTTACACTAACACTGTAATCTCTTGTCAGAATACTTTCAACCGTGCGTTGAAAGACACATCAATCCGGATTAAGCACACCGAGTCGGGAGAGAATCGTATCATCGAACTTCCTACCCTGTTCGCCGAGCATTTGAATCTTCGTAAGGAGACAAACGAAATGTTCTCCGTTTGGGCAAGCAAGCCAGCTACCAAGAAGATGGCTGCTGAACTGATCGCAATGTTGACTAAGACCGATGCAAACATGAATCCGGCACAACGTGCAGAGATGGCAGTTCGTACGAGGAACATCGTTGAGGGAATGGAGATGAGTGTGAACAAGGAGATGAAAGAGAAGGGCGACACGATGTGGGGATTATTCAACGGAATCACTTACTACGCTAATCACGTAAAAGGATCTCCGAAGAGAGACAATGGACAGCTGGAGTCAGTGTTGCTTGGCACCGGTGCTGCAATGATGAATAAAGCACAAACTATTATTACTGATTTAGCTTCGTAATCTCCCTGGTCGGAGTACGTAGTTAATAGAGAGCCTACCATTCACTTGGTGGGCTCTTTTTCTTTTCCGCTTGGCCCTGCTGTAGAGTTAAGTTTATTGGATTATGCACAGCCGCTCTTATAGAGTTAAGTAAATTTTGAAAGCGGTAGAAGTTTGCTATATCGTACGTACTTTTATATTATGGAATTCACACACAATGGAGTAAAATATTCCGGAGAGCCTTCACCCAGTCTTGCACAAGCAGTGATGTCGTGCAATAAGTTTAAGGGTGGGATGAAACCCTCATGGATTGGCTTTGCAAAACGGAGCAAGCAGTACGCAGCAGAGAAGTTGAAGATTGCCCAGCCGTTTACAATTATGAACAGCGAAACTATATCATCTAACTAACTGATATTCAGTACAAAAGAATTGGATTTGAAGGTAGAAGTTGACTACATTGTACGTATCTTTATATTATAACAAAAACAAATAATAAACCATACCACTATGAAACTGATCACCACAGCAGAATTACTCGAACTTATCAGAGCTATTAAAGGAGCTACATTCGCAACGTTGACGCTCAGTACAGAGCCAACAATGCGTAAGACCGACAATCCGTTTTACGGGCTGGTAAAGAAGGTCGCAATTCACAATGTTTGTTTGAACTACAACTACGAAAATTCAGTAAACAAGCAGCGCGACCGTGAAGACAAAATTGAAAACGGTCCGTTCGTGGCTGCAGAGACTTGGGGCTCGCACGAGACAAGCGCAGTAGTAGAGCACAAGGGAATACATTACTTGCAAGTTAAATTACAAAAAACACTCAGTACTTTATTTGTGCACACAATCGACAACAGTCCGGTGGACGTTGCAGAGTTGGCTCCTTTTATGCCTGAGAAAAAGGCTAACAAGTCGCAGGGTGTTGATGAGCAAATTTTAAATATCCGTCCGAAGTTTGACAACATTATAGCAATTAGTATCAAAGGACAAGATTATCAAGTAGTAAGATAATCGTCCCTGCCGCTCTTATAGAGTTTAACGAAAAAAATAAAAGAACAACCACGATGGCAAAGAAAACAAAAGATGAAGTAACGCTCTATGTGAGCAAAGAAGCTAAGGCGGCAGCGCTGAAGAGTAAAACTTCTAAGAAAAAAGGATTCAAACTGATTCCACTTTCAAAAGGGCTATCGTCTGACGGGCTACTCATTGTTGCTCTGGGTACAAAGAGAGTTGAGAAGTACTTCAATGGGAAAGTAAACGACTTTATTTCTTTTATGAAAACGAATGGTGTAAAAATTCTTGCTAAGAAAAATGATGTTTTATTCCGTGCAGCAATCTTGAAAAGCATTATGAACGGAGACGAGAGTGAAGGTTACACCGAAGATCAATTTAACGCAGATTATTTCGATGGTGGAGTGTGTGAAGAGTTAGTGAAAAAGGGATGGATAAATGTAGAGGAAGAAGGGTAAGAGTTGACAAACATTGGCGTACATTTATAATAACAAAAAGAGAAAACGTTCTTTAAGAAGCACTACCCAAGAATAGATATCGGCGCAAACTCAATATTGCTGAGAGTTTGCACACACCAACCGCAAGTTGGATACGGAGCCTATCCTAAGCAAGTGAGGGTAACATATTGGAAGCCAACCTACGGTAGGTTTGAGCTGGCAGACGGGGACCCGGAGCCAGCTCTGGTTTCTCCACATTAATAAAAATAATACTATGGCACAAGACATTAGTCCAGCAACGTATAACAGAATGCAGGGCCTTGCAAGCATAAAGCAAATGCAGAATCTGAATGCTGCAATAGACCAATTAGTTTACGACTGGCTGAAAGAAGGATTTGATCCACAGGACGTACAGGCATTTATGGCTGAACGGACAAATGAAATTATTGACAAAAACAAATAGCTATGAGCGCAACGGTATATCTTTTTGCAACAGAGGAAGTTCGAGATGCTTTCGAACGTCAACTTGACAAAGCCTTCGGTGAGGATAAGTGGAATATTTCTGGTCACGAATATTCAAACGAATGGGGTACGCCACCTTTGAGTATGAAATTGAAAATCTATGACCGAGTGGATTACGACAGAGTACTTGGACACATCGAGGTGATCAATAGATACGAAGACAATGTAGAGCACGACGGCGAAGCATTTGTCACTGCAATTCCTGAGAAGGTTAATTGTTTTGATGTCGAAGGGAAGCGCATCGATCTGTTTCCAAAGAAGGCAAAGCTCACTGTTACGATCGAAATGGAAATTGAGTATTCAGACGAGCTCACAGAGCAAGAAGCTATTGACGTAGCTACTCAGGAAATGGATTACGATTTCCGTCACAACTCCGACAATGTAAGAATAGTAAGAACCGAAATAACTGACACCAATGAGTAAAGAAAAAATACTTAACCAGGCACTTGAGCTGCTTCACGAATTGGAAGAAACATTCAAAGAGAGTTTGACTGATGATCAAAAGAAAAGAATCAACGGCTTGTTTGCCAGAGTTGTGGCAAAAGCAGCTACATCGCGAAAGCCAAAGAAATCAAATAAGACAATTTTAAAGACCTTTGAAGAAGTTGAGTCCTTTGTGAATGAGTGGGAGACCGAAATTATAACTGAAGGGGAGTCTGATGGTTGGAATCAAAAGATGGATGTGTTGAATAAAATAATGAAAAGAGAAAAAGTTGAGTTCGGAGAGGGAGTAACGGACGGATTGGCATTTGATCTTTTAATCAATAATATATAAACTACAACAGTAATGAATAAGACCTTAAACGTGAAGCGTGTGACAATTGAAGAGCTTACTAAGAAGTGGGGCTTCGTTCCACCAATCACTTGCAAAGTCTTATTTGTACGTTGTGACGCAAAGGGCAATGTGAACTGGGATAAGGCTCCTGTATTTTCTGAATCAGAACTCAAGGGCCGCAACGTTGAGATCATAGAAGAGAAACAATTAAAAGCATAACCATGGACCTAACCAACTTGAGGCTCACTCAGCCTCTTCCTTCTTCAAATTCTTTTCACATCTTTGATAAGAACAATGAGAATAGATCTCTTTGCGGCAAGTATGCTATGATCAGAATGAACGAAGATATGTGTGATAAGGTAACAGGAAAAGAGACTTGGTCTAAAGGTCAAGATTGCAAAGCTTGCTTTAAGAAAGCCGGTCTTGATGTTGGATATACCGAAAAGGAATTAAAGAAAGCAGAAAAACAATTTTTTGAAGAAACCTAAACAATATGCTACCAACCGAAATCAAAACCGTACTTGATGATGTGCGGCTCAGTACAAAGAAGATCACAGAGCGAGATATCGTTGAGTTCGATCGCCGTCGTGGCAAGAAAGAGATAGAAGAGATCAAAAGGTTAGGGTCCCTTCTTTCTAAAGCAGTTGTCGATAACGATAGTCCACGATGTGATAAATTGACAACCACCATTGCTAAAATCGTAACGGGCAAATGAAAAACAAGACTAGAATAACACCGGAGAATGTAACCAGCTTAGAGGCAAACCAAGTATTTGTGTTCGGGTCCAATCTATCTGGTATTCATGGAGCCGGCGCTGCTCGCTTTGCAATGGATAAACTTGGAGCACGATATGGTCAAGGCATAGGACCAACAGGAAGATGCTACGCCATTCCTTCTAAAGCAAAAGGGATAAGAAGAACATTGACACTTACTGAGATCAAACTACACGTCGATAACTTTATAGCTTTTGCTAAACGTAAACCATCAACAGAGTTTCTGGTTACTGAAATCGGTTGTGGTCTTGCAGGATATCAACCGAAAGATATTGCTCCATTGTTCGCCGAAGCGGTTGAGGTACCAAACATACATTTGCCAGAACGCTTCTGGTACGTACTAGCATTAATGGAATAAAAGAAAAATCCCCCAAACTCTATAACAGCGGTTGGGAAGTGTTCGCAAATGTTGCATTACCTTTATAGTATCAAATAATACCGTTCAGTGAATAACTAAAAGGAGGGATTATGAAAGAGGTGAATAAGAAATACCAAGTAAGCCAAGAAGCTCCGAATCCTAAAATGTTCGAGCGCTTTGTTACTGGTAAAGCTATTGATGCTCTCTTATCTGACGAAGGAGGACTGATGCGTGCTACCATCACATTGGTGATCGGAGACCCTGGAGTTGGTAAGACAACCATTGCTAATGATCTTCTGGCAGATATTATGTTGAAGTATCCAGATGCTAAAGTTCTTTTTGTATCATCTGAAGAATCATTTATTGATCGAACGTACAATCAAAGAAAGAGTCCCAAGACGAGCAAGATTCCTACTCTCTTCTTAGGAGCTGAGGAAAATAGAAAAGCAGCACTTGAGGAAGCATTTAAAGAAGGATGGGACATCATACTTGTCGATTCGTTTAAGGACGTTCAGGATAAAGTTAATATGGAGCTCGAGGATGCTACCATGGCTGAAGCTGAAGCATGGCTTCTGGATTTGATGGTCCAAACATCTCAAGCAGAGAATGATAGTAAGATCTATACAGCCTTTCTTTGCATCCAACAAGTGACTAAAGGCCGCTTGTTCGTGGGATCAAATTCGTTGAAGCACAATACGACTGCTATGATGGAGATGAGATTCTCAAAAGAATATGAAGGACACAGGTACGTGGAGTTCACTAAGAACAGAAGGTGCGGCTCTAGGGTAGGAAAGAAATTGTATTATAATTTCGATGAAGGGAAACAGGAATTGACGTACAGTGATCAACCAGTGTCGTTAGCAGAGCAAGCAGCAAATACTGATAGTCCCACTATACTGCCTAATAAAAAGTATACAAACCAAGAGCTACTAGACTACATGCCTAGCTGGTTAACATTTGAGGAGAAGAGGCCAATCGTGATGAAGATGAGAGCTCAAATGCTGGCTGGCGAGCCAATAATTATACCCAAGTTCAAGAAACCTTATTAACTAGTCGTTGTGGTGACGATACCAACACCAACAAGTTGGTGAGCAGCCTCTTCTTTAGAGGCTGCTCTTTGTTTCAAATATTCGATTGCATTTAATAACACTTCTTTACTATCTTTAGCGCTACCGAGCATTCTATTACAATTGTGACACAATAAACCTCGCACTAATCCAGTTTTGTGATCATGGTCGACGCACAAGATTTTCTTTAGTTTTGTTTGCGAAGTATTGCAGATTTTACAACATCCGTTCTGATCTTTGAACATCTGATCGTACTCTTCGAGCGTTAAATTATATTGTCTTTTGAAATGTGCTTTTCTACCACTGGTGCTGTACCACTTGCGCGTGTGCGTATTAGACTTTTCTTTATTCATTTTATGCCATTTTTTATAAAGCCTCTTTCCTACGTTAGGATTCCTTTTGCGAAATTCCTTTCCTTTAAGGCGCCAGTAGGCTAATTTTTCCTCTTTAGTCATTACGTACAAACATCCGAATTTTTCAACAAGGTTCAAAGTTCACAAACTCTACATTAAGGGTGATCTTACACGAGAAGAAAATAATTGGTAGAAAGTGGTAAGAGTTGACAACCCTATACGTATCTTTAGGTTAATAAAGTAAACAACCACTATAAACCACATACCACTATGAAAGTAAAAGCAGACAAAAGCACCACTACCTTGACGGTAGGCGACATTGATGCAAAGGCATTCGGAGTAGACACCAGCAACGGTGTGATATTCGATATCTTGAGGAATAAAATGTATTCCAACAAGATAGCTGCAGTCGCAAGAGAAATCTCCAGCAACAGCAGAGATGCAAACAGAGAGAACGGCAAGACGGAGACGCCGATAGAAATTTCTATTGTAGCTCCCAACGTGCTATTCAACTCCACTGACATGCAGATCATGTTCAAGGACCACGGAGTAGGAATTACTCCCGACCGCATGGACAATATCTTCCTCAAGTACGGTGCGAGCTCCAAGCGAAATACAAACAAGCAAACAGGTGGCTTCGGTCTCGGAGCTAAAACTCCTTTTGCTTACACTGATACATTCACTATCATCACTGTGTGCGACAGCGAAGGGAAAAGAATGAAGTATGTTTATACTGCGTCTATCACTGACCGTGCTGGCGTAGGGTCGGGTGAGATGATTCTCTTTTCGGCTGACGAGTGTAAAGAAGGAACAGGTACTGCAATCATAGTGCCTATTAAAGAGAGTGATAAAGAGGAATTTGAGAACGAAATCTACCGTGCTACTTGCTTCTGGAAGGTGCAGCCAAAGTTCAAAGGGTTTCAGTCTGAGCAGTGGAAATTCAAGAGCGAGTTCAAAGGAAAAGGTTTCTCTGTTATCAATGATGAAGATAATCACTTCGATGGTGCAGCATACTTACTTATCATCGATGGCATTCCTTACGCCATCGACCGTGGACAAGTAGGTCTATCAGCTGATCTTTTCTACGGCACCGGACTTATTCTTTGTCTGGAGTATAAGAACGGCGAGCTGACAATCAGTGCTAACAGAGAAGCTGTGCAGTACGACCGTCAGACTAAAGTAAAGATGCTGTGGAAAATTCGTGCTGTGCAACATGCTTTCCGCAACGAACTGAATGTTAAATTCGCAGCGTGCAAGACATATATTGATGCGTGCATATTTGCAAATGCAATGGAGGAGCGCTCGGAAGACCAGAAGATGATTCTCTGGCGCCAGGTGTGCAAATGGCTCGAAGGATTCAAATTTACTTTCAATGGTAAGAACCTTGCTAAAGAAGCAAACTTCCTCTACCACGATGTGTTCCGTTACAAAGATTACGATGCTAACGGTAAGCTGTTCGGGCTAGAAATGAGCAAGAGACGTTACGATTTCGCTTGGCAGTTTCCTATTTATCTTCTTACAAGTGGAAAGCGTCACACTGGTCGTAATGCTACGCTGGTCGACCAAGGAGGATTCATTCTCGTTGTGCCTACTAAAATTGAATTGAAAGAGGGAAAAGACAAGGCACAGAAAGATCACTTCCAAGCTGTGTACAACAAAGCTGTTGCTCGTCAGGCAGAAGAAGTATTGATTCTCGAAAGCTTCGGAGTACCGCTGAATGATTATTCTATTGTAGTGCCGAAAGTAATGCCAAAAGGTCAGTCGGACTCCCAATATTATAAAAAGACAAATGATGTAGGAGTGCAAGTGCGTACAATAGATAACAGTGCTTACTACAAAAATTGGGAGCCGTCTACTATTACTTTCTTGAGGAAAGAAAAAACTACAGCTAACGGTGCAATCTACATTTACTGCGAGACCGACAAGTTGACAAACTTTTCGACCTATGCATCTGATTCACCAGCACTGCCGACTGAAAAGTTAATTCAGAAGGGTATCATCGCAGCGAAATGGTTGAAGTTAACGTTTGTTTGTGTGCCGGAGCGTGATGTACATTACTTCGCAGAGGCACAGATGTTAACAATCGCCGAGGCATGGAAGAAAGTTGAGGCTGACCAAGCAATGATAGATAAAATTACCGAGGCGTTGAATATGAAAGCTTGCCGCCAATTGTCGATCGCAGAATCTTGGCACAACATTAAGTTGACTGGGAGAATTGATGCAGAGATCGAAGCAGTGATCGAAATGACAAAGGAGAAAAACCAGGACAAGAATATCTTTTACAATCTCGACATGACCTGCACAGATATCAAAGCTACAGTCAGCACGACAGGCGTAAATACAGCACTTACTAAGTTGTACAAAAAGTATCCTCTGCTCGAGTTCTTTATCAATGAGTATCGCAACTGGGGCGGCCGCAAGACGAAGGACGTGAATCAAATGAATAAAATCATGGATGTCATCGACTCGTACAACGTAAAAGAAGATGATGAAGAAGTAGTTGCTGCACCGTAAAAGGAGCGGTTGTAGTTGACAACATTAGGCGTACATTTATATTATAATCCAAATTAATCACTAACCAAAAACCACGACAAAATGTCAAACTTAAAAAACTTAAAAGCCTTGCGTTCTGGCGACACAATCGTTCTCCACTATAATGGAGATACATTGAACATCCAGAAATCAAGCCGTCCTGCTGATTACAAGCGGGTGGAGAAATTGCTCGAAGCGAATGATATCGATGCATTATGTGATGCATTCTTGGATATCAAAAAAGCAATCGAACAATACACAAAGGATAAGATGACTGTTGACGCAGGCGTTCTGATCGACAGAGAGACAAAGGAACAAATTCCTGCAGCTATTGCAAAGAAGTTGATCGAGTTCAAAAACAAACAAGCAGACTTCTTGCCGCTCTGGAGATTCTGGCAGAAGCTGAAAAAGAATCCGAGCAAGAACAGTAAAGCTCAATTGTACGAATTCATATTGCGTCACAAAGTTCCTATCACAGAGCTAGGTGACATGGTGCTCGAGAAAGGTGTGTATATGAAGTCTGATGGTACATTGTGGGACGACTACACAAAGACGCTCGACAACTCAATTGGAATGGTTGTTGAAATGCCAAGCGAAAAAGTGGTGGACGATCCAAAACAAGGCTGTGCAGCTGGTTTGCATGTTGCAGCTCCTGCGTACGTTCGTGATCACTACAGCCAAAGTATTGTTGTAGAATGCATTGTGAACCCTGCAGACGTTCGCTCGGTGCCGGAAGAATATTCTTTCACTAAGATGCGTGTAAAGCGTTACCAGGTGATGGGCTTGGCAAAACACTCTTCCAGAGAAGAACTTGTGATGAAGATGGAAGACTTCGTGGAGCTCCCGAAAGTGGAAGATCGCAGAAGCAGTGACTTCGATGATGTATCAATGAGCACACAAACAGACTTGATGAAACTGACAGCTAAAAAGATCATCTCTTACGTGCGCAAACAGACCGGAAAAAGAATTACTATCGACCCGAAGAATAAAGTAAGTATCGCAAAGCGTGCTGCTGAAATTCTCCAGGCTGCTGGAAAGACTGACTTGCCTCACGGTAAAGGTACCAAAGGTGGAAAGCAAATGGTCTTCACTGATAAGAAGTGCAAAGAAGTAATTGATATGGTTAGCGAGGTGCTCGATAAAGATGATGTGAAGAAATATGCCGGTAACGATCCGCGCAGAGGTAAATTTATTGCAAAGGTGACTCCTGTCTTGAAAACATTAGGATACACCGTGGTTGATTAGTCAGTGGTTAATTGGTGGGAAGTCCGGTTAGTGGTAGCCGGACTTCCCTTTTTATACCTGCCGCTTGTGTAGAGTTCAATGAAAATTTATTATCTTTATCCTGTTCTGGAGCACTCGTGGACTTGCGTTCTGTAAAAGCCCCTTACTGCAACAAACACTGATGTTATATTGTTAGTGGGTAGCAAGGGATGGCCAAGACTTACCTGAGCCAGAATTTAACTTGTGAAAGCCGCTCTGTCCTTACTTGGACACGCGGCTTTCCATTTTGGGTTGCCGTTGACAAATTGTACCGTATCTTTAGTGTAAGAGATCCGAGCAACTCGAGAATGGCATTCCTTATAAGGAAAATCATTTAGAGGAAGCAGAGGAGGTTTAAACGCGTAATAATACAATTGAAATGAACGTACTACAAGTTGTAAAAGTAAAACCGAAACCGAACGGATGGTGGCTAACTGATCTTCGTTACACTTTACGTGTTCTGCGCGAGTGTGCAGACTTTATAATTGTTGTGAAGGACGAGCACGGAGCAGATCAAATGTTCGAGAAGAAAGATATCGTAGGAAAGAATATTAACATTAAAGGCAATACTTATGTATTGAGACCCGACGGGAAAGTCATACGAGTTTTTCTTTCTGAACCTACTGTAACTACTTGACAATCAATCTAATTGTTTTGCAATCTTAGATAGAAGTTGACACTATTGTACGTACTTTTAGGTTATAACAAAAGCATAAAGCTACCACATGGATCTCTTCACTCAAAATTCTAATCGTCGCCAATTAAAGATGGACACCATATTGGACTTCATCTTCGCTGGCAAAGCGACCTTCACGGTTAAAAGTAACGCGACGGGTAAGCACTTCACTTATAAGTTAAGCGCGCCTAAGGAGAAGGATGTGAAGAAACAGATTCATTTTGTGAGTCTGCTCACTGGTGCAAACAATGAGACTGATTATCGTTTCTTTGGAACCATATTTGACAAAGCGGTTTACAAGCACGACCGTAAGAATAGAATCTCAACCGATGCTCCTGGAGTGGTAGCCTTTACTTGGCTTCTACGTAACCTACAAAAGGGAACCGTGAACGGTCAGGTTGAAATCTATCACGAGGGGAAATGCTGCCGTTGCGGAAGAAAGTTAACTCATCCTGAGAGTATCGAAACAGGACTTGGGCCGGAGTGCGGCAAAAGAGTTTAATAACACATAAGATGCCTATAAAAGAAAAAGAAACCATTACTTTTATTTTACGCTACGTTTGTAATAAGTGTAAAAAAGAAAAGAACAAAAAGGATTTTAAGATCATCCAGACAGAAGATGTCGACTTGTACGAATCTTCGTGGTTCTTTGGTGAAAATAATGATACATTCTGTCTTTGCAAGATGTGCTTTGAAAAATTGATAAATAAGAAGTGGACTGTTTTCATTGACCCTGTTACTGTTGCAATCTTGCCAAAAGGAGAAATTCTAAAATTCAGCGGACAAGAATGCCTTTGTGACGATTGGCAACCTATTATGAGTGGTACGATAAAAGAATTAAGTACAAAAGGTTGTAAACTTTCAATTGATCATCTTACTGTATTGTTTGATTCGTTCATTGATAAAACTAAAGCTCACAGATTGGATAGTAATTATCTCGAAATTCACTCGGATCACGCCCTTGACAGTGATACTGAGAAAATCATAAGAAAGAAATTATCAAAGAAATGCAACTGTGAAGAATGTAGAAAAGCATTGCAACAAGAAAATATAAACTAAAAAATACCATAACAACTATGAAAGAAGAAAATCCGATATTCGACTTAGACCAATTTGACTGGGATAGTTGGATTAATCCTAAACCCAAACCTAAAAACTAAAGCCATGAAAAAATTCTTCACAGTACTTTTGATCTTAACGATCCCAGCTACAATCTGTATGCTGATGCACGGAATGGTATCAATGGACTATTGGCTCTTTAATGGCCAGATGATCGCCAACGAATTGGCAGGGAAAGTTAGCAACGGGTTTGTTGCAGCAATTTATCTTTACTCTTCCGTATTCTTTTTAGTCACCTGGTTCTTCATTATGTATCTGACGATGAACTGGGATACGCTGAAAAAGACCCAGAAGGAAGTCGACGCCTTGCGCCAGTACTATAGAAATAAAGATACCGAGTTGGATAAACTAATATGCCAGTACCGCAGAATGATTCTCAACGATGATGCAAAAGCAAAAATTACTGACTTTGTGAACAACGAAGATAATCATACAGAGGGTGAGCTAGGCAACTCCTGTATTGACGTCAAAACACTAATTCTCTTTATCAAAACAATACAGCCATGAAATCACTTGAAATATTCGGAACAACATTCACTCTTGCAGTATCACCCTCGAACCGTGCAACGTGCCCACATTGCAAGAAAAAGATCGAAAAGGGTGCAAAGCGCTTAGAAGTTAGCGAACCGAGTTCGTTTAACAACAATCGAGTACATTACCTTTGCCAAAAATGTGCAACGAAATTTATCAGCAAAACCGTTCGCGAATTGTTAGAGTTGGCTTATAACGTATTCGGAGCATAGAGTTTGAGAACTTTTGAAATTGCTTGTAGTTAACGTCCCTTGATGTATCTTTCCGTTATAATCAAAACAACTAAAAACCACCACAACATGAAAAAGCTCATCACATTATTATCAATCTTTATCATCAGTATGACAATCCCGTTCCCTGAAACGGTATACGTGTATCATTGTCCGCGTATGTATCCAACCACAAAAGTTCGCAGACGTAAATAAGTATCAACCCACAAAACCACACTATGAAACAAACAACACTGTATCAAAAAGATTCCAAAGGCCGCGTTAAGGTCTGGACGATCGAAGTCGTAGCTATTGCCATTAAAGGCGAAGCACGCATCCTTAGTACATCTGGACTCGAAGGAGGAAAGATGACACCCGACATTACTGTCATCACTGAGGGAAAGAATATTGGCAAGGCGAACGAAACCTCGTACTACGAGCAAGCTTGTGCCGAAGCGCAGTCAAAGATCGATAAACAAATCAGAGCGGGTTATGTTGCCGACAGAAATGCAGTAAAAGAATCTTCTGAGCTTGGTTCCGGTGCACCAGCTCCAATGCTTGCAATGAAGTACGATCCGAAAGGAAAACAGAGCGGAAGCAAGACGTTGGAGAAGATGGGCATTAAAGGAAAGAAAGGAGTTGTGCAACCGAAGATCGATGGTCACCGCAGAACAATTAAATTGACTGCAGAAGATGCTTTACAACACAGCCGGAAGGGTGATGTTGTTGTACAATTGCCGCACTTCACAGAACAGTTGATGTCCCGTGCAGCAAAGATAATGAAGGACCTTGGTGTATCTGAGCTTTGGCTGGACGGTGAGGCATTCACATCAGAAGTATCGTTCAGCGAATTGTCTGGATTGTTGCGTAAAGAATCTGGTCATACAGAAGAGGAGTTGGAAAAGAGAAGTAAAATCAATCTCCGCCTGTACGATGTGATGCTTCCTGTAGGTTATGAGAAGAGAAAAGAAGTGATCGAAAAGTTTGCTCACGACAATATTATTATCATCGAGAGCCACGAAATCGTTTTTACAGACGAGAATATTCAAAAATTCCTTGACCAATTTCTTGCAGAAGGACACGAAGGTCTTATGATGCGCCAGTATGGTATTCCGTACGAGAATAAAAGAAGCTGGCAGCTTATCAAGAATAAAATCTTTGAAGACGAGGAAATGACAATTACCGGAGGAGAAGAGTCGGTGAAGAAAGGAATGCTTGGAAACTTTATTGTCGTGGACAAAGATGGTATCGAATGTAAGCCAGGTCTTAAATTCTCGCACCCTGAAAGAAAAGAAATGTGGAAGAATTTGAAGAGCTACATTGGGAAGAAAGCTACTGTGGAATACTTCGGTCGTTCGGAATACAAAGTGCCAAGATTCCCACGTGTAATACAAATTGGAAGAGACGATATTTAGTCTGACATTTACAACTAACTAAAACACATAGCTATGAGAGATCCGCCTTAACGTAAGTACTCGTATACTATATAAAGATAACTAGACTATAAAGAAACTCCTAAGATTGACGTTCCACCACAAGTGCGAGGCGACTCAGGAGTTTCTCGCGTCCATTGAATAACGTCCCTCCTTGTTGAGGTAAGTTTTTAATCGATGACAATTAGCACAAAGAGTTTTAAGATTGAGAGTATTATCGTTATTGTGGTCACCATCAATATGATCTACGTCCAATTGGCACGGATTAATTGGAACAAAACCACATTCTTCACATTTGCCTTTCTTGTGAAGTTGATAAGAAAAATTCAACTTTGTATTGTATCTTTTTCTAGTACAAGTATCACACCAAGGTCTGAACTTGCGCTTTCCTGTTTTTGAACATTTAGAACCTGGAGTTTGTTTCTTACTCTTGCATTTTATACAAATTCCTTGTACGTATGGTGACTCTGGTTTGATCATAATGATAAATATCTGTTTATAACAAAAAGCCGCTATAAAGCGGCTTTCTCTTTAAGCACTTTTCCAAAACTTAAGCGGAGAAGATACCTACATAGTAAGTAACAACTGCTTCACGAGCTTCTGTAACATCATCTACTGAATCTTGATAATCTACGTCAGTAGTCTTAGCTGCTGTAAGAGCCGCTTCTGCAGTAGTAACTGCCGCGTTAAGCGGATCAACTGTAGCTGGTACCACTGTTCCTATTACTGGCTTGCCAGTCTTTGAGAACAATGACATTTCTCTTAACATTTCAACACGAGAATCAATCTCTTGTTTATTGCTAGTAGGATTGGTGTTCTTCAACGTAGTAAGCGTTGATTTAATAATTGGAATCGATGCTGCGATCGATGCTTGAATGTTTGATGCTGGCGCTGCCATTATAGTTTGTTTTAGGTTAGGTTTGCATTGTGCGATAATAAATATGTTTTTTGGTACAAGTTGACGAACCATTACGTACATTTATATTATGAAGAACAGATTCCACGAATTGTTAATACTCTGTCCTGAAGTACTCAAATCTAGGATTGAGGATTTAAGATCAATAGAGCAACGCCCTGACTTCCATCCAGAAGGCAATGTATATGTTCACACGCAGATCGTTGTGAACAGGCTCGCTAGGTACCAGGACCTCGATCTTTCTTGGGCCGCAATGTTTCACGACATTGGGAAGGACGAAACTACTAAGCCGGATGATAAGGGAGTGTTGCAAGCAATAGGACACGAAGATGTGAGCGCCAATCTGGTAGCAGAATATGGTCTCTTTCTTGAATCTCAGGGCACCGACCCTAAAAGAGTATTCCAAATCGTAAAGCAGCACATGCGTATCCATTTATTTGACCAGATGAAATTAGGCAAGCAGATGGGCATGAGAAGATTAGAGACCTTTGGTCTTCTTCAATTGCACGCCGTTGCTGACGATATGCTTACACTGACAGAAGAAGAATTAAAAAGAGTTAAACCATAATAATCACCACTATGGATTTGAACGAACATTTTGAGCAGTACACAGAGGGACCGAAGAGGTCCGAAAAGCTCGTGAAAGCAATTAATGCAACATTTAAGAAACTAGAGAAGCTTAGCAGGCTCCATTTAGCTGCTTGGGTCAACGCAGCAATGGATCCATCAGAGCACAACGTCGACCAAGCATTAAGGTTTGACAAAGAATTTGAAATATTGCACAAGCGGTACGAGAGTCTGTATTGCAAAAATGAATTAGTCATCCAAGTAACAAAGGACCACAGAGCAAACTAAAAACGTACAACATGGCTGGAGAGAACTTTAAGAGTATGGATAGAGGCGCCAAGTATAACATCAGGCGGTACTCTAATCCCAAGTACGAAACCTTCCTTCAAAATAAAGAATTTGCAGAGTACCTAGCTAAGAACTTCGACAACTCGATGGAGAACATCGTTGAAGCAATTAGTCAGTTCAAAGTGGAGATGCCAAATGTTCAACTTCCTGAGCTCGATTTATCTACAATGGAGGACGGTCTGGAAGCTATTAATCACAATATTATCATAATGATCGAGGAGCAGAAAGCTACAAATGATTATATTATGGAACTTATTACTGTTATGCAGCACGTTGCAGGGATCAAGAAAGTTAAGAAATAAGACACTGACATTTTGAAGGGTGCTCTCTATTAAACCAGGAACCTTGTCGGGTCCTGAGAAGATACTAAATGCTAAGCATATCTCGCCCTGAAGTATATTCGTGATATGTGGTGCCTAAACCAGTGGGAGCAGCAATGATACAGCTGGAATTTTGTATAAAGACTGGCAGCTCGGAAAGACGAGCATTTTTATAGAGTTTGTGTTCTTTCTCATCTGTTTGTTGTTGACAATCTTTAGCGTACATTTAGGTTAATGGAAAAACAACAAGAAATATTAGGTGATGGCCAACTACCAGAAATGGTACACATGCTTGGCACACGAGTAAAAGTAAAGTGTGTCCGCTCTGGCAACGAGATATGTGGGAAGCTCGAGTTCGTTGGATACAACTCCAATTTTCCTTCTTGGGGCCTTCACTGTACTGTCAGTCGTATGCCTGGAATTCATATCAATTCAGTCGCAGATATTCAAGAGCACGTATTACGCGAATCAATCTCAAAACCAAAGCAATGAGCAAAGTAGTAATGTATAACGAGAAGACTGGCGGCTTGACCGGCACAACAGCAGAGCCTGGAAGCACGAGGTTCGAGAAGTTGACTGCCGAAGGATACAAACCTATTGGAGAGGTTTATATGAATACAGTAAAACCGTTTGCAGACAGATATTATATTCGGGACGAGAAATCGAGGCAGAAAGGATACTATTGTGGCCACAAAGGAATGGGCAACAATTTTGCAATGTATCAATCAGATAAAAAGAAAGACGTTGGAGAGGGACGGAATGAAGTGGAAGCTAAAATGCTGATTGAAAAGATCAAAAAGGACGCTAACGGTCCTACCAATGAGTTCCAATTCACTCTCCACTGCACCACTGACGTAACACTATATTAATATGAACAAGATATTCTATCTCAAATTCTTTCTCCTCGCTTGTATAGCACTGCCGCTCAGACTGATATCTGACGTAGCAAGTCATCTTTTGGGTGAGCGAAAGATCAAGAGCTGGTCTCTAGTCGGCACTCTTCTTTGGCTACCATTGTGGCGCAAAGTTTTAATCACCAGTGAAAAGAAATTCAAAGCAATGACAATTCAACTAAATAAGTCTAACCGAGGGTTGGCGTTCAAGACTATTTGTGTAGTTTTAGGGCTCATCCTCATAATCTCAGCAATATGAACGCACTAGCAGCAATTTGCCTTTTGGCACTCATGGCAGTATTATTACTCGGTACATTTCTTATCACTCGAGCAATCTATAAAAAGCAAATAAAGGACGCTTGGAATAAAGCAGATGCCCTTCAAGGTCACGTCAACGATCGGAACGAGGCAATCACTAAACGCATTGGAGAGCAAGCTCGCTTTCAACAAGAATACGATGAGCTCAAGAAGCAGCATCAGGAAGTTCAAGATAAGTGCACCGAGCTCCAGAAGGTTGACGAAGAAGGTCAGAAGACCGATGAAGAGAATGCTCAAGCATTCGAGAATCTTCAAAAGCTTCACGAAGAAGCTGAAGCAACTAATGGAATTCTGTTACAATATATCTCTGGCGAGATCACAAAAGAAGCCGCACTTGCCCAAATTGCTGAGATCGAAAAGACCAGTATTGCTAACAATGTTGAAGAACAGCCGGTGGAAGAACAAAAAGATTGATCAGCAGACCTGCTACTGCTAGCAACTCGAGAAGGGTTGAGAGAAATAAGGGACCAGTTGTCCCTTTTTCTTTTTGTTCTATATTTAATTCGAAAACAATAAAGTATTATTATGGCAAAGAAGAAATTCAAAACAGGTCCGGTTAGATCTAAACCGCTGAAAGAAGAAGAGGAAGTGTTCGACGAAGAGTTGAACACCTCTGATGCTGATGAAGATAATGACTTCTTTCCCGACGAGAACGACTACGAGCCTGAAATAGATCCGGAAGAGATCCCAGATACAGAAGAAGATCCTGCAACCGCAAAGAGAAAGGTATCTAATTCTTGCCAACGCGAGGGGTACTGTACACGTTGTGACGGGGATCACTCAGAACCACAAGGCCTTTGTACCTGTCGATGCCATGATATAGCCTAATTATCTGAGTTTACGCTTGGCACGATAACGCTTCTCTACTTCTTTTCTAGCCTCAGTTAGATTGTACTTTGTTTGTGCTTTCTTCCGTGTTTTAATGCCAGCTTCTGTTTCGGAATACTTATCAACAGCTTTTCTATTGGCTCTTTTTCCATTTGCTGTTGCATAATATTTGTCAACGCTTCTTTTGGTAGCCCTTTTGCCACCTTCAGTCTGTCGATATCTAAATCCAATTGGACGTGTGTATTTTTCTCTAGCAATTTTTCTTTCCGCTTCGGTAGCATATTTTAAACGACCTTCGCCACCAAGGGTGCAATTTGTCAATCTAAATCCCCAACTTTTGAACAAACTAATGTAATGACACTCCCAAAATGCGAATTGCTCATTAGGTACTTGATCTATTGGCTCTATAACTGGTTTCAATCCTTGTGCAAGAAGAAAACGGATCCATCTAGCACAATACGTATCTAATCTCTTAGAATCTCCGATGTGAGCAAATAGACGCGTAGAAAGAGATTGGATTGTCTTGCCAACGTAACGAACTTCTCCTGTTTTAGGATGTGAAAGTGTATAAATGGTAGTATTATTGCTCATATTAGTAAATATACGCAAAGCCGCGTGATCCCCTTTCTAATTGTGGGAGAATTTTGCCCCGGGAATTTGCGAGAAGGAAAACCATCATTTTACGAAGTGAGACACATAGTCAGATAGAACAATAGAGTCAAAAATAATAGCATTAAAAGGTAATAGTTTACAACTCAGTACGTATCTTTAACATATGACAAAAGGAAAAAGTAAAAGAAAAGGTAAGGTCCACGGCAACGGCAAGAAGTCGAAGCTCGGTTGGGGCCAATCAGGAAAGCTTCATTCACTTGCTAAAAGAATGTCTAAAGCTTCGTACTAACCGCTATGGAAGAGAATAAGAAACCGATTTACGAATGGTGGTTCAAGGATGCTCTTGGCCAAACTGAGAAGAAGCTTGAATCTCAAGGCGAGCCGGAACAAAAGGTAATAGAATTCTACGAAGGTCGATTGTACAAGAAAGAGGTAGAGACCCCAACGTTGCACAACAATTGGGTACCGATTAAGAAAATCAACAAGAAGAAGAAATAGCCATGGGAGTATACAAAGAATTGGACCACGAGATCCAAAAGCTCATAAAGAAACAAAGGAAGATCTATCCTGACGCTGCAGACTTTGGCCTGCCATGTAACGAGCAACTATTGTTGGACGCCGTACATAAAGTCCTATTAGAAGCAAAGGAGAGCTTTATTGTATCGCGCATCACCACTAAGTATTCAACCGGCCAGAACGTAGTGTACACTTTTATGATACCTTGGGAACAAGAGGATGGATGGTATCGCGGCACCAAGTATATATTTGAATATACCGGGACCAACAAGACTGCAATGAAAGATGCTATTAATTACTTTACTATCACCACAGCAGAACATACAACAATGACAAGTCCGTTTAAATCATAAACCAAAATCAACCACCATGGCAAAAGCAGCAGCAGTAAAAGCAAAGTATCCAAAGCTTCCTAAAGCATTCAAAAAGAAATGGCTCAAGGCATTAAGATCTGGAGTGTACAAACAAACTTCTGGTCGTTTGCTCGACATCGATACGGATGATGTCAAAAGGCACTGTTGTCTCGGCGTGGCGTGCAAAGTAGTTGGATACTCAGATCGCAAGATCGATGACGAAGGTCTTTTGATGGGTAAAGATTACAGAAAGGCTCCAAAGATCTTGCATGGCGATGATGAAATCAATCCAGTGGTGAAGAAGCTCACTGAGATGAATGATAGTGGCAAGTATGGTTTCAAACGTATCGCCAATTGGATCGAAAAGAACTTATAAAGCAATAAGAGCATGGACGAATTAGAACTCAATTTGGTACCCAAGAAGGTCTATAAGATCTACGATAAAGCCAACGCCGGAAGGATAGTCCATTCGTTCGCACGCTTCGACGGCGTGGACAAGAAGAAAGGTAATACCTTTACACTCATCAATAGAAGGAAACCTGAACAGATCTCCTTTACCAATGAACAAATGAATAACCTAATCCTAACAACACAACCTGTACAGTGGAAGCTCCCACGAATAAAACGCAGAAAGAAATAACATGGAACTATCCAACCCTCCAACACCATACGAGATCAGACAAGTAAAGCTTGGCATCGAATCCTTTAAGGGTATCAAGACCTCTAGCGAGACCAATAGAGCTAACGCCGAACAACAATTGATCGCCGAGGCCCGAAAGGTAAAGCACAATGTGAGATACATTAATGCTCTAATAGAAACAATAAGGTTAGAGACAGCTCACATTAACAACGCCGATGTGTACATACAACAGTACGAAGATACCTTAAAGGCTCTACCATGCTGATGGACGTATGGATCATCTATAAGAACAACACCTCCGTGTTGCACTTCGCTAGCAGCTACAGTGCAGCACTACACCTAACAGGCAAGCAGCTAAGCCACTACATAGTAGTCAAGCAAGAGCATCCTAGCGCACCTCGAGTGGTTGTAACCAGTAGCTCCGACAGCCATACTGGTATAGAGGAGCTGGATAACCTTATACAAGCTACATAATGCACAGAGATATACATATACAACAGAATATAACCCGCAGCTCCTGCGGGATAACCTGCTCGAACAGCGGGAATACCCGGGCTAAAACAGCGTTTTATGTTAAACCTTTCCGCAGCCCCGGCTACGGGCTTCGGTTTACAAATAGGCGAGTATTTTCATCTGAAAGTTGGCTCTGCTCTTTTGCGTTATAGGCGGGCCTGGTAGATAATCCTATGGTATTAAAATCCGGTTCAGCGCATTGGGATCAAAAAATTTTGGGTATCTTTTTTGTCTCAAAGTTCAATTCAATTCATATAATATGGAAGAACATAATGTACTACAGAGTGCCTTAGATTGGTGGAACTCATTGCCGATGCAAGACATCCACGATGGTCGGAACGGGTGGGCTAATCTAGTAATGATTTACTATCCAGAGAGAACGGATTGTCAAGGTTTAACAGATGATCAGATATTGTACATATACGAACAGGAGCGTAAGCAAGTAGTTCTGTATTCTAAAGCGTGGAAAGGATATCTAATACGGGACACGCCTAAGGAGTCTACATGGCATCCAGATAAGGTTAAGGCTATCAAATACAATCGTTCTGAGGCAGAAGTACTTGTTCGTGGTCGGATTCCTCACGTGTTCATTGAGAGCGTTTAGAACCC
>Ga0315281_10002779_pt1 | contig 25942 bp, 22 predicted proteins | sample YL17G07_0_MG_FD_204540 | JGI IMG/M metagenome (GOLD analysis project Ga0315281, IMG submission 204540) | Sediment microbial communities from Yellowstone Lake, YNP, Wyoming, USA - YL17G07_0 | ecosystem: Environmental > Aquatic > Freshwater > Lake > Sediment | place: USA: Wyoming | collected... | reverse complement strand
CGCCGGGCGGCCCCCCCGGGCGTCGGCGCGCCCAACCCTGCGGGCCCCTACCGGGGCGCAGCTGGCGCCCGGCGGGGGGCTGGCCCCCCGGCGGGCGGCCGCCACCACCCGGCGGTCGCCCCGGCGCCTCACCGTCGGCGAAAGCGGCTACAGCTTCGCGTCCTACCTCGGCAAGGCCTGGGTGATCTCCGCCGTGCCCGTCGTGGCGGACGGACGCAGCTCCCATCGACTGGGGACCGTCGTCGCCGCCACCCAGGTCGACGACACGCAGTTGCGCGCCGTCGCCGAGCAAACGTCGATCCCGGCGAGCATCTACGTCGACGGCAACCTGGCGGCGACTTCGCTGACCGGCGACGGCCGTCAAGACCGCCAGCCGGCCGGATCAGGCGTGCGACAGAGCGCCGGCGGCTGGATGACCTCGTTCAGCGAGATGCGCGACGCGAACGACCGCGGTGTGGGCGTCCTCTCCGTGGCGGTCCCCGACAATGCCTTCCACGCGATCCGCTCCTCGATACGGAGGACGTCCGAGTTCGCCCTTGGGCTCGCGCTGATAGCCGCCCTTCTCTCCGCTCTGGTGCTCGCCGGCCGGGTGACGCAGCCGCTGCGCCGCCTGAGCCGCGCCGCTGAGGCCATGACCGACGGCGAGATGCGCCAGAGCATCCCGGTCCGGGGAAGGGACGAGCTCGCCGTCGTGGCGCGCGCGTTCAACCGCATGTCGGAGCGCATCGCCGAGACCGTGGACGAGCTTGCCGACCAGATCCAGCGCCTCTCGCGCGGTCTCTCCGACCTCTCCTTCGTGGGCGAGACCCTGGCGCAGAGTCCCGACGCCAACGCGGCACTGGTCGCGGTCGCCAAGCGCGTGCAGGCCATGACGCACAGCGATTTCTGCGGCCTGCACCTGCTTACGGACGCGAAGCTGCTCGAGGGCATCTACGCCGGTACCGTCAACGGGTCCATGCTGGCCGTGGAGGAGCTGGCCCGCTGGACAACGGTCGCCGACGAGGCTGCGACCAGCGTGGACCTCGCGCACGACGACCGCCTCTCGGCTCAGGCCGCCCGCGCCGCCGGCGGCATCTCGAGCGTCATGGTCGTCCCCGTCGCGCACCAGATGCAGACGGTCGGGGCCATCAGCGTCGGCTGCGCTCGTTCACGCGAGTACGGCCCGTCGACGGCGGCCCTGCTGTCGACGGTCGCGAGTCAGGTCGCCACTGCTCTCCGCCATGCCGAGACCTTCAAGGAGCTGGAGGCGAGCTACCTGCAGACGGTCGTGGCGCTGGCGGCGGCTCTCGAGGCCAAGGACAAGTCCACGGCCAGCCACGCCGACACGATCGCCACGATGGCCGTGACGGTGGGCCGGCGGCTCGGGCTTTCGGAACCGCAGCTGCGCCGCGTCGAGTACGTCGCGCTACTGCACGACGTGGGCAAGATCGGCATTCCCCCGGACATCCTCGACAAGCCCGGGCCTCTCACGGAGGCCGAGCGGGCCGTCGTCAACCGGCACACGCTCATCGGCGAGCGCATCGTCGCCCGCATCGACTATCTGCGCCCGTTGGCGCCCCTCGTGCGGGCGGCGCACGAGCGCTGGGACGGTGGCGGCTATCCGGACAAGCTCGCCGGCGCGGCCATACCGCTCGAGGCGCGCATCGCCTTCGTCTGCGACGCCTTCGATGCGATGACCTCCGACCGTCCCTACCAGTCGCGGCTCAGCGACGCGGACGCGCGCCAAGAACTTCAGGCCAACGCCGGCACCCAGTTCGACCCGGACGTGGTCGCGGCGTTCCTCGCCGTGTGGCCGCGAGAGCGCCATGTCGCCCACACGCGCGAGGCCGCGACAGACAACGAACGATAGGGACGGCCAGCCGCGACCGCTCCCTCGCTCTCGCTAGCCAAGAGAGAGAGCCCTGGAGCCATGAACACCGTCTCGCCGCCGACTACGGTCATGTCGGCCTTCATCCGCCAGATGTCCCCGGCGGGCATCGTCATGTAGTCCGTGTCGCCGGTGTCCGGATACCCGACGACGACGAAGTCAGCCAGCTTGCCCTGCTCGATCGAGCCCCTGGCCCTCTCCTCGAACGCGGCATATGCCGCCCAGATCGTGAACGAGCGCAGCGCCTCTTCCCGCGTCATGCACTGCTCCGGATACCAGGGCCCTCCGTCGTCGTAGCCGTTCTTGTTGATCCGCGTGACCGCGGAGAACAGACCCCACCAGGGGTTCGGTACTTCCACCGCGGCGTCGGAGCCGTCGGCGATCACGTTGCCGAGATCGATGAGACTTCGCCACACGTACCCGCCGTTGACGGTGCGCTCGTGGCCGACGCGGGACTCGTACATTGTGACTTCCTGCGTCGCGTGCTGTGCCTGCATCGACGGGATGACCTTCAGCGGCTTGAACCGCTTCAGATCGTCCGCGTCGGGGCACTGCGCATGTTCGTCGCGAAAGCGCGGATCCACGGCGTGCTGGGGCAGATCCTGTTCCACCTTCTGCACGGCGTCGAGGTACGCCCGGTTGGCCGCGTCGCCGATGCAATGCACGGCCACCTGGAAGCCCGCTTTGACGGCCGCTCCCATGGCCTCCACCAGCTTCTCGGTGTTCTGCCGGATCGTGGGCACGAGAACGGGGTCGCCGTCGGCGTCGTGGTAGGGACCTCCGAAGGTCGGAAAGCCGACCCAACCCGGGGGACGGCCGAAGAGCGCGTTGTCGCTGTACGGCTCCATGAACCACGCCCCGGCCGAGCCCATGGCGCCGTCGTTCAGGATCTTGATGCCGTTGACCGTGTAGCGGTCGTCGAAGAGCCGCAGGCGGGCGGAGAGCGGCTGCGCGTAGTACGTGGCCGCATCTTGGACGTCCACGTACTGCTGCACGCGGATCTTGAGCTGACCCTCGGCGTACATGTCCTTCATGCGCTCGATCACGGCCTGGCCGCTGCCCATGTCGCACACGCAGGTGTTGCCGTAGGCGAACAGCGCCTGCTGAGCGGCTTGACAGGCGCTGCGCGCGTCTTGCTCCGTCATCGGCGGGGTGCTCGTCAGCACGTTCGAGGCGGCGTCGACGAAGCAGCCCGTGGGCGTGCCGTCTGGGTAGCGGACGATCAGGCCCTCGGCCACGTCAGGAGCATCTTTCGTCATGCCGGAAATGGTGAGCAGGCGGGTGTTGCACCAGGTCGCGTGCCCGTCGGTGCGCTCCATCACGACCGGGTTGTCCGGCGAGACGCCGTCCAACATGGCGGCCGTCGGCAACCCGCCGACGAGTCCGCTCTGATCCGTCCACAAGGCCTGGTTCCAGCCGTTGCCCTGGATCCACTGGCCCGGCTCGGCCTTGTCCGCGGCGGCCTTGACGGCCGCCAGGCACGCGCTCTTCTCCAGGCCGCTGAGGTCCACTCGCAGGAGAGACTCGCCGTACCACGAGAAGTGCAGGTGCGCGTCCCACAGCCCCGGGAACACCGTCCTGCCCTTCAGGTCGATGATCGCGGTGTTCCGGCCGATGAACTCCTTCGCCAGGGCGTTCGAGCCCACGGCCAGGAACCGGCCGTCCCCGACCGCCATGGCGGAGACACGGCGGAACTGCTCATCGACCGTGTAGATGTCGCCGTTCACGTAGACGGCATCGGCACGAGGGCCAGCCGCGACCGGCCTGGCCTTGCCGGGCGTCACAGAGACGCCCCACGCGACGACGGCCGCGACGACGGCGGCAACGGCCGCGACGACGAGTGCGCGCCCGTCATCCTTTGTCTCGCCATGTGATCTCCCCCGCCTCGATTCCGCAGGGCAGCCTCTCCACTACTCGTACCACAGGAGTCGCGCCGTGGCCAGACCGAACAGCCTGCGCGACTCCCACGAGTGGACGTTGAGGCCAGCTCACAAGTGGGCACTGGTGACGACCACGGAGGTCTGGAAGGCGGCGGCCGGAGTCGAACCGGCGATGGAGATCTTTCAGGTTTCTCGGGCGTGAACGCGCCGATCTTGCACCGCGTGAGCTCGTCGCAGGTCGGCTCCACGCGGTGCCGTGCAGGAGGTTTCCTGGAGATGGCGGCGCGAGTCGAACCGGTGATGGACGTCTCGCAGTTGCATCGGCGCCCCCACAGGCGTCTCGCTCGCCCTGTCCGAGACTCAGAAGACGCCCGCTTGGAGACTGCCGCTCGCAGCGCGAGTGATCCGCTGTCTCGATGGAACGCCACGGAGGAAGGCACGTCTCGCGGGCAACGGCGCGGGCGACCGTAGGTAGCCGGAGGCGCGACGTCGACCGGCGATCCTGATCGTCGCCCTTGCGCCGCTGTCGCGGCCGGGCGACCGCGGAGCCGAGGTCACCGGCGACCCGGACTCAACTCTGGGCTGCTCGAGCCGATGGAGAGAGTGGCGTCTCGCAGCCTAGGGCCGGGGCGCCTCGGCGCGGCGGCCGACACATGACCCCCGTGCGGCCGTCGCGCCTCCTTCCAGCCCGAGGCTGAAACGAGCCTCCGTACCCCTCTCGAGTCGCGAAGACGGCTAGGCGTGCTGTGTCTGCGTCTGGACTAACACGGGGGACGGTCGCCGCCCGGACTTGAGTCAGAGGGCCTGTGCGCCGATAGCATCGAAGAGGGACAGCGAAAGGAGGACCATGGGGCTGTTCCACCGGAAGAGCGCCTTTGAGCGACGATGTGAAGAGCGGCAGCGTGCGGAAGGCCAACGGGCGTGGGAGCAATTGAAGAAGGTTTGGGACGAAGAGAATGAGGAGTACGAGCGGCAGGCACGACAAGCTACTGCCGGCCAGTCCTCGCCCAAGCCTGCTGGCATCCATGCGTCGTTCGACGCAGACGTCGACTACTGAGCGCGTTCCAGAGACATGAGCTGACGCGGCCGGAGGAGCGGGTCCCTCCACCGGCCTTGACTCCGAAGAGCCCCAGACCGGGGCGGTGGCAGCGCAGAGTAGCCGAGCGAACGGCGGTCGGCGGGTCGACTGCGCCGGGTGACGACTAGCCGCCCGCCCGCCGCGCGGGAAGCTCGTCACCGGCGCGGCGCACTGCGGGCGTAATCAGGGCTGCGAGCAGAATCTCCGTAGGCGCGACCTCGTCCGTCTCCCCTGATGGGTCCAGTGCGAGCCCTGCGCCGTTCTACGTGAGAAGTGCCGCGGGCAAGACGACCTCAGGCGCGCCGGCGATACGGGCGCTGCGCGGGCCGAGCGCGGAGGGAATGTCGGCAACAGGGCGATGATGCGCCCCAGCGCACGACGGGGCGTCGACCAAGGGGAGAGAAGCTGGAGGCGGCGACCGGAGTTGAACCGGTGATGGAGGTTTTGCAGACCTCTGCCTTACCACTTGGCTACGCCGCCCCGGCGCAGGCGCCCCCTCACGCGAAAGAGGCAGACGACAGAGCACAAGGCCTCTGCCCTCTGCCTCGCCCCCGAGGGGGTCTGGAGCGGGTGAAGGGACTCGAACCCTCGACCTTCTGCATGGCAAGCAGACGCTCTAGCCGACTGAGCTACACCCGCAGCGTCGAGGATGATACCCCACGGCGCCGGCGAGGCGCAATCGAGGCGGGGGCGGCGCGAGCCCTTCAGAGTTCCGCGACGGGCAGCGCCGTGATGTCGTCTCCCAAGGGCAGACGGCGGTCGCCCGTGTAGACGACGAAGCCCGGGCTCACGATGGCGCCGAGATCGCCTCGCAACCGACGGATACTCGCGGCCATGAGAGGCGTCGCCGTGGCGCCGCCTTGATCTCGACAGGCACGAGCGAGCCGGCGCTCTCGACCAGTGCGTCGACCTCGACACCGGTCGCCGTACGCCAGAAGTGCAGGCGAGGGGAGGCGCCCTGATGCCACGCGGGCGCTAGTGCCCGGCGCGGTCGAGCGCCTCGTTCACGAGGCGGTCGGCGTCGGCGTTCTGCTCGCGGCGAATGTGCTTCACGTCGACCTCACGGAACCCGTGCAGGCGGCGCGCCGCCTCGGCGTGCAGGGCCTTGAGGTCGGCGTTCTTGACCTTGTACTGCCCCTTGACCTGCTTCACGACGAGCTCGCTGTCCATGAAGACGGTGAGGCGCTGGACGCCCCGGTCGAGCGCCAGCTCGAGCCCGGCCAGGAGCGCCTCGTACTCGGCCACGTTGTTTGTCGCGTCGCCGATCACGTCGCTGAGCTCGTCGACCAGCGTGCCCTCGGCGGTGAGGAGGCGCGCGCCGATCCCGGCAGGGCCGGGATTCCCGCGCGCCCCGCCGTCGGTGTAGAGGTGGTGGTGCATGTCGTCACGGTTCGCCGGATGCACGGCTTCGCCTGCCGACGGCGCCACGTCGAGGATGATGACTGAGCCGGCGTCGTCGGCAGGTCCGGCGTAGTCGTCGGACCCGCCGCCTTCGTCCTTCGAGCGGACGAGGCGGAGAGCCGGACGGGGCCGCGGAGCGGGTGCGCCGCCCGCCACCAGGGCCCACACGGGCGGCGCGGTGCGGTGCATCTCGACGCGGACACCATCGCGCGCCAGCTTGTCCGCGAGGGTCTCGCACCAGCGCGCCAGGGTCGCGTCCTCCACCACGTCGTGCGGCGCGTCGACGAGCCCGAGGCCGAGGTCGTGGGCGTGGCGCGCGTCGTGGTACTTGACGTCGCCGGTGACGAGGATGTCGGCCGCCGCCGCCGCGGCGTCGATCAGCGAGGCGCCCGAGCCCGGCACGCACGCTACCCTGCGCACCTCGCGCTCGGGGCCTGCGCTTACGCGCACGCCCGGCAGTTCAAGCTCGGCCGCCACGTCGGCGGCGAACCGCGAGAGGAGCTGCGGGCGCGCCAGCGCGCCGACACGACCCAACCCGAGGCTCGCCACCTCGTCGTCGACCTGGTAGACGTCGAACGCCGGCTCTTCGTACGGGTGAGCGGCGACGTAGGCGTCGAGCACCGCGCGCCGCAAGCGGCGCGGAAAGACGACCTCGAGCCGCAGCTCGCCGACCGTCTCGTCGCGGCCCTTGTCGCCGACGGCCGGGCTCGCGCCCTCACCGGCGAAGAACGTCCCCTCCCCCCCGGTGGCGAACGAGCAGTGCTCGTAGGCGCCGACGCGCCCGCCGCCGGCGGCGAACACGGCGGCACGCACGTCGTCGGCGGCGTCCGGCGGCACGAAGCCGACCAGCTTGCACCAGTCCGCGGGCGCCGGGGCGAGCGGATGCACGTCCTCGAGCCCCAGCATGCCGGCGAAGATGTCGCCGAGGCCGCCGCGCGCCTTGTCGAGGTTGGTGTGAGCGACGAGGACGGCGATGTCGCCGCGCGCCGCGCGCAGCGCGAGCGCGCCGGCGGCGGACCCGTCCGTCAGACGTTCGAGCGGCGCGAACAGCAGGGGGTGATGCGCAAGCACCAGCGAGCAGCCCAGGCCCGCAGCGGCGGCGAGCGCCGCGGCGTCGGCCTCGAGGGCGACGAGCACGCCGCTGACCGGCGCGCCCGGTGAGCCGACCTGCAGGCCGACCCGGTCCCATGGCTCGGCAAGCTCGAACGGCGCAAGCTCGTCGACGACGCGCGCGACGTCGCGCACGCGAACGACGCCGCGCGAGGCTGCGCCCCGCTTGTCCTCTCCGCCTGCAGACCCGTCCATGGCTTCGATTGTAGCGTGTACACTCCGGCGCATGAGCGTTGACCCGGTACGCGACGCAGCGCTTGGTCTGGCCCGGCGTCCGTGGCTCGTCCTCCTGGCCCTGGTCCCCGGAATCGTCCTCACCCTCGCCGACGCGACCATCATGAGCATCGCCGTGCCGCTCATGATCCAGCGGCTCGACGCGTCGGTCACCGCCGTCTCCTGGGTTATGAACGGCTACAACCTCGTCCTCACCGTCCTTTTCCTGCCCATGGGTCGCCTGGGCGACCGCTGGGGCCACAAGCGTGTCTTCGTCATGGGACTTGGGGTCTTCACGGCCGCCTCGCTCGGCTGTGCACGCTCCGGCACGATCGAGACGCTCATCGCCTGGCGCGCCGTGCAGGCGGTCGGCGCCGCCGCCGTTATCCCGACGGCGCTGACGATCCTGCTCGCCGCCTACCCGGTCGCGCGGCGCGGCTTCGCCGCCGGCCTGTTCGGCGCCCTCAGTTCTGCAGCCGCCGCGATGGGGCCGAGCCTGGGCGGCGTCCTCATCGACCGCTGGTCGTGGCCGGCTGTCTTCTGGCTCAACCTGCCGGTCGGGCTGCTCGGCATCGCGCTGGCGCTGGCGCTGATCCCGCGGCGGGCGGCGAAGCCGGGGCCGGCGGGTCTCGACCTGCCCGGCGCCGCCCTCGCCGCCGGCGGCCTCTTCTGCCTCACCCTCGCGCTCATCCAGGGCAACCCGTGGGGCTGGACCTCGGCACGCGTCGTCCTGCTGCTGGCGGCGGCGGGCCTGCTCCTGTTCGGCTTCTACATCCACGAGCGCCGTACGCGCGAGCCCTTCCTCGACTTCGCCTTCTTCAAGCGACGCTCGTTCGCCGCCGCCAGCGCCGCGATCATGACCGTCGACACGGCGATGATGGGCACGACCTTCATGCTCGTCATCTACATGGTCGCGATGCTCGACTACACGGAGTTGCGCGCCGGGGTCGTGGTAACGGCGCTGCCGCTCGCCGGGCTCATCATGGCCCCGTTCGCCGGCCGTATCGTCGACCGCGCCGGTCCGCGCCTGCCGGCGCTCGCCGGCGCCCTCCTTACGGCGACCGGCCTCGTCCTGCTCGCCTTCATCGACCGCACGGCCTCGAGCGGCGCCGTCGCCTCGCGTACCGCTCTCGTCGGCGCCGGCCTCGGCCTCAGCCTGCCGGCGCTCACGGCGGCGGGCATGAGCGCCCTGCCGGCCGAGATCCGCGGCCTCGGCTCGGGCGTGCTCAACACCGCCCGCCAGCTCGGCTTTCTGCTCGGCGTCGCGGTGCTCGTCGCCGTCTTCTCTCACAGCATGCAGACGGCGGTCGGCCGCGCCGCCGACCAGGCCAAGATGATGACGAACGCCAGCTCGGCGATCCCGGCCGACCTCAAGCCGGAGGTGGCCGCCGCGATCGACAGCGCGCGCGACATCGACGTCTCGCTGGGTATGAGCGAGATCCGCAAGGTCGCCCACCCCATCGCCCTGCTGATCGAGCCGCGCATCGGTCCGCTGGAAGGCCTCGCCTTGATGGGGCTCAAGGACGACCTCGAGAGGGTCTTCATGGACGAGGCCGCTGGCGCCTTCCGCTGGCCGCTGCTGACAGCGGCGATCGCGGCGCTCCTGGCGCTGATCCCGAGCGCCATGCTGCCGATGCGGCTGCCGCGGCACGACGAGAGCGGCTGAGGAGCCAAGGCGCCGGCCCGTCCGAAGAACCGGCCGGCGCCGCCTTCACGCCTCGATGAGCCCCTCGCTGACCATCACGCTCTCCCCACCGATCCAGACGTTCACGACCTCGCCGTCCCGCTTCTCGGTCCGGGCCTCGAGGACGCTGGGGCGCCCCATCTCGACGCCCTGGGCGATGCGCCAGCTGAAGGCGCCGTCGGCAGCCTCGTCGAGGTGGCTGAGCAGGGCGGCGAGCACGCAGTTGGCGCTTCCGGTGGCCGGGTCCTCGGGGATCCCGTCGAGAGGCGAGAACATGCGCGTGTGGATGTCGAATCCATCGGACGACCTGACGTAGACGAGCACGTCCGGTACCTCCGCCCCATCCGCGAGGAGCTGCTCGGCGCCGGCCACGCCCAGGCGAGCGCGCTCGAGCGCGGCCCGGTCCCTGAGCTCAGCGACGATGAACGGCAGGCCCACCGAGGCGACAATAGGCTCATGTGCGCTCGTCACGACGGCGCCGGGCTCCAGGCCCACGGCCGCCGCCAGCGACGCCGCCGCGACGCTCGCGCCCATCGACAGCCGTTGCGGCGCCGTCAGCTCGCACCTGATCCGTCCCCCGTCGCCCTTGTGGATGGCGACCGGCACCGACCCTGCATCCTCCTCGAACACCACCGTGCGCGGCTCGTCGAGCGGCCCGAACGCACCCATCGTGGCCAGGACGAACGCCGTCCCGATGTTCGGGTGGCCGGCGAACGGCACTTCGGCCGACGGCGTGAAGATCCGCACCTTGCGGTCGTGCCCCTTCTCCGGCGGCAGGACGAACGTGGATTCCGAGTAGTTGAACTCGCGGGCGATGCTCTGCATCTGCGCCGCATCCAGACCCTCCGCCTCGGGCAGCACAGCGAGCTGGTTCCCGCCGAAGCGCGTGTCGGTGAACACATCGCAGGTGAAGTAGCGGTAGCGCGTCACGGCCCTCTCCTCTCGCTGCCGGGGCGCGTCTACACTACCCGAACGGGCCACCGCGCCCCTATGGCAGCGCGGCCCCCTTGATGACTTCCCCGTCGAACACCGGCACGACCGTCACAAGGTCGAACTCGAACGAGTACGGGATCACGTCGTCCAGGCCCAGGTTCTTCAACCGGTGACGCTGGGCGGCCTTCTGGATGTAGCCCGGCGCGTCGCCTTCAGCCAGGCTCCACAGATCCATCGACGCGTGAGCCGAATCGCACACCGTTCGAAACACGCCTGTGTCCAGCAGTCTGGCCGTTAAGGCACCGGCGAAAAGAGCGTCCTCGAGGCAGAACCTGTTCTTCCATCCCGAGCACAGGATGACCACGTTCTTGCGCTGCCTCGCAAGCCACTCCGTCAGGGCGGAGATGTTGATGAAGGCTCCGATCGCGACGCCGCTGGCGCCCTTCGCGAGGTGGAGGGCTCGCGTACCGTTGGTCGTGCAGTACACGAGGGTCTTGCCGCCGATCACGTCTCTGGTGAAGCTCAACGCCGAGTTCCCGAAGTCGGCGAAGTCGAGTCGCACGCCGTCCCTTTCGGAGGCGACCAGGAAGCCTTTCGACTTGAGCCGGCGCGCCTCCTCGTGAGATGCGACGGGGATGATCGCCTCGACTCCGTTCGCGACCGCGGTGCAGATGGTGGTCGTGGCGCGCAGGACGTCCACCAGCACGACGATGAAGTCGTCCTTCGTCAGGATGTCCGGGAACAGCCCCGGGGAGAGGCACACTTCGACTGACCTCTTCGTCTGCAACGCAGTCGTCCTTTCGACTCCGACCCGGGGCATTCTATGCGCACGGCGTGATACAGCGGCGCACCACCGGTCCTGCGACGCTCCTCGAGACGGCGTTTCAACGAATCACCAGGGCACGCTACGATGACTTCGCGATCTGGCTTCAGAGTGCAGGATACCGGACGTTCCGGGAGGCAGGAGATGCTCATCGCAGGAGAACTCACGCAGGAGCAGACCGAGCTGCTGTTCACGCACATGCCCCTCGGGATCGGCTTCAGCGTCGCCGACGAGGAGGACGTCGTGCGTTTCTGGGCGGGAGAGGGCTTCGCTACCTGCAGCCCGAAGCTGATCGGCCGCAGCCTCTTCGACGGTCACCCGAAGCGCGCCCACGCGGCGATCGAGTCGCTCTTGGCAGACCTGAAGTCGGGGGGAAAGGACCTCGTGGACACGATCGAGCACGGCGAGAACGGGTCAGAGCGCATCATCTACAAGGCGCTGCGGGACGCCGACGGCGCCTACCGCGGCGTCCTCGAGACCGTGGTGCCGATCGAGGAGGCAGGTCGCGCGGACGGCAGCGCTGGTACGGTCTGAGCCGATGGCAGCCATGGACGATCCGGATCACGGCGTGACCGGCGCCGGCCAGGGCCCCTTCGTCGTGTCGCATCCATGCCCCGCGTGTCGGGGGCAGGGCACCACCGACGGCCAGCCCTGCCCCACATGTCACGGTACCGGCGTGCAGCGCTTCTTTCACGGTACGAAGGCCGATCTGAAGCCGGGAGACCTGATCGAGCCCGGTCGTTCCCCCAACTTCGGCAGACGGGAGCGGACGACGAGCTACGTCTACTTGACCGGCACGCTGGATGCGGCCGTCTGGGGCGCGAAGCTGGCCATCGGCGAGGGACCCGGCAGGATCTACATCGTGGAGCCGACCGGCCCGATCGAGGACGACGCCAATCTGACGGACAAGAAGTTCCCGGGTAATCCGACGAAGTCATATCGCACCCGGCAGCCGCTCCGCGTGACGGGCGAGGTCACCGACTGGCAGGGACACTCCCCCGAAGACCTCAGGGCAATGAGGGACCACCTTGAGCTACTCAAGCGGCAGGGCGTCGAGCCGATCGACGACTGAGGTCCTCCCAGCGTCCTCGGGCAACTGAGCGTCTCGATGCCGCTCGGAATGAAGGACGCTGGTGGGCCCAGCAGGACTCGAACCTGCGACCGGCCGATTATGAGTCGGCTGCTCTAACCAGCTGAGCTATAGGCCCACGCGGCGCAATCATACCGCCGCGTGGGCCCGACCCGTCCGCACGTGACGTGCGGCTAGCCGGTCACGAGGTCGCGGCGGCGGAAGGTCGCCAGACCCGCCGCGACCAAGGCGACGGCGATGGCCAGGAGGACGCCGATCGAGACGACGCCGATCGCCTGCGCGGGCGCCTTCTGGTAGGCGAAGGGCGAGAGGTCCAGCACCCACTGGGGCAGCCCGAGGCTGAGTCCGAACACGGGGCTCAGCAGGACAAACGCCGCGAGCAGCAACCACGATACCGTCGTGGCCCGGCGCGGAAGCAGCGCGAAGACCGCGACCACCGCGGCGGCCACGACCAGGACGGCGGGCAGTTGAGCCAGCGCCGCACCGGTCACGTCGCGGAGCAGTCCGGTGGTGTCGCCCATCACAAGCCCCGCCGTCAGCGCCAGGCCGGCCGCGAAGGCCACGAGCAGCACGACCGCGCCGAGGGCCACGGTCACGATGTAGCCCATCACCCACCGCGGCCGGGTCACGGCGCCGGCGAGGACGGGTTCGAGCCGGCCGCGGACCTCCTCCTCGCGCATCCGCAGCAGTACCTGGACGGCATAGATGGCGACCATCATGCCGGCCATCTCGACGAACGACGTGATGAAGGCGTCGAGCATGTCGCTCGTGCCGCCCATCTTCAGGTACCACTCCCGCATCGAGCCTTCGGCAGTCGTCACGCTGTCGGTGACGGACCCGAAGATCAGGCCGAATCCGAGCAACCCGACCAGCCAGGCGAGAAAGGTCGAGCGCTGCAGCCGCCAGGCCAGCCCGATCGGCCGGAGGAGGCCTCGGGAAGCCTGGGCGCGGCCGGTCTGCACCGGGAGCACGCCGCGGCCGAGATCGCGCCGTGCGGCGTACGAGCCCGCGGCGGCGACCAGGACGGCGGCGAAAGCGCCGGACAGGGCGAGCAGCCACCAGCGGTCGCCGCCGAACGGGCGCATCTCGAACCCCCAGCCGATCGGAGACAGCCATGTCGGCCAGGCGCTGAACGCGACGACTCCGCTTTTGTCGACGCCCCCGAGCATGTTCCCGACGCCGCTCACGACGAAGGCCACAGCCAGGGCCGCCATGGCGAGCCCGTTGGCTCCGCGCGCGGTCGAGGAGAGCTGCGAGGCGACGGCGGCGACGCCCGTGAACGCCACACCCACGGCGGCGATCGCCGCCCCAGCGGCGAAAGATCCGGCCACGGGCTGCCCGTTGGCGATCATCGCCAGGCTGAGCAGCGGCGCCAGCACGAGGTTCGCCCCCAGCGCGACGGTGACGGCCGCGGCCAGGCTCGCGGAGGGCCCGACGACCCCCGCGCGGAGGAACTCGTCGCGGCCCCTCTCTTCGCTCTGCCGCGTGTGCCGCACGACGGCCAGCGCGCTCATCACGGCGGCCAGGATCGCGAGCGTCAAGTAGCTGCGGCTCATCGCGTAGGCCCCGACGCTCGCCCCGGCGGAAAGGCTCATCAGGCGCATGCCCGGATTGGCGGCCATGAACTGCGTCTCCGTCACCACGTCGCGTGGCGTCGGCAGGCCCGTGACGGACATGTGCGTGGTCGTCGCCAGGAAGACGGTCAGCGAGAGGACCCAGAAGGTGAGCACGAACCGGTCGCGCCGCAGCGCGAGGCGGACCATTCTCCGCGTTCCGGCCAGGGCGTTCATGCCGTCTCCTCCGGGCGGGCTTGCGGCTCATCGACGGCCGCGTCCTTGTAGTGGCGCAGGAAGAGCTCCTCGAGAGTGGGCGGCGAGGTCGTCAAGGCACGGACGTCGAGGGTGACGAGGTGCTCCAGCACATGGTTGAGCTCGTCGTCATCGACGGAGAGCTCAGCGCGGGTACTGTTGATGCTCGCGTCGTGGACCCCGGGCAGCTTGGCCAGACCCTCTGTCGGCTCCGCCGTCTCAACGACCACGGTCGTGCGCGTCAAGTGGCGCAACTCCTCGAGCGGGCCCGAATCGGCGGTCCGGCCGGCACGGATGATCGTCAGGTGATCGCACAGCGCCTCGACCTCAGAGAGGATGTGGCTCGACAACAGAACAGTGCGGCCGGCGACATGGGCCTCGCGGACCACATCCTGGAAGACGGACATCATCAGCGGGTCCAGACCGGAAGTCGGCTCGTCGAGGAGGTACAGCTCGACGTCGGACGCGAACGCCGCCACCAGCGCGACCTTCTGGCGATTGCCCTTGGAGTAGGCGCGACACTTCTTCGTCGGGTCGAGCTGGAAGCGTTCTATCAGGGAGGCGCGGCGCGACCGGTCCAGCCCGCCGCGCAGGGCGCCGAGCAGATCGATCACCTCGCCGCCCGTGAGGTTGGGCCAGAGGCTCACGTCTCCGGGCACGAACGCGAGGCGGCGGTGCAACGCAGCCACATCGCGCCACGGGTCCAGCCCGAGCACCGACGCCCCGCCGTCGTCCTTGTGTAGCAGGCCCAACAGGATGCGCAGCGTGGTCGTCTTGCCGGCGCCGTTCGGCCCCAGGTAGCCGTGGACCTCGCCGGCTCCCACCGCGAGATCGAGATGGTCGAGCGCCAAAGTCTTTGCGAAGCTCTTGACCAGGCCATCCACCGCAATCGCCTTCGTCATCTACCTCACCCCCAAGTGTGGCGCCGCACCTTCTGATGATACTGCCGACCAGCGATTCGCCTGCGCACTCGTGAGGCCTTCGCGGCACGCTGTGTACTATGTACACGCGAAGTATATATGGTACACTCTGCTTGTCAAGTACTTTCCGTCTATACTGTTCGCCGCGAACGTGGAGGACGACATGAGCGACGGACCACCTTCCGGGTTAGAGCGCCTCTGGAGGCGCGAGGACTTCGACCGAAAGCCGAGGCTGGGACTGAGCCTCGAGCGCGTCGTCGCGAGCGCCATCGAGCTGGCCGACGGCGAGGGTCTTGGAGCGGTGTCGATGAAGCGCGTGGCCGAGCGCCTCGGGTTCACGACGATGTCCCTCTACCGCTACGTGGCGAGCAAGGACGACCTCCTCCTGCTCATGCACGATTCGTGCTGGCAGCCGCCGCCCGGGCTCGACATCCCCCTCGATGGATGGCGCAGCAGCCTGGAGCGGTGGACCCGGGAGCAACACGCGATCATGCAGTGCCATCCCTGGCTCGAGCAGGTCCGACACATCGAGCGAGCCGGCACCCCGAGCCAGCTCGCCTGGATGGACCTCGGCCTCCGCGCTCTTGCCGGCACCCCGCTGACCGAGCACCAGAAGACGGCGATCCTGCTGGTGCTCTCCGGCTACGTGTCCTCGCAGGCGCTACAGGCGGGGGCGGTGGCGGACGGCGCCCGACAAGGGCTCTTCCAGGCAGGCGACTCGACCGCGGCGTTCGGCCAGCTTCTGCGCGAACTCGCCGTCGACGAGCGCTTCCCGGCTCTCTACCACGCCGTCGAAGGGGGCGCCTTCGCTCCTTCGGACGGCGATGCCTTCACCGACTTCGGCTTCGGCCTCGACCTCCTGCTCGACGGGATCGACCGCCTCATCGCGCGGCAAGCCGAACGATGAGGCCGGCGGGTCTCGTGCCTTCGCGCGCCGGCGCGGCGAGCCAAAGTCGTTCTTCTGACGAAGGGAGGGGCGGGGCCGACCGAAGTCGGCCCCGCCCCGGTGCGCTCCCAGGGACGCCGTCTCTCGTCCGGGGAGCGAGCCTCGCGACGCGCGGGGGGAGCGCGCCGCCGGCTTCTTCTCGGCGACTGCCGGCGTGAGACGCGCCGCCGGTCGCCGTCACACGCTCCTGAGCGTCACACCGCCTTGAGCCGCTCGATCACCGCCGGCACGACCTCGTAGAGGTCGCCGACGATGCCGTAGTCGGCCATCTGGAAGATGGGCGCTTCCTTGTCCTTGTTGATCGCCGCGATGAGCTTGGCGGCCGAGACGCCGACTGTGTGCTGCACCTGGCCCGAGACGCCGACGCTCAGGTAGAGGTCGGGGGCGGTCTTGGCGCCCGAGAGGCCGATGATGCGGTCCTCGCCCAGCCACTGGAAGTCCGCGAGGCTCTTGGTGCAGCCGACGATGCCCTCCAGAGCCTCGGCGAGCTGGTCACCGAGCGCGAGGTCCTCCTTCTTGCCGAAGCCGCGCCCGACACCGACGATGCGCGGCGCCGCGTCGAGGCTAACGGTGTCGCCCTCCTTGGCGCGCCGCTCGACGACCTTCATGCCGGTCGCGAGCTGCAGGGCCGGCGTGACGACAGCACCCGCGCCGGCCGTCGCGTCCTCGGCCGAGAACGTCTTGGGCATGACGGCGAACACCTTCACGTCGCTGCCGACCTTCTCGCGAGCGACGGTGGCGCCGGCGAAGGCGTAGCGTGCGGCGATAAAGGCGCCGTCCTCGAGCTCGAGGCCGTTGACGTCGGTCACGGCGCCGGCGCCGAGCTTCTCGGCCAGGCGGCCGGCAAGCTCCTTGCCGCGCCGCGTCGAGCCGAGCAGGACGACCTTGGCGTCAGCCTCGGCGACGATCTGCGCCAGAGCGGCCGCCACGCTGTCGGCCGGCCAGCCCTCGAGCGCCTGGTCTTCACCGACGAAGACGCGGTCGGCGCCGGCGGCGCCGAGCTCGGCGGCCTGCGCCGCGGCCCCTGTGCCCAGGGCCGCGGCGCTCACGCCGAGCCCCAGCGCCTGGGCGAACTCACGTCCCTTGGCGGCCAGTTCGCAGGCCGTCCCGATCTTCTCACTGTAGACAAGCAGATCAGCCATGGCTACCTCCCCACCACGCCTTCCTTGACGAGCGCGTTGACGAAGGCCTCGGCCTGCTCGGCGGCTGTTCCTTCGAACACGATGTGCTTGCGGTCCTGTTCCTCGGCGAGGTTCGACACGACCTCCTGCTTCGGCGCGAGCGCGGCCGCGTCGAGCCCGAGGTCGGAGAGCGTCCACACCTGCGTCGGCTTGGACCCTGCCTTCATGATGTGCATGAGAGACGGGATGCGCGGCTCGTTGATCTCGCTGACGACGGTCACGGCTGCCGGCAGCGGCAGCTCGAGCGTCTCGATCATCTCGTCCATGCTTCGCTCGCAGCGCACGGCGCCTTCGACAGCCTCGACCTTGCGCGCGTAGCCGACCTGCGGCACGCCGAGCTTCTCGGCGACGCGCGACGGCACCTGGCCCGTGTAGTTGTCACTCGAGCCCTCGCCGAACAGCAGCAGGTCACAGGCGCCGAGCTTCTGCACGGCCGCGGCGACCACGGTCGCGACGGCGGCCTGGTCGAGAGTCGCCGCCGCCGGATCATCGACGATCACGGCCTCGTCGGCGCCCATCGCCAGCGCGTCCTTGACCGTCTCCTTGATCTTGCGGTTGCTCTCGGCGACGGTCAGCGCGACGACCTTGCCTCCGGCTGCGTCGCGCAGCTGGATCGCCGTCTCGAGAGCGTTCTTGTCGAGGTCGCCGAGCTTGAACGGCACCGCCTCGAGCACCGGCTCCCTGTTCTTGATGCGGACCATCTGCGGGTCCGGGTTCGTCTTCACGCACACGACGATCTCCAAGAGGTCACCTCTTCTCGTTCTTGATCAGCGCGTTCTCGAGCCCGCGGGCGGGGTCGAGCACCATGGCGGCGACGCGGTACTGCGGCCCGAGCGACGCCCAGACCGCCTCGAGCAGGCCGGCGGCGTCTCGCGCCGCGCAGGCCGCCTCGAGGAAGGGCCGGCCGCCCGCGATCGTTTCGCCGTCCGACTTGTAGGTCGTGAGCAGGACGGCGTCGCCGGGCCTCGGCTCGCGGACGACGACGGTGTGGATGTCGCTCGTCGTCCGGCCGCCGGCGCTGCGTCGCGCGACGCCGAACACTGCCTCGACGGGCTTCGCCCGCGAGACGACCACGGTGATCCGGTCGGTGAAGATCGGCTCGTCCGGCTCGTGCTCGAGGCCGTCGAGCGCGACCTGCGGCGCGTGCCCCGCCTCGAGCTTCTCGAGCACCGCGTCGACCTGGCGCCCGTTCCCCACGACCAGCCAGCGGTCCGACATGCGCGCCGCGGCATAGTGGCGCAGCGGGTCGTCGGCGCCCTCGCCGAGCGGGCTGACGAGCAGCTCGCCGCCGGCGCCGCGGCGGATCTCGCGCTGCTGCGACGCCGGGCTGCGCCCGGTCACGAAGTAAGCCACCAGGGCGCCTTCGGCCGTTCCGTCCAGGACCAGGCCACGCCCCGGGTACGCGTTCGCCCCGAGGAGGGCGGTCAGTTCGTCCATGCGTCGTCCCCCCGTTCCTTGTCCGTCACGCTGCCGATCATGCCGGTCAGCTCATCCGGTACTGCACGCCGAACTGGGAACGCGGGTAGGTCCACTTGAGCGCCTTGGGCTCGCAGCAGATCAGGCAGGTGCCGCACTCGAGGCAGCCCTCCCAGTTGACGGTCATGCGCTTCTCGTCGTCCAGCTCGTACAGGTCGGCCGGGCACACGTAGAGGCAGGCGCGATCCACGCACACGTTGGCGCAGACGTCCTGATCGATGACGATGTGCGGTTCCTTGTCGAGCTTGAAGACGTCCAGGCCGAGTTTCGCGTCGATGTTCACGGTCGCACCTCCCTTCTCAGAGCTTCCTGGCCTGCCACGCGTCCTTGAGCGTGGCGGTCTTGAGGAAGTCGCGTTTGACGCCCTTCCAGGCCTTCTTGATGAGCGGCTGGGTGGGGCCGGGACCGATGGTGAAGACGTCCTCGAAGAGGCGCGACACCGCCGTCGGGTAGTGCTTGAACAGGCGCGGGACCTCCATGAACTCAGGGTAGGCCCGCGCCGTCTCGAGATCCTGGAGGACGAAGCTGTCGCGCAGGGACGCCTCGTACGCGGCGAGGCCGGCGGCCGAGAAGTCGCCGGCCGCCTTCGCCTTGAGCACCGCCTGCGCGGCGAAGTAGCCGGAGGCGATGGCGAAGTCCATGCCGCGCACGGTGACGAGGGCGTTCAGGCTCAGGCCGGCGGCGTCGCCGGCGAGGACGTAACCGTCGCCGTACAGCCGCGGCACCTTGCTTATGCCGCCCTCGGGGATCGCGTGCGCCGAGTACTCGGCGACCGTGCCGCCGGCGACCAGCGGCTTGATCTGCGGCAGCTCCTTGAAACGTTCGAGCAGCTGGTGCGACTCGATCTCGCGGCCGTCGGCCTTCATCGCTTGCATGCCGATCACAACGCCGAGCGAGATGCTCTCCTTGTTGGTGTAGAGAAAGCCGCCGCCCAGCATGCCGTCGGTGACGGAGCCAAGGAAGAGCTGGGCGGCGCCCTCACCGGGGTTGAGGTTCCAGCGGTCCTCGATCACGCCGGCCGGGAGCTCGATGATCTCTTTGTAGCCCAGGGCGTGGTCGCGCTCCTGCGGATCGCCGGCGAGCCCGGCCGGCGCCGACAGCAGTCGCAGGACGCCTTCGGCCACGACGACCACGTCGGCGCCTATCTCGTCGTCGCCGGCGCGGATGCCGACGATACGCCCGTCCTTGCGCAGCAGCTCGTCCACCTTCATGCCGGGGACGACCATGCCGCCCTTCTCGCCGACCTTCTCGGCGAGCCACTGGTCGAGCCGGGCGCGCACGACCGTGTACGACTGCGGCGGGTCGGCGACCAGACGGTCCGAGGCGAGCTCGAACGTGGTGTGGGCGCCGTCGCCCATCATCGTGATGAGCTCGCGGGCGACGGGGCGCTCGAACGGCGCCTCCGCCCAGAGCTCGGGGTAGAAGCCGCGGATCGGGCTCACGTAGAGACGGCCGCCGGTGACGTTCTTGGCGCCGGAGTAGTCGCCGCGCTCGAGCACCATGACCTCGGCGCCGGCGCCGGCGAGTCCGTACGCGGCCGACAGGCCCGCGAGACCACCACCGACTACGATGCACTCGACCTTTTCCATGTGTCAGTCTTTGAACGGATTGTGGGTGTCGCCCCACTCGTCGCGGGCGATGATGCCGCGCATGATCATCAGGCCGCCCTCGGCGCCGACCTCGTAGCTCATGACGCCGCGGAGCAGCATCTCGAGCGGAGTCTCCTTCGTGTAGCCGAAGGCGCCGTGGTACATCATCCCGTGCCGGGCGATGTCGTGGCAGAGGGTCGGCGCCAGGCACTTGCAGGTGCTGATGACCTTGTTGATCTCCTTGCGACCGAACTGGCCGGGGGTGGTGTGCTCCTGGCCGATCATCCAGGCCCCGCGCTGCAGGTTGAGCTTGAGCATGTCGAGCTGCATCCAGTCGTCGGCCATCTCGAAGGAGATGCCCTCCCACTTGCCGAGCGGCTTGCCGAACGTCTTGCGCTGGGCGGTGTACTCGCCGCTGATCTCGAGCCCCTTCTCGGCGCCGCCGAGGCAGGCCGCGACCACGAGCACGCGCGCGGCGTTGAAGCCGTCCATGTTGACGTAGAAGCCCTTGCCCTCTTCGCCGAGCACGTACTTCCTGGGCAGCTCGACGTCCTTGTAGATCCAGCCGCCGGTGCTCAGGCCCATGCGGCCCATGTCCTTGTAGGTCGTGTAGGTGATGCCGGGAAGGTGCGCCGGCACCCAGATGAACGTCATGCCCTTGTGGCCCTGGTTCGGGTCGGTCTTGACGAGCGTGCAGTGGCCGCTCGGCGGGCCCCACTTCTCGCACTCCTTCGGGCCCGACACGTACGCCTTCTCGCCGTTCATCACGAAGGCCTGCTTGGCCTCGTTCCACGGGGCGACCGTCTTGATCGCGCCCAGGTCGGACCCGCCGCCCGGCTCGGTCGTGTTGATGCCGACGAAGGCCTTTCCGGCCGCCGCCGCCGGCAGCACTTCCTGCTTGAGCTCGTCGGTGCCGTAGCGGTTGATGATGTACGACCAGCCGATGGTGAGCAGCGTGTACACGGGCGTGCTCATGCTCAGGTCGGCGCGGGCGATCTCCTGGATGGTGATCATCGCGTAGATCAAACGCTCCTCGTCGGGGAGCGGCATGCCGCCGTACTCCTCGGGGACCGTGACACCGAACATGCCCAGCTCGGCCATGCCGGCGGTGATGTCGGACGGGATCCCGTCCTCAGCCTCATCGATCGCGCGAGCGCGCGGCTCGAGGTTCTTGACTAGCCACTCGCGGATGGCCTGGCGGTACATGTTCTGTTCGGTGGTGTAACGGAAGTCCATGCAGCTCCCTCCTTAGGAACCTGTCCCCGGAAACGACGAAACCCCCAAGGCACGCTTACGCGGTCGCTGGGGGTGCAGGGCCTGACGGCAGCGGGTGGAGACGGCACCCGTCTGCGGCTCTGTGTGCAGCGCGGACATCATACAACGGACTCCGCGCCGTGCAAGCGGGCGCCGTTTCGCCAAGATGGAGCAGGATTCGGACGGGCGTACGACGCGGCGGCCGAGCGTGGCGCCTGCTCCGTCCCTGCGACTCGATCAGCGCTGATGGCGCGCCTGCCGGCGCTCCCCGCCGGAGTAGTCGAGCGCGGCGTCGCGCGGCGGGCAGTACGTGTTCTGCAGGTCGACGTTGACGCCGGCGTGCGTGCCGAGCGCCTCGCCGTGCCGGACACCAACCGCCTCAGCCACCCCAGACGTACACTGCCGCTCGGCGTGTCGGACGACGACCGGATCACGTCCATGTGCCCCCTTTCTCCCGCGGACCGAGAAGGCACTCTGTCTAGGATGTGGTGCGCGGTACCTCACGGGCCGTAGAGCGCGAAGCCGCCGTCGAGCCGGCCACGTGACGCCGTTGCCGCGACGCACCGGCGCATGAGCGAGGTCCGCCATTCCACGCGACGCCCCCATGCTGGCACCCAACGAGAGGTTCAACGTTGACGTGCCGTCGAGCCGAGCGCACCATTCATATGAGAGCTGCGGGGTCGGCACGAAGCGGTCGTCATTGGCCGAGACAGGGCGAACGGCTTGGGGGAGGGGGCGAGCGCGAGGATGCTTCGAAGCCTCACAGGCGCAGCGTGCATGGTCGCAGTCATGGTGATGGCAGTCATGGCGATGGTCGTACCAGGCGCACGCGCGGAGACCTACGGGCAGCTACGGACTTGGTCGAACGGTCGATGCTACAACTCCGGCTCAAACTGGCACGGAGCGAAAGCCAACATCGAGGTGCGGTCAGGATCCGTGTCCGCGGCCGATCGGGCCGACAGTCCCCCCGGGTTCATCCTCGAGACTCTCTGGATCATGCCGCAGGGTAGCCCGTACTGGGTGGAAGTGGGATACGTACGGGACTTCGATGGCGACAATGACCTTTGCTTCTACTGGGGATCCAACAACACCCTCGGCTTCCACTATCACGAGGTCTGGAACCTCAATGCCGATGCCTACATTGGCCAGGACCCAGAGTTCCGAATGGTGAATACGGACGGAACCAACAGTTGGGTTGTCAAGATCGATGGGACCTACGCCGATGACATCGACAGTGACCACACGGCCACAGTTCCCTTCGACGCCATTGACTGGTTCCAGGTCGGTCTCGAATCGAATTGCACTTCGGGCAAGATGGGCACGCAAGCCGACCCTGTGAACACCAAGACCCACAAGAAGACGACAGACAGGACGACGTGGAGTTTCGCGCCAGGACTGACGCCGTACAATGTTGATGAGAACATCAACACCTCGCCGCCACTGGCCTACGGCGCCTGGGGCACGGTGGGCCAGAATGCGTGGAACTACCGCAACACCACTCCCCCGTGATCTGATGTGAGAGAGGGTGAAGCAATGACGACCCGGCCGCTAGGCAAACGTCGGTTCGCGCTCGTCGTGGTTGCTGTCGGATGCCTGGGCGTTGGCCTCTTCGCAGCGTCTGCGGCGCTCAATGCCACCGGTCAGGCGGACACGGCGAATGAGGCCGCGGCGCCAGACTGGTTGAGGGAGGCCGCGACACGGATCTTCGCGTCATGCGGTGATGCTGCTCCTGAGTCGGCGGGGTGGGCGTTGGTCAGCGGGAGCCAGTATGCGGCAGCCGTGGACGAGACCACGGGCGATGAGGCTGGCGACGTCCAGCTCTATGTTGTGGTCGCCCACGGTGACTTCCGGTGGTACGGGTCCCGGCCCGTCGAAACGCACGCTGCTCCGACGGGCCGCACCCTCGTGGTGACATATGACCCCACCACTCATGACATGGCGACCCTGGACCTGCTCATCGAGGACAGTGCCATTGAGGCAGAACTCGGGGCGACTCACGAACTGTGAGTCCTGCTACGAGGTGCCGCGGGGCGTGTGGCTTGGAGGGCCACGTTGGCGCGAGTGCCTTCGGCCAGAGCCCAGCGGGACCCGTGCCGCGTCACCGTCAGGCCCGCCCGTCGGGCAGGTGGTTTGGCACGAGTCTCTGATGCCGGAGACAGCCGGCCGGCGCCGAACTGGCGTGGCTGACCGTGCAGGCGGTTGTCGGTCCCGCCCCTTCGATTCAGGCCGGCGTTCACGGTCACCCTGAGCCCGCCTCCTTGGGGGTGAACGACCCGCCGACAGTCACAGGACCGGCAAGCGGAGTTCCCCGCCGCAGTCGAGAGAGACAGCTGTCCCTCAGCCGTACGTCTCGGTGCCCACGTCCGGGTGCTTGGCGCTGGGCAGCGGCGACGCCGCGTCGCCCAGCACGAGCGGCGACTGGTCGACGGCCTCGAAGACCTTGTGCAGGGCCGAGATGAGGGCGCCCTGCGAGTGGCCGCGGTAGCGGTAGCGGACGAGCGCCTCGATCTCGCGACGCTCGCTGAGGACGTTGCGCCCGGTAAGGAGTCGCGAGAAGAAGTCGCGCGCCACGTCCATGATCAGCGACGAGGTGCAGCCCACGATCACCCCGTCCTCTCCGGCTTCGAGAACGACGCCGACGCGCTTGTAGATCGCCTGGTGCGAGACATCCTGCGGCAGGCGGGCGTAGCCCGAGAACAGGAACGTCGTCTTGTCCATCTCGCCGTTACCGGAGCTCATCATTGGTGCATTCTAGCAGGGCGCCAGCGTTTGCACGGGGGGCCGGCGCCTGTATCATTGGCTCGCTGCCTCATGGCTACGGCAGGGAGCCGTCCTCCCGCCACCCCGGCCATGTCCCCCAGCGGAGACGACGACGTCTGCCCTGGGGGCTTTCGCGCATGAGGGCCCCACGTGACTCGAGGAGGGAGCAGCGCATGGGCGAGACCAACGGCCTCGAGGGCAAGCTCATGACCGTCGGCGAGGCGATCGAGCGGTTCGTCCACGACGGCGACCAGATCGCCGTGGGCGGCTTCACCATCAACCGGAACCCCATGGCGCTCGTCTACGAGATCGCGCGCCGCAAGGTCCGCGACCTGCATCTCGTGGCGCACTCCAACGGTCAGGCGCTCGACGTGCTGGTCGGCGCCGGCTGCGTGGCGCGCATCGAGATCGCGTATGGCGGCAACGGCCGCTTCGCGCCCACCTGCTTCCGCTTCCGCAAGGCGGTCGAGCGCGGAGAGGTCCTGGTCGAGGACTACACCAACAACCAGATGACGCTGCGCTTCCTCGCCGGCGCCCTGAACACGCCGTTCATCCCCAGCAAGTCGGGACTCGGCACGGACGTGCTCGAGAAGGAGGGCTTCCCGCCCGAGATCCGCGACGGCGACAAGGTGGCGAAGAAGAAGGTGCACGTCATGGCCGACCCGTTCGGCCACGCCGACGACGACGTCGCCCTCCTCCCCGCCCTGACGCCGGACGTCTCGCTGATCCACGCCCAGCAGGTGAGCACCGACGGGACGGTGCGTATCAAGGGTCTCACCTTCGCCGACCTCGAACAGTGCAAGGCGGCGTCGGCGGTCGTCGTGACCTGCGAGGAGATCGTCCCCGACGAGTACCTGCGCCTCGACCCCGACCAGAACGCGCTGCCGCCCTTCCTCGTCGACGCGGTCGTGCCGGTGCCGTACGGCGCCCACCCGACGGCGTGCCGCTCCTTCTACGACTACGACCCGCGGCACCTGAACCACTACAAGGTCGCGGCCAAGGACGACGAGCTGTGGGCGGCCTACCTCGACGAGTGGGTCTACGGCGTCGAGAGCTGGGACGCCTACCTCGACAAGGTCGGCGGCGCGCAGCTGGCGCGCATCCGCGCGAACACGGTGTCGGGTTACGCCCAGGGTCTGGACCGGAGGTGAATGCGATGAGTGAGACGACGCACGCGGGTGCGACGGAGGCGGGCGCGGGCGCGACGCAGCGGCCGCCCGTGCAACCACCTACCTACACCCCGCGCGAGATGATGGCGATCGCCGCCGGGCGCTTCATCAAGGATGGCGACGTGCTCTTCGCCGGCACAGGCGTGGCGATGCTGGCGGCGACCGTCGCCAAGCGCATCCACGCCCCGCACGCGCACATCTTCTTCGAGACCGGCGGCATCGGGCCACGGCTCGAGGAACTGCCGATGGCCGTGGCCGACCCTCGCGTCATGGCCTACTCGAACCTCAACGCCGGCCTCGTCGAGGCGTTCAGCTACGTCGCCAACCGGCGCCTGCACACGATCGCCTTCCTCGGCGCCGCGCAGATCGACAGGTTCGGCAACATGAATTCCACCGTCATCGGCGACTACCAGCACCCGACCGTGCGTTTCTCGGGCAGTGGTGGGGCCTGCGACGCGGGCTCGCTGGCCAGCGGCTTCATCGCGTTCATGCAGCACGGCAGGCGCAAGTTCGTCGAGAAGCTCGACTATCTGACGACGCCGGGCTGGCTGACGGGCGGCGAGTCGCGGCACCACGCCGGATACCGGCGTGGCGGGCCGCTCGCCGTGGTCAGCGACCTCGGCGTCATGAAGTTCGAAGACGAGACCAAGGAGATGTACCTCGCCGAACACTACCGCGGCGTCACTCCGGAGCAGGTGGCCGAGAACACCAGCTTCGCCATGGACGTCTCGCGCTCGGTCGAGGCGGTCCCGCCCGATGC
>Ga0315281_10002778_pt1 | contig 25944 bp, 19 predicted proteins | sample YL17G07_0_MG_FD_204540 | JGI IMG/M metagenome (GOLD analysis project Ga0315281, IMG submission 204540) | Sediment microbial communities from Yellowstone Lake, YNP, Wyoming, USA - YL17G07_0 | ecosystem: Environmental > Aquatic > Freshwater > Lake > Sediment | place: USA: Wyoming | collected... | reverse complement strand
ATACGAAGAGACGGATATAATCGAGATAGAGGCGAACTCGCCATATCCAGAACAGGCCAAGGAGATGGCCAACTCGATGGCGATAATTTTTATTGATGAAGAGCTAAAACGGGTAAGGGAAGATTATACCGGGGTAAAGATGTTCATTGATCAGCATATTGTAAAGGCGAGATTGGAATATGCAGAGGCATTAAGCGCAGTTAAAGACTTTAAGGAACGGGAAAAGTCTATTGATCTGACTAAAGAAGTTTCCGATGCCATCCAAAAAATATCAGACCTTAAAAAGACCTTTGAGGATAATAATCTGTTGATATATAAGACAAAGGCATCCATAAATAATCTAGAGTTTCAAATTAAATCCATTCCAAAACTTCAAAAATCCTCAGAACTATTTAATAAAAATGACATGATACTAACCCTTAAAGGGAAATTGCAAGACATTTACTTAGCCCTTGCGGAGACTAAGACAAAATACACAAAAGACAATCCCAATGTTATAGATATGGAAAATAAAATCAAAGAAGCTAAAAAGCTTTTACGTAAAGAGGCAGAGAAGATTTTTGGGTCGGAAACATTCTCTATAGATCCTATTTATCAAGATGTTGCTGATAAACTGGCAATTTATTACGCCGATCTTGCAGGTTACGAAAGTCAAAATCAGGCGATACCGGCTGCCATAAAAAGAAATGAGGATGAATTGCTTAAACTGCCGAAGCAAGTCTCTGATTATGCCCCTCTTGAACTTGCTGAAACGGTAACCAAAGACATTTATACATCCCTTCTTAAATATCAATATCAGATGGGAATGGCAGAGTCTATGGCCCTTTCAAGTGTGTATTTAGTAGAGTCCGCCATCGCAGCCAAACCGAATGACTCTAAACATAAATCCCCATCTCTCCTTTTAAACATGATTATTGCGGTAATGATGGGCGCTGTACTCGGTATTGGCATGGCCCTGCTTGTTGAATATATTGATGATACTATAAAAACCACTGAGGATATCAAGGCATTTAAGTCGCTGACCTTCCTGGGGAGTATTCAAAAGTTAAAGAAGAAAGAACACAAGCTAATCAACATGTTAGACCCACGGGCCACACTGCGGGAATTCATCAGAACAATCCGCAGCAGCATAAAATATACTACCTTGGACAAGACGCTAAAAAGTATAGCAGTAACCAGTTCTCTTGCACAAGAGGGTAAGAGCTTTTTTGCGGCAAACCTTGCGATATCAGTAGCAAGCGAAGGAAAGAAGGTACTCATTATAGATAGCGACTTGAGAAGGCCAGGCATTACAAGCTATTTCGATCTGCCCAAAGGCCCAGGTCTAACAAACTACCTGATAGGAGACGCGGAACTAAAGGACATCCAAATAAAGACAGGCGTAGAAGGTTTGTGCGTTATCACGACTGGGCCGATACCTCCTGACCCTGGAAGGCTGATAGAATCAAACAAATTGCACAATCTGATAAATGATATGGAGATGATTTATGACTTTGTGATTGTGGATACACCTCCAGTGCTGGCGGCCAGCGACGCTATCGTTCTTGGCGGGTGGACGGACGGGTGTATTCTTGTAATTGAAAGTGGGAGGGCTGAAAGGCGCCATATCACTGATATCATTGAATTATGCAAAAGGGCAAATATCAATCTGATTGGGGGTGTCCTAAATAAAGTTCATAGCCGTGCAGCGGCCTATTATTATTACTACTACTAACACTATAAGGAGAAAGGTTTTTTGTGGTAATTTCATCGGTACCTGTAGCTTTTATTGATATACATACTCACGTCCTTCCCGGTATTGCTGACGAGCCGAAGAGTTTTGATGAGTCTATGAGTATCTTAAGAGGTGCATCAAAGGCAGGTATAAAAAGGATGGTAGCTACTCCCCATGTATTTATGGAAAATTCCGATTCCACTCTTGATGCCGCAGAGAAGAATTTTGTGATACTTAAGCGAGAGGCGATAAGTCAGGGGATAGCTATTGAGTTATTCCTTGGAGCGGAGGTACACATTGGAGTGGGATTGGTTGAGGCGGTAAAAAAGGATATCCGGCTCACGATAGGAGGATGTGGCAAATATATATTATTCGAGATGCCGTTTTTTGAGATACCTGTCTATGCGGGAAAGATAATCTTCGACCTGCTCGCATCGAGGGTGATACCCGTCTGGGCGCATCCAGAAAGATGCCAGGATGTTATAGATAATTTTAACTCTGTACGCCCCTACACAGGTAACGGAGTAAAACTTCAGATAAATTCTGGAAGTCTTGTGGGAGTGTACGGTAAAAAAGTAATGCGGTCGGCTATAAAGCTTATAGAGAACGGGCTGGTGCATATAATGGCAAGCGACACTCACCGCGAGGGGGGGGCCGAGGTCTTTATAAAAGGGTATTCAAGGCTTAAGGAAATTTGTGGAACCGAAAAGGCCAATGAAATGTGCTTCAGTACCCCGTCTGAAATTATTGAGACGGACAATGGCTACATTGCAGTGAGCAATAGAAATGACTACTTGAAGGAATGGGTTAGGAAATGAGGCAAGAATGGTCCATCTCTGGCGAGGTGAAAGAGATACATTCTAATGATATCCTCGTAGACCTGGATAGAATGACGTAGACTATAAGGGTTTCACCGGAAAATAGTAAAGCTGATTTTATATAGTCAAAAGCTTCTGTTTTTCGAAAAATACAGAGTTGGTTCTTTGTATTTTCTGGTTTGAACATCGAAAACCTGGTTTGTTTGGCTGTGGTAGGAACGTTAGTTACACCGCACAGAAAATAATCTTGGACACGTATTGGTGAGTGAAATGCATCGTTGTAATGATAAGAGGAATGTTTTCCTTGATGCGTTCCATTATGTGTTAAGGCTGTTTGGAAGTAAAAAGACGGTGGATATGGTTTTTCAGTCCCATCAAAAATAATAAATTAATATAGATATAAATCCACAAATATGTTTCTTACCCGGTTATATAAACTAGCAGCAGGCTCAATTCTTGAGTATAAGAATTATACTTCTACTATTCCAGTATTGATTAGCATTTTTCTTGGCCTTTGCTACCTCATCTTACCTGTCTATATCTTCGTTCCGGCGCTGTTATTGTGTGGTATAATTATTCTAGGTCTCATTAAGCCTGAATATACTTTTTATATCCTTGTATTTGTCTTAGTGGAGGAGATGTGCAACTGCTTTATCAATTTAAAGCAAGTGTATGTGATAGTTATTTACCCGTATTATATTCCACTTTTGGCAACTGTGCCGGGGATTATAGTCCGCAAGATAGCCAGAAAAGAGCCTCTGGTTCATACCCCAATAGCCTTTGTATTATGGGGAATTGTGGGCGGCGAGATCGTCTCTCTTTTATGGGCGCCCGTATTTTCCTTAGGTGTGTGGTTCTCCGTCAACATTGTATCAAACATTTTCCTATACTATGTGGTGACAAATATCGTTGTTAATAAAAAGATATTGAGGAGGACGGTCAATGTATTTATCTTTGCTGGTATAGTCACTACTACCGCCATAATGTTTTCCCAGTGGTATGATGTTAAACATACTATATTTTTGAACACGAACACCGGATTTCAATATGCGTTCGGGGAGCAGGTCGATAGGCCTGCCGGCCTTGGCGGTGTTGATCATGTGGCAGGTTTCGTGTCGATAGCGCTCTTCATGTCGCTTGGCTCCATGGTGTATGAAAGTAGATGGAAAGTAAAGGCCATATACTTTCTTTTAATAGGCTATTCTATCTATGGAATTATTTTGACCGCATCAAGGGGTGTATTAATAGGGATTTGTAGCGCATACCTGTTTTTTGTCTTTGTCCACAGCAACTTCAGAGGTAAGTTCCTAAGGCAGACATTTAGAGCCTTTTTTTTGGTCTTTTTTATAATCCTGGTGGCAAAGCCGGGCCTTATCGACCGGATGTTGATAGGCTTCGGATATACAGGAACGCTTTATTTCTCAGAAAAAGATAGTTACCATGGAACAGAGGCAACCACCAGTTCTGGAGAGGGATTGAGCGGAATGGAGATGAGAATTATCTGGTGGAAAAACGCCTTGCGTGAAATGACCAGACATCCAGTGAAGATGTTTTTAGGACTAGGTACAGGCGGCTTTATATATTACTCACAAGGAGGCAACACGGTTACCTCTCCCGAGGTCAACAGCATATCGTTTGCCTTTTTTTACGATATGGGCATATTCGGCATTATATTGCTCATACTTTTACTGTATTTAATAGTAAGCAACTTCCATTACTGCATAAAGAATGCCAAGAAGGCTACAAAAGGTTATAGCTATTATATTTTTCTTGGTTCCATGGCAGTCCTTGTATCAGAGATAGTTATACATGGCCTTGTCGATTATGATCTGAACTCTTATGGTTCCAAATATTTCTGGTTCCCATTGGGATATGCCATGGCTGTGCTTAATATTGTAAATGCTGAAACAAATGACGGCAAAATTACGTAAAGGAGGTTTCGAGATGGAGAGAAGATTGTTTTTTATGGTTATACTAATGTACTTCATCTTTGTCTTGGCAGAAAGCCATACAATCGTTAATACGGCGTTGGCACAAGGGGGGCCGCGACCTGATGGAAGACCGCCTATGAATGGAAGGAGTCAGGATGTCTCGAAAGAAATCGAGAATATGCTTAGCATGGAGGGGGAGAATCCTACTACCTCGCAGAATGTTCAGGAACGGTATAGAAGGCTGACACAGGTCATTTCCATAATGCTGCAATCTGGAAAGCCTGTAAAGAATATCCTCCCCAAGGATGAGGGATCGCGGATTGATGCCTTAATTAGAGATAAGAACTCGGAAGAGGCTGCTAAAAGAGTACACGATGCTATTCTGAAGCTAAACACGGCTGACACAGGGAAGCCTGAAGGGGTCGCCGCGCAAGGGATGTCCATTGTCTCTTCTGTACCGATTCTCCAATTAAATATCCACCGACTGGCCAACAAGAACTCTTTTGACAACATCCTTAAATTACTGAACCTCGTCATTGACCCTGTGAATCGTCGTCTGTATTTTGGAGGTTCAAAGTCGACCTTTATTGGTGTGGTGGATATAGACAAGGACGAACTGATAGAGACGTTTGATATTGGCGTCCCAGCCGGATTCCTAATACCAGATTTCGCTAATGGCGCTATCTACTCCATGGAGATTGGTAGTGCTAGTAGGATTTATAAGATTGATATAAAACAGAAAAAGATGGAAGAGGTGTCCTCTATGCCCTCCTATCTTTCTATTCCTAAAAAAGGGGAATCCAAAAAATACAAAGGGTTAAACTATAAAGAAACAGGTTATCCTTTCGCTGCTGGATATCTCCAGGAAGAAAATGCTGCCTATGGCGTTATTGTCATTACAGATTCAACCGGTCGAGAAGTCGGAAGAATTAAACATGGCCCGGATGCCTTGTACTTTGGGATTGATGAAAAGACTGGGAAATTGTATACAACAAATACTGGGGACGGCTCGATATCTATTTTTGACCTGAATAATAAGAACAGGAAGATAAAAGATATTGATATAGGCACCTCCATAGACGGTATTGAGTTGCTCCCTGACGCATCCTCTCTTTATATAAGGAACCGTCTTGGCGGTAGCACAATTTTTAATTACAACCTACGGAACAACTCCCTTTCCACCATTCCCAATGAAAACGCTGTCGGGTCAAAGGGTATAGGTATGTGGCCTTCAGGGATGGTGTATGATGATGGGAAACTCTATATATTAAGCCATTACGCCGGGAGGGTAGATGTAATTGACGTTCAAACCAATACGGTAGTGAGCCGTATCCCCCTCAATCTCTCCCTTAAACCCAGGACTGACAGCATCTCGACAATAACAATGGACAGGAGAAGGAAGATAATCTATGTTGCCTTCCCAGAGCTGGGGGAGGTTGCTGTTGCAGACGCCAAGGGCTTAAGGTATATAAAAACGATAAAGATAGAAGGTTTCGATAAGAGTAAATCGGGGCCTGCCCAAATGACATTATCTGTTGATGAGGAACTGAACAAGCTCTTTGTCTACATTCCTGAGGGGCAGATGCTGTATGCCTATCATGGTACTGAATATTCCCTTGCAGGAAAAGCCTCTGTCTCTGCAGAAAGGGTGGTGGGTGTAAACGTATCCAATTATGGGAAAAAGGTGTTATATATTGGCAATAAGCTGTTGGACCCGGTCACTCTTGAGGTGAAAGGAAATTTTTCAAGGGGTAGCAGGGTAATAGGTTTTAATAATGACAAAAACATGGTCTACTTGTCTGAAAGTCGACAAACAGGTTCGAGGAAGTTAATTGAGAAGGTTTATGGATTTGAAGATTCGGTATTGAAAAAGGAGTGGACATTGTCTCCCATACTTTCCATAGCTTCTTCGTTTGCCTTTGATTTTGGTAATAATAAATTTTATGTGGGATATTTTGAATCTGCTATTATAGAAGTCTTTAGCCTTACAACTGATTAAGCACCTTGAATATTACCTTTTTTTGACAAAGTGATGCATAAAATTAAAAATGTTTACAGAACATAGTATTGACGGAAAAAAATCTATTGCGACCAAAGTAATAAGAAATTCTGTTTTTGTACTTATTGCAAGAGGGGTACAAATACTCACATCCTTTTATATACTTGTTGCTGTGGCAAGATATCTCTCCGTAGACCAGTATGGAGATTATGTATTTATTATCAATTTTGTTTCGTCCATTATGGCGTTAACTTATTTTGGCATCCAACAGGTTATGATAAGAGAGATAGCAAAAGACAGGGGGAATGCTAGCCGTTACTTGGGTTCTGCCATAATACTAAGGGTTGCTTTGTCAGTTATTGCGGCGTTAGTATTAATAATAAATATGCAGTTTTTTAATTTTTCAAGCCTTCTAAAGATTGCTGTCTTAATTGCGATTATATCTGAATTTTTCCTTACATTTGGTATGCTGATGAAGGCTGTTTTCCAGGCATTTGAAAGAATGGCCTACGAGGCTTTAGTTGCTATTGTATATAGTATTATTCTTATTATTGGAATTATATTATCGATAAAATTTAATATGGGTTTTTTATGGTTACTAATTTCTGTTGCAATTGCCAATGCTATACAATGTATGATAGCAATCTATCTCCTTTCGAAGCGGTTTGTATATCCCTCTTTTCATATCAATAGAAATATCTTGTGGGAATTTTTTAAATACTCCTCTGTTATAGGAATAGGGATATTTTTTTACCAAAACCTATTTCGATTGAATATACTGATGTTAAAATGGCTTAGCACAAGTGAGAGTGTTGCTTTTTTTCAGGTTTCACATGGGCTGATTATGCAATTAGAGGTAATTCCGGCAGCGTTAGTAGCATCAATATTCCCAATGCTATCGAAACTTTTGCATAGCGAGCATTTAAAAGCGGTCGCTCTTTATGAAAAACTATTCAAGTATATTTTTATACTAAGCTTTGTTCCGGCTATATACCTCTTTATATTCTCTCAAGAGGTTATTGAGGTCATTTTTAAAGGCAAATATGAAATGTCTGTACCCGCCCTGTCAATAATGGCTTGGGCTATTATTCCACTCTCTATGGACATGTTTCTTAACAGTGTTCTTATAGCGATGAATAAGCAAAAATACAGTGTAATTTATGGCGGCCTGACTATTGCAATAAATTTTCTAGCAGCATTTTTTCTTATACCATCGTATGGCTTTATTTCGGCTGCGTATATAGCGCTTTTTTCGTACTCAATACTTTTTCTGTGTTCAGTATATTTTGTAGTTAAGAATGAGTTGCCTCTTGTGTTGGATAAGATAATCGGAAAGACAGCTTTTTCAGTTATATTAAGTGGAGCTTCGATTTTTATCCTAAAACAATATTCTTTCATCCTTGCGTCTAGTGTTGGTTTAATAATATATTTCTTATTTCTTACATGGACTAGGATTTTTTCATTAGATGAATTGCTTATTCCATTTAGAAGATTTTCAGAGAATCAGAGGAAGGGAATTTAGTCCAAATGAGTAGAACAAAAATGCTTATTGTTGGTTGGGATGGGGCGACATTTGATATAATCAAACCTCTTGTGGATAAGGGGAAACTTCCGAATATTGCTGCTTTAATGCGGAATGGTGTTTGGGGTCGGCTTGATTCTACCATACCTCCATTGACTCCAGTTGCATGGACATCCATGTGTACAGGAGTAAATCCTGGTAAGCATGGTATTTATGATGCAATGATGTACAATCAGGAAAATCGCAAGGTTGGTTTTGTAAATGCTACAATGCGGAAAGTAAAACCGATATGGTCAATCCTTAGAGAGAGGAGCAAAAATGTTGGTGTAATAAACGTTCCAATGACCTATCCACCAGATGCGGTAAATGGATTTGTGATTTCCGGAATGTTTACCCCTGATGGTGTTGCCGATTTTATGTACCCAGCGGAGCTTAAGGCGGAAATAGAGGATAAATTCGGCAAATATATTATAGAGTGCCCTCGGATAGACGATCCATCTGCATATCTGAAGGTAATAATTGAAATGATAGATTATAGGGAGAAAATTACACTCTACCTTATTGAGCACCAACTTTGGGAATTTTTCTTCGTGGTATTTATGGCATCTGATCGTGTTCAACATTTTTACTGGAAGTATCTGGACCCTCTTCATCCAGAACATGATAAATATGGAGATGCTGTAGCGATAATATACGAGAGACTGGACAAGTCACTAGGAAAGATTCTTCATAAGGTCGGTTCCAACGTGAATATTATGATGGTATCAGACCATGGTTCAGGTCCATTAAACACGGCCTTCTTTCTAAATAACTGGCTTATCAAGAATGGTTATCTCTTCCTAAAAGAAGATGTGGCAAAAGTCCTTAAGACAAGGAGACTATCCTTTTTGAGAAGAATCGCTTCATCGATAAAGAGGCGGTTGCCTTCTGTCGTGCAGGAAAAGATTAAGCTAGGCAGTCCTAATCGACAAGAAGAGCTAAACATATTCGCCTCTCTAATTGATTGGGAGAAGACGATCGCCTTTTCGGAAGGGGTATCCGGGGGGGTCTATATTAACGATGTGAATGACCCGGTGAAATATCAGAAAATACTTGAGAAAATAAGAAAAGACTTTTACTCCATCAAGGACCCATCAGGTAAAAACGTTATTAAAAATGTGTACACTAGGAATGAAATATATAAGGGGAATTACGTAACAAAGGCGCCTGACTTAACAATTATTTGCGATTATGGTTATCAAATAATAGCACCGAATGAGTTTCTTTTCTTTAATAAGAAATATGAGGATGCTCTTTTTCTTTCGCATAAATGGTCAGGAAGGCATGAGCAGTATGGTATTTTTATTTTAAGTGGGCCTGCGGTAAAGAAGAATGTTGAAATTACAGATGCACGAATTTTGGACATAACACCAACAGCTCTTTACCTGATGAATGAACCAATTCCAGATTATATGGATGGAAAGGTTTTGGAAAAAGCTATTTTAAAAGAATATTTTGTTGAGCATCCTGTAAATTTCAATACGGATTCAATTGAGCAGGAAAAAACAGACAAAGCCCTAACAGCGGAAGAGGAAAAAGAAATTGCTGAAAGGTTGAAAAGTCTCGGTTATATAGAATAATAAAACTATTGTCAAAAGCACCTAATTTCCGAAAAATATTGGATGCATCCCTGGTGCTTACTGGATTGAGCATCGAAAACCTGATTTGCTTGGCTATATTTAAGTACGAAGAGAGAGAATAACTTTAAACTAGGTCATTCTTTGCAAAGCACAACCTAGTTTAATTACATCGGTAATATTTATGTCGATCAAGAAAAATGTTTTTGCATTTTTATATTGGTATCCGTTCAGAATATTTATTCAAAAGATACCAGTAAGACTGGCGTATTTTCTGGCAAAGGCCTTAGGTGTAACGCTATATTATGTTATGGTTAAGAAGCGCTTTTCACTTGAAGAAGCGTTTTGTAATATTTCAGGTAATGGTATAGATAAAAAAAAGATACGTCAGGTTGTGCGGAGAGCTTTTGTCAATTTTTGTCAAGGTGAAGCAGAGGTAATGCTCTTTTCAAAGTTGAATGAGAAGAATATAAAGTCATTTGTTGATTGCCCATCATTTGAGAATCTAGATAAGGGACTTTCTCTTGGCAGAGGAGTAATCTTGCTCTTTGCACACTTTGGAGCTAACCAAATGATCATGCCGGCGATCGGGTATAATGGATATAAAATGAGTCAGCTAAGCGCTCCAGCAACGGTGTGGGTCGAGAAATTGCCAAACAGGCAATTTGGCCGTATGGAAAAATTAGGATTGAAAAAGAGGTGGGAGCAGGAACTGTCTTTGCCGGTTAAACATATTAATATATTTGGTTCTATGAAAGAAGTTTTCTTAAGCCTTAGGAGGAATGAGATTGTTGGTATTGCTATAGATGGTGGTGGTGGAAGATCAAGAGTTGTTGTTGATTTTCTTGGCAGAAAAGTCTTTTTCTCTACAGGCGCTATTGAGATTGCAATCAGGACCGATTGTGTTGTCTTACCTACTTTTATGGTAAGGAATTATGGTGGCAAAAGCATGATGATTATAGAATCACCACTTGAGATTGATACTGGCATTCAAACGCAAGACGCAATCGAGAAATATATTTTTGCTTTTACCAAAAGGCTTGAGGAATATGTGTACAGGTATCCATGTCATTATTTAAATTTTCTCGCTCTAAGGACATTTATGGAAAAACAAGGTGATGTACCATTCTTTATAAAGGAGGACAATAGTGAAAGTATTACTGGTCAGACCGCCGTATCATAGATTAAGGGGGTACCGGCCTTCTCCGTACTTTCCTTTAGGTGTTGGCTATGTAGGCGCTGTGCTTGAAAAGGCAGGTCATAACGTGAAAATATGGAATGCGGATGCCACGGTAGGAATAACGGCAGGCGTAATGCCAGATGAGGTGACGATGCTCAAGGAGCGCCGCCAGAGGTTTGAAGTATACCAGGCAGCACTTCGTAATGATAACCACCCTGTATGGAACGAAGTAAGAGATATACTTAAAGAGTTTGACCCTGATGTGGTTGGTTTTACCGTACTCACACCAGAGGTCGGATCCGCTGTCAAGTTCAGTGCTGTTGCAAAAGAAGGGCGGGGGGATAGAATTGTGGTCTGGGGAGGCCATCATGCAACTTTTCTTCCAGACGACGTATTAAACTATGGTGTAGTTGATATCGTGGTACGTGGTGAGGGTGAAAAGACGGCAATAGAGATGATGTTGGCTTTAGCGTATGGTAAAGAAAAACTCAGTGAGGTTAAAGGAATCTCATACAGGGATGATGATGGTAAAATATACCATAATGCTGAACAAGAAATGATTGAAAATCTGGATTCGATACCCTTTCCAGCCCACCATCTAGCGCTTTTCCCTGAATCATTTAAAAGAATGGAACGTATTGGAATAATGACTAATCGTGGATGTCCCTTTAAGTGTGGTTATTGTTCTTCTCCAACCTTTACAAAAAAAAGTGTGCGGTTCAGGAGTTTTGAAAATATATTAGAAGAAATCCATTATGTTACCGGTTTCTATAATAAGAATATAGTATCATTCTTAGATGATAATTTTACAATTAACAAGAAAAGAGTAATAGAACTTTGTGAACATTTGATACAAGCTAACATGAGAGTTTCTTGGGATACCATGACGAGGGCAGATATACTCAATGAAGATGTAGTAAAGATTCTTAAAAAAGCAGGGTGTTGTGGTGTATCCATTGGTATTGAAAGTGGGAGTGAGCGGATATTAAAGATGATAAATAAGGGAGTAGATCTCAGCAAAGTAATTGACGCATATAAACTCCTTTACAAATATGATATACCCTCAGGTGCAAATTTTATGGCCGGCTTTCCAGAAGAAACTCTGGAGGATATTCAAAAAACTTTTAATCTGATGAAGAAGATTAAAACCGAAAATATTAATTTCAATATTTTCGAACCAATTCCTGGAAGTCCGTTATTGGATGACGCTAAGAGATTGGGGTTGGTCCCGCAGGATGTTGATTGGCGCACCTTCGGTTTCTGGCCTATGCATCATTTTGTAAAAGACATCCCACCTGATGAGTTTACCAAAAAGGCGCTAGAGATAACCCAATGGGTATTTAATTTTAAATGTAGTTTCCGTGTCCGATGGATGAGAATAAAACCGTATATCAAAAATGATCTGTTTTATCCGGTGAAGAAACTTGTAAAATCCATTCGTGTCAGGGTTCTGAAACGTTTTGTAAAGGAGTAGCTAACTGTGAAGATAACGTTCATAGCTCCAACTCCCCCCGATGTGGCAGCCTTTGGCGTGAGGGCACTGTCAGCCTACCTCAAAAGGCATGGGATGGATGTGAGTCTGATATTCCTGCCCGGAGGCGTTGAAAAATTCAAACACCGGACAAGTTACCGGTATGAGTATGAGAAAACTATCCTTCGGCAGGTATTAGACCTATGCCAAGGATCTAACCTTATCGGCCTCTCCTTTATGAGCAATTATCTGGACAGGGCGCTTCAGTTGAGCAAGGCGATAAAGGGTGCATATACAGAAATACCTTTGGTACTCGGCGGAATACACCCGACCGTAATGCCGGAAGAGTGTTTAAAGTTTGCCGATATCGTTTGTATTGGCGAAGGAGAAGAGGCGCTGCTGGAGCTTATGGGTAGGATGGTGGCAGGGAAGGATTATTTTGATATCCGTAATCTCTGGTTCAACAAAAATGGCAGGATAGTAAAAAACCTCCTCCGCCCTTTGGTACAGGATCTCGACATGTTTCCTTTTTATGACTTCGGCATGGACGGCCATTACATCTATGACAATATCACAAAGCGCATTGAGCCAATGAGCAAAGACCTGCTAAAACGTTCATTTCCGATGGAACCGCATGTTGAAGGGACTTTCAGCGATGCCTATCAACGGACGCTTTCCTATAAGACCATGACGACCAGAGGATGTCCTCATCACTGCACCTTCTGCGCGGAGAAGACCCTTGCGGACATGTACAACGGGCAGAGGTATCTGAGGAAAAGAGGAACGTCCCATGTCATAGAGGAACTCCTGTGGGTAAAACGAGAATTGCCATTTGTGGAGAGCATCTTCCTCTTTGACGATACCTTCCTTGCCAGACCGACTGAGGAGATTAAGGAATTTGCCCGGGCCTATAAGACCGCTATTGGGCTCCCGTTTCACATACAGGCAAGTCCGGGGACTGTAAACGAAGAGAAGATGGAGGCGCTAATAGACGCTGGCCTTGCCTTTGTAGAGATGGGCATACAGTCTACAAGCGGCGCGGCCAAGGATCTCTATAAGAGGAATGTTGCCACTGATACGATTCTCCGGGCGGCCAAGATATTCCACAAGTACAGAAAGAAGATCTACCCGCCCTGCTACCACGTGATACTTGACAATCCATGGGAAAGCTCACAGGACGTAGTCGAAACCATAAAGCTTGTGCTGCAGCTGCCGAAACCTTTTTGGTTGAAAAGGGCCTCGCTGGTTTGCTTCCCAGGCACAGAGCTTTATTCTCAGGCCAAGAGGGACGGTTTTATAAAAACGGAGGAGGACGAGCACCGAGAGATATACGCCAAGCACTTACACATGCCGAAGGGGACGTATGTAAACTTTCTCATGTACATGGCTGGCTTCTCCTCCTTTCCGAGGTGGATAGTCAGACTGCTTGCAAAGAATTTCTTTGTCAAGCACTTGGACAAAAACTCTCTTAACGGCCTTTACACAAACCTTAATAAGGCTGTGGAGTCCCTGATAATAATTTCAAAAGGGTTGAGGTCTCTTTTCACAGGTGATTTCTCAAGGATTTATAGGTATAGGGTAAAGATTACTTCAAAGACATCGTAATCGTACATCCATATATCGCAGCAAAGCCGCAACCAAGAATTTATTTGGAATTAGTATATAAGATTAGTTACAAAATTGAAGAAAGAGTAAGGTTTGTTACGAAAGTGAGAAAAGCACTTTACCACCGTGATTGGGAAAGAGTAAGACAATATTTATGCAGGGTTGAAGTAAATGACCTACTTGTTGAAGGAAGGAAACAATGAGGATAACCCTTATTTCACCATATCCTGACATAACTGCGTTTGGTTTACGCACCATTTCAGCGTATCTTAAGGAACATGGTTATAAAACCAGACTCATTTTTCTTCCCGATCCATTTGGAGATAACATTGCATTTGGTGTAAAAAGGTATGATGATAAAATTCTGGACGCCCTTATTCCCCTCTGCAGAGACTCTGATGTAATAGGTATAACTCTGATGACGAATTTTTTCGAGGGAGTTGTACAGATAACCCAAAAGCTTAAATCAAGTCTCACGGTTCCTGTTATCTGGGGAGGAATACATCCTACGATCAGACCTGAGGAATCTCTTACGCATGCCGACATAGTATGCGTTGGTGACGGAGAGGATGCTGTGCTTGAGCTTGCAAATAGACTAGAGAAAGGGTTGCCTTATTTTGATATAAAAAATCTCTGGTTTAAGGAAAAGGATAAGATAATAAAGAATTCACCCAGAAATCTTCCGCAAAGCTTAGATGTTTACCCTATGCCTGACTATAGTTTCCAAGACCACTATATTATGCATGGCAGGGGGATAGAACCCTTAACGTATGACCTTACAAAGGCAATCTTGGAAAAGGGTACTGTTTCCCATTATTTGAAAAGGATAGGTTACCAGACTATGACAGGTCGGGGATGTCCACATCAGTGTACCTATTGTATCAATGATACGCTTAAGGGCATATACAATAACGAAAATTATCTGCGTTGGAGATCGACAAAGCATGTTATTGATGAGCTCTTGTGGGTAAAAGAGAATATGCCTTATATTGGTTTTGTTTGGATATCGGACGATGCGTTTTTTGCGAGGAATAAAAAAAACCTTGAGGAGTTTTGTAAGGAGTACAAAGAAAAGGTAAAAATGCCTTTTACCTGTCTTGCCAGTCCTATGACCATTTCTGAAGAAAAAATGGATATGCTGGTGGATGCCGGTCTGATATATTTGCAGATGGGTGTTGAAAGTGGTAGTAAGAGAATACAGGAACTCTTCAACCGCAAGCAAATGAATAATGAAAGGCTAATGAAGGCATTCCAGATTATTAACAAGCATAAGGATAGGATGTATCCGCCAAGCTATGATTTTATTCTTGACGTGCCATACGAAACAGATGCAGATAAGATAGAAAATCTTAAGTTAGTAGCAGAAATACCGAAGCCTTTCCATCTGCAACCGTTTTCTCTTGTCCTGTATCCTGGAACAAAACTGTACGAGATGGCTAAAAAGGATAACTTGCTAGCAGATGAGAAAAAAGAGATATATGAGAAGAGCTACATTATGCGGTCTCAAAATTACTTGAACCTTCTTATAACATTATCAAAGAATGGTAAATTTCCAAGTCCGTTGCTTAGATTTCTTGTAAGTTCACCTATAGTCGATATCCTGAACAGCAAACCAATGAAACCAGTTTTTAAATATCTTTACATAGCTCTCAAGTTTACTTATGGAATGGTAAAGAAGGTTGTAAAAAGGGCATGAGGGTACTTCTTGTTCAATCTTATCTAGGCGGTCGTGAGCCCCCAGTCTTTCCGCTCGGTATTTCCTGTTTAAGTTCGTTGCTTTATGAACACGAGGTTAAGGTATTTGATGCAAATATTTCTGAGGACCCATTCAAAGATTTTGATAATATTATTAAAGAATTTTCCCCGGATGTTATAGGCATCTCACTGAGAAATATAGATTCTACTAATAAAAGAGTGGTAGTTTTCTATTATGATTATCTGAAGCAGAAACTCGACATAATAGATGCTTCTTCATCTATTGCAAAGATAATAATAGGTGGTTCTGGCTTTTCCATGTTTGCAAAAGAAATAATGGAAGATGAGCCGAGAATTGATTTCGGAATATTCCTGGAAGGAGAAATTACGTTTCCAAAACTCCTCCAGAATCTCGATAGGCCGGAAAATGTTAAATCTATTTTTTATAGAAAAGAAGGGGGGTTAGTCTTCACCGGGCCGGGGGAGCAGATTGATTTGAATACGGTTCCCTTTCCGGATAGAAAATCAATTCCACTGAGTGATTATGAGTCTTATCGCGATGCTATAGGTATAGAGACAAAGCGCGGGTGTATTTTAAATTGTATATATTGTATATATGGCTTTTTGAACGGAAAGGAATTAAGATTAAGAGAGCCAAGTAAGATTGTTGACGAAATAGAGATGCTTGTTAGGGATTATGGCATTGCGAGGTTTACCTTTGTAGATTCGGTCTTCAATATACCGAAAAAACATGCCGAAATGATATGTAACGAAATAATTAAGCGCGGTATAAAAGTTCGTTGGTCTGCATGGTTTAATGAGAAAGAACTAACGAGGGATTTTATAGAATTAGTTAGGGATGCAGGATGTAATAATGTCATTCTTTCACCAGATGGTTTTTCAAAGAGAGTTTTGGAAAAACTTGGGAAAAATATAACAAAAGCGGATATTATAAAATCGTACAATGTATTAAAAGGACTAAGTGGTTTCGAAGTAAGTTACAACTTCTTTAAGAATCCGCCAGGACAAAGTCTTATAGCATTTTTGATGCTTGTGTTTTTTTGTTTGAAAGCAAGATTTCAAATGGGAAAACGGGTACACTTTGAATTTAATTCGATGAGAATCGAACCCCATACAAAGCTTCATAAGATTGCCATTGAGGAAGGTTTTGCAAAGAGGGGGGAGAATCTTCTTTACCCAAAGTATTATACGAATCCACGCACTCCTTATATTGAGAAACTTTTTAATATTATGCTGAAGTTAAAGAGGAAGTAGCGATACTGTGCGCCCAAGATTATGATAGTAAAAGAGAGTCTGTCCCGTGATATACTTCGCCTCTTCGTTTGGTTTCCACTTAGATGGACGATACTTATAATACCTGTTCGCTGGGGAATTTTAGTGCTGCGGACTATGGGGGATATTCATTTTTGCTTTTCAAGAGGGAAGAAAAGGATTCTTGAAGAAAATTTCTTCCGCATAACGAATGAAAAGAATTACTTGGCAATAAGGGAGTATTTTAGGAATTATTACATAGACCGTTTCATGATATTTATTTTCCCGCGGCTTGATGTAAAAAGGTTACGCAAAATAGTCGAGATATCAGGTATTGAAAACCTTGATGCCGCACTAAAAATGGGAAAAGGTGTTTTATTAGTGCATGGACACTTTGGTCCAGTGCATCTTCCCCTTGTGGCGTTGGCCAGGCTTGGGTACAGGATGAAGCAAATAGGCCTTCCGTCGGATGAAGGGCTGAGCTGGATAGGACGAAATGTTGCGTTCAGGTTAAGGATGAAATATGAGGCCAGGATTCCTGCGGAGATCATAAAGGCAGATTCATTCCTTAGAGGGGCTTTCAGATGGTTGAGCAGTAACGGGATTATAATGATAACTGGAGACGGAAGTGGTACAAAAAATCAGGTTGGCAGACATGAGGTCTTTGAGTTTCTTGGTAATCAAGTAATGCTTCCTATCGGTCCGTCAATTTTGGCCGAGAAGACAGGGGCCGCGTTGCTGCCTATGTTTATTGTGCCTGGGGAAAAAACACATTATAAGATTATCTTGGAGGCTTCTCTTACATCAGACCTGTGTGGTATGGAAAAGACCATAGATATTACAAGACAATTTCTGAAGCGCCTTGAAACCTATATTTCAAAGTTTCCTGGATATATGCATTTTATTGATAGATTCGCTCCTGGCATGTTGATTGTAAAGGAAGTAGCGTGAGGTCCTTTGGCGAATCAAAAGAACAAGAAGGAGAAGGGTATCGTCAGGATATTAAAATATTTACGGAATACAGTACGTCTTGGTACATTTATTGGCAAACCGTTGACCGAGACGTATGACAAAGAAATTTGGATTGAGACGCCTTCGGGGCGGAACATATATGCTCACGTCCACTGTCCAAACAAGGACGGGGTTTATCCCGGTGTTGTTATAATTCCCGGAGGCAATAGCTGTGGGACTGACTATGATAAGTTTTGGGCAGAAATAAGGGCACAGGATATTGCTTCCCTCGGTTTTGTAGTTCTTCACTATGACCCATCCGGTAGGGGTAAGAGTGGTGGAAAAGAAGATTATTGGGGACAAGTTCACCAGCAGGAGTTATCATGGGTAGTGAATTATTTTTCTCAATTGGAGGAAGTTAAGGGACAGAACATAGGGATTATGTCGTTTTCTATCGGCATTATCATTGCGACTGGGGCATTGGCAAGATTTCCGATGCCAGGAATAAAATATTTATTTGACTGGGAGGGTCCGTCCAATAGACACAATATTACGAGGAATGATACCCACAAACCGTTATTGAATTTCCACACATCTAACGATGAATTCTGGAAAGAGAGAGAGGCCTCAAGTTTTATCGGTAATATTAAGTGTGGCTATTTCAGATACCAAGCGGAGCTGGATCACGTTCAGGGGAACTATAAGGGACATGCGATAGAACTCTTGAACATGGCGACAAAAGGGAAAGCAGCATGGACAGTGTGTAACGATAATCCTGTAAATTTATTTTTTGATGAGAGTAAAACGCAGGAATATCGTTGGGTTCCTCCTCGGTTGAATCACAAAGGGCAGATTTTAAAATATTTAGTAGAGTTGCAGAAGGAAAAATTTGTATAGGATAATAAACAAAAAAAAGCTGTTTGTTACGAGAGTTGCCGATTTAGCAGGAAACATAATTCTCTTCCCAAAATTACTGTTTAAAAAGGAAGAGAAAATAGTACCTGCTGAAATCAAGGAAATATTGGTTATCCGCACCGCCTACATAGGCGATGTAGTAATGACTCTGCCAATTTTAAAACCTCTTAAAGGTTTGTATCCTAATGCCAGAATAACCTTCTTGACTAGCCTTGGTGCTAAGGATATTTTCTTAAATAATCCGTATGTTGACGAGGTTCTTGCTTACGATGCATTTTGGTTTTATCCAAAAAGACTTAAAGAAGCAATAAGGGGTTATGGAAAATTTCTGAAAATTCTTAGGTCAAAAAAATATGACATGGTAATAGAGGCGCGGGCTGATATACGTGATATTCTGCTATTGAGTTTTTTTAGTAAGGCCCGATACCGTGTAAGTTACAGGGTTGGTGGCGGTGGATATTTGCTTACTCATGTTGTTCCGTATGAAGAAATAAAACATAGAGTGGATTATCACTTGGATATTGTTAAATATCTAGGTGCAGGAACTAGTGAAATTGAATGGGGATTATATCTTGGTGGAGAAGAGGCTAAAACCACAGAATCCCTTTTTATTCAGGAGCGGATTAATAGTTCTGAGCTATTGGTAGGGATTCATCCCGGAGGCCGCAAAGAATTAAAATCTTGGAAACCTGAGAGGTTTGCAGAATTGGCAGATAAGATTATTGATAAATATGGAGCAAAAGTCATATTTACCGGATCTCCACAGGAGGAGGGACGCATAGAGAAAATCAAAACGAATATGAGTCGTGAAGCCGTAAACCTTTCCGGAAAAACAAACCTGAGGCTCCTTTCCGGTATTATAAAAAAACTGCATCTATTTATATGTAACGATAGTGCCCCTCTCCATATAGCTTCTGCCATGAAGATACCTACGGTCGCTATTTTTGGCCCTTCCAAACGTATGGAAACTGGGCCTTATGGGAACGTTCATAGAGTTGTTGAAAAGGATTTTCCCTGTAGATTCACCTGTGATGAAGATGTCTGTAATTATAAGGTCTTCAACGAATGTATGGATAAAATACAAGTAGAAGATGTGTGGGATGCCGCGCAAGATATCTTAGAAAAAACAAAGGTAACGAGATAAGATTGTTAATAAAACAAACACATTTTAAATAGTAGCAAATTTTGTTATAACGTTTGGCAAGAGAGAGTGTGTAATCAATACACGACATTCTGTTAAGGAGAGAAACGCGAATGGATATGACAGCTTCAACTCAAAAGCTTACGACAAATTCAAAAACCAGTAACAATAATAACTTTAGAATCAATCTCATGCGGGCATACACAAGAGATGATATTAGAAATGTGTTGTTTGATGTCCTTGAGCAATATAAAGATTTGTTTCCTGCATCTAAAGCTGCAAAAATATTTTTGAAACCAAATCTAAATAGTAACATGAACGCCTTAACCGGAAATACTACGGACTTGAGGGTCATTGCGGTTGTCATCGAATATCTGCAAGAAATGGGATATAAAAATATAGCCATAGGGGAAGGCACAAACAGTGGTTTCTATAGAAATGGCATTAGTGTTATTTCCCGTTTGGCTATTGATAAGCTGGGGGAATATTATGGCGTCAAGGTGGTGGATTTGAATTGTTCGAAAAAGGTGGACGTCGAGTTCGAAAACGGGATGAAGGCTAGCGTTGGAAAAGAATGTGCGGATGCAGATTTTTTTATCAACCTACCCAAACTAAAGACCCATTTTGAGGTTGGAATGAGTGTATGTCTGAAGAATATGATAGGGTGTTTGGTAGGGCAGGAAAACAAAAAGAAGACACATAAGTGTTTAGCAAGAAATATTATTAATATTAACAGGCAAATAAAGCCTCACCTCCATATTGTTGATGGACTAATTGGTATGGAAGGGCTTGGACCTACCCGTGGAACTCCCGTGAATACAGGCGTTATCGTTGTCGGAACAGACCCGTATCTGATTGATTTGACTTGTGCAAGAATTGCCGAATTTGATTACCGGAAGGTGACTACTTTGAGGGCTGCCGAGGACATGGGTATTATTACCAAGGATTACCATGATTTTGTGTCACGGCTTGACGTGTCTCCGTTTGCAAAAAAACTGAAAGAACCCAAAGCAAATATGCTGGTTTCTTTTATTCATAGTCCCAAACGGCAGCGATATTTTCTTGCTATACGCAATACGCCATTTTTTAATTATCTATGTTCTACAAAACTTTTTGGTTACCTTCTTTTCCTCTCTGGACTCAGGCAGGATAATTTTATTACAGAAGACATGGTATTTAATGGGCTTGGCCTTAATAAGTCCTTGTGCCGGGAGGGATGTACAAAATGTGATAGTTATTGCCCAATTAAGATAGAACTTCCGGGAGAGATAGAGAACCAGGATAACGGTTGCGTTGGATGCCTTTATTGTTTTTTTGTTTGTCCTACAAAGGCTATTGAGTTCAAGGGAAAACTGGGCTTTGTATCTGAACAGTTGCGTCAATATGATGAAATCACGAGAAAGGTTGTTTAAGTGCGGATACTATTACTAAACCCACCGTTTCACAGGAAATTCTCCCGTCCACAGCGGAGCCCGGCAGTGACCAAGAGCGGGACTCTTTACTTTCCCATGTGGCTGGCTTATGCTGCAGGTCTCTTGGGTGAGAATGGATTTGATATTGATTTCATAGATGCGCCTGCCGATGGATACACAATTGAAGATGTTGTTGAAAGAGTAAAAAGATTCCAACCCTCTTTAATCGTTTCGGATACGAGTACACCGAGTATTTATAACGATGTTGCAGTTGCTGTCCAGTTGAAAGAAATATGTCCTTCTTCTTTTGTAACACTTGTGGGTACTCATGTATCGGCACTTCCGGAAGAGACACTCAATATAAATAACAAGATAGATGCTGTTGCGCAATATGAATATGATTACACCTTATTGGATATTGCTAAAACCCTCTCGGTAAAAGGAGATTTACAAAAAATACCCGGATTGTGCTTTCGGGAAAATGGTAGGATTCATCATAATCCGAGAAGGTCATATCTGGAGAATTTGGATGAGTTACCTTTTGTTAGTAAAGTTTACAAAAAGTTCCTTAAGATTGAAAACTACTTTAATCCTAATGCCCTTTATCCGATGGTAACTATTACCACAAGCAGGGGGTGTCCGTTTCCGTGCACTTTCTGTGTGTATCCCCAAACCTTGATGGGAAGAGGATTCCGGGCAAGAAGCGCGGAGAATGTAGTTGCAGAGATGGAATACATTGTGGAAAATTTTCCCCAGGCGAAGGCCATTTTCTTCGAAGACGATACAATGACGGTTAATAAGAATCGATGCAAGGAATTGTCTGAGCTAATACTCAAAAAGAAGATCAAGATTTCGTGGACAGCCAACGCAAGGGTCGGTTTAGATTATGAGACAATGCGGATTATGAAGGAAGCAGGCTGCCGTTCGTTCTGTGTCGGATTTGAAAGCGGTAGCCAGAAAATATTAGATAACATGAAGAAAAAGTCAAAGCTTGAGGAGATGGAACTCTTCATGAAAAACGCCAAGAAGGCAGGTGTGCTGATTCACGGTTGCTTTATGGCCGGCTTGCCAGGCGAAACGAAAGAGACGTTACAGGAGACCTTGGAACTGTCCAAAAGGCTCAACCCTGATACCGTCCAGTTTTATCCTGTTATGGTTTATCCGGGAACAGAGGCATTTGCCTGGTACAAAGAAAAAGGATTGATCCAAACCTCAGATTTTTCCCAATGGCTTACACAAGAGGGTCTCCACAATACCGTTGTTAGTACCGAGGAGTTGTCTTCTGCCGATCTGGTTAAGTTTTGCGATGCTGCAAGGCGTTCCTTTTATTTAAGGCCCAGTTATCTCTTGTATAAATTAGTACAGATGATCCTCCATCCGAAGGAAATAAAGAGGACGTTGAAATCTGCCAGGGTATTCTCTAAATACCTCATAAAAGGGTCTGATATTGGTTAAATTGTATCATCTTAGTTTTTTGAAACATCAATAGTTGAAAGTGCCTTTGTGACAGTAGGTAGTGGCAATTCATGAATTGCCACTACAGCGCGTGATACCGGCGTTATTACTGGAATTTTTCAAAAAACCAAACTGTTACGTTAAATTTAAATTTGTGCAGGTGGGTGTAAAAGTATTTTCCTACAATACTGATTTGTGACGCTGTTGATAAAGTCGCAAAAGCATCTATTTTGGAAGAGTTTCAAATTGGTAATCAACCAGCAAAACAATGCGGAATATTTTCGTTTTTATAAAAATAGAGTTAATCGCCAAAATCACCTATGAAAGTTTCAGTAATCATACCGGCATATAATGCCGAAAGGTTTATCGATAAATGTATTGGCGCCCTTTTGAATCAGGATTATCAACGTGAAGATTATGAGGTAATTGTCGTTGATGATGGCTCGGCAGACGGCACTGCTGCCCTCATTAAAACCTATTCAGTAAAATACATTCATCAGAAAAACCAGGGACCGGCAACAGCCAGAAATGCCGGAGCGCGGGAGGCAAAAGGGGAGATAATTCTTTTTACCGATTCTGATTGTGTTCCCTCGCGTAATTGGATTAAAGAAATGGTTGCACCTTTCGGGAATAAAGAAGTAATTGCCGTTAAGGGTGCTTATCTGACCCAGCAAAAAAGCGCCATGGCACGATTTGCCCAGCTTGAGTTTGAAGAAAGATTTGAAATGCTGAAGAAAGTTGAGTCGATAGATATGGTAGATACCTATTCTGCCGGTTATCGCAAGGAAGTATTTTTGCAGTTGGGAGGCTTTGATACGAGTTTTCCTGTAGCCAATAACGAAGATACCGAACTCTCCTACAGGATGTCAAAGTGTGGTTTTAAAATGGTCTTTAATCCAAATGCCATTGTGTATCACTTAAACCATCCTGACTCCATTACTCGGTATGCAAGGATCAAGTTTTGGAGAGGCTATTGGAGGACGGTGGTTTATAAGAAATTTCCTGAAAAAGCAGTTAAAGATACCTATACTCCACAGACTTTAAAATTGCAGATATTGTTTTTATTTCTTTCTATAACGGCCCTTCCATTAGTAATTATTTTTCCTTTCCTAAAGACGTATTTTTTGTTTTTTGTGATTACACCCTTTGGTTTGTTGTCATTGCCTTTTACGTTGCTGGCCTTGAGGAAGGATCCATTCATTGGTATTTTAGTTCCTTTCTTCCTCATTGTCAGGGCAAGCTCATTAGGTCTTGGCGTATTGTGGGGTATCAACTATTTTAGAAGATGAGACAATAGATGATAGGGAATGGTGTTGAGGAACAAAACCCAACATTTTTTGATGTCACAAATGATCATCGTCTGACCTCGCCTTTATACTATCAAAATCAGGGTTCAAGCAGCAAACCCGAACATGTGCCCTTGCCTACGTTGCCGTCCTCTTCAAGCAGGTTTTATCGTTGCTGAAATCCCCGTTTTATCCGTTACAACCTCAATGTGCCATCCATCCCGGAACATGCCGGCATTGAGGACAAGGGTGTCTCCTACTTTATCTGTGCCTCTTGATTCGTGGATATGTCCTGTTATGCAGACGTCGGGTTTGTATTTTAGAATAAAATTCCTGACGGCGTTGCTTCCCACGTGTATGCCGCCGCGGATGGTGTCTGTTGCGGTGTCTTTCGGGGGTGTGTGGCAGATCATTACCTTCCATCGGGCGTCTTTTACCTTACTATAACCTTTTATTAAAAATTTTTCGATATCGTCATCGCTGATTTCCGATGGTGTATTGAAGGGTGTGGGGCTTGAGCCGCCGCAGCCAAATATGCCGACGTCATCAATTACAAAACCGTTTCCATGAAGGTTTATCCCCTCTTTAGTCAGGTACGCATCCACGTCAGGCTTGTCCATATTCCCGTACTGCACAAGGATGCGTTTGTTATATGCCTTTACGGCGTCAACCACCTTTTTCGCCTCGACCATTCCGTGACAGTTGGTCAAATCGCCTGAAATGACCACAATATCCGCTGTTTCCAGGGCTGACTTTATTTTTGCAAGTATGTTTACGTCTTCATGAATGTCACCAAAGGAAATAATCTTCACAGTCTTTTAACCTCCTTTACCACCTCGTCGATGGACGCATAGATTTTTTGAAAATGAATTTTAGGTCTTTCTATAACAATCGTATCAATATGTTCGGCAAGCGCCGGGCGTATCTTTTCAAGCACCCCTCCCACGTCACCACTGTCCTTAGTAACTGTCGTATTGATTTGATATTGTTTAAACATGGCGCGGTTTAAATCCTCTGAAAACGGGCCGTGCATGGCAATGATATGGGTGGCTAAAATACCCATGCCCAGGCATGAAGCTATGTGGTCGGGTACGGGTAATATACGCACGTACAATTCCTTTTCGCTCTTCAGGGAGATGAATTTGGCCACACTTGTTATACCCGTTGTTAGCAATATTTTTTTGCCAAGAGGCCTGGCCTTGTCAACGGCATCTTCCATGGTCTTTACTTTGTGGATCAGGGGGTGATTCGGGATTTCGGTCTCGTGTCTTTCATAGCGGAGGTACCTAACGTTTTCCTTGCTGCAGGCGTCCATTGCGTTCCTGGATACCTCAACGGCGTAAGGGTGTGTGGCGTCAACAACAGTGTTGATTTTTCGTTCTCTTATTAGGTGTAAAAAACCGTTTGCATCTAATCGCCCTTGCAAACAGAGGGAGTCCAGTCCCATTTGTTCGAAGATTTTTTTGCCGTAGTCCGTTGCAACCGTAGTTAAGAGACTCAGCCCTGCATCGTGGAGTTGTTTGACGATCTCTTTGCCTTCTTCTGTGCCTGATAGTACGAGGATCATGGTGTTATAAATAAAACCGGTGTGAAAGTAAAAGAGGCGTTATCGTAATTTAGCACGGCATAGCCTCATGGTGATTAAGAACGTTTTGAACCACAGATTACCTGGCGCGGCCTCTGGCCGCGCCAGGTAATCTGTGGTTCTGGTTGTTCTTTGTAAAGATAAACCGCGAGTAAAATTGTTAGGAGCTTTCTTTTATAGTATCAAGCAACTGATCAATGATGTGTAGCGGTGTCTTTCCTTCCGCTTCCGCATGGAAATTGGCAATAATACGGTGCTGCAGGATGAGCCTGGCTATAGCACGAACGTCGTTGCATGTCGCTGCGTACCGGCCGTCGAGCAAGGCTCGCGCCTTGCTTCCCAACGCGAAAAATTGTGAGGCGCGAGGGCCTGCCCC
>Ga0315281_10002777_pt1 | contig 25945 bp, 24 predicted proteins | sample YL17G07_0_MG_FD_204540 | JGI IMG/M metagenome (GOLD analysis project Ga0315281, IMG submission 204540) | Sediment microbial communities from Yellowstone Lake, YNP, Wyoming, USA - YL17G07_0 | ecosystem: Environmental > Aquatic > Freshwater > Lake > Sediment | place: USA: Wyoming | collected... | reverse complement strand
GACCTCATCAGTCGTTGGAATATTTGACGCCCAACGAATTTTTGCTGCAGAATTACTCAATTAACGGAAAGGAGAAAGTGTACGCCTTGTACTGAACCCATTCATATTCTTGACTTATTGCACATGACAGCTTATACTCAGATGCGCAATTCTGGCGGGAGGTACTCATAATGAAATGCCCGAACTGCCAGACCGTACTCCTAGAAAATCATAAATTCCGGACGGTTGGCAGAAAACCGCTCCAAGCAGAAGTTGTTTACAGTCGCCACACAATGCTAATCCACCTGGTAACAGCTAATATCCCACAATATGTTGAAGATAAAGTCCGACTAAATCAACCGGAATAGAGAGGAGTCTAATGACTGATGATTCGATTATCACTGACGAAATGAGAAAAAGCATTGGGATTGAATCTGAGCCAACAATCGTCGAAATAGAAAAAGAACCGATAAGACGCTTTGCCGCAGCAATGGGGAATCCAAATCCTCTGCATTATGATGAGGAGTATGCAAAGAAACATGGTTTTCGTTCGATTGTCGCTCCACCCGGCTTTAACCCGCTATATTTTTTCCCGATTAAAACGGGGGAATCTCAAGATGAAGCCCGCGAAATCCGGTCGAAGTTTACCCGAGGTCTAAATGGAGGCGGTGAATACGAGTTCTTTCAGCCGATTCAAGCCGGCGATATTCTCAGCATCACTCGCAGGACCAGTGACATCTATGAAAGAGATGGCCGGGTAGGTAAAATGTTGTTCGTTGTGTCAGAAACCATATGCCGCAATATCAAAGGTGAGGTAGTGCTCATTATACGTAACACCGGTATTCGCTATTAGATGGATAAGCCTTCCTATCCTCGCGAAAATCGGAAAATTCGAGGAGTCTATGTTACGTGAATTCCTGTCTCACTACCAGCAGTAAAATTGGAACTTATTATCGCTTTGACCTCAAAGTGCATCAATTGGAAATGGCGCTGAGATATAAGATATATTGTATGGTAACCAGGAGACTGCAAAAAGGGAGACTGTAACATGGCGAATGATCCTTACGAACGCCTTGCTAAAGCACTCGACGCTCTTCCATGCGGCTTTCCAGAGACACCCTCGCGAGTCGAACTCCGCTTGCTAAAGAAAGGATTTACCGAGGAAGAGGCTGAGCTTACCGGCTATATGAGTCGTAATTATGAGACCATCGATGAATTAGCTGCGAGGTCAGGCATGAATGCGACTAGAGTTAAGCAACTGCTGAGAGGTCTGCTTCCCAGGGAGCTAGTCCGCAGACGCATAGTCGATGGGCAAGAAGAGTACAGGCTTGGTCCTTTCATGGTCGGCTGGTACGAGGCATTGATGGAGGGACCGATGCGTAATGACACGGAGTTTGTCACTCTCTTCGAGCAGTATATGAGGGAAGGAGGCGGTGAGCGGATTTTGTCCCCGCGTCCAGGCGTCCTGGGTGTCGTACCGGTGAGGGGTTCATTGAAAAAAGAGCTCCTTCAACCTTACGATGATATAGATGCACATTTTGCCCGGCATGAGCGTTTTCACGTAACTGATTGTGTTTGTCGTGTGGAACGTAATCTTCTTGGAAGTAAATGCACCACGCCAGTCAAACGCTGTAGTTTTATCGGATTACCGGCTCAAACACCGTTGTCAGAAAACGTACTAGATAGGGAGCAGGCACTCAAATTATTCACGCAGCTTGAAGAAGAGGGACATGTCCATACAGGGTTTTATGGTTTTATAAGAGGCGCAAAAACTCCCCAGTTCGTTGGCTGCTGTAATTGTTGTGGTGATTGTTGCGGTATATTAAGAGCGGTAAATGAATGGGGTCTTGCCGAAGGTCCACAACGGTCCAATTATCGTGCTGTACTCGAAGAAAAGGATTGTCTTGCTTGCGGCGATTGTGTTGAACGGTGCCAGGTGCATGCCATCACCCAGGATGAGAAGGGGATAGCAATAATAAAGCGCGAGCGGTGCATAGGCTGCGGGCTATGTGTAGTAAAGTGCCCGGGCGACGCCATTGAGTTAGAACCAGTATCTAAAGAGGAATGGTTTGATGTTCCCTCCAGTTTTGAGGAGTGGGAAGAGCGGCGACTGCAAAACATGGGCTTGACGAAATGATTCTCTAAGTATCTTGGTTAACTTTCTTACTACCCCGATTAGTTAAAGAGCGCATTAAGAATCCAAAGATAAGGCTAACGACAACAAGCCCGCCACCGATTACACCGAACGCCAATCGGTACGTATAAGCACCGATCAAAGCTCCTGCGACAATGGGGCCGGTTGAATGCCCAATATCCATGATGCTTGAGAGTACTCCCATGGCTCCGCCTCGACCTTGATCTCGCGATAGGTCGGCTACAAATGCGGATGTGGAAGCTGTTACCGTTGCAAGACCAAATCCGAATATGACTAAGAGTACCATTATGAGCAAATAATTAGAAAAGAAAATTAAAAAACCTGTAGTAATGCCGCCTAATGCAAGTCCAGCAACAATCATGGGAATGCGTCCGTAGCGGTCGGATAGGCGTCCCATTACGGGTTTCGTGAATGTAGCTGCTAATATTTGAGCTGTAAACAGGAGCCCGATTTCCCAGGCTGGATATCCAAGCTTCTCATTTAAGTAGATCGGTAGAAATGTTTCCACACTACCATAAGCAAAATATTGGACAGCTTCGATACCGCTGGTTGCGAGAATTCCGGGATGGCGCAAGACGAACGCTATTTCTTTACCATATTTACCACGTTGCTCCTTGAATGCTTGTCTTACTGAGCCTGTTATCGACGAGGTACGAGGCAACCTTAATGCAGCTATCAGAGCTAATATTCCCGTAAAACCGTCCGCCAGGTAGACCCAGCGGAAGTCTTCACCGAAAATAAGAATTCCCCCAACGAAAGGAGCTAGAAAGCGACCGACCATTGTCGCCGATGAATACCAGCCCATGCGCTCACCGCGACCTGTCTCGAATGTGTCTGCCACGGTCGCCAAGGCCACCGGACCTAAAATGGCGGTAGCCAGACCATGATAAACGCGGACCAGGACTAATTGCCAGGGTGAAGTAATGAGCAGGTAAAGGAAGGGAGCCGTAGCGAAAACGATGACAGCAGCAATTATTACCCGTCGTCGCCCGACAATGTCAGATAAAATGCCGGCGGGGAGACTTACAAGGATTCCTACTATCGTTGATGCTGCAGCAATAAATCCGACTGTGGAGATGGGTACGCCCAGGGAGCGGATAAATAATGGCAATGCCGGGTTTTTGGCCATCGTCGAACTGAAAATGGCGAGGCCACCCATAATGCACAAGAGCAAAAATGGTGAGAGCTTAATCTTCATGAGTTATCTTGCTCTAGTTGCTCGCTTTGCAGCATTTCGTATACCTTCTGGGTGAAATTAGCAATATTTACTTCCGCTTCATGAATCAGTCTTTCTACTTCATGATGTGCAGCAACTTCCCAGAAATCACGTTTCTTGGCCTCGACATACCATCGCTTTATCTTTTCTAAATCTCCCTCCAACTCCTCTATTTCCTCTACGTTGAATTGACCTGCCTTGTGCTCTCTTTCTATGTGTCGAAGTAGCTTCTGACATTCTTTATTTATTTCCGAATATTCCCGTTCTCTTTCCTGTTGAAACTTAGCCAAAGCCCGCTGTTCCTGTGCTTCGGTGAAATGAGTTACTGTGTACAGATTTATTGTTCCGCCCATTTCCTCGACGGTATGGGCTAGATCTGCAATAATGGCTGCCAGCGGCTCACTCTTGGGTAAAATCCAACCGCCGCCTTCTGTGGAAAGAGCGCCTATCTTCTTTAGTTGACGCCAGATGAAGACCCGTTTTCGAGAAGGTTCTGGCGGTAACCAGTATGTGAATAGCATCCATTCCATTGAATTTGCCCTTGACAAGGATTATACTAAAATTCCATAATTGTAACAACTGTTACAATGAAGATAAAATAGGGAGGTAGCTGTTATGGAGAATCAGCTAGAGTATTACACCGAAACCGGGAAATACCGGGATCGATTTGATCAGGGAATTCCGGCGATGGCTGCCTATTCTGCTTTCCGTAAAGCTGTTTACCAGGACGGCGCCCTAAGCGCCAAGGTGAAAAGACTGATAGCACTTGCAGCGGGGCTCCAGGCAGGATGTACACGCTGCATTCAAGGGCAGACCAGAGATGCTTTGTCAGCTGGAGCCACCAAGGAAGAGATTTTGGAAGCTGTATCCGTCGCAGTTGTTATGGGCGGCACGGCTGTTAGCGCCGAGACGTGGAGAGTCGTAAAGGTATTGGAAGAGCTCGGGCAAAAAGTTGGATAGCGGCTCTCCCTATGACATTTCGGTATCATTTGGGCATAAAATCTAAGGATACAAATAAAGGAGGCAATACTATGAAATGGATTACTCGTTCGCACGTACATGTTGACCGCGTGGCATGTCCATGGCTTATCCAGAGATTTGTTGATAACGAAGCTGAGTTCCTGTTTGTCCCGTCTAGCCAGGTTAAAGCTGTTGCCGCTCAGTCCGGTGCCATACCCTTTGATGCTCCTGAAGCCGAGCTAGGTCATCACGAAGGTCGTTGTTCGTTTGAGTCGATCATGCTTAAATATGAATTGAAAGACCCGGCACTGGTACGATTGTCAAAAATAGTACACTCGGCTGATGTAACGCCTGACATTGATAAGGACCCGATAGCGCGTGGACTGGAAGCAATAGCAGTGGGCTACGGACTCCGGTATCCCGATGACGGAGAAAACCTTTCATATCAGTTTGAAGTATACGATGCGTTATATGCCTGGTGCCGGCTGCAAGTAGCCAGGGGTTAAAGTCGATATCGTTATTTTCTTTATTGAAATGAATTGGGCAAAACATGCTTAGTCCTGAATTAATAAATCCTACCATTGTGCTAAAATATCGGCGGGAGATAATAGGACAGTAGTCAGTATCCGTGATGGAATCGGGAAGCCGTTCCAGGGAGTAATAATTATGACCCCGGATCTTAGTAAGCGTCCAATAAATAGACTGCAATCGATGCACCCGCTGCGAGCTTTAGTCGACCAGTCCTATATTTCTTCTCTGGAGGCTCAAAGCCAGGGAAAACCGGTTGTCTGGAGTATGCTCGATAACGGCTACGGCGCGCCATTTTTCAACGCATTGGATGTTGAAAGTGTCTACCCGGAGAATTACGGCACAATGTGCGCGGCATCGGGCGCCGCACAAGGGTTTCTTGAGAGAGCCGAAGTGGAAGGTTTTCCGACGCACCTATGCGGTTATGCACGTAACGCAGTCGGGTACACTGCGCGGTTAGTGGAACTGGGGGAAATACCGCCCGAAGCTCCTGCCGGCGGCATGCCAAAACCAATTTTGCTGGTATCTTCGGGTTATCTCTGTGACGCGCGTTTCAAGTGGTTTCAGTCCCTGGGGCGCTACCTTGATGCACCTGTATGGACGCTGGAGTTGCCGAATCCAGGCCAAAGAGAAAGCCTCGAACCCGGCGCGTACGAAAATGAAGTGAAATTTTTAATAAAGGAATTGAGGGAATTCGGTGCTTTCCTCGAACATTTACTGGGAAGAAAGATTGATTGGTACAAATTCGATAACGACATCAACGATACGATGGCAATGGACAAGACATGGTATGAGGTCAATGAACTGAGAAAAGTGAGACCGTGTCCGATGCATTCGCGTGACTTCTGGAGCAGCATGATGCCTTCTATTTTCCGGTCGGCGGACCCCAAAGCAGCCGGGAAGCTGTACCGGGACATGTATGAGGAAGTGAAGCAGAGAGTTGATAACCATGTTGCAGGGATCAATCGCGAAGAAAAGTACCGTCTCACGTTCGTAGGGCTTCCGCCCTGGCACAGCCTGGGATTTTTCGATCAGCTCGCTGAGCGGGGATGGAATTTTGTGACAGAGGTCGCTTATCATCCTCCAAGACCGATTGATTTAAGACACATCAGCGATCCAGTTGAGCGTTTGGTGAGGTACCGCTACCAGGACCTGGCTCATATCATCGATTACGAATACGGACCGGAAAAAGGCGCAAAGGTTGTCGAAGAGATACGGCATAATGGTTACTCTCATAAATTAGACACGAAACACGTAAAAGACTTCCAGTGTGACGGAGCTTTTCTTCATCCTCTGTTGACTTGCCGCGCTACTACCGCTCCTCAGAGACTATATGAAGTCCAGGCAATGGAAGAGTGGAAAGTCCCGTCGTTGGTTATTGAAGGCGATATCGTCGACACGAAACTATTTGATCCGGTTGGAGCGATGCGCAAAGCCGAGGTATTCGAAGGTACGATGGACTACTACCGGAAAATCCGCCAGGAAAAAGGGCTAGATTGGTGAACCGCCTTCGAAATCCAGACTTAGTTGGGTACCTGTGAACTCTGCCTGACGGAAAGCTCGGAAGTATTTCCCGCATTGTTTTTTACTGTGCAACTGTAGATCACGGTCAACTTGGTTATTTCATCATTTCTGTATACGTTGATAGTCCAGTCTTTTGTCTGCCCTGAGTTGATGACATTGGAGCCACCCCAGGCATTCTTTACTGAGTCGGCAGTAGAAATGTCATATCTTTGTAATTTTTCCAGGTATTATTTTATGACAATTCAACTCGCAAACAACTAAAATTTCAGTAGCAACTATTTATTAAGATAATTTTTATAAAAATCGGAGAGTGGAAATTGACAGCGCCTGACCGGATTACAATCGAAGAAGTAAAGCGGAAGATGAATGCAGGCGAGGCGATCGTATTCATTGATACCCGAAACTCGCGGGACTGGAATGCATCGGATGTCAAAATACCCGGTGCGTTGCGCATCCACTATTCCGAGTTACTTAAACATATAAATGAGCTCCCCCGCGACCGTCTTATTGTTACTTATTGTACCTGACATAATGAAGCCTCGAGTGCCCGTGCGGCAGAAATATTAATCGAGAGTGGATTCATCAAGGTTTACGCGTTAAAAGGCGGTTTTGATGCATGGGTACAAGCTGGCTATCCCCTCGAGCCGAAACTTAAACAGAATATGAACGTGACTGGCACATAAATATTAAATATTCGGTGGTGCTCTTATGAAAAAATACGATGCCATTGTGATTGGGTCGGGATGCGGACTAAATATCGTCGAAGAAGCGCTCGAGCATGGTTTAAAGGTTGCCCTGGTAGATAAAGGCCCGTTAGGTGGTACATGTCCCAATAGTGGATGCATACCTTCAAAGATGATGATATTCGCTGCCGACAGGGTTGTTGAGATCCAGGAATCGAAAAAAGTCGGCGCAGAAGCAGAAATAAAAAATATCGATTTTAACTACATCATGGAACTGGTGAGAAAGTCGATAGCAGATACCCGGAAACAGGTGAAAAACGGTATTTTGCTTAGCGAAGAACTGGACTTTTACGAAGGTGAGGGACATTTCACCGGCGAATATACACTTGCAGTTAACGGCAAAGAAATAAAGGGAGAGAAGATTTTTATTGCGTCGGGTTCCCGTCCAATAATACCGCCGCTAAAAGGATTGGACAGCATCGACTACTTGACCAATGAATCAGTACTGCAGCTTAAGGAAAAGCCGGAAAGTCTGATAATTATCGGCGGCGGATATATCGCAGTCGAATACGGTCACTTTTTTGTAGCTATGGGTACGAAAGTAACTATCCTCGAAATGGCAGACCGCCTGATTCTCGCCGAGGAACCTGAAATATCCGACCTCCTTAAGAAAGAATTAAGTAAACGCATGGCTGTTCATACAGGAATGCAGGCTGAATCTTTCGGCAGGAGCGGGAATGCTGATTATGTCCAGGTAACCGACCTCAAGGACGGAAGCAAGAAAAAATTCAGTGCGCAAAAAATTCTTATCGCTATAGGCAGGAGATCGAATGCAGACCTTTTAAAAGTGGAGAATACGGGTATAAAAGTCGATAAGAGAGGTTTTATCCCTGTCAACGAGTACCTTGAAACGAATATGAAAAATATTTATGCGGTAGGCGATGCTAACGGGCAGCAAATGTTCACCCACGTAGCCAACAGGGAATCGGTGCTGGCAGTGAGGAATGCGATGCATGGCAACGAGGAGAAAATGGACTATAACGCTGCTCCCCACGCCGTTTATTCCCACCCTCAGATAGCCTCCGTTGGACTGACTGAAGAGGCTGCGCGAAAAACTCACAAAGTGCTAATAGGCAGAGCGAAATATTTTGATGTTGCCGCCGGCGAAGCAATGATGGAAACCGAAGGTTTTGCGAAGGCAATCGTTGAGGACGAGACAGGGAAGATTTTAGGTTTTCACATCATCGGGCCGTACGCGCCCTCGCTTATACAGGAAGTGATAAATGCGATGGCATCGGGCGGTACAATCGACCAGATACACGCTGGTATGCACATACATCCCGCCCCTCCCGAGCTAATCATGAGAACGCTGAGCAATTTGCAAGGCTAACGACCGGGGTTGTCTGAAAGTCTCATGTGTTGTTTTTCTTAATATCAACGATATAGCTGAGATACCTATCTGTTCTTACTAAGTTCGTACTAGAACCATTAGATCACATACGCTTGTTGACAAGAAACAACAGCGTAGTCTAAAATTTTCGCAGGTTATTTTGTTGTCTACACATAATCGTTCACTAAGAGGACTTTATCGCCTATTTCCCAAGTCAGGCATTTTATTTGTAAGACCATACTTTAGTTCAGCGGATTCAATAAAGTTAAGCGATATCAACAAATCCAAGGAACCAGCTACGAAGCTAATTTGATGTAATTAGAACGCATGGGGATTTTTGTATTATCAAAACTATGATAACGATGGAGGTTGAGGATGACTACATCTGCGGCCAATAAGATAGAGACATTTGTGGCTGAGGCTACCAGGGCGGGAAGTGTCGTTTACCAGGCAAAGCCTGAAGATGTCAGCACCTATATTCTCGATGTCGCTTACAAACATAATATGAAAAACGTTGTTAAGTCGAAATCGCTGCTTGCTAACCGGATCGGTTTGAGAAAAAGTCTCCAGGATAAAGGGCTTGAAGTTAAAGACACTGATATTGGAGATTGGCTTGCTCAATCGAAAGGCACTACCAAACAATCGAGTAAAGATCCCGAAAAAAATATTGAAGAAGTACGGTTGGCATTAAGAGAGCTCTACATCAATGCAGATATCGGTATTTCAGAAGCCCAGATTGGCGTGGCAGAGACCGGGACATTAATCTTAGCCAGTAACGAGGGTAATGACAGACTTACTTCCCTTCTTCCCAAGCTACACATAACGTTAATTGACAGGCGAAATATCGTTGCGATGTGGGAAGAAGCTATAATAAAAATGAGGGAACTATATAAAGACAAGAACGGTTGGCGACTGCCCAGCTTCGTCACTTATCTTACAGGCAGGAACACAACAGGCGATATACCAGGTGCGATGCGTGCACGGGCACAAGGTCCGGAAGAAGAGCACATTGTAATCGTGGATATTCCGTAACCTTTTAGGTTGTATAAGAGCAGGTAGATTGGATTTTAGAGGTGAGCAATGAGTAAAGAGATGAAAACACGAGTGCACAATGCTCTTAACGATAAGAATTTGCAGACTGCTTTCTCCCGGCTCAGGATTCCCGCAGCCAGACCAATGCGCCGCATGATGTATGCCCAGTACAATTTCGAAGGTTTAAGAAAAGACCTGCGGCAGGTAAAAGAGAGATGCATTGCTGAATTGCCCGAGCTGGTCAAACAATTTAAAGCGGCGGCTGCCAGGGCGGGCACGGTTGTCTATGAAGCCAAAGATGCTGCAGATGCCAATAGATATGTGGAGGAAGTAGCCAAGAAAAATAATGTCAAGACTATCGTCAAGTCAAAATCAATGCTCACCGAGGAGATCGGACTAAGAGAACACCTTGAAGAGAATGGGATCAGGGTAACAGAGACCGATGTCGGTGAGTGGATTGTCCAGCTTGCTGGAGAAAGACCATCGCATCTAACCGGTCCCGCGATACACAAGACTATCCAGCAAATTGCCGAACTCTTTTCAAAAGAGTCCGGGCAGAAGCTGCCGCCTGAACCGCAGCCGTTGTTAGATTACGCTCGCAATACCTTAAGGCAGCGCTATATCGATGCCGACATGGGTATTTCCGGCGTCAACTATGCCATCGCCGAAACCGGCAGTGTTGTTATCGTTACCAATGAAGGCAACGGCTGTATGTCGACAACGATGCCGCGCGTGTATGTGGCGATGGTCGGCTACGAAAAGTTTGTTAAGAATTTCGAAGATGCGCTTGCCATACAAAGGCTGCTGGCTCGCAGCACGATGGGCATGAAAGTGACCGTCTATAATTCGATAATATCCGGTCCCAGCCGGACCGATGCAATACCCTCGCAATCGCCGCTTAGTGGGCAAGGACCAAGGGAATTTCATGTAGTCCTGGTTGATAACGGGCGATTGAAAATGAGGGATTCCGACGTGTTCCGTGAGGCGCTTTACTGTATTAAATGCGGTGCATGTTTGAATTCTTGCCCGGTATTCGCCTGTCTCTCCGGTCAAACATACGGTTACATTTACCAGGGCGGTATCGGGGCTATTTTGACTGCCTTTTTACACGGCATGAACGAAGCTAAAGACGTCGCTGAACTATGTATGGGATGCATGTCGTGCAAGGATGTCTGTCCTGTGATGATCGACACTCCTCAAATGATCTCCAGGTTGAAAGCAAAGCAGGTAGAGGAAAACGGACAGTCTTTCGCGAGAAAAGCTTTACTGGGCGGAGTACTCAAACATCAGGGACGGTTAAAAACGGTTTTGCGCTTGGCTCCTTATGTTATGAAGCCTTATACCGATAATGACTCTATGATGCGTAAACTGCCGGGTCCCTTGAGAGAAGTGACTGAGGAATTGAGCTTCCCGGCGCTGTCACGCCACCCGTTGCGCGATCGGCTTAAGAAAGCCTCTACCGCAGCTAAAACAGGACAGCCCAAGGTGGCTATTTATGCAGGCTGCGTCACCGACTATGCATATCCTGAGCTAGGTGAAGATGCCCTAAAAATTCTGATTGAGTGCGGCGCCGACACGTTTTTCCCGGGAAAACAGACCTGCTGCGGAGCACCCGCATTTCACAGCGGTGATACAAAAACAGCTCTGAGCCTCGCTAAGGAAAATATCAAAGCGCTCGAAGAAAACAAAGCCGACTATATCGTTACATTCTGTCCCGGCTGTGCTGCCATGTTGAAAAAGGAGTACCCTTATCTCACAGCTAAAGAGCCGGAATGGAACCTCCGTGCCAAAGCTCTTGCTGAAAAAATTCGCGACTTTTCACAGTTGGTACTTGAATTGACCCCGTCTGCAGAGAAGAAGCCGTCACTGAATAAGAAAGTGACGTATCATGACCCATGTCACCTGAGACGAGGGCTTGGCATATTCGAAGAGCCGCGAAAACTGCTAACCCGGGAAGGTTTTGAGATTGTCGAGATGCCGGATGCCGACGTATGCTGCGGTTTCGGCGGTGAGATGTTGCTAAATTATCCGGAATTAGCCGGCGACGTATTAGACCATAAACTCGATAGTATCGTGGCAGCTGGAGTAGATACGGTAGTCACAAATTGTACTGCCTGCGTCCTACAGCTAAGGGGCGGCCTCGATAAAAGAAAAAGCAATATTAAGGTGATGCACACTGCCGAATTACTCGCAAAGAGTAGAAAAGAGAGTGTAAAATAATCGTTATTCGTAATTGGTTGTGGTAGATACAGGTGTTACTTGAAAGGAGCATTTAATGGTTACAAAGGTTAAAGGAGCGAAAGAGCTCCAGGAAGAAGTAATAAGTAAAGGTTTATGCACGTTTTGCGGAGCGTGTTCTGGAAGCTGTCCTTATCTCGTGTCATATAAAGGCAGAATGGTATTAATGGACAACTGCAATTTATCTGAAGGCCAATGTTATCAGTACTGTCCGCGTACGTTTACAGATATGGACGCACTCAGCCAGGAGGTCTTCGGCACACCTTACGACGACAAACAAATGGGTACTTACAAGGAAATTCTCATCGCCAGATCAACCAAGGAAGGCGTCCGGGGAAGAGCGCAATATGGCGGTGCGGTATCCACTCTTATGTCGCTGGCAATAAAAGAAGGGCTGATTGATAAAGCTATTTTGACCAGGGTGAATAGCGATAAAGTTCCGGAACCTTTCCTCGCAAGCAGTGAAAACGAAGTCATGCAGTGTGCCGGTTCAAGTTATATGGCTTGCCCTGTAATCGAAAGGTTTAACAAGATACCTAAAGAAGAGAATTTTAACGTAGGTATCGTTGCCACGCCATGCCAGGGGCTGGCGATTCGTAAAATGAAGCTGCAGCCGCCGCACAATCGGTTCCCAATAGATAATTTAAAGCTGGTTATCGGGCTCTTCTGTACATGGGCTTTAGCTAATGATCAATTTCAAAGGTTCCTGTTAGAAACTCTCAATCTGCCTCTCGTAAAGAAATTTGATATTCCACCTCCTCCTGCAAATACTTTCGATGCCTACACTGCGTCAGGGAAAATTTCGATATCTTTGAACCAGGTAAGGAAGTTCACCATGCCGACCTGTGCGTATTGCCTCGACATGACATCTGAATTTGCCGATGTCTCGGTGGGTTCTGTTGAAGGTATCGAAGGTTGGAACACGGTTGTCGTACGCACAAAAGTTGGAGCTGAACTAATTGCCCTCGCCAAAGAAAAGGGAGAATTAGAAACAGCCAGTTTGCCGGCAGCCAACCTGGCACATCTTAAAGAAGCGGCGTTGATAAAAAAGAGGCGCGGATTAGGTGAGATTATTAAGAGAACGGGCGACCAGAAGAACCTGCTCTACTTAGGTCTTTCACAGCAAGTTGCCGATAAACTACTTAAATAGAATAAAGGAGAAAAACAAGGAGGGAAATGAATGCCTGATATAGATATAGATGCTCCAGGTACAACCGCACTGTTAATGGGCAACGAAGCAATTGCCCGCGGCGCTCTCGAAGCTGGAGTCGGATTTGCCGCAGCCTACCCGGGAACACCGTCGTCGGAAATTTTACCGACCATAGTGGATGTTGCCAAGAAGAGAGGTATTTATGCCGAGTGGTCGACTAACGAAATTGTCGCCCTCGAGGCTGCAACCGCTGCCTCACTGGCTGGCGTACGTGCGATGTCTTCCATGAAACAGAACGGGACACAGGTCGCGCTAGATTTCCTGGGGAATCTTGCTCAAAGAGGTGTTGGTGCCGGACTCGTCCTGGTTACGGTCGATGACCCCGGCGCCCATAACAGCTCTAATGAACAGGATACGCGGCACGTTGCTAAATGGTTAGATATTCCGATGCTTGAACCAGGCGACTTCCAGGAAGCTAAAGACATGACCAAATGGGCTTTCGACCTGTCAGAGGAAGTAGATATTATCTGTATGGTTAGGGCGGTGAGCAAAATCTCCCACACGCGCGGTAATGTCAAACTAGGCGAGTTATCTACGAGAAAATATAAGGCAAGTTTTCCTTATACCGGAGGACGTCCTAGGATGTGGGGTATTGCACATGATATCCAGCATAAAAAACTTGCTCTAGCCCGAGAAAAGTATGAAATTTCGCCTTTTAACAAGTATGTCGGACCAGAGAAACCAGAACTACTTATCATTACATCTGGTGCAGCATGGCTCTATACACAGGAAGTAGTTAGAACAATGGGACTTGAAAAAAGGGTGGGTATTTTGAAGCTGGGAACCATCTGGCCGCTGCCTGAGAAATTAGTTACCGACGCCCTTGATAAATCTCTGCAGGTATTATTTGTCGAGGAAATAGATCCGTTCATCGAGGGAAGCGTCATGGAACTGGCCGCCAGCCAGGCGACGGGCAAACCGCAGCATACTTTCTACGGCAAACGCTCAGGGCACATTAACGCATACGGCGAACTAAGTCCGGACGATGTCATAAAAGCTTTAAACAAAATAATGGGCCTTAGCTATCAGGCACGTGATACGGCTTATCTCAAGAAGGTTGAAGCCATCCCCAGGGAATATGCTATCAACCGCGGAGGGGCATTATGCCCGGGTTGTCCTCATCGCGCTTCATTCTGGAACATCAGGACGGCTCTCAAGTTGGATGGACGCGGTGGATTTGCGACAGGTGATATCGGATGTTATACCCAGGGACTACTGCCGGGAGGTTTTTCGGTGGTAAAGACACTGTACTGCATGGGCGGTTCAGCAGGGATAGCGACCGGTCTCGGGAAGTTAGGGCAATTTGGATTTACACAGCCGGTACTTGCAGTCTGTGGAGACTCAACATTCTTCCATGCAACCATACCAGCCGTTATAAACGGCATTTTTAACAATTCGAACTTTACCCTGGTAGTTCTGGATAACACTGCCACCGCAATGACAGGATTTCAGCCTCACCCCGGTACTGGCAGGACTGCTCTGGGTGAACCGGCGAGAGCGATCAAGATAGAAGATGTTTGCCGCTCGCTGGGAGTGCCGGTTGAGGTCTGCGATCCTTTTAACTTTAAGGACACTACCAATACTTTGCTAAAAATGATGGCAATAGATAACGGAGTTCGTGTGATTGTTATGAAACGCGAGTGCGAGCTGATACGAGGACGTCGTGACGCGCCGCCATTCACTGTAACTGTAGATCCGGACGTCTGCCTGGGCGATGACTGCGGCTGCGACCGGCTGTGCACGCGGATATTCCTTTGCCCCGGCTTGAGATTTAACAAACAGACCGGTAAGTCTGAGATAGACCCGATTCTCTGCACCGGCTGCGGAGTATGTGTAGATATTTGCCCGCAAGGAGCAATCAAAAGGGAGGCAAAATGACTACTAAGAAACTGAAGAAAGACCCCCTGAATTTAATAATAATAGGCGTGGCGGGACAGGGTAATGTATTAATTTCACAGCTCGTATGCAATGCCCTGGCTAACGAAGGGTACCTGGTAACATTTGGCCAGACATATAGCTCGAATCAGCGCGGCGGCTCGGTGAACAACTATGTCAGAGTCTCCAAAGAAATCCAGTGCAGTCCGCTTGTTCCCAGCGGCGCTGCAGATGTCATTCTGGGTATGGAACCACTGGATACGTTGCGAATGCTTGCGCAGTTCGGTAATCCCAAAGTGATGACGATAGTAAATCCCAGGCCGATAGACGTTGCCGGGCGTGTTTCCGACTACCCGGACCTGGAAAAACTAATGGAGACAATCAAGGGGTTGTCCGGAAAGACCCTGGTAATAAACGCCACAGCTGAAGCTGAAAAATTGGGAGACGCCAGGATGGCGAATATGATTCTCACCGGCGCATTAGTTGGTACCGGTATTCTCCCGCTTGACGAAAAATCGATAGCGCCGTTTATTCAAGAGAGGTTCCCCAACGATTTCGATATCAACATGGCTGCTTTCTCAAAGGGGATAGAGCTTTACCAGGCAGCTAAATAGATAGACCAATTTAAATAAATATAGCTGGATAGGGCACAATCGCCCCACTCAATATCCGGTTCCTAAATCCCTTCCCTTACTAACTTGGGAAGGGATTTTTTATAGTATAGGGAAGCGCTTTGAGTTGTTATTAAATCACGCGTGCATCGGCTAATTTTTGAATGTCTCCAGGCGTCATTTCCAGAAGGCCTGTCAAGATTTCCCGGGTATTCTGTCCTAGCTCTGGGCTAGCATCTCGTGGTCGGTTCTGTGTACGAGAGAACTTGAACGGCGTATTAACTATCTTAAACGTTCCTGCTTTTTCATCGTGAACATCAATAACCATATCCCTGGCCATTATCTGGGGATCAGCAGCTACCTGCGCAATGTTGTTAACGGGACCACAGGGTATTCTAACCTCACCAAATTTTTCTAGCCATTCGTCTGTTGTTTTTTCTTTTAGTGCGGCGCTCAGGATTGGCTCAAGCTCATTATAATTCTGAGTGCGCGTCCAACCGTTACGAAATTTCGGATTATCAATGATATCGATGCGACCGATAATTGCGCAAAAGAGTGGCCATTGATCGTGTGTGCCGCCTGTAAGAGCGATGGCGATATAACCATCCCTGGTCTGAAAGGCTTGGAAAGGTGTAGTTACGGGGTGTCTTGTACCTAGAGCATGGGGAATTTCACCGGTATTTAGATAGCGGACAAATGCATTCTCCTGGACAGTTACCTGGCAATCGAGCATGCTGATATCGATAAATTGTCCTTTTCCGCTTTTTTCGCGCTCATATAACGCGGATAGAGTGGCAATACAGAGAAATAGTCCTGCCGCGATATCGCCGTAAGAGGCTCCGGGTCTGACCGGCGGTCCACCTTCTTCGCCTGTGATGCTCATGATTCCACCCATCGCCTGGATAACAATATCGAACGCCGGTTTCTGAGCATAAGGCCCATATTGACCGAAACCGGATCCGGCCGCATAAATTATTCGCGGGTTATGTTGACTGACATGGTCGTAGCTTAAGCCCAAACTTTCCATTGTTCCCGGAGTAAAATTCTCGACCAAAATATCTGCTTTCTTCACCAGTTTTAAGAAAATGTCGACTCCAGCCTCTTTCTTCAGGTCCAGGATGATGCTCTTTTTGCCTCTGTTGAGGCTGAGAAAATAGGTACTCACACCTTTGATGAGTGGTCCATTTCCCCTGGCGATATCACCAATTTTAGGTCTCTCAACCTTTATTACTTCGGCTCCCATGTCAGCGAGCATCATTGTCGAAAAAGGACCGAACAAAACCTGGGTCAAATCAAGCACGCGTACGCCGGTCAACGGTCCAGCCATATTTCACCTCACTTACCACAGGATAGACAATTCTCTGTTTTTAAGCTGTATTCAACGGGTAATATTACTTATCTGCCAGTAAACTTAGGTTTACGCTTCTCAAGGAATGCCTTCTGCCCTTCTTTAAAGTCTTGACTCGACGCAGCTTGAGATTGGAGTTTGTGAAGTTCAGTCTCATCTTCAGGGCTAAGCTGCTGGTATTTCAAGAGCCTGGAAATGGTAGTTTTAACACCATGAATGGTCATTGGAGCGTTCTCAGCAATTTCTCGGGCAAGGTTGTAAGTTGCCTTTTCTAGCTCAGATACTGGGAAAATGTCGTCGACCAGCCTGATGTCTCTGCCTCTCTGTGCCGAAATAAGCCGTCCTGTGTAGAATAATTCTTTTGTCGATGAAATCCCTATCAAGTTTACGAAAGTTAATAGACCACTCGGGCGGTAGAATAAACCAAGCTTAGCTGGTGTTATGCCAAGGCGGGCGTTTTCAGCAGCAAAACGAAGGTCGCAGGTTGCGGCAAGTTCTAAACCTCCGCCGATGGCATAACCATAGATCATCGCGATCACCGGATAGGGAAAAGAAGCGATACAACTCATTCCATATTCCATCGGATTCGAGCGGGGACCTGTTTGCTCGCTTTCTCGCGTACTCAAGCGGCTGATATCATAACCTGCGGAGAACGATTCTTCTCCTGCGCCGCGAATTATCACTACTCGAATTTTATTTTCTTCTTTTAGTGAACTGAGCATGTCACCTAGTAAAAACAATATTTCTGCGTTTAGAATATTTTGCCGCTTTGGTTGGTTGATGGTGAGTGTACAAATAGACCCTTCTTTTTGCACTAGTAATAAATTTTCAGACAAAACAGCCTCCTTTTTCAGGGGTAAATAGTACTAGTTATCTTATAGCTACCCGGGAGATATAAGCAATCCCCACCCTAGAAATTGGATCCAGGGTGGAGATCAGGACATGATTAATAATCAGGCGTTCTCAAAACGGCGCCGGTACTTGCAGAAGTAACCATTGCCGAATAGCGGCGAAGATAGCTTTTTACTTCTCTCTTCAACGGGGGGCGCGTCCAACGGCTCAGTCGACTATTTATTTCGCTCTGGGGCAGTTTGACATTCAATTTTCGGCCGGGGATATCTATTTCGATGATGTCGCCCTCATGAACGATAGCTATAGGTCCACCAGCCATCGCTTCGGGGGATATGTGACCGATAGCTGCGCCTCGTGTCGCCCCGGAAAATCGCCCGTCGGTAATCAAGGCAACGTCGGCATCAAGCCTGGCAAAAACGATCGCATTGGTCGCGGTTAGCATTTCGCGGAATCCAGGTCCACCCTTGGGTCCTTCATATCGAATAACAACTACGTCACCTTTATTTATTTTGCCGCCTTGAATTGCGAGTACAGCTTCTTCTTCAATCTCATATACCCTGGCTGGACCGGTATGACGGAACATTTCGGGTCTTACCGCCGATTGTTTCACGACGGCGCCGTCTGGAGCCAGGTTGCCGTGAAGCACTGCTAAACCGCCCTCATGATAGAACGGTTCTTCCAGGCTTTTGATTACGTCTGGTCTCAACCGCTTAGCGCCTTCGATGTTTTTTCCAACTGTCTGACCGCTTACGGTAGGCAGATCGAGCTTCAGCATATTTTTCCTGGAAAGTTCTGCCATTACAGCTTGAAGTCCACCGGCTTCACAAAGGTCTTCGACGTAAAATGTTCCGGATGGGAAGATATCACAGAGACGCGGTGTTTGATGGCATATCTCATCAAAATGGTCGAGGCTGATATTAATACCGACCTCGTGGGCGATAGCCATAAGATGCAAAATAGTGTTAGAAGAGCCGCCGATAGCCATATCAACTTTTATTGCATTTTCAAAGGCGTCCTTGGTCAGGATTTGTTTCGGGGTTATATTGTTTCTAAGCAGGTCCATGATTCTTGCTCCTGTCTGCTGGGCAAGCTGCCTCCTGCGACCATGTGGCGCGGGAATCGTGCCGTTCCAGGGTAGAGCCATACCTAAGACCTCCGTCATACAAGCCATTGAGTTAGCCGTGTACAATCCGGGACAAGACCCGCATCCTGACATAAAACCTCTGCTCTGGCTGGTTGCCCGCGGAGCAAGCATAGGACCTCCGTTAATTACGATGGCTGGTATGTCTAAACGAGCGGCTGCCATCAGCATCCCTGGTGTGATTTTATCGCAGCCTGAGACGAGTACCATACCATCCAGGTCATGTGCTAGCATCATCGCCTCTATCGAATCAGCGATAAGTTCTCTGCTGGCTAGCGGGTAGCACATGCCAGCGTGCCCCATTGCAAGTCCATCGCAAATGGCAATCGACGGAAACTCGAATGCTGTGCCTCCAGTCGCGGTAATGCCGTCGCGGACGGATGCGGCAATGCCATCGAGGTGGATATGACCCGGAACCAGCTCACTCTGCGAATTAACAATCGCTATCGCTGGTTTTTCCAACTCTTCCGGTGTGCGACCCATTGCCTGGAGTAGTGGGACAGCGAAAGTTGGGATACCCATCTTTGCCATGTCTTTAAGTAACTTCATAAAAGACCTCCGTTTCTCTTTCTATATCCTCTGCTTAATCAGCTATTTTCTCCTTCATACAAAGGGTATTTCGAAAACTATTATTCCATATTTCCATCTTTTGGCGTAATTATCAACTTCAGGCTCGACAAAACGATACAAATTGAGTGTATGTTTCTAATTCAGAGCCCGCCAGTATTCAAGTATATCTGCAAGTGTTTTTTCTAAAAGTATTGACGGACGCCATCCCAGGGATTGCAGTTTTGAACAGTCGCCGATAAGCGATAGCTTGTCAGTCAGACGCGTGCGCTCTAACACTTGTTCGTATATGATCCGATGTGAGGACATCGAGATCATTTTATCCAATATTTCTTGGATCGTGGTACCCTTGCCCGAGCAGACATTATAAGCTTCTCCCGGTTTGCCCCGTTCAGCCAGCAGCCACATTGCTTTGACCGCGTCCTTAACGTCCAGGAAGTCTCGGATTGCTTCAAGATTGCCGACACCCAGTTTAGACTTTTTACCTGATTCGATTTCAACGATACCCTGTGTAAACTCCGAGCATGCATCGCCTGTCTTTCTCGGTCCGATGATTGAGAACGGTCGAACGCAGATCACTTTCATTCCATAGGTCTGCGAGTAAACGTGTCCAAGCATATCGGCAGCCAGCTTACTGATGCCATAAGGGGAGGAAGGATTTAATGCTGCTGACTCTTTGATACGAATATTCTGGGCGCTCGGTGAAGCGTATTCGTCGCTTGATCCGACAATTTCGATTAAAGGATCTATTCTGGCTACTCGTGCAGCTTCCAGGAGATTTAAAGTTCCGATTGTATTTATCCTGAATGTCAGTTCCGGATTACGCCATGAATCTGAGATCAGGCTTTGGGCAGCGAGGTGAAATATATAGTCGGGCTTAACTTCGGTTACGATCGCCGATACCTTATCTTTTTCCGTAATATCGCACCGATGAAGATTAATATTTTTACCAAGATGATCAATGAATTTTGTATCATGGAAGACCATACCGTGGACTTCGAGTGCTTGACCGACGAGAAACTCAGCTAGATGAGACCCGATAAAACCATCGCAGCCGGTAATAAGGGCGCGGTTAGTCAAGATAGCCGCCTAGTCTGATAGTCAATCCGTGCCGCGCTGATTCATAGACAGCATTAACCAGCTGCATTGCCTCTAATCCGTCGATGCCATTTCCCAGAGGTTCACGTTTTTCTGCGATAGCTGCAGCGAATTCTTTCCATTCTTCCGCCCACGAAATATCGCCGCCACGGAACTCGGTCGTCTCGTAGTTAAAAGGGGTGAAGAACGCGCGCTTACCGATGGTAATCGTCTCGGTGCCGTAACTGCCGCCGAGACCTTCGATTGTGATATACCCATCCTGTCCGGAAAGCTCGAAGGTAAAATGATTCTTCCACTGGGTCCGGCTGGAATGCAGCGAGGCTACCTGTCCCTTGGCAGTCCGAAAAAGAGCAAAAGCATTATCCTCGAGCGGTTCAATTTTCCAGAAACGGTTTGAGACAAACCCCGTAACGTCGGAGAATTCGCCCAGGAACCATCGGAAAAGATCGACAGCATGTATCCCTTGTTCCATTAGCTGTCCGCCGCTGACGACGTTTGGATTTGCTCTCCATTCCTTTTCATAGCCAGGCCTGCCGCCGATTCCGTATACGCAGCGTATAAAATTTAATTCCCCGATTACACCCGCATCGACAGATTGCTTGGCTTTATTAATCGCGGGATGGTGGCGGTGGTTGAAACCGCATTTAAGAATAACTTTATTCTCTTGTGCCGCCGCCAGCATCTCCTGTGCCTCTCTTATTGTCCGGGTGAGAGGCTTTTCGCAAAGAACATGTTTATGCGATTTCATGGCGGCGATGCTCATCTCGGCGTGAAGATGAGGCGGCGTACAAACCAGGACTGCGTCAATATCAGAACGTTGGATTATTTCCTGCCAATGTTCTGTTGCTTCACATCTAAGGTCGTCAGCCAGTTTCTTAGCGACGTCAATCCGGATATCGGCAACCAATACAAGATCGGTGTTGGGGAACTGTCTCAGTACCGGAGCGCGTCGTCCACCCTGCAACCCGGCCCCGATTATTCCAACCCTTAGATTCTTCTCTCCTCCAGTGTTTTTACTCATGATGTTTTTCCTCTTCCTACACCGGAATAAATGAAGCCTTTTTGAATTAACATCTGACTATTAAGCAAATTCTTTCCATCGATTATTACCGGCTTCTTCATAATTGCTTTTATCAGATCAAAATCTAACCTTGTAAATTCTTGCCATTCCGTGAGTATGACCAATGCATCGGAGCCTTTGGCTACAGTGTACGGGTCGGGTAAAAATTCAAAATTCTTATGCAGTCGGACTTCTTCAGGATTGGCTTTAGGGTCGTAGGCTTTTATAGTAATCTGGTTGGCGGTTAATTCCTCGATTATTTCCAACGAAGCTGAACGCCGAAGAGTGCTTGTGCCAGCTTTGTAAGTCAGTCCCAGGATGCCGACGGTTAATCCCGACAGCTTGCCGAATATTTTTCTTAATTTTTTTATTACAAGGCTGTTTTGACGTCTATTAACTTCCAGAACTTCATTGATAAGGCAGGTATCATAATTATTATCCTTGCCCAGCTTCGCTAAAATTTTCAGGTCCCGCGCTAAAGTCCCTCCAGAGAACGCCAGCCCAGGATGCATAGGAATTCCCTGACCTATCCGCGAATCTGATTTCAGGGCGTTGGTGACACTCACCGCATCGGCACCGACTTCGTCACAAAGATTAGCGATTTCATTGGCGAAGCTGATAGACGTTGCCAAGAAGGCATTTAGAGCGTGCTTGGTCATTTCGGCGCTTCTCAAATCCATCCGTAATTTAGGCGCTGTGATAACACTTAAAAATTCCTCCACCCTATCAAGGGATGCGATATTGCTGGCGCCGATGACAATGCGGTCGGGTTTCATGAAATAATCGATTGCTTTCCCAAGCCTGAGATTTTCTGGACAATATGCAATATCAAACTCGATGGCGGGACTAACTTGCTTAATTATCGATTTAATGTAATCACAAGTGCCTACAGGTACCTGGCTGCTGATAATGATCATTGTGTCATTTTTCAAGTTGGTTGACATTTTGCGGCAGCTGTCGAGTATCGACGATAGATCGACGTCGTCATTTTCATTAACCGGGGTATCGAAAGTAATCATGACATAGCTGCAGTTCTCGATCGTTTTTAAGTCTGTAGTATAGGTCAAGAGGCGGCGTTCGATATTAGATGTGATTAATTCTTTTAATCCGGGTTCAAAAACAGGCGGAATACCAAGATTCAAATGATTTACGCGATCAATATCATCGTCTATGCCGATAACCTGATACCCCAACTCAGCCATGCAAGCAGAGTAGACTGCTCCCAGATGCCAGATGCCGATTACACCAACCTTTTTATCATCTACCATGCTTGAGAGCCTATCAGAATTGTTTGATGTGTGATCATCTTTGTCCATTCAACAGCCTTCTTGCAGCTATTTTTACAGCTTCATTTGAGGAGTGATTTGGGCACCAGCCGAGCTTTTTCATCTTATCAACATTGAAATGGACTTCCGGAGCATCGCCGGGCCAACCCCGCCTACCACCGGTATACTCGATACGTACATTTTTCAATTCCATTTCGTCGATGATTATCTGAGCGATTCTTTTTACAGGTGTAATCGAATCACATCCGAGATTAAAGACGTCATATTGATTGTCAGAATGTCGAAAAGCAAAAAGCATACCATCGATACAGTCCTCTACTAAAAAATATGGCTTCTCCTGGTTTCCATCGCCGAGAACCTCGAGTTTGTTTGGATTTTTCCTCAGCTTCTGAATGAAATCGTAAATAACACCGTGCCCCATCCCGCCGCCAACCACGTTAGAAAAACGGAATATCCAAGCTTGAATATCGAATAGATGGCAATAAGAGCTGATAAGTCCTTCGCAAGCAAGTTTCCCGGCACCATAGAGAGAAATAGGTAACAGGGGACCTATGTTTTCTGATAAGGATACCGATGGCATGTCCCCGTACACTGTCGCGCTTGAAGCGAAAAGTATTTTCTTAATGTCATTTTGCCTCATCGATTCGAGTACGTTGTGTGTCGCTATTGTGCAATTGTTCAGGTCGAGGTCGGTCAATTTATTGCCATTGGGAATATCGGTGTTAGCCCCAAGGTGCCAGACAATGTCATGTCCTTTCATGGAAGTTGTTAGTTTTTCGAAATCCAGCATGTCTGCCTGAATGAAGCCGAATTCCATCTTGCCAATCAGATGTTCAATATCCTTTTTCTTCCCCGAGACAAGATTATCGTAGACTGTGATCTGGTTGCCTTCGTTTATCAATTTATCTGCTAAATGGCTTCCTATAAAACCAGATCCGCCAGTTACAAAGAATTTAGACATTTGTTCTCTCCCAAACTCAATATTAACTTTATGTGCTGTACGATTCCCTGGTCAATGTCCCAATTAATGACATGGAGCCTGACACGTAGCCAATTGAAACATGGTATAGCACGAACATAATAACTTTTAGCGTTTTCCAGGCACGTGTAGGTTGACTCAGGGATTTTTTTAATGTGCTTGGAACAAGCTTGAATAATATACGCCTGAGCATGCGATACTCAGTTCTTATCAATTGTTCTTTTTGGGATCCTTTGCCATAAAATTTTTTTAATATCGCTTTGGAATATCCCTGCCAATAAGCTTGTTTTCTTATAAACTGGCGAGTCAGCCTATATTCATATACTTTATGCTGTACTTTTAGCTTCGGATTATAGATAATCGTCTTTTTTGTTGCATGCCTTACTCGCAGAGAAAATTCTAAGTCATCTACCAGCAGTCCAACTTTGCCCGACCTGTTCGCTCCCTCGCTTATTCCAAGGTTTTCTGAGAATCGGCACGTCTCAAAAGCTTCTTTTCGAAATGACATATTCACTCCAAAAGCACCTCTAATAGGCTGTCTTTTGTCTTTTTCGACCCAATCGGTGCATCCCAGCATCCAATAAAATTCCTGTGGAAACCATGGAACAGGGGTATTTTCCCATAAAGGAGTAGCTGGACCTGTCGCGCCTATAATCATTTCATCATCGAAGGTATTCAGAATTTCTTCTGCCCATTCTGGCGGTAGCACCGCATCATCATCCGTAAAAGCGACTATTGAACCTTTGGCGTGCCTGATCCCCAGATTTCTTGCCGCGCATATTCCCAGCTTTTCACTACAAAAGACAACTTGAATGTTTGGTATCGATTTTTCCAAGATGAAGGTGTTTATCTCGTCTTTTAATTCTTCTGAACGCTCGATAACATAAACTGTCTCCATATTTTTATAAGTTTGGTTCTTAATAGACTCCAACAGTTCATAGATATCGTGTAGTCGCTCCGTTGTATAAGAAGTAATCACGATTGATAAGGATAAGTCTTGGTTTGTATTCACTGTTATCCTACCAGGGCTTCTCTAAATATTTTGAAGTCGCGCGCTTGCTGGTCGTTTGAGATTCCCACGACGATCCCTTTTAACTGGGGAAGGCGGTTTATATAGTCGATAGCTACTGGAATTTTAAGATAGCCGCTGGCAAGGGCACTCATGGCGATGACTTCGGCATCGGGCACATTCAAGACGGCTTTTTCACATGCTTCGCGCGATGGGCACATGTGGAACCCAATGGCATTAAATGGCGCAACAATTACGACCTGTGTCAGGTCTACACCCCATTTGGTTAGTCTTTCTATCAACATGGAGGAATTACGTGTTTCGAATCCTGGTTTAATTTTAAGCCCGAGCAAAAAGTCGATGTACTCTTTAAACAACCATTCGAGATTGAGAGCAATTCCCATTTCTGTTACTATCTCGTGGAGTAAAAAACTATACGGATTCGTATATGATGTTGTTGCCGACTTAATCCTGGACAATTCGTAATAGACATATGCTTTCATCAAGTCTGCTGGGTTGCGGGTCAAGATACCTTTAAAGCCGCTGCCGATAGACCCGTGATTGCGTGATGTTATAATCTGCTTGATTAGATAGGTAATAAGTCCAGGTGTCCCCATACGTGAAGCGAGCCTGACGTAATCAGACGCTGCTGGAGCGATGGCATAGAGTCGCGGCATCTGCCTGCTACGATTTAGAATACCTAATATCGCAAGTGTCGACTGGCTGATAGAGAACATAAAACCACTGGCGCCGTTTTGCGTAGCGATCTTGATAAGATTTGCACAATACTGCGGATCACTGACTTCCTGGCTTCTTTCCCGGACTCTCCCCTGGGAAAGGTGGCTAACTCCCTGGAATGGATTGTCACCTACGAGTAATATTTTCTTATTGTTCATGTGATTTGTTATGCTCCTGCTCCACCCGCTCGATCAAATGGTCTACCCTGGATGCTGCAACAAAGTCAGGTTCTGCGCGAAAATTTCCTCGGACAGCTTTGATAAAATGTTCATTTTCGCGGTAATATTCCGTCGCGCCAAGTAAGAAAGGGACATTATCATCTAAGTCCTGGCGGTGCCATGTAATATTGTTTTCCACATCTTCCAGTCGAATAATATCTTGGTTAACTTCTAAAGTGCCTTTTGAACCGGTAATAGACAGCCCGTATTCGGGCAGCCGGTAATTTTGTTTGCTCCAGGATATATCG
>Ga0315281_10002776_pt1 | contig 25945 bp, 21 predicted proteins | sample YL17G07_0_MG_FD_204540 | JGI IMG/M metagenome (GOLD analysis project Ga0315281, IMG submission 204540) | Sediment microbial communities from Yellowstone Lake, YNP, Wyoming, USA - YL17G07_0 | ecosystem: Environmental > Aquatic > Freshwater > Lake > Sediment | place: USA: Wyoming | collected... | reverse complement strand
CTCCCCGCGGTTGGGGGTAGGAGAGGGGCCGGGGGTGAGGAGGGGCGCGGCAGTTCTCCCCTCGCCTCCCCGCGGTTGGGGGTAGGAGAGGGGCCGGGGGTGAGGAGGGGCAGCCCTACGCGGCCTTGTCGGCGACGGACTTGGAGGCGGCGCCCTTGCGCAGGCGGGGGAGGAAGCGGCGCAGCCGCAGGTTCTGCATGTCGTCGAAGAAAGTGTACATCACGGGCACCACGACCAGGGTCAGCAGGGTGGAGGTGATGAGGCCGCCGATGACGGCGACGGCCATGGGCGCGCGGGACTCCGAGCCGACGCCGGTGCCGACGGCGATGGGCAACATGCCGAAGATCATGGCGAAGGTGGTCATCAGGATCGGGCGCAGGCGCACGGTGCCGGCGTTGATCAGGGCGGCGCCGCGCTCCTGGCGGTCGCGGTTGCGCAGGGTGTTGGTGTAGTCCACCAGCAGGATGGCGTTCTTGGTGACCAGGCCCATCAGCATGATGAAGCCGATCATGGTGAAGATGCTGATGGTCATGTGGGCGATGGCGAGCGCCCCCAGCGCGCCCACGGCGGAGAGGGGCAGGGAGAGCATGATGGTGAGGGGATGGAGGAAGCTTTCGAACTGCGCCGCCAGCACCATGTAGACCATGATCACTGCCAGGAACAGGGCGAAGAGCAGGTAGCCGAAGGACTCGCGCATGGTGTCGGCCATGCCGGCGAAGCCGAAGCTGTAGCCGGGCGGCAGGTTGAGCTGCTTGACGAGGCCGGGGATCTCCGCCGCGGCCTGGCCCAGCACCTTCTGTGAGCGGTTGAGGTTGGCCAGGACGGTGACCTGGCGAGCGCGGTTGTAGCGGCTGATCTGGACGGGGCCCGACCGCTCGCGCACGTCGGCCACGCTGGAAAGCGGAATGAGCTGGCCGCGCGAATTGCGCATGGTCAGCTGCCCGATGTCCTCCGGCCGGTTGCGGAAGTCCTCTTGCAGCCGCACGCTGACGTCGTAGCGGTCGCCCTCGGCGCGGAACTTGGAGATGTTCTCCCCGCCGATCAGCGTGCGGACGGTGGAGGCCACTTGCAGGGGCGTGACGCCCAGGTCGGCCGCCTCCGCGCGGCGGATCAGCACGTCCACCTCCGGCTTGCCGCTCTCGTAGTTGGTGTCCACGTCCTGGTACCCGCCCGCCTGCTTGAGCTTTTCCATCAGCTGCCTGGCGTAGCCGGAGAGCAAATCCAGGTTGCTGCCGCGCAGCTCGACCATGATGTCGGCGTTGGCGGCGCCGCCGCCGATGCGGGGGACGGTCTCCACGCTGATCTTCGCGTCGCGGATGTCCGTCAGGTTTTCCCGCGCCCAGCGCATGGCGTCCAACTGGCTCAGCTTGCGCTCGTCCTTCTCGGTCATCTTCACGTACAGGGCGCCCTCGTTGACGCGCTGGAGAGAGTCCGTGCCGACGGTGGCAAAGACATAGCGCACCCAGGGCTGGGTGCGGAGCCGCTCGCGGATCTGCTCCTGGATGCCGTCGGTGACGGCCAGGGTGGAGCCGAGGGGGGCCTTCACCCGGACGTTGAACTCGCTCTGGTCCTCCGCCGGGATGAACTCGCTGCGCAGGGTGCGGGCGATGAACATCGAGCCGATCAGCACCAGCACGGCGATGGCGGCGGTCGTCAGCCGCCAGGCCAGGGCCGTGCGCAGCAGCGCTCCGTAGCCCTGCTCCACCCGGTTCAGGATCTGCTCGGTGAAGCGGAAGAAGCGGCCATGCTGCTGATGGGGCGTCAGGAAGCGGGACGCCAGCATCGGCACGGCCGTGAAGGCGACGAACAGGCTCACCAGCACGGCGAAGGTGACGGTGATTCCGAACTGGAAGAAGAAGCGCCCGATGATGCCCCGCATGAACGCCACCGGCAGGAACACCGCCACGATGGACATGGTGATGGCGACCGCGGCCATGCCGATCTCGGCCGTGCCGAAGCTCGCCGCCTCGCGCGCCGGCTTGCCCTCCTCCACGTGGCGGAAGATGTTCTCCACCACCACGATCGCGTCGTCAATCAACAGGCCGATGGAAAGCGAGAGCGCCAGCATCGTCATGTTGTTCATGGTGAAGTTCATCGCCTGCATCAGCGCGAAGGTGGAGATGACGCTGGTGGGGATGGCAATGGCGCTGATGAGCGTAATGCGGAAGTTGCGCAGGAACGCCCACACGATCAGCACGGCCAGCAGGCCCCCGATCACCAGGTGGAATTGGATCTCCTTGATGGAGTGCTCGATGTACACGGAGAGATCCTGGGCGATCTCCAGCTTCACGCCCAGGGGTTGCAGCTCGCGCCGCAGGCGCTCCAGCTCCAGCTTTACGCCCCTGGCCACCTCCACCGTGTTGGTGCCGGATTGCCGGCGCACCAACAGGGAGATGGCGGGGGTGCCGTCCAGGCGGGCGAAGCTGCGCTGCTCCTCCAGGCCGTCCTCCACCCGGCCCAGGTCGCGCACCTTGATGGGCACGCCGCCCCGGTAGGCCACCGTCATGTTGGCGAACTGCTCGGCCGTCTCGAACTCCGCCTTCACCTTGACGGCGTACTCCTTCACGCCGGTCTCGACCCGGCCGCCCGGAATCTCCACGTGCTCGGTGCGCAAGGCCTGGCTCACGTCCTGCACGGCGAGCTGGTAGCCCTCCAGCCTGGTGCGGTCCAGCAAGAGCCAGATGTTGCGCTTGCGCCCCCCCACCATGGTCACTTGGCCGACGTTGGTAACCCGCTGCAGGCGCTCCTTCACCGTCTTGTCCGCGATGCGCGTCAGCTCGCGGATCGGCTTGTCGCCCGATACGACGACGGCCATGATCGGCGCGGCGTCAATGTCGAATTTCTCCACCGACGGCTCCTGCAGGTCGGTGGGCAATTGCGAGCGCACGGTGCCGATCTTGGCCTGCACCTCCTGGTAGGCCACGTCCACGTTCTTCTCCAGCTCGAAGCTGACGACCACCAGCGAGACGTTCTCGATGCTGGTGGAGCGCAACTCCTTGATGCCGGAGATGGTGGAGACGGCCTCCTCGATCGGGTCGGTGACGGTCTGCTCGATCGTCTCCGGGTCGCCCCCCGGCAGAATGGAGATGATGGTGATGCCGGGGATCTCCACGCGGGGAAACAAATCCACCCCGATGTTCCGCAGTGCGATGGCGCCGAAGAGCACCAGCGCCAGGATCACCATGGTGGCGAAGACGGGCCGCCGGATGGAGATATCGGAAAGAAACATCGGGGAACTCCGTTTTGGAAATGATTCGCCTGTGGGGGGGCGCTAGCCGCGCTCGGGCAGCCACACCCGCTCACCGGTGCGCAGCCCGTCACGCACCTCGACTTCCTGTTCGGTGACCAGGCCGACCTTGATGGCGCGCGGCGCCTGTGCGCCATTCTGCTCCACGCGCACCTGCCAGCCGGAGGATGTCTCGATGGCCGCCTGGCGGGGGATCACGACCGCATTGCCGATTTCGCGCTCCTGCACCTCCACGTTCACCAACTGGCCCGGACTGTAGCGCAGGTCGCGGTTGTCCACCCGCACACGGCACTTGAACGAGCGCGTCGCCTCGTCCACCACGGGGTAGACCAAGCTGATGACGCCCTCGGCCTTGTCGTCGCGCCCCCCGGCGGGCTGATAACGCACCGGTGTGCCCTTCTTCACGCGCGCGAGCATGTGCTGGGGCAGGGAGAACTCCAGGTCCAACACCTGCACCTCCTGCACCTCCAGCGCCACGGTGAGGGGCGCGGAGGTGACCGAATCGCCCACATCCACCAGCCGCCGGGTGACCGCGGCATCGAACGGAGCGCGGATCGTCGCCTCGCTCAGGCGCTTTTCCGCCGCCTCGACGCCCGCTTGCGCCTCGTTGACCCGCCCCAGCGCGGCGTCCAATTGCGCCTTGGCGTCATCGAACTGCTGCTGGGACACCGCGGCCGTGCCGCCGTCGGAGGGCTGCCACAGCTTCTTCACCCGCAGGAAGGCCAGCTCCGCCTGGTCGTACATGACGCGCGCCTGCGAGAGGCCCGCCTGGCGCTGGTTCACGTCAATCTGGAAGAACCCCGGGTCGAGCTTCAGCAGGGGCTGGCCGGCCTTGACCACGTCGCCGACGTCCACCAGCACCTTGTCCACCCGCCCGGAAACCTGCGGGCCCAGGCGCGCCGTCTGCCGCGCCCGGAACGTTCCCACCGCCGGCGCATACTGGTGCAGGGTCTTGGTGGTCGCCACAACCCATGCCCCCTTGGGTTCCGCGGCGCGCACCGGCGGGGCAGCCCCGAGCGCCAGCGCCAGCGCCGCCACCGCGCCCGCCGTCCAACGCGCGGCCGTTGCCCTGCGCCCGGCCATTGCCCTGCGCCCGGCCGTTGCCCTGCGCGCGGCCATCGCAATTCCGGTGCCGCTTCGCATTCCTGCTCCTGAAAGGTACCGCTCCATGCCGTGTGCTCCTACGGATTCACGCCCGGGGGTTCGGGAAGTTGAAATTGCTTGTAGATCAGGCCCGTTAACAGCAGTCGCTGCAAGTCGGTTTGTTCAAAAGTCACCCGCGCCTGGATTTCCAGTTGCCGCGCCAGATTCAGGTTCTGCTGCAGCTGGGAAACGGTGAACGCGGTGCTGCGCCCAAGTTTGTAACGCTCGATCTCGTTGTTCAGTTGCACCTCCGCCAATTGCAGGGCCACCCGGGCGGTCTCCACCTGCTCCTGGGCCAATCGGATGCCGCGCAACACCGATTGCACCTGGACGCTGATGGTGGACTCCAGGTCCCGCACGCGGGTCTCGATCTGTTCGCGCTCCAGGATGCGCTGCTGGATCGTGCTGGGCGTTACCTGGTCAAACAGGGGCAGCGTATAAGTGATTGTTGCCCCATAGCCGGGCGTGTTGGCATCGCCCCAGTATTGCGTGGTCAAGTAGTCGTTGCCGAACCCGTTGAGCACGTAGAACATGTTCAGGTCCAGCTTGGTGCGGTCCTTGTTCTGTGCCTGGATCAGGGTGTAGTTGTTCAAGTCCAGTTGGGTCTTCAAGAGGGCCAGATCGGGGTTGATCCGATAGACCTTCTCCAGCACGGGGGTCAACTCGAAGCGCTCGGCGCGCAGGGCGGGCGCATCCTTGGGCTGTAGGCCAACGTCCAGCATGCCCTCCAGATTCAGGGCCGCGCGCACTTGATCCTCGATGCTGAGCACCTGGGAGCGCGCCGCCAGCAGGGTTTGCCGGTCCCGCGCCAGTTGCGCCTCGGACACCTGCACGTCGGCCGGGCTGAGCACGCCGGCTTGCAGGCGCACCTTGTTGTCGGCCAGCAGCTTCTCGGAGAGCGCGACGGCCTGGTGCTGCACGGAGACGTTCTCCAGCGCGCCCACCAGGTTCCAATACGTCTGGGCAACCACATTCAAGACGTCCTGCTGGGTCTTGAATGTCTGGTACCGGACGCTCTGCAACCCCACCTCCGCCTGACGTTCCGGAATCGTGTTCACATCCCGGCCGCGGTCCTGGAACAAGGGCACCGTCACGGAGCCGGTCAGGGAGTTGGCGTTCTTGAACGCGCTCCATTGGCTGTAGGTCGCGGGCCCCAATTGTAGGGGCGCCACCGGGTCGCCGGCCTTGGGCACGCCCATGTACATGATGCGGGATTGGCTGTCCTGGTACGTCAACCCATAGGCGATCCCGAGTTCGTCCTTCTTGGTCAACTGGGAGGTCACAGTCGAGGAGTCCACGAGTGACATTGAACGGTAAAGGTTCAGGGTCGGAGAGAAGAAGGGCGAGGCGCTGTGCTGCTGCCCAAAGGTGGTGGTCAGGTTCGGATAGAGCCGCCCCCGGGCCGCGATCAGGGCCTGCTGGGCGACATCCACGCCCTTTTCTGCCGCCGTGATGGACAGGCTGCGATCCAGGGCCAGTTCCAGCACGTCCCGGAGTGAAACCCGCACGACCTTGCGGCCGTCCAATTCCTCGATCGGAAAGCGCCGCAGCCAATCTTCCAGCGCCATGTTCTTCCCGGACCCGCCCCGGGCGAGTCCCTGTCCGTGCAGCGCCAGCCAAAATGCCGCCGCGATTGCCCCCGTGAGCCTTAGTCTGCGCACGAATTCTCCTTTCGCCTGTGCTAAGCGTTGATGGTCCACAACGGTCTGAAATGTTTCGGGTCCGTGCCGGTTGGGCTGGCGCCTTCCGCCCTGGCCATAATCTAGGCTGGCACCGCCCGCATACCGGGCGCGGGGCCCGCGCGTTCCCGCGGCTCGGCACCGCCCATGAACAGGGCGATGATAGCGGCCGGGGTGATCTTGTCGGCCGGATGCGGGCCGCCCAGGATCACCTTGCTGGTGATGAGGAAGTGCGTCTGACCGAGGAGCGAAATCGTCAGCAGATCCGCGTCGCGGCAGGCGAGTTCGCCGCGGGCAATCCCGTCCTGCATCAAGGACCGCAGCCACACGAAGCGCGCCCGCAACTTCTCCTGGTATCGAATTTCCGGCGGAATTTCGCCTGGCGCCATGCCGAAGGTCTGCACGACAATCCGGATCATGTCGGGATTGTCCATGCCGTAGGTCAGCATGGATTCAACCACCCGCACGAGCCGCTCCCGTAGCGTCGCTCCCTGATCCCCCAGCTTCATCTGCGCGAAGGACTCGTCCAAGGACTGGTCCAGCAGCGCCTGATACAGCCCCGCCTTGCTGCCGAAGTGATAATATACCATCGGCTTGGTGACCCCGGCCATGGCGGCGATATCCCGCAAGGATGCGCCCGCGTAGCCTCGCTCCGCGAAAATATGGAGGGCAGCCTGCATGACCCGTTCTTTCGTCGTTCCGTCCAACGCACGCATGGACATGCCCCCAAGGTGTCTGTACTTACCTACCGTAAAGTAAGTCCCTGCGGGGGTTCGGTCAACCAAAATCTTATCGGGCGGGAATCGCCGCATAAGGCAAGATTCCTGGCCGAGGCGGCGCTCCATCTGTCTGCCGCCAATCTCACACCAAAGACACATTGCGACTGTGCACGCCAAAGTTACATGCGCGCGACTTTTTGGTACGGTGAAACCTCGAAATTCGCTTCCGCCCAAGTCGGGAACCCTTGCCGCTCAACCTTGGAAGGCTTCATGAACCGCATGCCACACGAGCCGGACCTGTCCCTGCGCCGCTCCAAGCGCACCGGGCTGCGCATCTGCGCGGCGGCGGCGGCCGGCGCGGCGCTCTTTCTCTGGGGGCTGGCCGAGCAATCGTACTGGGCGGTGGCCCTGCCGGTGGCCGTGGGCGTCCTGACGGTGCTGAGCCTGGCGTTCTGGATCGGATACACCATCAACACCGTGCGCGGCATTCCGGAGGAGGCGGAGCATTATCGCTCGCACTCGGCGCGCTGGATCGCCGGCGGCATCTGCATCGTCAGCGTCGTCTTGGCCCTGGTCTTCATCGTCGGATTGGTGCGGGAATCCTACTGGGCGCTGGCGCTGCCGGTCGCCGTCGCCGTGCTGGGGCTGGCCTGGATGATCTTCTGGATCGGCTGGGCGATTGTGATGCAGAAGACGACGCTTGAGCCGGTCGCTGACGCGGGCACGGACGCGGGCACGGCGTCCACGCCGGACCGGACCGCATGAGGGTGTGCCTGCTGGGCTACCGGGGCAATCCGTATTCGGGCGGGCAGGGCATCTACATCCACCACCTGTCGCGCGCCCTAGCGGAGCTGGGTCATCGGGTGGACGTGATCGTGGGTCCGCCCTATCCCCGGCCGCTGGAGCGCTGGGCGACGGTGCACCGGGTGCCCAACCTGAACTTGTGGGGCGTGTATCGCCGGGAGTGGTTGCCGCGGGAGGCCCCGCTCTCGCTCTTCCGCCCCTGGAACCTGTTCGATTTCGCGGCCACGCGCCTGCGCTTCTTCCCCGAGCCGCTCTCCTTCAGCTTCCGCGCGCTGGGGGTGCTGGGCCGGCTGTTGCGCACCCGGCGCTTCGACGTGCTGCACGACGTGCAGACCCTGGGCTACGGCATGGTGCTCATGAAGGCGTTCGGCATCCCCCTGGTGACAACCGTGCATCATCCGCTGACGATAGACCGGCGGGAGGCCTTCGCCCGCAACCGCACCCTGGAGGAACTCTACCACACGGCCGTGTTCTATCCGGCCGCCATGCAGGGCTTCGTCATCCGCCGCATGGACCGGGTGATCACGGCCTCGGAAGCCGGCAGGCGGGACCTCATGCGCGACTTCCGGGTGGCGCCGGGCCGCATCGCCGTCGTGCCCAACGGGCTGGACACCGAGCACTTCCGCAACCCCGGCGGGCTGCCGCGCGACCCCGCGACGCTGCTGTTTGTCGGCAACAGCGACGACCACAAGAAGGGCGCGGTCTACCTGGTGCGCGCCCTGGCGCGGCTGCCGCGGGCGGTGCGGCTGCGCATCGTGGACGAGCCGTATCCGGCCAAGGTGCGCGTTCACGCAGAGGCCGAGCGGCTGGGCGTGCGCGGCCGCATCGCCTTCACCGGCCGCCTGGACGACGCCCGCCTGCGGGAGGAGTACTGTCGCTGCACCCTGCTCGTGCAACCCTCGGTCTACGAGGGCTTCGGCCTGCCCGCCGCCGAGGCCCTGGCCTGCGAAACCCCGGTGGTGGCCACCGCGGTGGGCGCCGTGGGGGAGGTGGTCACGGCGGACACCGGCCTGCTGGTCGCGCCCGGCGACGTGGATGCCCTGGCGGCGGCGATCCAGTCCCTGTTGGACGACCCCCTGCGCCGGCTGGCCATGGGGCAGGCCGGGAGGGAGCGCATGGTGCGGCATTTTGGCTGGTCTGGCGCGGCGGCCCGCACGGTGCAAGCCTACACGGCTGCGCCGGCGCTTCCGTTCCCCGGCACGGATGCCCGACGATGAAGATCTGCCTGCTCACCTATCGCGGCAACCCGTTCTGCGGCGGCCAGGGCGTGTACACCGCCGCCCTGGGTCAGGCGCTGGCCCGGCGCGGCCACGAGGTGCACTGCATCACCGGCCCGCCCTATTCCCCGCCGGTGGAGGGAGTGACCTGGCATCGCGTGCCGGGGTTGAACCTGGCGGACGGAAACGGCGGCCCAACCCCGCCGCCCCTGCCGCTCACCGCCTTTGCGCCCCTGAACCTGTACGACCGCGCCGCCAGCCGCCTGGGGTTCTTCCCGGAGATGGCGTCCTTCAGCCTGCGGGCCTTCTTCAAGGTGCGCGAGTTGCTGACGCGCGTGAACTTTGACGTCATTCACGACAACCAGACGCTGGGCTGGGGACTGCTCCCGCTCATGGCGCTGGGGGTCCCGCTCGTGGCGACGATCCACCACCCGCTGACGGTGGACCGGGAGCGGGGCTTTGACCCCCCCGGCCGGTTCGCCGACCGCCTCGCCAAGGTGCTGTTTCATCCCGTGCTGATGCAGGGGTTCGTGGCGCGGCGCCTGCCATACATCGTGACGGTTTCCCAGGCTTCCCAGCGGCGCATCATCGCGGACTTCCGCGTGGCGCCGGAGCGTTTGCGGGTGGTTCCCAACGGCGTGGACAGTACGCTCTTCCGGCCCCGGCCCCACATCGCGCGGGTTCCCGGGCGCGTGCTGTGGGTGGGAAACCTGGAGGATCCCAATAAGGGCGGGCGCTACCTGCTGCGGGCCGCGCCGTTGCTGCGGGAGGGCGCCCGCCTCGTGATCGCGACCGGCGGCCTGTCCCGGCGCAGCTGGGCGCAGGGCCTGCTCGCCGATCCGGAGATCGCCCGCCGCGTGGACTTCCGCTTCCACCTTGGCGCGGCGGAGCTGGCGGAGTTGTACAATTCGGCCGAAGTGGCCGTCTGCTCGTCATTGTTCGAGGGCTTCGGCTTTCCGGCGGCGGAGGCGATGTCCAGCGGCCTGCCGCTCGTGGCCGCCCAGGGCGGGGCGCTGGAGGAAGTGGTGGACCATGCCGGGGTGCTGGTGCCCCGGGCCGATCCGGCGGCCCTGGCCCAGGCCGTCAACACGCTGCTGGACGCCCCGGAGCGCCGCGCGGCGCTGGGACGCGCCGGGCGCGAGCGCGTGCTGGAGTGCTTCCAGTGGGACCACGCCGCGCGCGAGGTGGAGGCCGTCTACGGGGAGTCCATTCGTGCTCACGGTTGACTTCGATCGCCTGCGCCTGCAGCCGGGCATGGTCGTGCTGGACGCGGGCTGCGGCCAGGGGCGGCATAGCCTGGAGGTGCTGCGGCGCGGGGCCGTGCCCGTCGCCCTGGACCTGGGTCTGCACGACCTCCAATACACGCGCTACCTGCTGACGAGCGTGGCGCGGGAGCTGGCGCCGGACGGAACGCCGAACGCGCCGTCCGCCTTTGCCCATGCCCTGCGGGCGGTCTTGCAGCCAGGCCGGCCGGCCCCCGCCGCGCCGGAATCCCCGGCCCCGATCCAGGCCGCCGCGCCGCCGGCCGCCCGGTTCCTGGTGCTGAAGGGCAACACCCTGGAGCTGCCCTTCGCCACCGGGAGCCTGGATCGCGTCCTGTGCTCGGAGGTGCTGGAGCACGTCTTGGACCCGGCGGCGGCGGCGGGGGAGTTGGCGCGCGTGCTCAAGCCGGGGGGCTGGCTCGCCGTCAGCGTGCCCACGCCCTTCTCCGAACATGCGTTCCACTTCGGCTCGGACGACTACTTCAACAGTCCGGGCGGGCACGTCCGCATCTTCACCCCGGCGCGCCTGACGCGCTTGTTGGCCGACCAGGGTCTGCAACTGGCGGACCTGCACTGCGAGCACGCCTTCCACACGGTCTACTGGTGGGTGCGCTGCGTCTTTGGCCTGCACGACGAAGCGCATCCGATGATCCGGCACTTCAAGAAGGTGCTGACGCACGCGATGTTTTCGCGCGTGCTTACCCGCGCCGAGACGGTGTTCGACTGGGTGTTCCCCAAGTCCATGGTCTGCTACGCGCGCAAACAGCCCTAACAGGTTGCGGAAATTCGGCGGCGAGAGAAGTTGTGGGGGCGCTGCCCCGCCCTGTTGTCCGGCTCGGCGCTGACGCGCCGAGCGCCCCAGCAGGAAGCGCGGCTCCCTGCACCCAGTTTAGGGGGATCGGGATGGGACGATCATGATCGGCCATACGGTGCGCAAATCGGCTTCAGGAGCGGAGCCGGGAATCATCGGCCAAGCCCTGTGCTTACTTGACCCTTCTGTTTGCGTGGCGGCCCGCGCCGGACGCTTGCGGGAGGCGCCGGCAACATCGCGCCGCGAAAACGCGGTGCAGGATGCGGGGGGACTGGTTCCCCCGCTTGCCGTTCGTTTTTCCGCAGTCTGCTAAGCCATCGCAGGGGACTACCCCAGGCGATCCACCCGTTGCAGGACGGCCACGGCGGCTTTCTCGGCGGGGTTCAGGGTCTGGCGCAGCGCCTTGAATTCGTCTTGGTTGGGATTGCGGATGAAATCCGCGAAGCGATCCTTCAGCTTGCCGATCAGGCTCACCAACGCCCCGTCCAGGACCGGTTCCAGGAACCGCGTCGGGCCGAGATTCCCTTGGGTCATTACGCCCAGGAGAAAGGCCTGCGGCGGATGCCCCTTGGCGGCCTGGGTGAGCATGGCCTTGGTGGGCGGACTGGGCTGGGCGGCCTCGGCCGCCGGCATGGCCCGCAGCAGGCCGGCAATGACCTTCTCCAGCCACTCCTTGGGCTGCGCGCCCTCGGGCGGCGCGGGGATCTGGCCGGTCTGCACGGCCAGCCGCACCCAGGGCAGCAACAACGCGGACTCGCGCCCCACCAGAATCATCAGGTTGCGCGCGGACAGCGTCAGCGCGCTGACCTGATCTCCCGTGGCCTTCCAAGAGATGACGGCGGTTCGGTCGAGCAGCCCCGCGCCCTGTTCCACGATCGGATCCGGCCCGCTTGGCGCCGCCTGCCCGCCCGCCGGGGCGGACTCGGAGGTGGCCGGGCCTCCGGCGGCCGGCCGCCGCGCGGCGCCCGCCACCGTCGTCACCCCCGCGGCGCCCTCCCGGTTGATGGACCGAACGGATACCGTCTCGCCGCGCTTGGCCCGCTGCTCCAGGTTGAACTTGATTTCGCCTGCCAGGGATTCCGCGGCCTCGTCGTGGGGACCGTTGAGGAGCCGGTTGCTCAGCAGCATCATGACCGGAATGGTGAGCCGATCCAGCACCATGCCGCGCACCGCGGGCGCTGCGGATCGCAGCACCAGCAACAGCGGCATCAGGGTGGCCCGGCCCTGGGCCGCGATCTCCTCGCGGTTGAGGATCGGCACCATGGCCCTTACGGTCGCCGCGATGCGCTGCTCGTCCCCCATGCAGTCCAGTTGGCCGATGAATTCCAGTTCCGGCGCCGGAATCTGCCGTTGCACATCATCTCCGTTTTTCAGAACCGTCTCGAAGGTTTGTGTGCTGTTTCCGCGCAGGTGCATCAGCGCATCAATGGCAACCAGCACTTGGTCGGAAGCCCCGGCGGGGTCGCGTTTCGTGATCAGCGCATAAAGCGGATCCAAGTTGGGCAAGCCGGGCTGGGTGACCAGGAACACCTGAACGTTGCGGAGGTAAACCGTGAAATAGTAACACAGCGGCAAACGCAGATGGGATTCGGAAACGGCCTTGCCCAGCAGGAATTGACCGATCTCCATCAACTTGGCCGCCGGCAGGACCCGCTGGCGCTCAGCGGGGATCTGGCTCAGACCGGCCGTGAGATTGTAGTCGCTCCAATCGGCCTTTGAGGCGGGGTCCGCCTGCAAGTACCCCAGGGTCATCCGCCAGATCCACTTGAACAATTCTTCGTCCAGGATGGACTTGAGGATCTTGCGCCGATTGCCGACAAGCGTGGCGTGCTTCTTGACCAGTCCGGTGTAGAACCAGACCAATGCGTAACAGACTTCCAGCGCCCCGTGTGGGTGCTTGAGGATGGTGAGATCTTCCTGGATGGGGGAGGCGATGGGCTGTCCGGGCGCGATGCGATCGTGGATATGCTGCAGCAGGATGTTCATTTCACCGCGAATGCCGGCCGTCTTGGCGGTGGCCTGGGCTTCCCCGATGGTCATTCCGGTATACATCCGGAAGTCCTCGCCCATCTCCTGCGTCAACTTGCGGCGGATGTGGGACTTCATGAGTCCCTGGGCATTGCGCCCGTCGGCGATCATGCGGGAGTGGGAAGCGTGCGTCCTGAAGAAGTATTCCTGCGCGGCACGCAGGCCACCCTCGGAGAGAAACCCCAGGCTGCTCCAGGGGGATGCGATCTGTGCGATTTCCACCATAGCGGCCCGTTGAATGGAACTGGGGTGGAGCGATGCCAGCCGACCTGGCTCGCCCGGCGGTCTATCCTACTATCCTACCGAATTGTCCTATTGAGGCCCGCAGGCTTGCCGGGCCGGGGTAAAGAAACGCCAAAGCCAAGCCAGCCCCTACCCGCCCCCGACACCCGCGGGTCCCCGGCGGCAAGGATCAAACGCGTCCGTAGATATCCTCGAAGCGGACGATGTCGTCCTCCCCCAGGTAGCTCCCGTTCTGCACTTCGATAATGCGCACCGGGTCATCGCTCCGGTTGTCAATGCGATGCTTGGCGCCTTCGGGTATATACAGGTATTCGTTGGCGCCGAACTCCCGCGCCTGGTCGCCGCAGGTCAACACAACCCGCCCTTCCGCGACGACCCAGTGCTCGGAGCGCCGCTTGTGCATCTGGAGCGACAGTTTCTGGTGGGGCTTGATCTCCAGCACCTTGACCTTGAATCCCGTCCCCTCGGCCAGCACGGTATACGACCCCCAGGGGCGCGGCGTCGGATTGAACTCCTCGGCCTCGATGCGGCCTTGGCTCCTCAGGGTCTCCACCAGGGTCTTGATATCCTGGCTCCGCTTCATGTCGCAAACCAGCAAGGCATCCTCGGTATCCACAATAATCAGATTCTCCACCCCGACCGTGGTCACCAGCCGTTTGCCGGCGCGCACCAGCGTGTTGCGTGTGGAGACGGCGACGGTGTTGCCGCTGAGGGCATTGCCCTGCTCGTCCTTTGGCGCCACCTGATACAACTCGTCCCAGGCGCCCAGATCGCTCCAGTCGAGATCGCAAGGGATCATCCAGAGGCGGTCGGTCTTCTCCAACAGCAAGTAATCCAGTGAGCCCTTGGCCAGGCCGGCGTAGAGCTCCGCCGTGGAGGAGGGGTGATTCCAGTCGTCCCCGTTGGCGCGCCCCTGAAACTCGCGAAAGCGTCCGATCATTTCCGGCGCCCATTTCTGGAATTCCTCCAGCAGGGTTCGCACCTTGAACACGAAGATACCGGTGTTCCAGGCATGGTTGCCCTCCGCAACCAGCCGTGCGGCAGCTTCCGAGTCCGGCTTTTCGATGAACCGCTCCACCGGATGAATCTCTTCCTGCACCGCTTTGCCGTACCGGATGTAGCCCAGGGTGGTCGCCGGGCGGGTCGGCCGCACCCCGATGGCCGCCAAGCCGCCGTCGCGCACGGCCTGGCCCGCCAGCCGCAACACGCGGTCGAACTCGGATTCCCGGCGAATCAGCCCATCGGACCAGACCACGGCCACCCGGGCCTCCGGATCGTCTTCCTCGATGCGCAATGCGCCCCACAGCACGGCGGGCGCACTGTCCCTTCCCACAGGCTCGCACAGCACGTTGCCCGCGGGGTATTCCGCGTCGAGTTCACGCAACTGCCCCAGCACCTGCTTGCCATAGGCTTCACTCGTCACGGTGCGAATGAGGGCGGGCGGAATGGTCCGCGCGAGCCGCAGGAAGGTGTCCTGCAAGAGCGACTTTCTGCTGGGGCTGAGCGGCAGCAATTGCTTGGGAAAGCTGGTGCGGCTGATCGGCCACAGACGGGTGCCGCCGCCGCCGGCTATGATCAGCCCGTACAGGCTTCCCGCCGGCGGCCTTGCGCCGGGCTGGACTTGCGGCAGCTTTGCGTAACCCATGGGTCTCATCCGCGCCTTCGATAGAGAACCTGCTGCGGCAAGTCTGCCATAATTCAACACAGCCCGCCAGTTCAGGCGGCGGCGTGGATGGGCAAGTCAAGAGTCCGGCAAGCGAGCATTCAATATGCGCTTTGCGCGATTGGGAAACTACAATATCGACGTTTGCCTGCGCCCCGTATGACGGACCGGTTCGCACATCATGGACCGGATCGCTCGCGCGGGCACCTTCCGCGGGCCGGCTGCGGCCGGGCACGCTTGTCCCGTGGCTCTGCTCGGGCCTATAGTGGCCGGGATGCCGTCCACCCGGAGGAGATTCCGCCCGTGACCGAGTTCCGCACCGTGGTCTGCTCGCATGACTGCCCGGACTCGTGCAGCGTGCGCGTGGGCGTCCGCGATGGACGCATCGTCTCCATCGCCGGCGATCCCGATCACCCCATCACGCGGGGATTCCTCTGCGGAAAAGTGAACCGCTACCGGGAGCGGGTCTACTCTCCATTGCGCGTGTTGACACCGCTGCGGCGCAGCGGGCGCAAGGGCGAGGGCCGCTTCGCGCCCATCTCCTGGGACGAGGCCCTGGACGAGATCGCGCACCGCTTCGGTGACATTGCGGCCCGGCAGGGTCCCCAGGCGATCTTGCCCTATTCCTACGGCGGCACCATCGGCCGAGTCGGGATGGACATCGGCCACCCCTTCTTCCATCGGCTGGGGGCGAGCCGCCTCGCCCGCACCATCTGCTCGGGCGCGGCGGTGGAGGGCCTGCAAATGACCACGGGCAGCGGCGTGGCGAGTGATCTTGAACAGGTGGCCAATGCCCGATTGATCATTGCGTGGGGCATCAATGCGGTGGCCAGCCACGTGCATCTGATGCCGTTCGTGAAGGCGGCGCGGCAGCGCGGCGCGCGCCTGATCGTGATTGACCCCTACCGCAACGCCACGGCGCGCCAGGCCGATTGGCACATTCCCATCCGGCCCGGCACCGACGCCGCCCTGGCCCTGGGCATGATGCACGTGATCCTGCGGGAAGGGCTGCACAACCCGGCGTTCATCGAGCGCTACACGCACGGCTTCGACCCGCTGCGGGGGGCCTGCGCCCCGTATACGCCGCGGCACACCGCCGCCCTGACCGGCGTGCCGGCGGAGGATGTGGAGCGCCTGGCGCTGGAATATGGCAGCACCCGCGCCGCCTTCATCCGTTTGGGCCTGGGCATCTCCCGCCACGACAACGGGGGCATGATGGTGCGCACCGTCGCCTGTCTGCCGGCCCTCACCGGCGCGTGGGAAGCTCCGGGCGGGGGCCTGCTTTGCTATGCTTGGGGTGGAGCCGTGCAGAATCAGCAGTTCCTCAAGGCGCCCGCGCCGTCCGACCCCCCGGCCCGCACCGTCAACATGGTGCGGCTGGGCCAGGCCTTGACCGCCCTGCGCGATCCGCCGATCCTGGCGCTCTACGTCTACAACTCGAACCCGGCCGCCATCGCCCCGGAACAGGCGCTGGTGCACAAGGGGCTGGCACGGGAGGACCTGTTCGTCGTCGTCCACGAGCAGACGCGCACGGACACCACGGACTTCGCCGACATCGTTCTGCCCGCAACGACTTTCATGGAGCACGACGACCTGGTCAGCAGCTACGGACACGACTACATCCAGCTTTCCCGCGCCGCCATCGCCCCCGTCGGCCAGGCCAAGAGCAATCTGGAGACCTTCTCGCTGCTGGCCGACCGCATGGGCTTCAGCGAGCCCATCTTCTCCCTCGGCTTCGAGGAGGTGGTGCAGGGACTGTTCAAGTCCGACGTGGCGGAGCGGGAGGGGTTCGATTTCGACGCCCTGTGGGCCGGGAAACCGGTCAAGTTCAGCCAGCCGCCCGCCCCTTGGCGCACCGGCCTGAAGACGCCCAGCGGGCGCTTCGAGTTTCTTTCCGAGCGCATGGGCGCGCTCGGTCTGCCCGCCGTGCCCGCCCACCTTCCCTCGGCGGAAGGTCACCTGGACAACGACCTCCGGCGGCGCTTCCCCCTGCAACTCCTTACGCCGCCCTCCCAGCATTTCCTCAACAGCAGCTTCGGGGAGACGGAAAGCTCCCTCAGGCTGGAAGGGAATCCGCGCCTGAAGCTCCATCCGCAAGACGCCGCGGCGCGCGGCCTGACCGATGGCGCGCCCTGCCGTGTGTTCAACGATCGGGGCGAGTGTCACCTGGCCGTGGAAGTGACCGAGGACGTCCCGCCGGGGGTCACGGTGGCGGAGTCCATCTGGTGGCCGAAACGCATGCGGGGCCGCAAAGGCATCAACCAACTCACGGCGGCGGAATTGACCGACCTGGGCGGCTGCGCCCAGTTCCACAACGCCCTGGTGCAAGTGGAGGCGGCCCGGGCGTTGGCTCCGGAGGCGCCGCGGTGACGGATCCGCTCCGGCGCCCCGCTCGCATGGCCGCCTTGCCAGCGCCCTTGCCCCTGGGATAGCATTGTGCGGAAGCCGTAGCCAGCGGGCCGCATGCCCGGCGCAGGGGGCGGCCGACACGAAGCCCCGGGGCGTTCGCCCCCAGGCCACTCCATCCATTGGACAGCGTGAGCCATGGCAGACAAGGCAGGCAAAGCCGCACCCCGGCGCCAAAAGACCTACTTCAAGGTGCAATTCACGCACGAGAATGAACTGTACCAAGTGTGTGCCCGCACGGTGCGCTCGTCGGAGTTGTACGGGTTGATCGAGATCGCCGATTTCATCTTTCCGGAAAACAAGCTGGTCTACAATCCGGGCGAGGATCGCATCCGCCGGGAGTTCGGCGGCATCAAGCGCACGTGGATTCCCTACCACTCCATCGCGCGCATTGACGAGGTGCAGGACTCGCAGGAGAGCGAGGTCAAGATTGTGTCCCTGGATTCCGCCCGCAAGCCCGCGGCCCCCGGTTTTCCCGGGGACCGCACGCTGGCGCCGGAACGCTAAGGCGGAACCGCCGCGAGACCCCCATGACGACCGCCGCCAACCCGTCCCGTCCCGGGCTTTCCTCCGAACGCCGGCGGGAATTTGCCGGGCTGATCCTGCTGGACCGGGTGATCACCCAGGAACGCGCGTTCCACGCCGGGCTGCTCGACGACCGGGACGATGAACTGCTCAATCCCATCTTCGAGCACCTGCTGGCCCAGGGCTTGGCGGAGATCGGCGCGGACGACTACTACCGGGCCACGGACAAGGGGCACCGCGCCTACGATGAATTGCTCCGCCGCCAGCAGGTCTACCGCGCGCACTTTGACCTCTACGCCTATGTGGATTTGGCCCAGGGCGCCTTTGCCGATCCGGAGCACGACCTGTTGGAGGACCGCCGCTGGTCCGACTTGCGGGTCGCCGTGGCCGAGCGCAAGGGCATTGACCCTTATCTGCTGGTGTTCATCGCCCTGCTGGCCGAAGGCCGATTCTTTCAGGAGCGGGACTGGAAGGCGGACCTGGCCGCGGATTCCGGCTTGTTCACGGAATTGCAGCAGATCGTGACCACGCAACTGACCGTGGCGGACCTGGCCTATACCGCCGAGGACGGAACCGAGGTGTCCGGCGAGGCCGTATTGGACGACGTGATCGCCCAGGGGGAGGCCATCGTCAGCGAGCGCCGGGAGGCCGCAGGCGCCTCGGCGACCCCAGTTCCCGGGTGGAATGGGGGAGAATGGCCGGTCTGAGCCCCAGGCCGCACCGGAGGGGGGCGCGGCAGGTCGTGGCGTATTTGCCACTCCAGCTTGGCAAGTTCGCTACACCCGTGCATCCGCCAGCGAAGTTCTTTGTGTAACTATCTGATATGATGACGATAGAATCGTGGCTCGCGACTTGCAGATAGCGAGACCGGACGGCAGGGTGTGCCAGGTCAATGGGTTGACTGTGGCGCTGGGGCACATACCCGCCAATCGGAGGTGAGTTTCAGCACCCATCGATCGAATCCAGCATCCCAACTGGGTTCCGAAAGCCGAATTCGAACCGACTGTCGGGTCGAATCGTCAACGAGTGAGTAGGGGTCATGCACCTGAATACCAGTTATCAGCATTCCTTACGCCGGCCCTGTCAAATCCAGGGAGTGGGGCTGCATTCCGGCCGGCCGGCGCACATTACCCTGTTGCCCGCCGCGCCCAATACCGGCATCGTCTTTCGCATTCGGGCCGGCGGCCGTCAGACGGAAATCCCGGCTCGGATGGAGCACATCGTCCGCACCACGCTCAACACGACCCTGGGGCGCGACGACCTGCAAATCTCCACGGTTGAGCACCTGCTGGCCGCGCTGGCCGGGCTGGAGTTGGACAACGTCGTGATCGTCACGGAGGGGCACGAGGTGCCCGCCGTGGACGGCAGCGCCCAGCCCTTCGTGGCGCGCATCATGGAGTCGGGCCGGCGGCTGCAACCCGTGGCGCGGCGCTACATCAAGATTCTCGCCCCGGTCGAGGTGGAAGACGGCAGCCGCTTGGCGGGTTTCTACCCGGCGGGCGAGCGCCTGTTCAAGTTCATTATTGATTTCTCCAATCGGGCCATCGGCACCCAGTCGTTCCAGGTGCGGCTCACGCCTCAGTCTTTTGTGTCCGAGTTGGCTCGCGCCCGCACCTTCGGGTTCATTGACGAACTGGAAGCCCTGCAGGAGCAGGGCCTGGCGCTCGGGGCGGATCTCGAGAACGCCGTGGGGCTTTCCGCCGATGGCCAGGTGCTCAACGGGGAGGGTCTGCGCTTTCCCGACGAGTTCGTCCGCCACAAGATCCTCGATGCCGTGGGCGATCTGTCCTTGATGGGCGACCCCATCCTGGGCGAATTCCGGGGCTTCAAGTCCGGACACACCCTGCATGGCAAGCTGCTTCAGGCCCTGGTGGATCAGCCCCAAGCCTGGGAATACTTCACCCTCACCCCCCAGCAAGACGCCCAAGCCGTCTAGCCCGCGCGGGCCAGCCGCAAGCCCATCCATCTCGCCCGGCGCCTCGCCGCTCGGCTTATCGTGCGGCGCGGCCTTCCGTGCGCGCCGGTTGCGCCACGGGCCGGCAAGCGCGTATCCTGTTCTCTGAGTTGAACGCAGTCGCCTCCCCTGACCCGCACCCCGGTGCCGGAGACCCCACATGCACGCCGCCGCCGACCCCCTGGAGGGGATGCTACAGCCGGCGGGGCACCACGAGCCCGCTCCGCCCGCCCAGGATACCCGCGCCTTGATCGTGCGCGCCCAGACGGATCTGCAGGTGCGCGAGTGGATGGGCGAGTTGGCGCGCTTTCTTCCACGGGAGGTTACGGGCGAGTTGGCCGAGTACCTGGGCTTGGCGCTCCTGGGCGTATGCTCGGGCTTTGCCGAGCGCAATCTTTCGCCCTACCTGCCGCAGCATGTGGAGATCATCCCCCCGCTGCTGGACGAGATCCGCGGCGTGTACGATCAGGTCCTGGCCATGGGGACGGAGTACGACCGGGACCGGTTTCGCCGCCGGGCCTTCCTGTACGGCGTCCACAAGGCCAGCTACCTGGATTGGCGGCTCTACATCAGCCATACCTGCTACTGAGCCGCCGATCCCCCGACATGGCTGGAATCTTGCTTGGATAGGGGCGTGGTCCATGGCGGCCGCCCGCGAATCGCCGGCCGTCCCCACGTTCCGGATTTCAACCATGCGCCCCAACCCGTTGGCATTCATCGTATTGGTCGCCGCGCTCCTGGCCGCTGCTGGGCTAACCGGAACGGCCTGGGCAAGGCGGCACAAAGCGCCCCCTCCCGTCACGTATCCCCACGTGGAATGGCGCGGCACCGCGTATGGCGACGGCGCCAAGGAAACCGAGTGGCAGGTGCTGGTCAAGGCCCCGGGGGCGGCGATCCGGCACGGCGTCTTCCGCCGCTACCACCCCAACGGCCGCCTGGCGCTGCTGGGCCGCTATCGCGACAACGAGCCGGTGGGCGTCTGGTCCTGGCTGGACGACCGGGGCGGCCTGCTGCGTCAGGCACGCCAGGGCACCGACTACGACGAGGAGATCGTCGGCGCGTCCCTGCACAGCCCGCTGTCGGTATACCGCAACACGGCCGGGCGGGTAACGGCCGAGGGGTTGATCAAGCAGGGCGGTCCCCACGGGCGCTGGATCTACTACCATGACAATGGGGCGCCCAAGGCCGAGGGCGAATACCTGACCGGCGCCCCGCAGGGCGTCTGGACCTACTACTATCCGGACGGACAAATCGAGCGCCAGATGCGCTTCGAGCTGGGCGTGCCCCATGGCGATTTCCGCGGCGCCTACCCCAGCGGCCAGGAGCGGGAGCGCGGCACGTATGACCAAGGTGTGCGCACGGGCATTTGGCGCACCTATCATCCGAATGGCCAGCTCCAGGAGCAGGGGGAATATCGGGAAGACCTGCGCGAGGGCGAGTGGCGGTCCTGGGACGAGGCCGGCCAGTTGACCGGCCGTACGCTTTACAGCCGGGGGGTCGCCGCGCAGGCGCTGCCCCTGCCCCAGGTGAAGCGGGAGCCCGAGCCATTGATTCCGGACCTGGAGGCGCTGCCCGTGCCGCCGCACGTCTACGGCCCGGACGGGCAACCCATCCGGCGCTTCGACGAGGACGCGGCCCAGGCCCCGCCCCGGCCCCAGCGGCCGCCGCGGCCCGCACCGCTCTCCCGTTGGGAGGACGCCGCACGGCGCCAGCAATAAGGGCCGCCCCCCAAACCGGCTTTGCAATTCCCCCCCGCTTTGCCACAGGGGTGTGACCCTGACCGCCGCCGCCCGAGCGCAAGCGGTGCGCGGTCAATTCCGGAGGCAGTCGGTGAAGGGTGAAGTGTTCGTCGTGGATCAGGGCGCCTATGGCCGGGTGTTGATCGCGGACTCGCTGACCTACTGCGACGACCGGGCCAACGCGCGGGACGTATTCGTGGGGGCCAGCTTTGCCGGCGCATCCCCCGTGGCCGTGGCCCTGCGGGCGGGCGTCAAGGCCGTCATCGCCCACGCCTGCGGAGTGGGCAAGGACGACGCGGGCATCGCCGGGTTGGAGCTGGCCCAGCGCTTCGGCGTCCCCGCCGCGGCGGTGGAGACGATGTCGGCCCGGGTGTCCGATGCGCGCTCCCTGTACGACGGCATCATCGGTCATGCCAATGCCGCGGCGCTGCGCTACGGCGTCAAGCCCGGCATGGCAACGCATACGGCCGCCTGGGCGCTCCTTGCCGCGCCCCCAGGCCGCCCGGCGGAGATCACCGGCCTGCCCGGCGACGAGGTGCGCGAGTTGTACCGGGGCGGGCAGGGCGGCATCTATGGCGCCTGGTCGCTCTCCCTGGTGGAGGGCAAGCGCCCCGGCGACGTGTTCTGTGCCGGCTCCCATTCCGGGGCCGTGATGTGCCGCTACGCGCTCCAGGCCGGGCCCAAGGCCGTGATCGCCAACGACGGCGGCCGGGCCAAGGACGATTCCGCCATCGCCGGACTGCCCATGCTGGACCGGGTCGCGATGCCGGCGGCCGCCGTGGCCGCCGCCTCGGCCCGCATCGGCGACCCGCGCAGCACATACGAGGAAGGCGTGCTCTCCGCCGTCAACGCGGCGGCCGCCGCGGCCGGATTGCGGGTGGGCATGTCCGCCCGCGCGGCCGCCCACCTGCTGCTGGCCCTGCCGGGGCGCTGAGCGGCGGCGTCTGGGGCCGAGCGACGGAACCCGCGCTTGACAATCCCCCGCCAACCATCAAAAGTGATAGCTTTGGTTCATGAAAGCGATGCGGAGCACGCTTGCGTCAGGAGGATCGGGCATTGGCGAAGTGGATTGTCGGAAACTGGAAGATGAACGGCTCGCGCACCCACGTGGCGGAATTTGCGGCCGGGTTGTTGGCAGGGTTCCCTGCCGGGGCCCGGAACGGGGCGGTGCGGGTGGGGGTGTGTCCTCCCGCTCCCTATCTGCCCGACTTGGGAAGCCGCCTGGAAGGGTCGCCCGTGCTGCTGGGGGCGCAAAACGTCCATCCCTGGGCCGGGGGCGCCTACACGGGCGAGGTCTCCGCGCCGATGCTGGCCGACCTGGGCGTCAAGTTCTGCATCGCGGGGCACTCCGAACGCCGGCACCTGTTCCGGGAGACGGATGCGTTCATCCGCGAAAAACTGGCGGCGCTGTTGGAAGCCAAGCTCATGGCCATCCTCTGCGTTGGAGAAACGCTGGCCCAGCGCGAAGCCGGCGAGCAGACTACCGTGGTGCAGGCCCAATTGACCGCGGCGCTGGAGGGCTTTTCCGCCGCCGCGGCGGACCGTCTGCTGGTGGCCTACGAGCCGGTCTGGGCCATCGGCACCGGCAAGACCGCGCAGCCGCAGCAAGCTCAGGAGATGCATGCCTTCGTGCGGCAGTGGCTGAAAAGCCGGCTGGGAGATCTGGGACAGACGATCCCCATCCTTTACGGCGGCAGCGTGACGCCCGACAACGCCCGCGCCCTGTTGCAACAACCCGACATCAACGGCGCCCTGGTGGGCGGAGCCAGCCTGAAGGTCGAATCCTTCCTGGCCATTATTCAGCAAGCCATTAACTGAAGATCCCTCATGTTCATTGCCTTGATCATCCTGCACGTCCTCGTATCCGTCGTTTTGGTCCTGGTCGTCCTGCTTCAATCCGGCCGCGGGGCGGAACTGGGCGCGGCTTTCGGCGGAATCGGCCAGGCCAACCTGGCCCGCACGCAACCCACGTTCATCTCCCGCTTCACCACCGGGCTGGCGGCCGTCTTCATGCTGACATCGCTGAGTTTGGCGCTGATCGCGACGGAACGCCCGAGCGACTCCTTGCTCAAGCCTCAGGCGGTGCCCTCCGCTCCGGCGGGAGCGGCGGTGCCCTCGATTCCCGGCGGAACGGGCGGTTCGGCAACGCCGGCCGCCGGTGCCCAGACCTCGGAGGCCGGTCAGCCCGCGGGCGCGGCCAAACCCGAGCCGGCGGCCGCCCCGGCGGCGCCCGTGCAGATGCCGGCTCCCGCCAAGCCGTAGCCGGGGGAGGTGTCAGCACCCCAGCCAGGCCAGCAGCGGGACGAAGGGGCGGACGCTACCGGCTCAGGAAGAGCACAAGGAATTCGAAGACCATGGACATGACGGCAATGAAGAAGCCGACAATGGACCAGACCGCGCCGAAGCGTCCCCGCCGGCCCTGATAGTGGTACTCCAGCAGGAACGTGGCGTAGATCAGCCAGGTCAGCGTTGGAATGATCAGCCGCCCGGTGAGCAGGCGCGTAGGCAGGTTGTGTGCGCCGGCCACCAGCAAGCCCAGCAAGATCCCCACGGAATGCAGGAAGAACCCCAGCGTGATGGCGCGGTGGTTGAGCGTCTCCAGGGTACCCAGGGACGGCAGCCGGCTGACGCCGCCGCCGCTCAGTTTCTGCTTGAGCCGCCGCTCCTGATAGAGATAGCCGCTGCTGATGAGGCAGGCCATGGCGAAAAGCAAGTGGCCGGCCAGCAGGGTGATAATATGCACCGTGAGCAGGTTGCGGCGGAAGCCCGGATAGAACTCCACCTGCTCCGGCTGTAGCAGCAGGCGGCTGGAGGCGAACGCGGCCGTGAGCAACAGGGCGATGGCAAAGGGCGGGAAGATGAAGCGGAAGGTGCTCGCATCGTCCCGGCGCCGGGCCAGATAGTAGAGAATCACGGCGAGCCAGGCGGCCCCGCTGAGGAGGTTGGCGGGGTTAAGGCCGGTCTGGACGACCTCCAGCGCCAGGAGAAAGGTATGGGCGCCCCAGCCGACAGCCAGCAGGCCGCCCGGCCAACTGGCCGCGAAGGGCTGCTTGCCCCAATGCCGCACCAGTTCCGCCAACCAGCCGGCAAGGTAGAGCGCAATGGGGAACAGGAAGATTTGATTGCTCATGCCGTGCGATCGCCAGGGTTGCCGTGCCGCCGGGTGTCGGGAGTCCGCACCATCTTGGCATACTTTGCGGCGGCCTTCACGCGCCATTGTTGGGCCAAGGCGCTCGTGGGGGCGCGGCTCACCGCTGCTCCATCGCCCGCAGGTAGACGGCGCGCGTGGCCCGGGCACAGCGCTCCCAGGTGAATGCGGCGGCGTGCCGCCGGGCGGCCTCCCGGGCGGCGGGGGGCAACGTCAGGGCGCGCTCGATGCCGGCGGCGATATCGGCAGGATCGCGGGGATTGACCAGCACCGCGTGGCCCGCGGCGACCTCCGGCGACGCGCCCACATTGCCGGCCACCACCGGCACGCCGGAGGCCATTGCCTCCAGAATGGGAAGTCCGAAGCCCTCGTGCGAGGTCGGGAACAAGAAGGCCGCGGCCCCGCCATAGAGCGGGGGCAAGTCCTCCTCGGGGAGGTAGCCCAGCGTAAGCACCCGCCCGGCGATCCCCAGCCGCTCCAGGGCCGCCAGCTCCTCGGCAGCGCGGTAGGTCGGCGCACCGGCCAGCACCAGCGGCAGATCGTGGCGAAGGGGCGAGGCGGCATAGGCCGCCAGCAGATTGGCGGTGTTCTTGCGCCGGGAGATCTGGCCCACGTAAAGCAGGTAGTTTTGCGGCAGGCGGTGGCGCGCGCGCAGGGCCTGAAGCTCCAGCGGCGCATGGGGCCGGAATGCCGGCGACACGCCGAGATGGACGACGTCCAGGCGCTCCGCGGGGAAGTCGAACCGGTCGAGGAAGTCCTGCCGGGTGGCCTGGCTGTCGGCGACGATGCGGTGGCAGCGGGCCGCGAGCCGCGCATAGGCCTGCCAGAGTTTGCGGGTGAAGGCCGGGGATGAGAACTCGGAGAAGAGCAGCGGCCCCAAGTCATGGACGGTGGCAACCCGCGCGACGCCGCGGCAAGCCGGGACGCGAGCGTCGGTGCCGTGGAGCACGTCCGCGGGCGGTCGGATGGGCCAGAGCGGCTCCTGGATCCAGAACGACGGGACGCCGGGCGGTTGGAAGCGGAAGCGGCGGTGCTTGAAGCGCGAGAGGCGGCAGCCCAAGCGGAGGGTGTCGCCGGTCTCCGGGGCCACCTTGTCCAGCAGGGCCTCGATCAGGCGCACGGTATAGACGGCAATGCCGGTGCGGACGGGCCGGCAGGCGGCGGTGGCCTCGATGGCGATGCGCATGGGAAGCGGGAGCGCCCCTGGGTGGTGGAGGCCAGGCGCGAGTCCGCCCTTGAGCGCCGGGCCTGGCGGGTTGGTGGAGTAGGCACGGGCGGGATTGAACCGCCGACCCCTACCATGTCAAGGTAGTGCTCTCCCACTGAGCTACGTGCCTGGGTCGCCGCGCGGCCGCGG
>Ga0315281_10002775_pt1 | contig 25946 bp, 28 predicted proteins | sample YL17G07_0_MG_FD_204540 | JGI IMG/M metagenome (GOLD analysis project Ga0315281, IMG submission 204540) | Sediment microbial communities from Yellowstone Lake, YNP, Wyoming, USA - YL17G07_0 | ecosystem: Environmental > Aquatic > Freshwater > Lake > Sediment | place: USA: Wyoming | collected... | reverse complement strand
GTCATCTCGCCCGCCGTCGCGCCTTCCGCCGTCGCGCCTTCGGCGCTTTGGCGTGACGGGTCGGCGCTCCGGCGAGGCAGGCCCTGATCTCCACTGACTGCCACGATGATGTACGCAAACGTCGGCCACGCATGATCGAGGTCGTACTGCGACGGCCGCGCCGGATGATCGGGATGCGAATGATAGAAGCCGAGCAGCTCGCCGCCAAGCTCGCCCGCGCGCCCCTCCGCCAGACGGTAGTCCGACGGCCGGACGAGAAAACGCCGGCGCGGGCCCTCTTCCGTCGTATTCGGCAGCGCGACGACGTGGGTCACGCGGCCCTCGCGGCCCACGAGCGCGCCGCAGCACTCGTGCGGATACGTCTCCTGGCCGTGCCGGCGGATCGCCTGGTCGACGTCGGCCGCGATCGTGAGCGCGCGCTCAGCCATTGACCGTCCAGAAGCTCTCGTTGAGGTATTTCTCTGCGCCATCCGGAAACACCGTGACCACGACGCCGCGATCGAGGCGCCGGGCCACGTCGAGCATCGCGACCATGGCGGCGCCTGACGAAATCCCGGCCAGCAGCCCCTCTTCGCGCGCCAGCCGGCGCACCATCCGGTACGACTGCTCCGTGTCGATTCGCAGCTCCTCATCCGCCAGCGACGGATCGTAGATGCCGGGCACGATCGCCGACGCCATGTGCTTCAGCCCTTCGAGTCCGTGAAACGCCGCGTCGGGCTGAAACGAAATCAGCGTGATCCTTCGATTGAATTTCCGCAGACGCCGGCCGACCCCGACGAAGGTGCCGCTGGTGCCCAGGCCGGCGACGAAGTGCGTCAGCCGTCCGCTGGTCTGCTCGATGATTTCCGGGGCGGTCGTGTCGTAGTGCGCGCGCCAGTTGGCGTCATTGCTGTACTGGTCAGGATAGAAATAGCGGCCGGGCTCGGACGCGACGAGCCGCCGCGCCTCGCGGATCGCGCCGTCCGTGCTCTCGAGCGGATTCGTCAGGATCAGCTCGGCGCCCAGCGCGCGCAGGATCAGTTTGCGCTCGGGGCTCGCATTGTCCGGCAGGCAGAGGGTCACGTTGTAACCGCGCGCCGCACCGATCATGGCGTACGCGATGCCGGTGTTGCCCGACGTCGCATCAATGATGGTGCGATCCGGCGTCAGGGCGCCCGACGCTTCGCCGTCGAGAATCATCCGGGCCGCGGCCCGATCCTTGACCGAGCCGCCCGGGTTCTGCCATTCGGCCTTCGCGTACAGCTCGACCCCCGGCGTCTCACGCTCGAACTGGTGCAGGCGCACCAGCGGCGTGCGCCCAATCATGTCGAGCACGGACGACCCGGGCGCGCGATCAAGAATGGAGGCGTTTGACAACATCACAGATATCCGACCGGACTAGTCCTGATTCTACCAAAATCGGCGAATGGCTGTTCCGTCACCGGACCGCCCTCCCGATTCCCGTCGCAGCCGCCCTCCTTCTGACGCCCGCCGGCGGCGCGGCGGTCTCGCCGATCGTCGTCGGCGCCGGTGTCGGCCTCACGGCTCTGGGCGAAGCGATTCGTCTGTGGGGCGTGCACCACATCGGCGCGATCTCGCGGACTCGCACCGATCGGCTCGGACCGCTGATCGACAGCGGACCGTTCGCGATCGTCCGCAACCCGCTCTACATCGGCAATATTGCGCTCTGGGCCGGCTTCGCGCTGACGGCGCGGCTGGCGTGGATGGCGCCGCTGATCGTGGTCCTTCTCGGCGCCGAGTACCACGCCATCGTCCGGTGGGAGGAGCGTCTGCTCCAGTCGCGTCTCGGCGACGCCTATCGCGAGTACACGGCGCGCGTGCCACGGTGGATGCCGAGGAGCCACCGCAGAACACCCGGAGAAACATCCGCGGTGGCTTTCTCGTGGAAGGAAACGTTGTTCAGCGAGCGCGGGACATTGATCGCCATGGCGCTGGGGTACGGCCTGCTCTGGCTCAAACTGAAAACTGGGAACTGAAAACTGAAAACCGAAGTTTCAAGTTTTCAGTTTTAGCTTTTCACTTTCATGGATCGTTTGCCACAAATACCAGGACGCGACCGACCGGTACGGCCGCCACGCTTCGCCCATTTTCAGGATGCGCTTCGCGTCCGGCTTCTTTCTCAGTCCGTACAGGCGGTGAATGGCGTTGACGATGCCGAGGTCGCCGGCCGGCAGCACGTCGGGCCGATGCAGCCGGAACATCAGGAACATCTCGGCCGTCCAGCGCCCGAAGCCTTTCACCGCCGTGAGCCGCTCGATGACGACCTCGTCCTCCAGCCCCTCGAGCTCGTCGAGCTGCAGGCGGCCGTCGAGGATCCGCGCGGAGAGATCGCGCATGTACCCGACCTTCTGCCCGCTGAGCCCCACGCCGCGCAACTCCGCGTCGCTGCGCGCGGCGATGCCGGCGGCACTCAGGATGCGGCCCTCGGGAAACAGCGCGACGAACCGGCCGAAAATAGTCGCGGCGGCCTTTGTCGACAGTTGCTGGCTGACGATCGCGCCGGCCAGCGCGGAGAGGTGATCGGTGCGCTGGCGATCGGCCATGCGGCACGCGCCGATGCGTTTGATGGCCGTGCCGAGGACGGGATCGCGCCGCATGAGCGCGCGCCGCGCGCGCGCGTAATCGTCGGGGGTCAGGCTCCGCATACGACCCGGAATCCCACGCTGTACGAATAGGTATCCGGCGGCAGCTTGTGGCGGTAGGCGCTGCGCAGCATGGACTCGTCCTCGGTGACCCACGAGCCGCCGCGCACGATGCGCAGGCTGCCGGACGAGGGACCCCGCGGATCGCGCGCGTCGCCAAGGCCGTACGACTCGGCGCTGTACCAGTCGGAGACCCACTCCCACACGTTGCCGCACATGTCATACAGGCCGTATCCGTTCGGCGGATACGTGCCCGTCGATCGCGTTCCTCGCTGACGCTTGAGCGCGGGATCCGCCAGGTAATTACAGTGGGACGAATCCACCTCCTGACCCCAGGGATATTTCTGCCCGTCGACGCCTGCGCGGGCGGCTTTCTCCCATTCCGCTTCAGTCGGGAGCCGCACGGTGCGGCCCAGGGTGCTCGAGAGCCACTCGCAGTACGCGAGCGCGTCGTCGTACCGCACCAGCACCACCGGATGGCCGCCGTGACCGGGGGGAGGTTGCCCGTCCTGCCACACGTACGGAGCGGCGAGTTCCTTGAACAGGGAATCGCGCCCGCCGGAGGTGATGAGCGGCAGGCCGCGGATCGCCGGCGCGGGATAGCCGGTCGCTCGGATGAAGCGCGCGTATTCGTCGTGCGTGACGGGAAAGCGCCCGATGAAAAACTCGCTGACGAAGACGCGATGGACGGGCCGCTCGTCGCCTTCCGCATCGGGCGCGCCCATGTAGAACTCGCCGACAGGTATGCGCGCGAGATTCGGAGGGGTCGCTGACGTCATCGGGACTTCGGTACCACTGCTCCTGATAGCCCTCGGCGTGGGCACGCGGACATAAAAAGACGCCAGTATAGTCCAAGAGCTATCACGCTAATTGCTCTGCCTCGAATCACAGTACAGTGATCGCCCATGAAACTCGAACAATTTGCGATGGAACGGATGCAGTCCACCTACGAGAACCAGGTGGCCTTCAACCTGTCTGAAAGCGGCGTGCATCCGCTGCGACTCGGCGAACTCGTCGAGGATCCGGCCTCGCGGGAGAGCCTGCTCGCGGAAACGCTGCGCTACACGCAGACGAACGGGACCGCAGCGCTCCGATCGCTCGTCGCCGCGCAGTACCCGGGCGCGACGCCGGATCACGTGCAGGTGACCAATGGCGGCGCCGAGGCGAACTTCATCTCGACGTGGAACCTCGTCGAGCCTGGCGACGACATCGTGATGATGGTACCCGCGTTCCGGCAGATGTGGGGCCTGGCCCGCGCGTTCGGCGCCCACGTCACGGAGTGGCCGCTCGTCGACGCGGCCGGACCCGCGTGGCGCGTCGACCTCGAGGCCCTGCAGCGTCTGGTCTCCGGCCGCACGAAGCTGATCATCATCTGCAATCCGAACAACCCGACGGGCGCGCGATTCGACGCGCCCGATCTCGACGCGATCGCGGCCATCGCAGACCGTCACGGCGCGTGGATCCTCTCCGATGAGATCTATCGCGGCGCCGAGCGGGACGGCCGCGAGACGCCGACCATGTGGGGGCGAAGCGACCGGGTCATCGTGACGAGCGGCTTGTCGAAGGCGTACGCGCTGCCGGGATTGCGCATCGGCTGGGTCGTGGCGCCGCCGTCGCTCACGGCCGCGCTCTGGTCCTATCACGACTACACGACGATTGCGCCGGGGGCGCTGAGCGACGCGCTCGCGCGGCGCGCCCTCGAGCCCGCGCGCCGGGCGCAGATCCTCGCGCGGACCCGCCGCATTCTGAACGAGAACTACCCCGTGATCGCCGGCTGGCTCGCGGCGCACGGCACGCTCTTCAGCTACGCACCGCCCGATGCCGGCGCCATCGTCTACGTGCGCTATCACCATGCGATCAACTCGACCGCCCTCGTCACGCGTCTTCGCGAACAGAAAAGCGTGCTCGTCGTCCCCGGGGATCACTTCGGCATGGACGGATACCTCCGCATCGGATTCGGCGACGACGCGACGTACCTCCAGGAAGGGTTGACGCGCCTGCGCCAACTACTCATCGATATCGGCGCGACGCGGTGACGTTCGACCTCATCCTGATCGGGTTCGGGCATGTGGGCCGGCGGTTCGCCGCGCTGCTGCATGAGTGACGATCGTGCGGGGCGTTACGTCCGCGCGCGCCAGTCGGCGATCGCGGCCTTGAGCGCGTCCTCGTCGAAGCCCTTGATCGCGTGATCGCCGATGATCGTCACGGGCACGGCGCGCCAGCCTCGCGCGATCAGCTCGTCATACGCGCGATCGTCTTCGTCGACGTTGTGCGCCGTGAACGGCACGCCTGCTCGTGAAAGAAACTCTTTCACCTGTTCGCAGCTGCGTCAGGCGCTGCCCGCGTAGACGATAATCATGGCACCCATTATGAGGCCACTCGAAGGCATCACCATTCTCGACCTGACGCGCGTGCTGTCCGGCCCCTATTGCACGATGCTGCTGGCCGACATGGGCGCGCGCGTCATCAAGATCGAACAGCCAGGCAAAGGCGACGACACGCGGGCCTGGGGTCCGCCCTTTCTCAACGGCGAGAGCGCGTACTTCCTCAGCATCAACCGGAACAAGGAGAGCGTCACGCTGGACTTCAAACAGCCCGGCGGCCAGGCGGTCCTGCGGCAACTCGTCGCGAAGAGCGACGTGCTGGTGGAGAATTTCCGCCCGGGCACGCTGACGAAGCTGGGATTCGACTACACGGCGCTCGCCGCGCGGCACCCGCGCCTCGTCTACTGCTCGGTCTCGGGATTCGGTCAGACCGGACCGCGGCGCCACGAGCCCGGCTACGACGCGGTGATGCAGGCCGAAGGCGGACTGATGAGCATCACCGGCCCGCCCGACGGCCAGCCGTTCCGCCTCGGCGTGGCGATCGCGGATATCGTGACCGGCATGTTCGCGGCGTACGGCGTGTCGATGGCGCTCTTCGCGCGCGAGAAGACGGGCCGCGGCCAGGAAGTCGACGTCGCGATGCTCGACTCGGTCGCCGCGCTGCTGACGTACCAGGCCGGCAACTATTTCGCGACCGGCCAGGTGCCGGCGCGACTCGGCAACCGGCATCCGAGCATCGTGCCCTATGAAACCTTCGCCGCCGCCGATGGGGATTTCGTCCTCGCGGTCGGCACCGACGAACAATGGCGCCGCTTCCGCGAGGTGGCGAGCCTGCCCGACGATGCGCGCTATGCGACCAATCGCCAGCGCGTGACGTCCTACGACGAGTTCCGGCCGTTCGTCGCCGACGCGCTGCGACGGCAGCCGCGGCAGCACTGGATCGAGCGGCTCACCGCCGCCGGCGTGCCCTGCGGATCGGTGCGAAACTTCAAGGAACTCTTCGACGATCCGCAGATCGCGGCGCGGGAGATGATCGCGCACATCGAGCACGCCGTGAGCGGGCCGCTGCGCGCGCTCGGCCTGCCCGTGAAACTGTCGGACACCCCCGGCGCGGTACGCACGCCGCCGCCGATGCTTGGCCAGCACACCGACGCGGTGCTGGCCCGGGACCTCGGAATCAGCGCCGATGACATCGCCGGGCTGCGCCGGCAGAACGTGATTTGACCGTATGGAAACCGCCGACGTCCGCCGAGAGATCACCCGCGCCATCGAGCAGGCCAAACGCCGCGCCGGCGAGCGGCGCGCGCGCAACGACGAGGCCGCGAAGGCCTTCGACGTCTTCATGACCCGCACCGCCGTCCCGCTCTTCCGGCAGGTGGCCAACATACTCAAGGCCGAGAACATCATGTTCACCGTGTTCACGCCGTCGGGCAGCGTGCGGCTGATGTCGGATCGCAGCCCGGAGGATTTCATCGAGCTGTCGCTCGAGAGCGAGGGCGAGGTGCCGCAGGTGATGGGCCGCACGAGCCGCACACGCGGCAGTCGCGTGAGGCAATCCGAGCGCGCCATCGGCGCGCCGGAGGCGATCACAGAGGACGCGCTGCTGGAGTTTCTGACGAACGCGCTCGAACCGTTTGTGGAGCGCTGACTAGGCCAGCTTCTCGACGAACGACGTGTCGACGCCCTGGCGCTGGAGCGCGGCGAGCAGGCCGCCGCGGTCGGTCGTCTGCCGGTAGGCTTCGCGCGCCTCGACCGTGCCTGACTGCACGAGACCGACGAGCGCGTCGTTGAGCGGCATCATGCCGTAGCGCCGGCCGCCTTCGATCGCCATCGGCAACTGCGACGTCTTGCCTTCGGCGATCGCGCTCGAGACCGCGGGCGTGTTGAGCAGCAGCTCACGCGCCGCGATGCGGCCGCCGCCGGTCTTCCGCAACAGCACCTGGACGATGACGCCGCGCAGACTGTCGGCCAGCGCGAGCTGCACCTGCCGCCGGAACTCCGGCGCATAGAGATCAATGATGCGGTCGATGGCGCCCGTCGCCGTGTGCGCCGAGAAACCGCCGACGACCAGGTGGCCGGATGCGGCCGCTTCGAGCGCCACGTTCATCAGACCGCCGGTCCGCAGATCCTCGATGACGAGAACGTCCGGATCCTCGCGCAGCGCCGCCCGCGCCGCGGCCAGCATCTCGTCGTCGTCGCCGCGCACCTCGCGCTGGCTGATGAACGAGCTGCCGCGCGCGTGCACGATGTTGATCTCGCGCTCGATCGTGATGACGTGATCCTTGCGGGTGCGGTTGATCGAATCGACGAACGCCGACAGCAGCGTGCGCTTGCCGCTCGACCGCGGACCCGCCACGAGGACGAGCCCCTCCGGCTCGATCATCAGCGACTGCGCGGCCTGCGGCAGGCCGAGCTGATCGGCGGAGACGGTGCGCGTCGGCATCAGGCGAAACACGCCGCCCGGCCCGCAGTGATCGCGGAAGCTCATGCACCGCACGCGGCCGACGTCCTCGATGTCGCAAATCCATTCCGTGGCCGCGCCGGTGCGCAACGCCTCGTGGCTGCGCTCGGGCATCAGCGTCAGGAGCAGCGATTCGACGTCGCGCCCGGTCAGCACCGGCTCGCCCTCGAGCATGTGCAGTTCGCCGTCGACGCGGACCGAGGGGCGCGATTCCGACGCCAGGTACAGCGTCGACGCGCCGCGCGCCGCCGACGTCCGCAGCAGCCGGTCGAGCCCCGACATCGTCGGATCGCCAATCGACGGCAACTGCGGCTCCGGCCGGATCGGATTGCGCGCGATCGGCAGGACGACCGCCGGCTGTGAAGGCTCCGGCGCCTCGACGCGCCACGACGGCGGGACTGCGGCCATGCGCGGGACCGCGTGAACCACTGGAGGCGCCACCACGGGCGGGGGCGGCGCGACCGCCATCGGCGGCGGTGCAGCGGCCGGGGGCGCGAACACCGGCGGCGGCATGACCACGGCCGGCGGTACCGGCGCGCCGACGCGCGGCGCGGCCGTTCTGGGCGGCGCGACCGGCGCGGGCGGCGGCGCCGGCGGCCTCACGGGCTCGTCCCGTTCGGTGCCGTGGTCCGCTTCGGCGACGTGCGCACGAGTGCTCGCGGATCCAAACAACTGATCCGCCCCGGGCAACAACAGATCATCGTCGCCCAGGTCCCGGCCGGACGTGGTGGTATCGCGCAGACTCATCGCCGGCGGCGCAACGACGGGCGGCGGTGCAGCAACAACGGATGCCGGCGGCGGCGCATGGACGGCGGCGGGCGGCGGCGCCGCGACCGGCGCCGGCTTTGGCATGAGGGCCGCAGGAATCGTCGCGTCGACGGCGGCGTGCGTAGCCGAGCGCGGCGGCAGCATGTCGTGGGGGATCTGGTAGTCCTCGTCCACGTGCCGGCGCCGAATCTCGACCCAGACGTCGTCCCCGCCGCGCGCGGCGACGACCGTGAACTGCTCGCCAGGAAATTCAGGCGCGGCGGGCAACTCGTACTGCACGGCCCCGAACTCTTCGAGCGCGTGCTGCAACTCGGTCGGGAGGAGTTGAGAGACGATGCCGTTCACGGCCTCGAGCGCGAGGCCCTTGCTCGCGAGCTCGATCTGGCCTGTCGGCGACACGACGTACGGTTTATCGCCGGCATGCATCACCAGCGCTTCGCCGTCGACGCGGACGATGGCCTGGAGCAGCGAGGGAACCAGACTCATCGATGGCCGCCCTCAGACCGTGACCAGTTGTTCATACGATTGCACACCACGGCATGCGGCCGTAACCGCATGCTCACCGCTTCAAGTGTCGGCGCGATGGCGCAGGAGCATTAGGAACGGCGGGGCGTGCCCATTTCATAGACGCGAACCAGCTCAACCAGCTTGTAGCCGCGAGTTTGGTACGGCGGGATGATCCGTTCGGTCCTCAAGTACTGCAGCATCCCGGCGTCGCAGTAGTCCGGCTCGCCGACATCAGGAATCGACGTCAGCACGGCTTCCAGTCCGTCCATCGTCATCGCCTTCTCGACCACGACGCGGGATCCCGGGAACACGCCGAATCGGCGGATGGGCTCGCGGCGCTCGGCGGTGGCGAACGCGACGAAGAGCTCGTTGCTGATGAAGTTGTAATCGGCCTCGGAGCGGGTGGCTGGAGCGTCTTCGACGCGGACCATGCGGATGGCGTCGAGCGACCGCAGGCGCTCGATCAGCAGCTGGGTGAACGTGCCCTCGCCGGACCAGTTCGTGGTGTCAGTTTCGAATGGCATGATGAATCGACATCAGTCCGCCAAGGACTGGATAGCATCGCACATGGCTGAAGCCTCGTGCTTCGAACATGCGCGCGACAGCGTCCGCGCCGGGGTACTGCCGGATCGACGCGGGAATGTACCGATACGTGTCGGGATCGCGATGCAGCACCCAGCCGAGCGTCGCCCCCACCGCCGTGAGATACGCGAGATACGCGCCGCGTACGAAGGGATGCGATGGCCGATTGAAGTCCAGCGACAGCAACTGGCCGCCCGGCGCCAGCACGCGTCCGATTTCGTCGATGGCCGTCGCCAGGTCCGGCACGTTGCGCAACCCATACCCGGTCGTAACGATGTCAAACGCGCGATTCGGAAACGGCAGCGCCATCATGTCGCCGACGAGGAACTGTAGCGCGGCTCTTTCAGGGCCGCGGCCGCCGCTCGGCTGAACGCCTCGCGCTACGTCCTCTCGCTTCGCTCGCGCGAGCTCGATCATGCGAAGCGTGATGTCGAGCCCCACGACACGGGCGCCGCGCGCCGCGGCGGCGAACGCGATGTCACCCGTGCCCGTCGCCAGATCCAGCACGCGAGCGCCGGGCGACGGCGCGGCCAGGCCGATCAGCCGTCGCTTCCACCGCCGGTCCTGCCCGTAGGACAGGACGACCGTGATGAAGTCGTAGCGGTCGGCGATCGTCGCAAACAGCGCGCGCGCGTAGCGGCGCTTCCCGTCCGGCGTCGCAATCTCCTGTCCCAGGGACATGTCGGATAATATCGTGGCATGTTCCCGTCGAGCACGGTCGAGAACTACCTCAAGGCGATCTTCCAGGGCCAGTCGGCGCTGCCGCGCGATGAGCGTCTGGTGCCGATGGGACAGGTCGCGTCGACGCTCGGCGTCACGCCCGGCACGGCGACCACGATGGTCAAGGCGCTGGCGGAGTCCGGCCTGGTGGACTACGAACCGTACAGCGGCGTGCGGCTGAGCGCAGCGGGTGAAAAACTGGCCGGCCTCGTCCTGCGGCGTCACCGCCTCGTCGAGGCCTTCCTCGTGCAGGTGATGGGCATGCGCTGGGACGAGGTCCACGACGACGCCGAGCAGCTCGAGCATGTGGTGTCGGAGCGGCTCATCGAACGGATCGACGAAATGCTCGGGCATCCCACGCACGATCCGCACGGCGATCCGATTCCGAATCCCGACGGCGCGATTCCGCAGAAGGAGCTCGAGAGCCTCCTCACCTGCCCGACCGGCACGCCGATGCGCGTGACGCGCATCGCCGATCAGGACCCCGCGTTCCTGCGCTTCATCGAGACCAACGGCCTCAAGCCGGGACAGCCGGTCGAGGTCGAAACGCGCGACGCGGCCGCCGACGCGGTCATGCTGCGCGGCAAGGACCGGCGGATCACCATCGGCGCCCGCGCGGCGTCGAAACTGCTGGTCGAACTCGATCGGGCCTGACATGCGCCGCAGCCTCGCGCACGCGTTCGCTCCGGCAGTGGTCACCCTCGCGCTCGCCCAGAACGCGGCAGCCCAGCAGGCGCCCGCCACGCCGCCGGATCCGTCGCGCCCGTTTGAAATCACCGACAACTCGTTCCTGGTCGAGGAGGCATTCAACCAGGAGGCCGGTGTCGTGCAGAACATCTTCACGTGGACGCGCGGCCGCGACGGCATCTGGAACGCGACGTTCACGCAGGAGTGGCCCGCGCCGGGCATGACACACCAGTTCTCCTACACCGTGCCGTTCTCAGGAACAGGTCACGCTCACGGAGTCGGGGACGTGATGCTCAACTACAGGTATCAGCTGCGCACCGAAGGGACGGGCAGGCCGGCCGTGTCCCCGCGCGTCAGCGTGATTCTCCCGACTGGACGCGACACCGACGGATTGGGCAACGGCGTCGTCGGCCTGCAGGTGAACCTGCCGGTGAGCCGACAGCTGGGCGACTTCTACGTGCATGCGAACGCGGGGTACACGTGGCTTCCCGATATTCAGCGGACCACGGTGGTCGCGGGCAGCGGTATCTGGCGCGCGGCGCCGATGTTCAACCTGATGCTGGAAGCGGTCGTCGAGGTCGGCGATGCGATCACCGTGGCGCCGGGATTCCGCCGCGGCTGGGCCGTTGGCGCCGGTCAGGTGGTCATCGGCGCGGCCCTTCCGGTCCGCCGCGCGGAGACCCGGAACGAGGTCTCGTTTCTCACCTATTTTTCGTACGAGCTGCCGTTCCGCTAGTCCTTCAGCACCTGCAACAGATCGAGCGGCCCATCGATGACGCGATCGACTGGTCCGAGCTGGTCCGCCGGAAATGCGTCGAAGCCGAATCCGTATCGCGCCATGCAGATCGCAGCGGGCGCGGCGCGCGCCGTGCGCCAGTCGATGATCGAATCGCCGACGAGCAATGTCGCTTCGAGCGGCGCGCCGGCCGCGGTTGCCAGTTGCCGCAGCGCGGACGGATCCGGTTTGCGTCCCAGCGGTCCATCGCCGCCGACGACGGCGCTCGGTGAAAAGTACCGGGCGAGGTCGAGGCCTTCGAGAATCTCCCGCGTCGCCGCGAGCGGCTTGTTCGTCAGGACGGCGAGCGTGGCCGCCGCCGACAGCGACTGCAGCACCTCGGGGATGCCGGGATAGGGCCGCGTGTGGGTCAGCAGCCGCGTGGCGTAGAAGGCCAGATACCGCTCGAGCGCATCGGCGGGCCGCTCGATGCCGCTCGCGGAAAATGCGCGCGCGACGAGGGTTGCGGCGCCATCACCGACCATGCCGCCGATGCGCGCTTCCGGCAACGGATCGGCGCCGCACGATTGCAGGAGCGCGTTGGCCGCATCTGCGATGTCGCGCCGGGAATCAATGAGCGTTCCGTCCAGATCGAAAACAATCAGACGGAACATGGACATCTGAGAATGTGAGGATGTGAGAATGTGAGAATGTGAGAATTTGAGAATGTGAGAATGTGAAGCCACTTCCTCAAATCCTCAGATACTCAGATCCTCAAATCTTTTCACCGTACTCCGCGAAGGACGTCGGGGTCTCCCAGACCCTGACGCGGACCACCGGAAACCCTTGTCCGCTTGCGTGGTCGAAGATCAGACGCGCGATGCGCTCGACCGTGGGATTGCTGTCGAGCAGGTACATCGGCTCGCCGAGCTGCTGCAGCGGTTTGACGAGCGGGTCGTCGTGCCGCAGCAGCATCTTGTGGTCCAGCTCCTTGTCGATCCAGCCCTTGACCACGCGCTTGATGTCGCTGAAGTCGCACACCATGTTGCGATTGTCGAGCGTGCCGGTGCGCACTTCGATCTCCGCGACGGCGTTGTGGCCGTGCGGATGTTTGCAGATGCCGTCGTAGTCGAGCAGCCGGTGGCCGTAACAGAAGTCGATGCGCTTGGTGACTGAGTACATAAAAAACCGAATTGGGTGGTTGGGTAAGTGGGTAATTGGGTAATCTGAGACGCGAACAACACATTATCAGATTACCCAACGACTCACTTACCCAATGCCAACAGCGGTTCTCCTCTCCGGCGGCCTTGACAGCGCCGTGCTGCTGGCCGACGAAGCGACGCGCGACGACGTGCAGCCGATCTATGTCAGCGTCGGCCTGGCGTGGGAGCGCGCCGAGCTGACGATGGTGGCGGCGTTTCTGGAACGGACGCCGTTTGCGCGTCCGGTGCGGCCGCTGGTGTCCCTGTCGGTGGACATGACCGACGTGTACGCGGCGTCGCATTGGGCGGTCCAGGGCCGGCCGCCGGCCTACCACACGCCGGACGAGGACGTGTATCTGCCCGGCCGCAACATCATCCTGCTCGGAAAGGCCGGCGTCTATTGCGCGGCGGCGCACCTGGGACGTCTCGTGCTCGGCACGCTCGCGCACAATCCATTTCCCGACGCGACGCCGGAGTTTCGCGCGGCGCTGGCGCGGGCCCTGTCACTCGGCCTCGCCCACGCGCTGCAGATCGACGCGCCGTACGCCGGCACGAGCAAGGCCGACGTGATCCAGCGCGGCGTCGCGCTGAGGGTCCCGCTCGATCTCACGCTGTCGTGCATGAGCCCGATATTGGGGACGGGTCTCGGGACAAATGCCGACCGAGACCCGTCCCCAACTCACTGCGGCACCTGCAGCAAATGCCGCGAACGCCACGACGCGTTTGTCGAAGCGGGCGTCGCCGATACCACCACCTACGCCGACACGTCGTTTCTCCGCTGACGGCGCGTCTCTTCCGTTGACTCGGTCGCATCCGCGGCGTATCGTCCGGCTGATGCGCGTTCCGCACCTGCGATCCGGCGCCGGACTCGCGCTGTTTGCCGCGGCGCTGACGGTGAGCGTCTCCGCGCAGGCCCCAAGCCTGGCGGACGTCCTCACGCGCGTCGGCGATCGCGTGAAGCAGTACTACGGCCGCGCGCAGAGCGTCGTGTGTAACGAAAAGGTCACGATTCAACCCATCAACCGGAGCTTCTCGCCAGAAGGATTCGCGCGCGTGCTCGAATACGAGCTCCGGATCGAGTGGGAGGCGAACCCCGACGGCGACAGCGCGCCCGATGCCAAGGTCGTGCGCGAGCTGCGCAAAGTGAACGGCCGCGCGCCGCGCCCGAAGGATTTCGAGGCATGCATGGACCCGAAAGCGGTCTCGCCCGATTCGCTCGAGCTGCTGTTGCCGCATCATCGCGACGAATATCTGTTTTCGTGGATGGGACCGGGCAAGTTGAAAAATGCGCGGACGATGATGCTGGACTATCGGTCGCGCGTGCGGGGCAAAGTCGAAGGCACGAGGAAAGACGACTGCGTCAGCATCTCCGCGCCCGGCTACTCCAAGGGCCGCATCTGGGTCGACGAAGCGACGCACGAGGTGCTCAGGCTCGACGAACAGCTGGTCGGCCGGCTCGAGTACCGGCTGCCGCGCGAGAAGGGATCACGTTACGCGGGGAGTGAGGATACGTACGTCGTGGAACGCGCCGATTCAACGATCAGGTACCGGCGCGTCGCGTTCCACGATCCTGAAGAAGTGGTCCTGCTGCCGGAATCGATTGAGTCGGTGACGATGTTCGGTGGGGCCGCCGCTTCCCACCGAACGACCCAGATGTTCTCCGACTACCGGCGGTTCATGACGACGGGACGGATCGTGAAGTAGGAGTCGGGTACCGGGTTCTTGGTTCCGGGTTCAGGGACGGCGCAGTGTGATCGAGCCGTCCCCGGTCCTCACCCTGAGCGCGTGGCCGCCGGCTCCCAGCCGGCCCTTCACCGTGTCCTTGCCGAGTTCACCGACGACGTTCGACACGGTGACGTCCTGCAGTCTCACGCGGCCGTCTCCCGTGTGCGCGTCCAGTTCGGCGCCGAAGCCCTCCGGCACTTCGAGGGTGACCGATCCGTCGCCCGTCGTGATGTTCCAGTCGGCGCTCGGCGCGCTGCCCGGTTCGGCGCGGACGGTGACGCCGCCGTCACCAGAGCGCGCGCGCACGGCGGTCAGCTTGCCCGCGACCATGATGCTGCCGTCGCCCGTATCCACATCGAGAGCGCCGGTCACGCCGTCCAGCTTGATCGATCCATCGCCGCTGTGCGCCGTCACGGCGCCGCCCAGGTCGCGGCCGCGGATGCTGCCGTCACCGGACTTCAGGTCCAGGCGACCGCTGATGCGCTCGACGTCGATCGACCCGTCGCCGCTGCGCGCCGTGATATTGGCGGCGGCCGGGGCCGACACAATCAATCTGGCCGACAACGAGGTCCACCCGAAATGGAATCCCTCGCCGTTGCGGCGCGACTTCACGTCGACGATGACGTGGTCGCCGTTCTGCTCGACACGCACGTCGATGTCGTCGGCGTCGGCCTTGTCGCGCGCGTGTTTTTCCACCACGACCTGCACGTCAGGCTTGTCCCACGGGCGAATCTCGATCGACCCGTCGAACGTGGAGACCGACACGTCCGGCCGCCCGGCCGTCGTGAAATGCTTCTCGTCGCGCTCGACGTACTTCCCGATGTCGGCGCCCACGATGTCGACACAGCCGGCTCCAGCGAGCGCCACGATGAGGGCGACGCCGATGACAGGTTTCACTACCATGAATCCTCCGCTGCGTTAGACGGGCGCCGCCGCGGGAGTGTTTCTCGAATACACCAGGTGGCCGGCCACGTAGGTCTGGACAACCGTGAAGTTCTGGTCGAGGACCACCAGGTCGGCGACCGCGTCAGGCGCCAGGACGCCGTGTCCCACCAGGCCGAGCTCGCGGGCGGCCGTCGTGGCGCACAGAGTCGCGGCATCGACCAGGGAGACGCCGACCAAGCCCACCAGCATCTGAAACGTCCGGTCCATCGTCCAGACGCTGCCGGCAACGGTGCCATCGGGCAGGAGCGCCGAGAATTCACCGGCCGTAATCGACTGGCCGCCGAGGGACGCCTTCGCGCCAATCGCCAGGCCGGCCGCGGCGGTTGCGTCGGTGATCGCCATGACGCGCGCGGGGTGCTTCGCGGCAATCGTCATGTGCACCAGCGAGGGGTGGACGTGGACACCGTCGCAGATGATCTCCGCGACGACCTCGTCGGCCTGCAGCACCGCGCCGGCCAGGCCCGGCGCGCGGTGACCGAGCGGGGGCATCCTATTAAAGAGGTGGGTCGCCTGACACGCGCCTGCGCCAATCGCGGCCAGCGCCTCGTCGTACGTCGCGCCCGAGTGACCGAGCGACACGCGGTGGCCGCGGGCGACAAGCCACCGAATCAGGTCGAGTCCGCCGTCGAGCTCCGGCGCCAGCGTGACGATGCCAACGTCCGGCCGCGCGCGTTCGATCTCATGAAGGATGTCCGTGCCACTGAACTCTTCCCCACCAGCCCCACCTGACCCACCCGCCTTGCCCGGCTCACTGGCCCCACGCGGGCTGCGCAGGCACGTCCTCGGCTGCGCGCCGCAGTAGTCGGGGCTGATGAAGTTGCTTTCGAGATGCGCCGGCAGCACCCGCGCCGCCCGCGCCGGCGGCGTTTCACGCGCGCGCCGCACCTGGTCGAGCACGCCCCGCAGGGCCGCCGGTCCGCACGCGACCGTCGTCGGGCAGAAGGCCGTCACGCCGTAGCGCGGCAGACGTCCGGCCAGCGTCGCGATCGCGCCGCCCCCCTGAACGACGCCGGCGTCGTGAACGTCGACGCCGTCGACGCCGTGCACGTGGACGTCGATGAAGCCGGGCACGATGTAGTGGCCGTGGAAGGCGAACGGGGACGGGTGATGCGACGGCGAGTCGGGCCGGATTTCGACGATGCGCCCGTCGTCGATGACGAGCGTGCCGGGCGAGAGGACGCGGTCGGGCAGGACCAGCGCGGCGCCCGACAGGACGATCATTGGCTGGCGGCCGCGAGCCGGGCCGCGCCGATCGCCGCGGCGTCGGCGTCGAGCGTCGCGGGCACGATCTTCAGCGCGTCCATCATCGCGCGCGGCAGACGGCGCGCGATCTCCACGCGCACGGGCTCCAGCAGCAGATCGGCGGCGGACGCCATCAACCCGCCGAGCACGAGCGTTTCGGGATCGGCGACAACGACGAGATTCGCGGCCGCCATGCCGAGATACTTCGCGGTGTCGCGAATGACCGAGAACGAGACGCCGTCGTTGGCGCGCGCGCCGTCGAGCACGTGCGCGACCGTGATGGCGGTCAGGTCGCCGTTGACCGTCTCCAGCACGCGCGACCGATCCCCCGACTTGATGCGCCAGATGAGCCGGCGGACGATGCCGGCGGCCGCCACTTCGGCTTCGAGGCAGCCGCTCTTGCGATAGTCTTCGCGCTCGACCGGATTGAGCGACAGCCACGCGATCGACGCCGCGCGACCGCGGGCGCCGAGGACCGGCGCGCCCTGGCGCACCAGACCGGCGGTCGTGTGCTCGCCGACCCCGAAGAACACGACGTCCTGTGCGCCCGCCGCCGCGCCGATCCACGCTTCCGCCACGGCTGCGGCCGTGCCGGATGCGATCACGCCAGGCCGCACGCCGCTGAACTCGCGCGCAAGCGCGGTCACGGCGGCGCTCAGGGCCGGCGTGTCGGGCGCGAACGAGGCGATGCCCACCGGCACCGGCGTCGTGACGCCGCCGAGCACGTGACGGATCGCGGCGGACGCCGCCGCGGACAGATCGCCGCCCGCGACGATCGGCGCGCGCGCCACGACGCGATCGTCGACGGCGACAGCCGTCCCGCCCGCATCATCCAGTTCGAGTCCGACGCGCATTGTCGCCATGAAGTTACTTCTGCCTTCTGTCTTCTGTGTTCTGCGTCTTCAGTTTCAAGTTTTCAGTTTCAACTTCCAAGTTTAAGTCTCTTCCCGTCCCCAGTCGTTGTTGAGCTGCAGCTTCCGACCCGCGATCGGCAGCGCCACAGGATCGGCCGCCGGCTCTTCATGAAACAGCGTGGCATCGACGCGATCGAGCAGCGCGGATAGCTCCCGTTCGTCCGGCGCGTTGATCACCAGAACGCCCGCGCCGTCGGCCGGCGGAAACCGCCGATCGTCCAGATAGTCCTTGTCCATCGTGACGAGCGTGCGCCGGAGCTGCTGCGCCAGATGATAGTGCCTGATGTCCGGCGCGCGGCGCAGGTCGCTCTCCTCGAGCACGAAGAGCACGTCCCAGTGGAGCCGATCGCGCATGTGCGCGACGAGGCCGGCCGGCACGTTGGCGTCGGCATAGATCCGCGGCCGCGGCGACAGCCGCTCGGCGTGCGGAACCAATTCGGACGACAGCGTGCCCATGCGCCTCGACTTCCTTTCTTGGCCTGCTTCTTACTTCTTACTTCTTACTTCTTACTTCTTACTTCTTACTTCTGCCTTTGCCTTTCGCCTTCGGCTTTTTCTCTTTCGACTTCCGCGCGGCGAGCGCGGCCTTGGCGTCTCTGGTGAGCGTCGCGACGAGCGCGTCGCGCTTGTGAATCAACTCTTTGCGCTTCCGGCGCCCGTTCGGCGATCCGACGGCGTACTCGCAGAAGAGCGGAAACGCGATCGTCGAATCGCAGTAGGCGACCACCGTATCCGGCAGCACGCCCGGGTTGACTTTTCCCCAGCTGACCGCCTCGGCCGGCGTCGCGCCGGAGAGGCCGCCCCACACGACCGAATCGGTCGTGATCTGGATGAAGTACTCGTTGCCGCCCTTGGGGATGCCGTACACCTCCCAGAGCGTGGGCTGCGCCTGGAGGTAGAAGTTCTTCGGCGATCCGCCGCCCAGAATCACGCAGCCGTTCTTCGTGCCGGCCATGACGATGGCGCAGACTTCGTTCACGTCCTTGTTGGGGTCGATCATGAACTTGCTGCCGTTCATGAGCTCGTGATACGCGATGTTCATGCCGATCGAGCTGTCGCCGGGCGACGACGTGTAGATGGGCACGCCGTCCTGCGCCGCGCGCGCGACGACCGAATGTTCGGAGCAGCCGGGATAGCGCGCCATGAGGTCGAGGCCGAGGAGGTAATGGAACTCCGACGTCGCGATCGGCTCGTTCAGCCCGGAGCGGACGATGAAGTCGCGGATGTAGGCGTCGGTCTCGAGCAGGACCGTCGCGGGAAACAGGACGTCGTAGATCCGAATCACGCCGTCCTCGAACAGCTCCACGTCGTTGACGAACGGCGACCCGCGCCGCAGCGTGAAGTTCAGGGCGTAGTGCAGGTCGTGGTAGAGATTCGCCCCCGTCGAGATGATGAAGTCGACGAGCCCGCGATCCATCAGCTCGATCACGCACCCGCCGAGACCCGCCGGCGTCAGCGCGCCCGCAATCGTCAGGCCGATGGTCGTGTCGTTCTCGGGCGCCAGCATCTTGTTCGCGAAAATCGCCGAGGCCTCCGACAGCCGCCCGGCGTTGAACGCCTGAAACCCCTCATCGATGAGATGGCGGATCGCCGGGCTCCCCTGCGGCCGGTAATACCGAATCGGCTTGCCCGACAGGAACTGTTTCTTCGAATGCCCGGGCGAGCCGGGGGCGCGGTGCGGCACGTGGCTGCTCCCTGTTCGTGCTGGTGAATGAAGGCGTGAACGCCGAGATGTTTCAGCCGAAATAGCTTAACATCTGCTCTTGTGACTGGCGAGTCTCAGTGGATCTGGTCGAGCGTCGCCGCCGTGCTCGCGGTGGCCGGTCTTCTCGCGTGGTGGCTGTGGCGGAAAGGCCGCGTCTTCGCCGACGGCGACGTCTTCGTGGCGAGCCGCCTGGGTTCGGGCAATCGCCTGTTCCCCACGCAGGTCCTGATCACCCCGTCGAGCGTCGTGCAGTACACGCCGCGCTGGATTGGACGTCAGGAGGAGACGATTCACCTCGCGCACGTGGCGTCGGTGAAGATTCAGACGGGCGCCATCCTGTCTGACGTACGGATCGAAACGACCGGCGGCACCGATCCCATCCTGTGCCACGGGCATCGCAAGCGGGACGCGGACCGCATGAAAAGCCTCATCGAGCGCTATCAGACGGAATACTATCGGCAAGGCCGCGTGTAACCGATACATCTTCAGATTAATGGACGACCTCACCTTCAGCGCGCGGCGGGCCAGCGCCGGCACGGCTAAGCCCGAACCGGCCGATCTCGAAACGCGCTTCCGCAGCCTCGTGCAGTCGCCGCTGCGCGCCGGCCTGCTGCGCTATCTGAGCGCGCGGCCCGACGAGAGCTTCGACGTCGAGTCCCTGATGCAGACGTTCGGCCGCTTGAAGCTCGACGTCGACAACTGCGTGCGCGAGCTCGTGGATTTCGGCGTCGTGCAGCTCGTGCCCGGCAACCCCGAGCGCTTCATGGCCGCCCGGCCCGCCGACGACGCCGTCGCCGACCACCTCGACCTGTTCCTCGAACGGCGCGCCGCGGTCAGCCCCGAGGATCAGTCGCCGTCGGTCCAGCGCTTCCGCGAAATGATCGGCCGCGACGAGAAGATGCTGGTCGTGTTCGAGTGGATTCGCACCGCGGCGAAGTCCGACATCTCCGTGCTCGTGCTCGGACCAACCGGGTCCGGGAAGGAGCTCGTCGCGCGGATGATCCACGAGCTGAGCCGCCGCGGCGTGGCGAAGTTCCAGGCCGTCAACTGCGCGGCGCTGCCGGACACGCTCTTCGAATCGGAAATCTTCGGCTACGAGAAAGGCGCGTTCACCGGCGCGCACGACCGCAAGCCCGGCCGCCTCGAGCTCGCCCACGAGGGCACGCTGTTCCTCGACGAGATCGGCGACATGTCGCTCATGGCGCAGGCCAAGCTCCTGCGCGTCCTCGAGGAGCGCCGCTTCGAGCGCCTGGGCGGCCACAAATCGATTTCGGTCGACTTCCGGCTCATCTCGGCGACCAACCGTCCGCTCGAGCAGTTCGTGCGGGACGGCCGGTTCCGCGAGGACCTGTATTACCGCGTCAACGCGTTCGCGATCCGGCTGCCGTCGCTGCGCGAGCGGCCGGTCGACATCCCGGTGCTCGCCCAACGTTTTCTCGCGCGCTACTGCGCCGCGCAGGGGCTGCCGCTCGACAGCAAGAGCTTCTCGCGCGAGGCGCTGGAACTCCTGTGCAGCTATCCCTGGCCCGGGAACATCCGCGAGCTCGAGAGCACAGTCTCGCGGTGCGCCCTCTCGGCGCCGGGCCGCTCGATCCGCGCGTCGGACATCGAGTTCCTGCACGCGCAAACCGCCGGCGTGGTGCAGACGACGGGCGAGCATCTGCCGACGCTCGCCGAAACCGAGCGGGCGCACATCATCCGGGTGCTCGAGGCCGTCGACTGGAACAAGAAAGAAGCCGCCCGCGTGCTGGATATCAGCCGCGGCACGCTGTACCGGAAGATCGTCGAGTATCAGCTGGAGCCCGAAGCCCGGCCGGCCGGCCGTCGTGCGCGCGATCAGGGGGCCTAGTCACGGGTGACACCCGCCTCCAAAAGGCGGTCCAATTCGCGGTATTATCTGACTGTCACTCGGCTCCCCCGGCCGAAGTTCTATGAAGGATCTCCCGATCGCGGCCCGACTGTACGTCGGTGCCGTCCTCGGCGCTGGCGCGCTCGTGCTGGTGCTGTACTTTCCGCACCCGTTTGCGAACCTGCTCCTGTTCGCGATCCTGCTGGCGCTGTCTTCGTTGGCCTCGGCGCTGAAGGTCAGCCTGCCGCTGGCGACGAGCGGCGTGACGATGTCGGTGTCGTACGCGGTGGACTTCGCCTCGCTGCTGCTCCTCGGCGCCAACGAGACGATGCTGGTCGCGGCCGCGAGCGCGTTCAGCCAGTGCACGTTCCGGACGGAAACACGCTCGCCGCCGCACCGGACGCTGTTCAGCATGGCGTCGCTGATCCTGACCGTGAAGGCCACCGGCCTGGTGTACACGTGGCTCGGCGGACCGTCGTCGGTGCAGCAATTCTCGATGACGGCGCTCCCCAAGCCGCTGGTCGGCGCCGCGACGACGTACTTCGTCTGCAACACGGCGCTCATTGCGTCCGCCATCGGCCTGTCGACGAAGCAGTCGACCGTGCGCGTCTGGAACGAGAACTTCCTGTGGAGCGCGCCGAGTTATTTCGTCGGCGCCGGCGCGGCCGCGCTCGCGGCCACCGTGATCGATTCCGGCGGCTACTGGTGGGCGGCCCTCACCGCCGCACCGCCGTATCTGATCTACCGCACCTACAAGGTGTACATGAGCCGCATCCAGGATCAGCAGCGGCACGTGGCGCAGGTCTCGGATCTGCACCTCGCCACGATTGAAGCGCTGGCGCTCGCGATCGACGCGAAGGATCAGACGGCGCAAAGCCACATCCGGCGCGTCCAGGTGTACGCGGCGGGGCTCGCGCGGTCGCTCGGCATGAGCGACAACGAGATCCAGGGCGTCAAGACCGCCGCGCTGCTGCACGACATCGGCAAGCTCGCCGTGCCCGAGCACATCCTGTCGAAGCCGGGCCCGCTGACGCAGGAAGAATTCCAGAAGATCCGCATCCACCCGCAGGTGGGCGCCGAGATCATCAGCGGCGTGCCGTTCCCGTATCCGGTGTCGCCGCTCATCCTGAGCCACCACGAACGCTGGGACGGCAAGGGCTATCCGGCCGGCCTCAAGGGCGACGAGATTCCACTGGGCGCGCGCATCCTCTCGGTCGTCGATTACTTCGACGCGCTCATGTCGGAGCGTCCGTATCACAAAGCGATGAGCCTCGAGGCGGCGATGGGGTTGCTGCGGCAGGAAGCGGGCAAGGCGCTCGACCCGCGCGTCGTGCAGACCTTCACCGACACCTATCCCACGCTCGCCGCCGACGCCGAAGCCAGCCAGGAGCCCGCGCGCAAGCTGACGCGCGTGCCGACGCACGCGCCGACGGCGGCGCCCGCGGTGGGCCTGGTGCACGAGTCGCCCGTGCGCACGAACGTGTTCCAGGACATCGCGCTCGCGCACCGCGAGATCTACGCGCTGTACGAGATCGCGCAGGCGATGGGCAGCAGCCTCGGCGTGTCGGACACGATGGCGCTCATCTCGTCGAAACTCGTGAACATCGTGCCGTTCTCCTGCTGCGCCCTGTTCCTCTACAACGAGGAGAACGAAACGCTGCGCTGCCGCTTCGCGACCGGCGTCGAATCGGACATCATCCAGCAGTTGACGATCCGCAACGGCCACGGCCTGACCGGCTGGGTGGCGCGCAACCGGCGGCCGCTCGTCAACGCGCGGCCCAGCACGGATCTCGAGGCCGCCGGCGTGCCCTCGGATCGCACGACGCTGCACTCGGCGCTCGTCTGCCCGCTGCTCTTCAACGAGCGCTTCATCGGGACGATCTCGGTCTACCACACCGAGCCGGCGATCTACACCGACGATCACCGCCGCCTGCTCGATCGTATCTCCGAACAGGCCGCCGCGGTCATCTACAACTCGATGGTGTTCGAGCAGACGCAGGAAGATTCGCTGACCGACCCGCTGACCACGCTGCCGAACACGCGCTTCATGTTCATGCACCTGACGCGCGAGCTCGCGCGCGCCGAGCGGTTGAAATCCGAAGTCTCGCTGCTCGTGATGGACCTGGACAACTTCAAGGACATCAACGACACCTACGGCCACCACGTGGGCGACCGCGCGCTGCGCGACGTCGCGGCCGTCCTGCGCGCCGGCATCCGCCCGTACGACATCTGCGTGCGCTACGCCGGCGACGAGTTCATCGTCGTGCTGTCGGGCTGCGGCGCCGAGGAAGCGGAGCGCAAGCGGCTGGAGCTGCAGCGGGGCGTGGACGACCTGCAGTTCGAGGCGCGCCCCGGCACGATGCTCAAGGTGGCGATCAGCATCGGCGCCGCGGTCTTCCCGCACGACGGCGACGCGTACGAGTCGCTGCTGGCGACAGCGGACAGCCGGATGTACCGCGACAAGACGCGCCGCAAGCGCGCCGCGTCCGGCCAGGAGCCCGCCGACGATCTGGGAAAGCCGCCGGTGGCGGAGAATCTCTCGGATGCCGATCTGCAGAGAGCGGCGTCGGGAGTACTGTGAAACTGAAAAGAGAAAAGTGAAAAGAGAAAAGTGAACACTTAAGACCGCACGCCTGGCTTCCCTTTTCAGTTTTCTCTTTTCACTTTTCAGTTTCGTCATCAACCCAGTCCGGCGGCACGCCGGTCAATCCAGTCCAGATCAGCGCGATGCCCGTCGCGCCCATCACCAGCGCCAGGCCGTCGCTCCACCACGCGTCGGCGCGCGCGACAAATTCCAGCCACGCCGCAGGGGCGGCGAGCGCGAGCCCGGCGACGACCGCCATCGCCCGCCGGCGAACCAGCCGCAGCAGGGCGCCGCGGGCGCGTCGAAAAGCCATGCGATCGCGTATTCGGGCTAGAGGCCCATCGCGTGGAAGCCGGAGTCCACCATCAGGACTTCTCCGGTGACCGCGCGCGAGGCCGGGCCGAGCAGAAAGATCGCGGCGTCGGCGACCTCCGACGCGTCCACGCTGCGCCGCAGCGGCGCGCGATCGCGGTACATCTGCAGGATCGTGGAAAAGCCGCCGATGCCCGACGCCGCCAGCGTCTTGATCGCGCCGGCCGAAATGGCGTTCACGCGGATGTTCTTCGATCCCAGGTCGCTGGCCAGGTACCGGACCGACGATTCGAGCGCGGCCTTCGCTACGCCCATCACGTTGTAGTTCGGGAACACGCGCTGGCTGCCGAGGTACGTCAGCGTAAGGACGCTGCCGCCCCCGCGCTTCTCCATCAGCGGCACCATCGCCCGCGTCAATCCGATCAGCGAATACGCGCTGATATCGAGCGCGATGCGGAAGCTCTCGCGCGACGTGTCGACGAAGGGATTGTGCAGCGCGTCGGCGGGCGCGAACCCGGCGCCGTGGACCAGGAAGTCCAGGCCGCCGAACTCGCGGTCGAGCGTCGTCGCGAGATCGGCGATCTGCTGATCGCTGCCAACGTCGCACGGCGCGACGAGCGGATTGTCGAGCGTCGCGGCCAGATCGCGGACGTTTTCCTCGAGCCGCTCGCTCGGATACGTCAGCGCGATCCGCGCGCCCGCGGCCGCGGCGGCCTGCGCGATCGCCCACGAGATCGACCGCTTGTTGGCGACGCCGACGATGAGACCGTGTTTGCCTGAAAGAGTGGACATGAAGAATTAGGAATTAGGAATTAGGAATTAAGAACGAGGAATGAAGAGTCCAAGAACAGCATTCTCAATTCTTACTTCCTAATTCTCACTTAGACCTCTTATGTCCCCCGCCGCCGCCGTGTCGCGGAGGGCGGGAGGAGGACATAGGGCCCGGCGGACGGCCGCCGCCCTGCCGCACGCCGCCGCCGCGCGGCGGGCCGCCGAAGCTGTTGCCGTTGCCTGACGAACGCTGACCGTACTGCCCCTGCTGTCCGTACTGGCCCTGCGGTCCGCCGCCCCGCTGTTGCCGCGGACGGAACCGGTTCTGGCGCCCGCCGGGCTGGCGCACCGTGAACTCCGGGATGGGCCGCGCGGGAGGCTGGTGCCCTTCGATCTTCGGGAGCGACGCGCGAATCAGTGGCCGATGCACCGGGCCTTCTTCCTCGTCATCGCGATCGCCGTCTGTCACCGCCGTCACGGGCTGGCCCTCGGCCGACATCCCGACCACCAGGGCGTCCGCCGGTTGCTCGACGCCGCCGGGGGCGTCGGCCGCGTCGGCCGGCGCGGCGCCGGGCGGCGGCGCGATCTCTGGCGTCACACGCTTGGGACCGCTGGCCAGCACCTGCGCGTACAGCGCGGCCGGCGTCTCGGTCTTGCGGCGCTGGCGCGGCGCCTTCGCGTGTTTGTACTCATGCTCGGTGTCGCACGCCGTGCACCGGGTCAGCTTGACGTCGTCGTTGATCATCGCGACGACGGCGTGATTGGTCACGCGCCGCTCGCGCGGACAGTAGTCGTCCAGTACGTCACCAAGGCGAGGCTGGCGCTGTTGCATGAACGTTCCAGGGCTCCCGAACACGCCGCTGCTTTTGGAAAGGAATTGCGAAGGCGAACGCCATCTTAGCAGAGCTGCTTTTCGCCTGGCAACACCGGCGCTAGAGGGACGCGAGCCACCGCCGGACGTCAGCCAGCCGGGCCGCCACGGCCCCGGGGGCGGTCGATTGCGGCGTCCGCTTGGCCTCCACCGAGGCGGCGGGCCGGACGCGCGCGACGACGTCGGCCTCGAACAGCTCGCTCGAGGCACGCCATTCAGCAAACGTCATCGATTCGAAGTCCCGCCCTTCGCCGTGCAGCGTGCGCACGAGCGCGCCGACGATTTCGTGCGCGCGGCGGAACGGGACGCCGCGGCCGACGAGATAATCCGCGACGTCAGTCGCCAGCAGGAGACCGGACGCGGCCGATGCCGCGGCGTCGCGGTTGAGCGTCAGACCGTTGATGACGGATCGCACGACCG
>Ga0315281_10002774_pt1 | contig 25947 bp, 54 predicted proteins | sample YL17G07_0_MG_FD_204540 | JGI IMG/M metagenome (GOLD analysis project Ga0315281, IMG submission 204540) | Sediment microbial communities from Yellowstone Lake, YNP, Wyoming, USA - YL17G07_0 | ecosystem: Environmental > Aquatic > Freshwater > Lake > Sediment | place: USA: Wyoming | collected... | reverse complement strand
GTGGCCGGCGACGAGTCAGTCGTCAAAGTCGAAGAGCTCCCGAAGACGTGGGGTCTCCTCATCGCGAAAGGCGGCAAACTAAAAACCGTTGTCGAAGCGCCGGCGAAAAAGGCTCATCCTGTCTCGCGCATTTTCATGATGGCGATTATTCGTCGCGTGTGCGAAGCGTATGTTCCGAAGGGTCAGCTCGACGCGCTTGTGACCGCCGAAGTCGCGAAGAAGATCGAAGACGCGGTCAGTAACGCCGCGTTCGGCCGTGAGCACCTCGCGACAGAGCTCAAGGAACTCCAAGAACGGATCAACGTCTTTGAGGCGAAGTCCGGAGTTAAGATCGATCGATGGGACAGCGAGAAGGTCGGCGAAGCTGTCGCGATCGTCAGGAAACACGGACCGGCCGCGATCATTGAGCAGTACGGTTACTTGGCGCGACGGATGAATGAGCTCGGAAAAGAACTCGCGGAAGCGACGGACGACGCCCGCGCCGCGCTCGATACGCTCAAGGTATGATCCCGCTCGCTATCTGCGTCGCGATCCTCGCGCTCATCTTCTGGGCCGCCAACCGTTACGATCGGAAAATCCACGTCCTCCATAAGTGGTACTCGCGCCACGACAAGATAAAGCTCGATGCCGAAGGAGTCGCGCTTATGATTAAATCCTGCGATCTTCTCATGGACGTTTACCCCGATCCTCAGAGCGACGAATACCGGACCGCGCTCGAATTAAAACTCCGACTCGAAAAGGCATCGCGATAATGAACGACGTTCTCAAGCGGCCGCTCGTCTTCGGCGACAAAGAGCAGATCGAGGCGATCCGCTTCGAAGAGGTCCGCGCTGAATTTAAAACCCTGCCGGTCTGTCTCCCTTGCAACGGAACCGGCGAGCACGAGTGCGACTGTCCGAACTGCGACGGCGATTGCGAGAAGTGCGGAGGAAGCGGCCGCGAGGTCGACGCTTACGAGGAGTTCCGAGCGCGTCACCCGCACACCGGATTCATGCTCGGGGAGTTAAAACGATGAAACAGAAAATTATCGTTAACGGTGGATTCTCCATCCCGAGCGGTCCGGGGATTGTAAAAGCCGATCGGTGGGGACCGTCGACTCGGAGCTGTCGCGTCTGCGGGTGTACCGATGACCGCGCTTGTTTTGGCGGTTGCTCTTGGGCTCCGTCTGACCTTTGCGATCGATGTTCCGATATACCACAATTCGACCGCGGGACAGACTACGCGAGGTGGTCCCGAAAGAGGCTAATCAACGAATGTCGAGCCCTAAGAAACGGACTCCATCGTCTCGGGAAGGAGGCGACGGAGATTCAAAACCAAAAGACGCGCCTCGAAGAGAGCATCCTCCGGTTCGTGTTATCCCGCTCACCGAGATTAAACCTGCCCCCTACAATCCGCGCACTATTAGCGAAGACGCCCTCAACGGTCTTGCCCAGTCTCTTGAACGGTTTGGCGTGGTCGAGCCCATCATCTGGAACGAACGGACGAAACATATCGTCGGTGGTCATCAACGGTTCGAAGTGCTTAAACAACGTGGCGATGTGGAAGCCCAAGTCATCGTCGTCACGCTCGACGACCTCGAAGAGAAAGCCCTCAACGTCACGCTCAATAACCCGAACGTCGCCGGCCATTTCACCGACAACCTCCAAGAGCTCCTCACGGCGATCAAGCTCGAAGACGAAACGCTCCTAGACAAACTCCGTCTCGACACGCTCCTCGTCGACTTCTCTCCGGTCGAGCTCGAAGGCTCGCAGGGCGCCCTCGATAAGAAAACCCTCGTCACCTGTCCATCGTGCGGTCATGAGTTCGAATCTTAAACTCGACTGGTGCTCTTACGCGGCCGCGAAGTTCGCGGTCCTTCATTACCACTACTCGAAACATATGCCCGATTCGAAATGCGTGAAGGTCGGCGTCTGGGAAGACGGGACGTTTATCGGAGCGGTCCTATTCAGCCGCGGCGTGAGTGGATCCGACCTCGCGAAGACGTACAAACTTAAGACGACGGAGATTTGCGAGCTGTCTCGCGTCGCGCTGAAAGCGCATAAAGCGCCGGTGACTCAGATCGTCGCGATCGCGATCCGGATGCTCCGGAAGTTTTGCCCTGGGCTCAAGCTCGTCATTTCTTACGCGGACGCGAATCAGGGACACGTCGGATCGATCTATCAGGCCGGCAACTGGATTTACACCGGAGAGAGCGCAAGCGTCCCGATCTATATCGGTAAGAGCGGCCGCGTGTACCACGACCGGTCCGTCTCGACGTCCGGAGTCAAAGAACATTACGGCCGGATGAGCTCATGCCCGAAGAAAAAAGATTTGACGATCGTGAAGCAAAAACCGAAGCACCGATATTTTTATCCGTTCGATGACGAGCTCCGGAAGAGGATCGTCGCGAAGCCGTACCCAAAAAAGATTTGCGGGGAAAGTGTTGTTAGTGACACGCCGGGCTTCCAGCTCGGAGAAGGCGGCGCAACTCCGACCTCCCCGCTCCACTCTTCGAGTAAAAGTTTGACCGGCGCAAAAAATTAAAGTCTAATCGCCTTCGCTCGGCCCTCGGTCCATCACATTTTTTCCCGACGGATCACCGCGAGCCGAGCAGCCGCTTTGATTTACCGTCGGGAAACTTTTTTACAGGAGGATTAAAACATGAAGCTGAGAAGCGACGAATGGCTCCGGCTTACCCCGGGAGACGACGGCGGCAAGCGCGTTCTCGACATTCGCATTTGGCGTCAGACGCCGACCGGTGGGATGCCAACAAATAAGACGCTCATGATCGAGACGAAACTGATTGTCCCGCTCATCATACAGTTACAGAAAGCGCACCAATTCGAAAGTAAAAAGGAAACCAGTACGACCGAAGTCGCTCGTGGCTAGAGTGGCTAGAGATCGCGAACTTACGAGGGAGGGGCCTATGTGCTCAGGGAAGATTTTCAAAGAGCTCAAAGATGAGCCGATACACGTTAAGATGGTGTCCATTGTTTTAGACCTCAGAGCAAACCTCAGACCGACGACGTGGAAGGGAATTCCAATCGGGCGCGGAGAAGTCATCACGTCATGGGGACACCTCGCGAAGCAAGCGAGTACGACGGTAAAGCTCGTCCGGTCCGCACTCAAGCGTTTAATCGAGCTCGACATTATAAAAGTCTCAAGCGAAGACCGGCGCTTCACGCGGATTTTGGTCCTGTCGATGGGCTCAGATTTAGGCTCAGATTCGGGCTCAGTTTCGGGCTCAACGAAAACAACTAAAAAACGCATCGAATCGAAAAAGACGGGCTCAGATTTAGGCTCAGTTTCGGGCTCAGATTCGGGCGACAGCAGTAGTGGTGTTGTTTCTGCCGTTAGACGTTCTTCTCCCGCCTTTGACGTTTCTCCCTCCGGTGTTTTAAATAAAGACAACGTCTCTTTGTCGGCTCGGAAGCCGACCGATCCTTCTTCGCTCGAAAAATTCAAGGACGACTTCAACCGGTACTGTCCGCGCCTCATCGCTTGCCGATCGCTGACGGATAAGCGTCGGAAGAAGATGCGATTAGAGATCGGCGCGTTTCCGGACCCGCTGTATTGGGACGAGGTTTTTCGTGTCGCGAATAAATCCGCGTTCATGGCCGGCGACAATGACCGACGGTGGAAAGCGAACTTTGATTTCATCCTCCGGTGTCACGTCGAGATCGTCGAGGGTAAATACTCAAAGCCGGCCGCGTTCTCGGCGTCTATGCCGCGTGAACTCGTCACCGCGAAAAAAGTCGAAGAGCAACGAGACCTCAGTCGCGCCGAAGTTATCGAAATGCACAGAGATACCGTGGCGACGGTGTATCGTGGAGTCTGTCGGACGAAAGACTGTCAGCTCTGCGAGCCGGCCGTGGCGGTCGCGGCCGAGCTTGAGGAGCTTCCGGTATGAGTTACGTCTGCGAACATTGTCACGATGACATCGAAGAGGATGACGGCGTTTTAATAATGCGACGCCCTGACCGCGAAGATATCGCGTGGCACGCGGATCAAGTCGAGTGCGCGGAAGCCGGCGCGGAAGAAATGACGACGATCGCGAGAACTCAAGAGGCGAAGAGAAAACCGGACGCGCCGCCGAAGCCTAACGCGGAAGAGCCGGCCGGCGATTCTGAATGACCACGCTTCAAATTCTTCTTAACGGCGATGGCGCTTGGCCGGACATGGTTCCGGAAAAAACGATCAAGGGAAATCTTGTCGGAGTCGCCGCGCTCGCGGCCGGCATGGAGACCGGACGTGCGAGCGTTTCGTTCCGCGTTGAACTTCCGGATGGACAGCTCGTCTTTTGCGAAACATCGATGCGATTGTTTTTGAACGCGGCGAATATCTTCCGGACAAAGTACGCGCACGAACTTGAAGGTCCCGCGTGAATTGTTTAAACGCGATGCTCTTCGCGATGCCTGCGACCGAACCGAATCCGATGGTGGGGCAATTCGGAAAAGGTCCGGAAGGAAAAAAATGCGGATCGTGCCGGCTCCTGATCGCTCGCCAATTCTCGCGGACGTATTACAAGTGCATGCTTCGCGGAGACACGCGAGGACCGGCAACGGATCACCGGAAGCGATGGACAGCTTGCGGCAAGTTCGTACCGGTTCCGGAGCTTGTCAAAGCCTCCTAGGATGCGCATCAAACGCCTAAAATCGACCTTTTCAGGGACCCGCGTCCGCTTAACGGACTGAAACACCCGAAACGCTGGAATCGCAAGGTAGACACCTTAAACGCGATCCTAGAAGACCTACTCAAAGACGCCCCCGCGTATATCGTCCATTAAACCCATCTTTATAGACGCTCTGTTTTGTACGTCCTTAACATCGCTTAACACCTAAAAATAGACCTTGAAAAGAGATATCTTCGGGGATATCCTATACATATAAGGAAGAGACAGTACGCCACGCCCTTAAGGAGGGACAGAGCGATGACAACCGGAACGAAGGTCTACAGGATTTCAGGATGCGGAGTGAGCTTGATTTGTGAAGAAGGACAGACCATGTTATGGTGGATTTCCTACATGATCGATCGCGGAGGAGCTCCGGAAATTCAGCGCATCGCGTCCGGAGTCACCCTACAGGAAGCCGCGTAAGTGAAAAAAGTTCGCGAGTATACAAAACGTTGTAACGTCATTCAAGACCCGATCGGGTCTTACCAAGGAGGCTACTAAGATGGCTCATGAAATCGACAGCATGTTTTACACGGGTGAAAAACCGTGGCACAAGCTCGGTAAGGAACTCGGGAAAGTCGCGACCGCGGCGGAAGCTCTCGCGGCGGCCGGTCTCGATTGGACGGTCTCGAAAAAGCCGCTCTACCTCATGGACGGAACCGAAGTTCCGGATCACTTCGCGATCGTCCGCGAAGACAAAAACGTCCCGCTCGGAGTCGTCGGGAACGTTTATCAACCTCTCCAAAACAAAGAAGCGTTTTCTTTCTTCGACGCTGTCGTCGGTTCGAAGGAAGCGATCTATCACACGGCGGGAAGTCTTCGAGACGGTCAATATGTGTGGATCCTCGCGAAGCTCCCGGGAACGATCCGCGTCGTTAAAGACGACCTGATCGAAAAATACTTACTCCTCACGAACGCGCACAACGGAATGAAAGCGGCGCGGATGCTGTTTACTCCGATCCGCGTCGTCTGCATGAATACGCACAACGTCGCGATCGCTCTCGCTGAGAGAGAGATTCAGAAAGCGAAAGAGGCCGGCGAGTCATTCACCGGCAACGCGACGATGAGACATACGACGAATCTCGGCGCGTCCGTCGCTCGCGTTCGTCAACAGCTCGGAATCGTCTCGATGCAATATCAGGTCTATGAGGAAGCGGCGAAACGTCTCGCGGCGACTCAGGTCACAATGGAAGCGTGGAAGTCCTACCTCATCAATGTCGGTATCAGACCGGACGATAAGAAGGACGCGAAGCTCTCGACAGCGACGCAGAAGATCGTCGACGAAGTCTCCGCGATGTTCGACAAGGGTCGCGGGAACGATCTTCCCGGCGTGAAGCATACCGCGTGGGGCGCGTTTAACGCGGTCGTCGAATACGTCGACTATAAACGCTCGTCCGAGAAGAATGACACGCGAGCGAAGTCGGTCCTCTTCGGATCGGGAGCCAACATGAAGCAGAAGGCTTGGGACGCGGCGCTGTCGCTCGCGGGCGGCGTTCGATGAGTCCGATTATCGATCATCCGATACTAACGCCGGCCGGCGTGACTGTCTTCGTCGGAGGTTGTAAGAGACGCGGAGAAGGTTCGCGATTCCGCGCGAAGGCCCATTCACATAACGATGAGCCGGTCGTCTGTTACCTGTCGACAAAATGGCTCGACTCTCGCGAGCTCGCGCTCCATGAACTCGCGCACATTAAAAGCGGAGCCGGACATACCGACAAATGGCGCAAGACGTTGATCGAGCTCGGGGGAACGCTTGACGAAGTTCCGGGGATTCTCCGGAGCTATCACAAGCGGTCGAGGGGGTCTCTATGAACATCCGAACCGTGTTGCTCCTCGCCGTCGCGACGTTAGCGACGGTGGGGTGCAGTAAAAAGGAAGACGCGCCGAAGCCGTATTATCCGCACGTCGCCGGCTCGTGGTCCGGAAACGGAACCGACGACGCGATTGGATACTTTAACTTCGGCGTCGACATGACGCAGTCGAGCGATCAAGCGGCCGGTACGTTTACGATGACCGGAGGGGTCGCGACGGTGAAGGGAGATTTTTCCGTCGTCTTCGGTCCTCAAGGGGGAAACAACGTCCGGTCGCTGACTTTGACGAGGCAGACATGGACCGTTAACGATCCGACGAACGCGAACCGCGTTTGTGCCGGTACGCTGACGGTCCGGTCCGGTTCGACGTTCATTACAGGATCGGCGGTCTCGTTTTACTACACGATGACCGACTGTCAGGGCGGGACGTGGACCGGTGGAGCGAACTTGCACAAAGACGCGGGAACAAACTAAGGAGGCTCATGTGGCGAAACCTAAATTGAAGACGTGGAATTGCGAAATGACGGAGCATATCTTCCACCAATGGACGGTCGAAGCTCGGACGAAAAAGGAAGCGGAAGAGCTCGCGCTTAACGGCTGTCCGAGCGATAAGTGCAACGGCGAATCGGACGAGCTGACGGTCGTCGATGAGAAGGACTTAGTCGATAGGAACGAAGTCCGGATGGTCCGCGACCTCATAGACCGCGTGGAGGTCGACTCATGAAACGACGAACTCATGACGCTGACGGTATGCCGGCGCGGCCGCCGCATAGATGCGCGGATTGCGCTCCGAAGCTGACGCCGGAAGATTGGGTCGAGATTTGGTCCGCGCTCGATTCTAAGTCGACTCAGTTAAGGAACGGTGACTATGGAGAATCCGACGAGGATTGTGACGTCGATGCGTGGGCTGACCACCTCGACCGGATCATGGAAAAGATCGGGGAAGACGGCGCGAAGATGTACCCCGAGAGGGAGGTTCCGGATGAGCGTCTACATAAAGCCCACAAAAGTTCGTCAGCGTTGTAAGGAGCTCGGCCGGCGCATGGGTCGAGGATTCGCGGCCGCGCTCGACCTGTACGTCGCGGAGAAGATCGAGGCCGCTTGTAAACAGCACAACGGAGGACGGATCACGCTCGACCGCGAACTCGCGGCGCTCGTCTTCGGGAAAATCCGGTGAGCAAAAAAGTCTATATCGGAGATAGCGTCTACGCGGAAATTCAACCGGCCGCGTTCTTAGGTTTCGAGCTCGTCCTAACAACCGAGAATGGATATCCGGACGATCCGCGAAACAGAATCGTACTGGGTCCGTCGGAATGGAGCTGTCTTTTTGAATTCGTCGAGAGCTTGAAAAAGAAAACGGAGGACGAATGAAAGAAGTCAACGGACGTTTCGAATATGAAGCGGAGAACGGGCGAGACGCGGCGTGTTGGGTCAGCGTTTACCGCGTCCTGTCCGGAGTCGTGCTCGTCCTTATGAGTCAGCTCGAAGACGGGTATCAAGGTCTCAGCGTAACGAACGGCGTCGAGACGATCGCGACGGAGGTCTGTAAAGAGTACGACCTCAAGCAGGCCGAGTGCGTCTTCGTCGAACATTACGACCACCGCGTCGACGAGTCGCGGAAGGTCGATAGTCTCATTCCGGATGAGAGCTTCGACTTCGTCGAGTTTAAGTGGGTCGCGGACCGCGCTTGCGCTCCTCGATGGCGCTCCGGAACGAAGGAAGAAGTCGAGAGACTCGTCGGAGAAAAATTGCCGTAAGTCCTTTTCCCCCGCCGCTCGCGTCATGAGCCCGGGCGTCGGGGATAAAGGGAAGCCGTTCATAGGAGGGGTCCATGAATGACACAAGGTCCGTCGAGGAAACAGAGAAGAGCCGTTTCTATCCGAACGAATTCAATTGGTGGGAAACGGAAACGCCCTGTAAGAAGTGTTTGCAACCGCTTCATATCGCGAGCGGACAGGAGTTCCCTTTCTGTCCTAACTGCGTCATCGATGCTCGGAACGCAAAGCGCGGCCGCGAGTCTCTTAACGCGCTGAGAGCTCGTCACGCGCTCAAGGTTGCGAAGGACCGGTACGCGGAAGAGGAAGCTCACCGGCAAGCTCGCGTAGAACACGCTCATGGATTCTGGGTCGAAGGGATGCCGCTTTAACAGCTCGGTCAAAATTGGGCCTTCCATCCCCTTTGTAAATTAGATATCTTAACGGATATCACTACCATGGAGAAGAAGGAGACCAAAGACAATGCCTTACACGCATATGTGGCGACGAGCTCCCGAGCTGTCACGCGAAGGATTCAAGCGAGCCGTCGAGGATATCAGGATACTTTTGGACCGCGCATCCGAGATGGGTCTCCGGATCGCCGGTCCTACCGGACATGGCAAGCCAGAAATTACGCCGAACACAATCGCGTTCAATGGCGATCGCGAATGTGGTCACCGATTCTTTGACTTCGGAGAACCTTGGCCGACCGGCGAAGCTGAGGGAGTGAGTAACGATAATCCGACAGCTCCGGAGCCGTATTGGAGCGGGGAACATTTGACGACGCGACATTGTCACGGAGGATCGTGCGCTCAAGGTCCGTTCGTTATCGACCGTCTTTTTATTGAGAGACATTGGACGCGAAGGGAAGAGAAGGGCTATTTCTGCAAGTGCGAGACTCAGTTTAAGCCGTATGACTTGATCGTCACGGCCGCGCTGATCCGCCTGAAGGAGCACCTTAACGATGAAATCTTCCTCAATTCCGACGGACGAGAACAAGCGTTCGAAGACGCGAAGCGCCTTTGTCGAGAACTCTTCGGATGGCCGCGTTACTTTGAATTGGAGCCTCAAGAGTCAGAGGTCGTCTAAGCCGAGACCGCACCCGCATTTCTGTTACGGATGCGGAAACGAGTGGTGGTGCTCGGACCGTCACGGCCGGCTCGTCATCATTCTGACGTGCGCGGAATGTCGAGACGTCAGACAGGAGGGGTCATGATATTGTGGGCCGCGTTACGAGAGATGGCGAAAGTCTTTAATAAAAGGCAATCTCCGACGACAATGTGCGGACCGTGTCGTCACTCCGACGATCATGAGACGCACAATCCGGAGTGCGCTTGCGCGTGTCATGAGGCTTGGAGGAAGCGTGTTTGACGTGGTGATGTTCCTCTTCCTCGCGGCCGGTTTTATTGTGGTCATCGTCGCGCTGTATCGATGGATGCGAAGTGAAGTGTAAGAAATTAAAGATACTCGCGATGATATCGCTATGCTACAAATACTCGCGAAAGCAGGGAGGATAAACGATGGCACTTTCAAGCGGAATGGGATTACGGCGCGGTCTTGGGATTCCTCTCAGACTGACGACTCCGGAAAAAAAGAAGCTCAAAAAGCTCGCGGACGCTGTCGGTCTATCGATGGCTGAGTACGTGCGCTGTAAGACCTTCGATATCCCGTTTCAGATGATCGGCGGCAAGGAAACAAAGCCGGCTCAAGCCACGTCCTAACCCTGCGTTTTCGGGAGGGGGAAATTTTTATTCATCGGCACGATCCAATCGCTACGCCGATTCAGGTAGAGGCCGGCTTCCGTAAGGAGAATCTTCCACGCGGAGGCTGGTCTTTTTTATGCCGGTCCTTCCTCTGGGCTTGCGAGTGCGGTCAGCTCTTCGCACAGCCATATGAAAACACCGAGAAGCTCGTCGAAATAGTCGGCATTGAATGAGCTCGCTTCCGATTTTAAAGCTCGCGCTCCGAAGTCAGGAGTCGCTTATCCTCATCATGAACGACGTTATGGCGAAGCGTGTCGCTGTCGCTTGGAAGATTTACCGGCCGGCCTTTAAAGAACCGGCCGCGAAGTCCGGAGAAGACGCATACGATTCGATCGCCCGATTCTGGGAAGGGGTCGGCGCGATCAATTTCGATCGGCTCGCAGAGATTGCCGGTCTTCCTGTTACGAAGGTGACGAAAGCGTTCGCGAGACTCAAAGCCGCGAATCTCATTTGGCCGGACGGAACCATGTCGGACGAAGCGCGAAAAATTATCGTCGGAGACATCAACGTCTATTTGATGCCGATGATTCCGAAAACGCCGGCCGCTCCAAAGAGTGAAAAGGGGAAGACCGATGACGGAAAGCGAACGAGCACGGAAAACCAAAAGGCTGATAGAAAGTCTCGAAGCTCTAAAGCTCGCGTGTAAACAGACGGACGCGATCGCCGGCGAGCTCGGAGACGTTCTGCGCGAGGAGTTAAGTAATGGCGAAGTTCACGATCAAGGGAAGACTCCCGTCAGCCAATGAACTTCTCCGGTGGGACCGGATTGTCGGCCGCAACGGACCGGGGAAGTTTTACGGATCGAAGAAGAGACGCGGACTCAAGCTCGTCGTCGCCGGCTATATCTGGGAAGCGAACTTTCCGAAGTTCTCCGGACCTGTCGACATCTCAATTCTTTGGGTCGAAGCGAACGCTCGCCGCGACTATGACAATATCGCGAGCGGGATTAAGTTCATTCTCGACGCGCTTGTGGCGACGGAAAAGATCGGAGGGGATTCGAGGAAGTGGATTCCGCAACCGGTACAGCATCACTTCCATGTGGACAAAGTGGATCCACGAATAGAGGTAACGATCAATGAACACCAAGGCGTACCCAGACCCGAGCTGTCACGGACCGCATAAGCCGCGGCAACGGTTGGTCCGGTGGATGCACTCGAAGGACTGTATCGAAGCGTACCCCACCAGAAACAAATACCGCGAAGCAGAGCTAAATCTTCCAGAAGACGCGACGATCGTCGAACGCGGCCGCGCTGTCGGCGCGATCTAAGCGTAAGAAAATAGACGAGCAGAAAAGCACCTGATCCGTTTAAACTTTGCGTGTGCGACGGCTTACTCACGCTGAGAAAATATATCTGTTCGTTGCCGTCGTGGTAGCGTCTGCTCTTCTCACTCTTTTCGCCGGCCGGTGGTGGCGTTGATAGTCAAGCTCGGCGAGACGTTGAAGTGGAAGAGCTATAAGCGCCGGACTCACTTCGTGAAAGCGATTCAGATGAAGGAAGATTTTCTCTATGAGACAGAGCGCGGGTGGGTCCAAGGTCACAAGGGTCAATGGCTCGTCGAGTCCGAAGAGCGCGTCCGACATGCTTACGACCATCCCGCTTTTTTGAGAGTCCACCGAGCGGCCAATGTGGGAAGGAGGAAGTCCGAAGAATGAATGACGGAAGAGCCTTGACGGATGAGGATTTCGAATCTATCCAAAAAGACTTCTGTCGCGGACTTTCGAACGACAAAGACATTCACCGGCTTTTCGAGACGATTTACGTCCAGCGTCGAGTCCTCCGAGAATTATTCAATCTATTTAAGCAGGAGCCCCTTCGTCGTGTATCCACAGCCGACCCCATCCATAATTCTACTCTTGCTCACTTTAAAGAACTGGTTTCAATGGAAGACACCCGTACACTCGACTAAGGAGGAACAAAAACATGCTGATGCTGACAGTCGTAAAGGTCATTCTGATCGTGGCCGTATTGCTCGGACTTGTAAACTGGCTCGCGGGAAAGTTTCCTGCGTTTCTCGACGGAACGGTGATAAAAATCCTGAATGCGTTTGTGATAGTGGTTCTGGTGTTGTGGATTTGTCAGCTCTTCCTGCCGATCGAGGCGGTCTCGCATCTTCGCGTCGTTAACTGACATCACGGAGGTCGACGCGAGACTCGGACTCGTCGTCTTCCTCGTTATTCTGATTCTGATATTTTGGTGGGCGAAGACCTAACGCCGAATCCGAACTTCGCGAAGAACTCCTCTGCCGTAGGTGAGGCGTTCCATTGACGCCACGCTTCGAGTTCCCAAGGGAACCCGAGTCCGAGACGTTCGCGGTTCCCGTGACTTCCTTTTTGCATGAGCGTGTAGAGGATCGCCGTAAAGTTTGTCGCGTCCGGTCCGTGAACTTGCCAGTAGTAAAGCTCTTTGACCGCTCGCGTCAGGTTCGCGAGCTCGATCGCGCACTCGCTACAGATGCCAGGACCGCCACATCGAGCGACCGGTCCGTAAGGGAGCGGCCGTACCCATCCGTGTCCGATCGCGTCAGTCATGCGCGGGACTCCTCGTCTTCTATATTGATGTTCTCCTTCGTCGGCGCATAGTTGAATCCGGTCAGCTTCACCATTTGAACGACGTCGACTAGATGCGCGGCCATGTGTTCGACCTCTCCGGCTGAGAAGTCGCAACCGACTTGAGCGAAGCCGGCCGACAGCGTGACGCGGAACTTCTCCGCTCCGAGCGGTTCGACCTTTAAGCCTTTCGGGAAACGATTTGCCGGTCCTTTGCGTATGAAGCTCATGCGATCACCTCGATTCCCATGACGCAGAGGTTCGGTCTCATCGCAGAGCCAGGAACCTCCGAGCCGTGAGTGATATGGGCGACCTTCGCGGTACAGGTCTTACCGGAATACGCGGCCGTGTTAGGGTTCCACTCTTGAAGAATCAGCTCGTCGCCGACTTTGAAGCCGCGATCGTTTACGCGGACCTCGTACTTCTTGGCTCCGGAGAGGACGTCCCCGAAGAACTCGGGCCAGATTTTAAGCTCATGTTTAGTGACCATCGGCGCCCTCTTTCTCCGGTCTCATAAGAATACGGCCGTCGTCCGCGATCCTCATCGCCTGTTTTGCCGGCAAACCGTACTTCTCGCGGATATAGGCCCAATGCTCGGTCTTCGCCGCGATCGCGTTCGCCTTTACCGCGTCGAGCTTTGAGAGAAGGACTTCGATATCCGATCGCGCCTTCGCGAGGTCCGCGACATGAGCCTTGCGCTTGAGTATGTCCTCCTGTCCGAGTCTCGCGACTTGGATCCACTTCGACCCGTTGTCACCCTCGTCGTGGTCACAGTCGCCGGTATGAATCTCGATGACGTGCGCTTCTTCTAACAGCTTTTTAAGAATCTCTGGCAGTTCCATCGGTAAGCCTCCTTTTATATTCTCGCGCTCGCATCGCGGTTAGAACCTTTGTCGGCCGAGCGCCGCCGCAATGCCGGCATATCTCGATCGGGTCGTCTTCCTCGATCGTGACCGGCCGCTTCGAGCAACAGCACGTCTTTAGTGTCATCGCGGCGATCATTTCTTTTTCTTATTCTGGTGAGCCGCGATTACTTCGTCGGCCGCTTTCTGCGCGGACTGACCGCCGTGAACGAATCTCTCGATCGAGGTCTCCGGAGCTCCGGACCGGATAATCGCGCCGAGCTCATTGACAACGGCCGTTCCGATCGCTTTAAGTTCCTTGTCGGTCATCTTGCGACAGAGCTTCGCGTCTACCGGTTCGCGGACTTGCCACCCGGGACGTCCGTTCGTGATTAGCTGAATGAGAACTTCCTGTTTTGCCATACTGCCTCCTTAGTCTCCGTAGCGGCCGCTCTTCGCGAGCTGACCTCTTCCGTTGCAAACGTATCCTTCAACTGACCCGCAAAGCCGAAAGCCTCGCTCAATGAGAGCGTTTGTAGTGGTCCGGTATCCCACAAAGAACCTCGCGGGGTCTCCGTACCGCTTCGGCGGTTCAACCAACCAACACCATCCTTCGTTTGCCTTGTAGCGGCCGCGAATTGTGTCACGGAGAAGTGCTCGCGGACAGTCCGCTTTCCCATCCCAGAGCTCACAGCGAAGAAGTCCGAACGGTTTTGCGGTCATCCGTGAGCGCACCCTTTCCATTTGTCATGAAGGTCCGGAACGATGACGACGCGAACGACTCTTAAGCGTTTTGAGTTTTGGTCTCGCTTCCACCGTTGCGCGATGGGCTTCGTTCGATGGATGCTCAAACAGGAAAAGAATGGTCCGGCCGTGACAACACCCCATCGCCAGTCGAAGCGGCGCAATTCCCATCGCTTAAGCCTCAAGCCACACTCCTGTCGAACTCTTCCTTATATAGTGCGAAAACAAGCCTCCGACGGGTGTCCACAAAACACTTGTTCGGTGGAGCCTTTCCAAGCGACACTTGCTCCGTCGACGCCTCAAGCGACATTTGGTATAGGTTTTGTGGACGATTCGTTTAAAATCTTCCCGATGACCGACTTCGAGATGCTCACTTCTTTGCGCGGACCGTACTTTCCGGAAGCGCGGACCCACTTGATTTGTGCGGCGATCGCGCTGTAGGACTGACCGGCCGCGTGGAGTTCGCGAATCCTTGTCTTTACCTCTTGAGGTAGGGTTGGACGTCCGAGCGTCTTTCCGGAAGCCTTCACGCGGCGGAGTCCGCTAAAGACGCGCTCGCGGATCATCTCGCGCTCAAACTCAGCCATGCCGGCGATGACGTGGAACATCAAGCGTCCCTGCGATGTGCTCGTATCGATGTTCTGCTTGTAGGAAATGAAATCGACTTTCAGCTCGCGGAGCTCATCGAGAGTGAGGACGAGATGCTTCATACTTCTCGCGAAGCGATCGAGCGCCCAGACGAGGAGCGCGTCGAACTTGTGGCGACGGATGAGATCCATCATATCGTTCAAGCGCGGCCGGTCATCCTTAGCGCCGCTGATACCCTCATCGATGAATGTTTCCTTGATCGTCCAACCGCGCTGTTTACAGAAACCTTCGAGGTCGAGGATTTGGTTCTCGGCTGTTTGGTCGTTCGTTGAGACTCGCGCATAGATCGCGACGCGCTTCTTAATCGCTTGATCCACCGAGTCTCCTATAGCCATGCAAAGCCGCCATTGAAGTGAACATGAACCGTCCGGTCGCCGTGGCCGTCCCGACTCCTTCGGAAATGACGAAGAAGCTCGCGCCTCTATCTCTGAGCTCCTTCTCTGTAAGATACAGATCGAGCGGCGGAAATTGCCCTTCGATTACAGGGAAGGAAGAAAAAGAGGGAACAACAACGACGTCGACAAGGCGCTTCTTCGCGAGGTCGATCGCGTCGTCCCATACTGTCGTTTCGGTGAGAAAGATAAAGTTACGGACCGCGCACTGGCGTTTAAGTTCTTGAAGTCGCCGACGGTCTTCTTCTCGGTAGTAAAGGACAGCTCTAATTGATTGACCTTGCGGAACGGAATTGGTTTGGTCGATGGGTATCGACGAACGAGAAGACGTCGGAGCTGACGCCAATTCCTCGCGGTCGTCCTTTGGATCGACAGAGTTTCGAGATAGGTCATTCATATCGGTAGCCTCCGGTCTTCCCTTGCCTGATAGATATCAGAGCGGATATCATAGTAAATCCGCGTTTGCTGTCCACAAAAAAAACGGGTATAGTTTTGTGGACTTACTCGGGGAGGGGGGCCTTTTGCCGGAAGTCAGAAACGCTCGGATCATTACGAAAGCAATTATAGCGGCGATCTTGCGCGGACTCCGCGCCGGTAAGTCGCCGAAAGAGATAGCCCAACTGACCGGAGAAACGTGGATCAACGTTCAAGTCATCATCCACCGATACCGCGACGTTCATGACGTGTTTGTGAAGACCTACCATCTGAGAAACCCTCACCGAGAAGCGGTCCCACCGAAGATGGCGAACTCCCTCCGCGAAGTGTAAGAAACCAGTAGCACCCTTTTTCCCGCTCGTGGGATATCCTCATGGGCGTAATGAGTTCAACCGCGACAGCGATCCTTGAGCACAAAAAACAACCATTCCTAAAAGCGTTTCTCCGCTTCGGCAAAGTCGCGCCGGCCGCTCGCATCGTCCGCGTGTCACGCGACGCGATCTATGATTGGCGACGTGATGACCCTGATTTCCGTCGACAATTCAACCTCGCGAAGAAAAACAAATTTGATTCGCACACCTCTCAGCTCGCAGAGTGTTTAGAATTTTTCCTCTCCGTAGTGAAACCGATCATTCCCTCTGACCTCTACCCCCGCGTCGTCGCGGCGACGAACCTCACGCTCACGCAACGAAAATTTAAAGACGGTTCGGGCTCCACGGCTCGCACCGCTTCGCGAAAGGTACGGTTCCCGTCGTTCGACGTTCACCCCGAGTCGGCTAACTCGGTGAGCGGCGGGAACCAAGGACAGACAGGGAAGAATGGACCTATCACCTAAAGAGCGCCGCTTCGTATCGGAGTACCTCAAAGACCAAAACGCGACCGCCGCCGCGAAACGAGCCGGTTATTCGACCAAAACAGCACAACCGCAAGGCTCACGCCTGTTATCAAAAGTTATGGTTCGGAGCGCAGTAGACGCCGCGCTCAAGCGTATAGAAGCGAAGTCCGAGCTCACCACCGAACTTGTCAGAGCCAAAGTCCTCGCCATGCTCACCTTCGATCCTCGAAAAGCCTTTAACACCGACGGAACAATGAAGGACGTCAATCAGATGCCCGATGACGTCATCGTCGCTCTTGCCGGTATCGACCTCGATGACAGCGCCGGCGAAGTGAAGAAGATCAAATTCACGGACCGCTTGCGAGCCGCCGAGCTCGCCGCGAAGATTTTAGGGATGCTCAAGCTCGAAGTCACCGGCAAAGACGGACGGCCGCTTGTCACGGTGACATCGCAGATTGACTTCTCGGGGCTGACACGCGATGAGCTTAGAGGTTTAGCTCGGATGCGGACCGGCCATGCCAACGGCGCTCAAAAAGTCTAGGTCAGACGACGAGCTCTTTGAAATAGAACGCCAGTCGCGCTTGAAGGAAGCGCGTCTATGTGCGAAGGAGAAAGACATTCTCGGGTGGGGCGAGGCGCTCTTCTCCGAAAAGTTCGGACTCCCTTTCTGTCCGGAGCTTCACGGTTATTTCGTGAGCATCCGATCGGAAGAGTTCACGAACACCGAAGCTCCTCGATATCACTCGAAGACGACGATCAAGTGCTTTTTGATCCCGCTCTTTCAAGCTCTCGAAGAGCCCGAGACGTTCCGGCACTACCTGAACGTGCAAGCGACCGACGAAAAGGCGCTTGAGGTAAACCGAGCGATCAAATGCGAGCTCGAATCAAACGAGCTCCTCATCGCGATGTACGGCGACATGATCGGCGACCGGTGGACGGATCAACGCTTCGTCCTGAGTAACGGAGTCATCTTCTCCGCGATCGGGGCCGGCAAGAGCATCCGAGGGATCAACTATCGGAACGTCAGACCCGATTACATTATCGTGGACGATTTATACGACGAGGACGACATCTTCTCGTCGACGATGACGAAGAAAAAGAACGCATGGTTTTGGGGCTCTCTGTATCAAGCGCGTTCGAAGTCACGGAGGACGTCGATCCATTTTCAAGGGACCGCGATCAATACAGATGACCTCCTCGAAGAATTGAAAAAGAAAGCGGGAGTGAAATCGCGGAGCTTCGCCGCCGTCAAGGATTGGGACAAGGGAACGATTTTATGGCCGACAGAGCACAACACGTTCGACAAATTGAAGAAGGACAAAGTCCTCATGGGACCGCTTATCTTCGCTCGCGAAATGCAGAACGAACGCATGGACGAGACGACCACCGTTTTAAAGCGGACATACTGGCGTTTCTACAAGGCGTTACCGTCGGGCTTCGATATCGTCGTCACGTCGTGGGACATGACTTTCAAAGAGACGAAGGCGGGCTCGTTTGTTGTGGGCCAGTGTTGGGCGCGGCGCGGTGGGGATTTTTACCTATTGCCGATCATGATTCGTGGACGGATGGACTTCCTCGAAGCTCTCGAAGGAGTCAAAAATCTGGCGCGTCAATATCCGTTCGCGGTTGGTCACCTAGTGGAAGACAAGGCGAACGGACCGGCCGTCATATCGATGCTCACGAAGACCATCCCGGGTCTCGTACCGATTTTGCCTCACGGGACGAAGGTCGCGAGAGCGGTAGCGGTAACGCCTCCGCTCGCGGCCGGCAACGTCTACATACCGGACCCCGAGATCGCGCCGTGGGTCACGGACTTTGTGGAAGAGTGCGCGAAATTTCGGGGATCAGACAATGAGGTTAACGATCAAGTCGACACGGCCACTCAAGCGATCCTTTACCTCTTACAGACGCGCTATCCGGTTCTCGGCGAAGACGAGTTCGAAAACTTCGTCGATGACGGGGGAGACGCGGGGGGATTTACTGAATGATTAAACTCATCAAGTCCATCTATCAGCGCAAGCTCGCCGAAGAAGTCAACCTCACTACAGCCCTCAAGTCCGAGACGCGGATCATGAAGGAAGCCTCTCAGCTTGTCACCGATCGGCCCGACAAAGACGGTTGGGCTCGGATGTTCCAAGCGAACGACCAAGAGAAGGGCATGGTTCAATCGACTCAGCTCGAAATGATCCGGAAGGCTCGCGAGTTCGCCCGCTTCGATCCGAACGCTCGCGCCGCGCTGTCAACGCTTTTGAATTACGTCATGGGTCGCGGTATCTCGATCACTCCGAAGGCCGACGATCCGATGGTGTGGTACGTGTGGCGTGAGTTTTGGACCGCACAGCGTAACAAGATGGACCTCAAGCAATTCGAGATCATCTTCCGATCGCTCCGTGACGGCGAGCTCTTTATCGAGTTCTTTGACGAAGCGCCGGCCGAGGAAGGATCGACCGAGAAGAAGAAGACGGGGAAAGCGACGGTCCGCTTCGTGGATCCACTTCTCGTCCGCGCCAAGGACGAAAACAATACGAGCGCCACCTCTCAGACGATCAATAACGGAATCGTCACCGATCCGAACGACGTCGAGAAGGTCATTAAATACACCGTCCAGAACCGAACGAACCCGCAGGATTTTAGAGACGTCCCCGCCGAGAAGATGCTCCACATAAAGATCAACGTCGACAGCGACCAAAAGCGCGGAGAGACTCAGCTCCTTTCGATTATGGAGATGATTAAACACTACCAACAATGGCTCTTGAACCGCATCCTCCTCAATAAAATGCGGTCCGCGATCGTTCTCGTAAAGAAGATCACCGGTACGGCCGCCGAAGTCGCTTCGATGGCCGCGACCTTGCCGACAGCGCGTAACCCCGCGACCGAATCGAAGAAGCAAAACATTCGCGGAGGAACGATCATTACGGCCGGTCCTGGCGTCGAGTACGAAATGATTAACGCCAATATCAACGCGAACGACGTGAAGGAAGACGGCCGGAACATCAAGCTCAATATGGCGGCCGGCACGAACCTTCCGGAGTACGTCTTCGGAGACGCTTCGAACGCGAATTACTCCTCTTCCCTTATAGCGGAGTCGCCCTTCGTGAAAGCGATTCAGTATTGGCAGGTCTTCTACCAGTTCTACTTCGCCCAGATATACCGGATGGTCATTCAGATCGCCGTCGATGGTGGCGTCCTCGAAGCTCCTAGCGACGATGAATTTATCAATCAGCTTAAGACAGTCCGGACCATGCAGGAAGCCGGCAATCCGTTCGCCAAGAAGAAGGACGCCGCGGCCGATCCGAACGCCGATCCTAACGCGGACCCGAAGCCCGACGACGCTAACCCCGACGAGAAGAATCCGGCCGACACGCGCTCCGAGAAACAAAAGGCTATGGCCGAGCTCATGCCGAACGGAAAGATGGAGACACCGACGGAGACCTTCTTCGGATGCGATATGCAATGGCCCGAGATCGTCCACCGCGATATGAAGCTCCACACGGACGCGCTCACGGAAGCGAGACAAAACGGTTGGATCGCTGACAGTACCGCTTGCTCCGCGCTCGGCTTCGATTACGGCGAGGAAGTCCGGAAGCAACGGCAGATCGAGGAAGAAGCCGCGCAAGTCGGAAACCCTCTTCTCGGTAAACAGGCCGGCGATATCAGCGACGACGGAAACATGGACGCGGAGATGCAGGACGCGCTCAATTCAATGTCTCCGGAAGACCGCAATCAGGTTATGAACGCGAAGAGTCCGCAGGACGTTTTCAAGATCATGCAAAAAGTTAAAGCGGCCGGCGCGAAGCCCGCCGACGACGCAGGGGGGGAATAGTCATGGAAATGTCTCTAGCGAAATCAAGCGACGTCTCTCGGGCGAGCGACGCTCACTATCAGCTCGACAACGAAATCAGCTCTCACGTCCGGAACATGACGCTCGCCGGCAAGCGGAAGCTCGCCGATCAGATGGCGAACCACGTCGCGGCCGCAGAGAAGGAAGCCAAACAGAGATGATCCGAGTGCTCTTCATCCACGTCGAGCTCGCTTACCTTCGGGTGCTTAATTGGCTATCCGACGTCAAAATCGCGAGGCTAAATCGACAGACGGCCAAACTTGTAGCGGAGCGCGACGAGTCACGCGCCGAGCTTATCCGTCTTGGTGGAGCGCGATGGGTTATTGAGCAGGACGAGAAAATGGATAAAGCCGCATGATCCTGTCCGAAGCCACTAAAGCAGAGCTCGTCAAGAAATCGACCGCGATCATCGCGGAGCGCGTTCGTATTGAGCGCGTCGAGTTCTTCAAGCGTATTTCGACCGCCGAGAAATCGCTCCGCGCCATGCTCGACCACTACACGGAGAAAATCACGTCCGAGGTTGAAGACAAAGGGCATACCCCTAAAAACGCGAAGCGAATCTCGGCGGTCATCCATAACGAATCGATGAACCTCCGAGCGTCCCTCCGGATTTGGATCAGAGCGGCGATCCGCGACAGCGCGAAGATGGGATTCCGTCATATCGGCGACGCGCTCCTTCCGATCTTTAAAGCGAACCGCAAGACGATGGAGCAGACGCTTCTCGTCGAACGTGCTCTCTATGAAGCGTGGGTCGACCGAACGCTCTTAGAAGACAAGCTCACCTTTGGAGTGAACGCCACGCTCGCCGGCACAGCCGGCACATTACAGTCCGCGCTCTATACGAAGAAGTGGCTCGATAAGACAGCGCAGATCATCAAGAAAGTCGCGCAAGGAAGTCTCGCCGGTCGAGGGAAGATCGGCGGGTACACGCCCTCTGCTCGCGTCTGGGATTACACCTCGCGAGCGGAGCAGGACATCAAGCGTATCGTCGCTAACGGTATGGCGAACGGAGAAAATCCGTCGGTGATGGCTCGGAGGATCAGGAAATACGTTTCGCCGGCTCTCCAAGACGCTTCCGATTTAGGCGTCGAGCCAGGTCAAGGCGTCTATCGGAGCCCCTACAAAAACGCGATGCGTCTCGCTCGCACAGAAATGAACCGGACTTACGTCAAGGCTCAAGTCGCGTTCGCGAAAGATAAGCCGTGGATCGATGGGATGGATATCACGCTCTCGCGAGTTCACGCGGAAGAGGACGAATGCGACGACCTCGCCGCAGGCGGTCCGTACACGCCGGCCGAAGTCGATGAGCTCATCCCTGCTCACCCGCATTGCATGTGTCGAGGAACGCCGAGGATTGACCCGAAATATCTAGGCGACGATTCAGAGGAGGAATAAATGTCGACAGCGAAAAAGCACAGCCCCGCTCATAAAGAGAAATCGGAACCGAAGCACAAGGAAGCCGAGGAGACAGCGCCGGAAGCGGCCGCTCCGGAGCCCAAGCCCGAAGTGAAAGCGCCTAAAGGCCGTGTGCTGACGGAAGAGGTCACGCCCGCGAAGGAAGGATTCAACCGCGCCGGCGTCCACGTTTTAGATTGCGTCCGAGCCGCGCTTGAGCGCGGGAAGGAAAACGGAATCACGCTCGACGACATCGATGCGATGGCGAAGGTCGCGGAGGAGCTCGAAGGCTTCCTACCGGAGATCAATGCCCTGTTTCCGAAGAAGGAGAAAGCGTCATGAGCGTAAAACCGAAAAACCAGACGATCGATATGACGTCGGAGCTTAACGAGGCTATGTCCTCGACGAAGATCAACCGCGAGAGCGGCGTCCTCGAAGGCGTTTTGATTCTGACCGGAGACAAGATCAGCCGGAATAAAACGCTCTACACGAAAAAGGCTTTAAGCGAGGCCGTCTTGCGCTATGAGGGCGCGAAGATGTACCTCGACCACCCGAAGAACGGAGAGACCGTGAGGTCTGTCCGCGATTACGGCGGGACCTATAGAAACGTCAGGTTGGAGGAGGGGAAGTTCTTACGAGCTGACCTTCATCTAATCCCGAACGAAGGAGTACGCAACACAGTCATTCCGATCGCAGAGTCGAAGCCGGCCGGCGCGGGATTGTCGATCAGAGATCGCGGACACGGACGCGAGGAGAACGGTGTATTCCTCGTCGAAGGATTCGCGGGGAAAGTGCCGTTCTCGATTGACCTAGTCATGGAGGCGTCGGTCAACGAGACGCTATACGAATCCAATCAAGGAGGGGAAGACGAAATGGACCTATCAAAGCTAACACTCGAAGAACTTCTGAAAGATTGCCCCGTCTTGGTCGAAAGCATCCGTTCGACCGAGCGCACAGCAGTTTTGACGGAGCTCCAAGAGAAGATCAAAGCAGGAGAGGACGCGCCGAAGATTCAAGCGAAGGCCAAGAAAATGTTGGTGCTCGCGGAATCCGGATTGCCGAAGGAAGTCATCGAGAAGATTCGACCGATCGTCGAGTCTGACGCGGTGACGCCGGAAGCGGCCGAGGCGATGGTGAAAATGCAAAAGGACATTTTGGAGACGGTGAAAATCGTTACCAAAACGAAGGAGCCGGTCGTTACCGGACACGGCGCTTCTACAAAAGAAACCGAAGTAACCGAAGGCGCACTTCCTACAGAGGAAGAGCTGACCGTCGCGTTGCTCGGATAAGGGAGGGCAATCATCATGGCAGACTTCGCAGGAGCATTGTGGGTTAGAGGTGAGGAGACGATTCAATCCCTTCCGGCGCTATCCGGATCGACGATTGAAATCGGCGACTTGCTGAAAATCTCGGGCAGTACGGTTGAACGGGTAGGCGCGACCACCGACAACCTAGTTTTCATCGGCGTCGCGAAAGAGGCTCACGCCTCGACGGAAGCACAGCGAAACATCAGCGTTGCCATTCGTAACGGGCAAGCTGTCTACAAGATCGGACTCGACGCGGCCGCGACCGTTGTCGTCGGTGCGAACTTGCAGATGTATACCACGACACCTCATCAAGTGTTGACACCGTCTGACACGGACGCGGTGGCGATGGCGGCGCAATGTGTAGCGAGTGCGACTTCTCTCGAAGTCATCTTCTCGCTACCTTACAAAACTGGCGGGCCTAGACTCGTCGGCGACGCATCTTAAGGAGGGGATTGAACATGGAACGAAACATCGTCGAACTAGTAGAGGCGTATGAGAAGAAGTTCAACCCTTCTGATACGTCGAAAGGACGCGCAATCGCTCACCGAGAAGTCGGTAAAGCGGTTCGTGGCCTGTTGGACTCGAAGAAAATCTTGCCTACCGGCATTAACCTTCGTGCGCTGTACGAGTCCTTGGTCGTCGATCAAGAGCTCGAAGAAAACCTCACGTCGTCCGCGTTTCCGAACATCGCGGGTCAACTCATCTCGAAAGTGATGATTGACGGATACGAACAGTTCCCGAAGGAGCATGAGCGGCTCGTCCGCACAGTTCCGTCGAAGCTGAAAGTATCACGCATCGTCGGATGGAGTGCTCTGGGAGCCGTGGGTCTCGTAACTGAGAAACAGGACTACCCCGAAATCACGCCGCCAGATGAAAAGTACCAGACGGTAAACAACTACAAGTACGGAGGCAAAATCTCGCTGACGAAGGAAGACATTTTCTTCGATCAAACCGGCGAGCTTATGAACCGTGCTCGTCAGATCGGCGAACGCGCTCAGCAGAAACGAGCGAGCCTTATCTTCGCCGCCGTCATCGACTCGGCTTCACTAGCCTTGTCGGGTGGTGCTCTGTATTCGGCGTCCGCTCCGTATCTCAACCTCAAAACGAGCAACCCGCTCGGGACCGACGGTTGGGAAGCGGCAGACAAGGCGCTCACCGACAAAGTCGATGAGCAAGGGGAACCCATCTGGGTTATGGGCGATCGGCCGATTCTTCTCGTCGGAAGTGCGCTTAAGTCCTTGGCCCTCAAGATGCAAAAGAACGAGTACGGTCCAAACGGAACCGCGAACCTCGACGTCAATCTCGCGAGAGATCAGTTCGACGTCATCGTCAATCCCTACGGGATGGGCGTGTCAACCGACTGGTTCTACGGTTCTCCTCAACGGCAGTTCCGTTGGGAAGAAGTTTGGCCGTTCGAAGTCTTTACTCGCGTGGGTCAGGACACCGAAGAGGGCTTCAACGCCGACGTCATTCAGCAGTTCAAGGCTTCCTTCTATGGTGGAGCCGGAGCCGCGGACTGGCGTTACTTCATCAAGAACCAAGCCTAAAAAGGAGGCAGCACACATGAGCAAACTCATGAAGAATTATCTGCTCGCCTTCCTTCTGGCCTTTGTTTCCGTCGAGGTTGTTTACGCGGCGGCGACAAAGTTCACGGACCTTCAATGCACGAACTTGAATGTCACCGGAACGCTGACGAACGCGGGGTGCTCTTGCACCAACACGTCGTTTGCGACAACGGTGACGTTCACGAACGGCTTGACGTCGTCTACAGGCACATTTACCGGCGGATCGGTAAGCGTGTCTTCGGCGACGACCTCCACCGACAAGCTGTATTTTGCCGGTGCGTTCGCGACGTTGCCAACGACGGGGTACAACCGTGGAACGCTCGCCGTTCAAACGTCAGATATGAAGCTGTATATATCGACGGAAACCGTGAGTGTGGCAGGGTCTTGGAAGTCGGTCGGATCGCAGTAAATTAAAAGGCGCGGCCGGATGGGGCTTGTGGACTCGAAATCCATAGCCCTGTCCGGCTATTCGCGCTTCTATAGGGAGGCTCCAATGTTTAAAAGATTTTTGCTCTCACTCATCGCGCTCGTCGCGGTGACTCAGCTCGCACACGCGGTCGACACGGTTACGACAGCCACGATCCGGAACACGTCCGGACGTTATGCCTTCCTCTTTGGTGGCGCATCCGACGGTACAGGGGAAAGCGCGGTCGTTAAAGTTTCAACGGCGGCGCTCTCCGGAACACCGACGAACCTCATGATTACGAAGCTGAAATGGTCGACGATCGGAGAGAGCGTCTCGGTTCTTTTCGATGCCGATACTGACGATCGCGTCGCGATTCTGACCGGCAACGGTGAGATCGATGAGTCCGGTAACGGACCGATCAAAGACCCTCGGTCAACCGGACACACCGGCAATATTCTGTTTACGACAAACCCTTCCACGTCGACGATAAAAGGTAGCTACACCATCTACATGGAACTCAAGTCGGTGAACTAATGGCGCTCACGGCGGCGGCTCTTGATGCACAGCTCACAGTTATACAGGCCGCGATTACGGCCGCGATCGCTAACCCCGCGCCGAATTGGTCTGTCGGGTCCGTCAAGTTCAACCAAACGGAGTACCTCCAATTCCTCTACAAGCAACAGGACAGCTTGATCGAACAGCTCCGGTCCTTCCCTTGCGAGTCGATCGATACTGTCCAAAACGGCGTCGGTCCTCTCGGTACTGACGGCGGGGAATATCTCGGAGAGGATTTGTAATGGCATACCCCCCGCTCGCGGCGATGCGGACACAGATCGACGCCCAGATCACGGCGTGGGGGGTTCTTTGCGACGTCCTCCGGTTCGCTCAGACGGCCGATAACACCGGACGGAAGACCGGAGCGTGGGCCTCTCTGTCGGTTAGCGAGAAGATGTGGATCCAGCCTTTTACCGGCCGCTTCGCGGGTGGGTCGAACATCGCGCCGGCCGGCC
>Ga0315281_10002773_pt1 | contig 25949 bp, 17 predicted proteins | sample YL17G07_0_MG_FD_204540 | JGI IMG/M metagenome (GOLD analysis project Ga0315281, IMG submission 204540) | Sediment microbial communities from Yellowstone Lake, YNP, Wyoming, USA - YL17G07_0 | ecosystem: Environmental > Aquatic > Freshwater > Lake > Sediment | place: USA: Wyoming | collected... | reverse complement strand
CGTCTTCGTGTTGCAATCCTTCGCCGTTGAGCGTCGTTCGTCCGCTGGTTGCGCCGAGCAGGAATCCCCGTCCCCGCTGGTCGCCGCAGGCCCAGATCAGGTCGCCGATCCGCTGGAATCCGAACATCGAATAGAAAATGAAAAAGGGAATCATATCGATGCCGTGCGTGGAGTAAGCGGTGGCCGCTGCGATGAACGACGACATCGAACCCGCTTCCGTGATCCCTTCCTCGAGGATCTGCCCGTCGACCGCTTCCTTGTAATAAAGGAGCATCGACTTGTCGACCGGCTCGTAGAGCTGGCCGATGTGGGAATAGATGCCGATCTGCCGGAAAAGCGACTCCATGCCGAACGTTCGCGCTTCGTCGGGAACGATCGGAACGATCTTTTTGCCGATCACCGGATTCTTGAGGAGCTTCGTGAGGAGGCGGACGAAAGCCATCGTGGTCGAAACTTCCCGGCCCGATGGTTCCCAGAATTCCTGAAACTCTCCGGCGGGAGGGGGCGGAAGCGGGGCCGAGAGAACCTGCCGCTTGGGAACATAGCCGCCGAGGGCGATCCGCCGGTCGTGCAGGTATTGCATTTCGGGGGCGTCCTGCGGCGGTTTGTAGAACGGCGCGTCGCGGATCTGGTCGTCGGGCACCGGGATTTCGAACCGGTCGCGGAACCTTCGCAGCTCCTCCTCGTTGAGTTTCTTCTGCTGGTGGGTGACGTTGCGCCCCTCTCCCGCTTCACCCAGGCCGTAACCTTTGACGGTCTTGGCGAGGATCACGGTGGGGGAGCCTTTGTGATCCACCGCAGCTTTGTATGCCGCGTAAATCTTTTCGGGGTCGTGGCCGCCGCGCGGGAGCTTCCGGAGCTGCTCGTCCGAGAGGTGTTCGACCCTGGCGAGGAGCTCCGGCGATTTTCCGAAGAAGTGCTGCCGGATGTAGGCGCCGGTCTCGGTCGAAAATTTCTGGTACTCGCCGTCGACGCACTCGTTCATCCTCTGCACGAGGCGCCCGTCCGTATCGGCTGCGAGCAGCGAATCCCATTCGTTTCCCCAGATGACTTTGATGACGTTCCAACCCGCTCCCCGAAAAACCGTTTCCAGCTCCTGGATGATCTTTCCGTTTCCTCGTACCGGGCCGTCCAGCCGCTGAAGGTTGCAGTTGACGACGAAGATCAGATTGTCGAGCCGTTCTCGTGCGGCCAGACCGATGGCGCCGAGGCTTTCCGGCTCGTCGGTCTCGCCGTCGCCCAGAAAGGCCCAGACGTGCCGTTCTGAGGTGTCGAGAAGACCGCGGTCCAACAGGTAGTGATTGAAACGGGCCTGATAGATCGCGCAAATGGGCCCGAGCCCCATGGAGACCGTCGGGAACTCCCAGAAATCGGGCATGAGCCAGGGGTGGGGATAAGACGCGAGGCCGCCGCCGGGCGCCAGCTCGCGACGGAAATTCTCGAGCTGATGCGCCGTGATCCGCCCCTCGAGAAAAGCGCGCGCGTAAAGTCCCGGAGAGACGTGCCCCTGAAAATAAATGGCGTCGCCCGAAAATCCGTTCGCTCCCCGGCCCTGCAGGAATTGATTGCACGCGACCTGGTAGAGCGTCCCCGACGAAGCGAAGCTCGAGAGGTGTCCGCCGATTCCCGGATGGTTCCGGTTGGCGCGGACGACCATCGCCATGGCATTCCAGCGGCAGAAAGCGTTGATCCGCCGTTCGAGCTCGAGATCCCCGGGGTAAGCGGGCTGATGGGATCGGGGGATCGTGTTGACGTAGGGCGTGTTTGCGGTGAACGGGAGGTCGACGCCCCGCTCGTGGCCATGCTCCAGCAGCTTTTTCAGAAGAAACTGGGCGCGCTTCGCTCCGTCGGCGCCGACGACCTCGTCGAGGGCGTCGATCCATTCGCGCGTCTCTTCGGAGTCGGAGTCGGGTTCCGCGATTTCGTACCAGCTCCGGGGGGGTGCTTCAGCGTCGGCCATCTTGATGGTCTCCAATGAAAATGCAGGAAGGAAAGCCCGATCCCGAACCATACCAAATGGGGAGGAACGGGCCGCCGGAGCCAGCAATCGTCGTGACGATGATCCTCTTGACAATAGTCCTCGCAACGACTATATTCCGATTCATGGCGGGACGATTGGAACGAGAGATCAAGCAAACAAAGCCTTTCCGGAGTCTCGAGGAGGAGGCCTCCCTGAATATCCAGCGAACGGCTGCGGTCCTGGGGCACGCCGGGGCCGAGCTGTTGAAGGATGACCGGCTGACGGGGGCCCAATACAACGTCCTTAGGATCCTTCGCGGCGCCGGGGCGGCCGGGCTCGCCTGCCGCGAGATCGGCGATCGAATGCTGAACCGCGATCCGGACGTGACGAGGCTTCTCGATCGCCTGGCCGTGGCGAAGCTCGTGACGCGCCAGCGCGAATCCGCCGATCGGCGCGTTCTCATTGCGAAAATCACGAGAGAGGGGCTTGGCGTACTTGCCGCTCTCGATGGCCGGGTGGGCGGCCTTCATGTGAAAAATCTCGGGCATCTCGGCAGGAAGAAGCTGCAGGAGCTCATCGAGCTGCTCGAGAGCATCCGGGAAAAGATCGAATAGCTGCGGGCGAAACGAACGTTCGGATGAAGAGCCCCGAGGAGATGAAACCATGATGACCGAAACGATCAAAGCCGTCGGAGGGCGCGAGCTCGAAGCGGCCGTCGATCCGATGTTTCCGGAGAGATGGTCCCCGCGAGCCTTCTCGCCGGATCCGATTCCGGACGAGACCCTTCGGTCACTTTTCGAGGCGGCCAGGTGGGCGCCCTCCTGTTTCAACGAGCAGCCCTGGTTGTTTCTCTATGCCGCGAAACCGGCGGATCTCGAGGCCTTTCGCCAGATTCTCACCGAAAGGAATCGCCTCTGGGCATCGAAGGCTCCGGTCCTCGCTTTCGTTTTTGCCCGGAGATCGTTTGCGAAGAACGGCAAGCCGAACCGCTGGGCGTCATTCGATACCGGCGCCGCCTGGATGAGCCTGGCTCTCGAGGCCCGGCGCCTCGGGCTCGACACTCACGGCATGGGAGGGTACGACGAAGAGAAAGCGTACGAATTGACGGGAGTGCCCAAATCCGAATACGAGGTGATCGCGGCGATCGCCATCGGACGGCGTGGCGACCCCTCGACTCTTCCGCCCGACATGGCCGAACAGGAAAAACCAAATCAGCGAAAGCCGCTCGCCAGCGTGGCGATCGAAGGGGCTTTCAGAAAGATCTGACTGGTCAGGTGACCAAAATGATGGAAATCCGAAAAGCAAAAGAGCGCGGGTACTTCAATCACGGCTGGCTCGAAACGTGGCACAGTTTTTCCTTCGGCGACTACTGGGATCCGAAGAACATGGGATTTCGGAGTCTTCGGGTCATCAACGAGGACTTCGTCGCTCCCGGGCAGGGATTTGGAACTCACCCTCACCGGGACATGGAGATCATCACTTACGTTCTCGAAGGCTCGATCGCACACAAGGACAGCATGGGGACCGGTTCGACCATTTCCCCGGGCGACGTGCAGAGAATGAGCGCCGGAACCGGCGTGACTCACAGCGAATTCAATCCCTCGAAAGACAAGTCGCTGCACCTGCTTCAGATCTGGATTCAGCCGGAGTCGAGCGGTCTGGCGCCGGGCTACGAGCAAAAAAACATTCCGGCCGAAGAGAAAAGGGATCGTCTTCGTCTCGTCGCGTCACGTGACGGCCGGGAGGGATCGGTCACCATCCATCAGGACGCGGATCTGTTTGCGGCGATCCTGTCTGCGGGTGCGTCGGTGGAGCACCCATTCGAGCCGGGGCGATTCGGTTATCTCCAGGTGATTCGGGGCGCCGTCATAGTCAACGGGACGAGTCTTGCGCCCGGCGATGGGCTGAAACTCAGCCAAGAGGCCTCTGCAAAAATCGTCAACGCCCGCACCCCCGGAGTCGATTCTGAAATCCTGTTGTTTGATCTTCCTTAACTTTCAGCAAGACATCGCATGAACGGGGCGCTGTGCTCCGCCATGAAATTACCGATCATCAGGAGAAAATCATGAAAAATTTCACCGCTCTGGTTCTGGTTCCCGTCATTCTCGTCTCGATCGCCGGAAATTCTCTGGCCGCAGGAAAACTCTCCGCTGCAGAGAAGGGGTCGAAGGCCGTCACGGAAAAGCTGATCGTCGCCCCTGCGGGATCGAAAGTGTCGTTCGTCGGTTCGAAGCTCATCGGGAAGCACGACGGAGGGTTCGCGAAGTTCGATGGATCGATCGAGTTGTCAGGGGGGATGCCCGAGGAAGGGCAGGTCAGGATCAACATCGACACGGCCTCGATTTTCACCGACACCGAAAAGTTGACCGGGCACCTGAAGTCGGCCGACTTTTTCGACGTCGAAAAGTTTCCGAAAGCGAGCTTCGTTTCAAAAAACATCCGGCCCTCCAAAGAAGAGGGGTCGACCCACATCGTCACTGGAGAGCTCGAGCTTCATGGCGTCAGGAAGACGATTTTCTTTCCGGCCACGATCCGGATCACCGCGGGGGAGGTTGTTGCGACGAGTCACTTTTCGATCAACAGAAAGGACTTCGGACTGAATTACCCGGGAATGCCCGACAACCTGATCAAAGACGACGTCGTGATCGGGTTCGAGGTGCACGCGGAGCGCAAGGCCGCCAGCGCGGCGAACTGAGGCCGGGGGTTTGCGGGACGGCTCGAAAGAATCGGGCGGGCCGCCCCGGTTGCCTCCGAACCCTCGCGGGGGGAGAATCCGAATCTGGAAGCCACCCAGATCACCATGTCCCAGATCCGATCCCCACCCATGCCGGCCAACGAAACGGCGAGGCTCGAAGCGCTGCGGCGCTATGAAGTCCTCGATACGCCTGCCGAGCCGGAGTTTGACGAGCTGACCGCGCTGGCGTCGTACATCTGCGGTACGCCCGTCGCGTTCATGTCACTGGTCGACGAACGGAGGCAATGGTTCAAGTCGCGCGTGGGGAGCGATGTCGCGGAAACGCCGCGTGAAGTGGCGTTTTGCGCTCACACCGTCGCTCTCGCCGATCTGCTGGTCGTTCCGGACGCACTCGAAGACGAACGATTTCGCGACAATCCTCTCGTGACCGGCGGACCGGGAATCCGTTTTTACGCGGGTGCTCCTCTGGTCACTCCGGGTGGCCACGCGCTCGGCTCCCTTTGCGTCGTCGACCAGATCCCCCACGAGTTGTCGCCGCACCAGAAGCAGGCGTTGCGCGTTCTGGCGAATCAGGTCGTGCATCAACTCGAGCTTCGAGATACCCTCCGCCGGCTTCGTGAAGCTCTCGTCTCGAGGGATTGTGCTTCTGCGGCGCTCCGCGAGAACGAACTGCGATTCTTTCAGTACCTCGAGGCGCTCCCGGTCGGAGTGTTCGTGATCGACGCAGCCGGAAAACCGATGTACGGAAATCGCGCTTGCGAGAACATTCTCGGCAAGGGAATCAGGCCGGACGCATCGACCGGCAAGCTCGCCGAGTCCTATCGCGCTTATCGCCGCGGAACCAACAAGCTCTATCCGCTTCGGGAAATGCCGATCGTCCGCGCGCTCCAGGGGGAAGCGAGCAGCGTCGACGACATCGAGGTTCGCCGGGAGGATCGGGTGATTCCGATCGAAGCCACGGCGACGCCGATCTTCTCGGAGGATGGCGCCATCGTCGGCGCCATCGCGGCCTTTCAGGACATCACCGAGCGCAGGCAGGCGGAGCAGCTGATGCGTTCGCGGGGGATGGAGCTGGAGACTCTCATCGCCGAAAGAACCGCCGAGCTCGCCATTGCACGCGACCGCGCTCTCGAAGCGAGCCGGGCCAAGAGCGCTTTTCTCGGGCGGATGAGTCATGAGCTGCGAACGCCTCTCAATCACATCATCGGATATTCCGATCTGCTTCTCGACGAAGCCGCCGGTTCGGCCGACGGACCGGCTCTTGACCCTCTTCGCAGGATCCGGTCGGCTGCCGATCAGCTGACCTCACTGATCGGCAGCATTCTCGATTTCACCCATCTCGACTCGGGTGGAGGCGAGTTGTCGGTCGAGTTGTTCGCCGCCGCGGCTCTGGTTTTCGATGTGACGTCGGCCAGCCGCCCCCAGGTGGAGAAAAACGGAAGCTCGCTCGTTGTCGAAGCTCCGGAAGACCTGGGAACGATGCGAACCGACCTCGACAAACTTCGAAGAATCCTGATGGCGATTCTCGGCAATGCCGCGAAATTCACCCAGCGCGGGACGGTGACGGTTCGCGCGCGGCGCGAGGCCGCGGTGCCTTGCGACCGGCTGGTGGTCGAAATTTCGGATACCGGCATCGGAATGGCCCCGGCCGAGACGGCTTCGCTCTTCGGAGAGTTTCAGCAGGCCGACGAATCGCTGACGCGCCGGTTCGGAGGGGCGGGTCTGGGTCTGGCGATCAGCCTTCGTTTTTGCCGCCTCCTGGGAGGGGACATCGAAGTTCGAAGCGAGGCGGGAAAGGGATCGACATTTCTCGTTCGTGTTCCTGTCGACGCGCCGGCACCGGCGGCGGTTCGCGGCTGAGGAAGGTGGATTTTGATACTCGATGAGTTGACCGCCTATTGTCCCCATTGCGGCGAAGCCGTCGAGATTCTCGTCGACCCGAGTGGCGGAGCGTTTCAAAAATATACGGAAGACTGCTCGGTCTGCTGTTCGCCGTTTGTGGTGGAGGTGCGATTCGATGTGGAGGGCGATCCCGAAGTGAGGCTCGAGAGGGAGTAACGGGCCCGAAGCTGACCGCCAGGAACGCCAGAGGTGAAGAAGAAACAAGAGCTGCCCCCCTCATCGACGGCTCTTCTCGTTGCTTTGGCGTTGCGGTGGTTGAATCCCGTTCGGTTCCGGCAATCGGGCGGCGCCCCGGCACGATCCGTGCAAATATTCAACTGCGGAGGAGTCCGTGCCGATGAAATTCGATCAGACGATTCGTGGAAAAAGAGTTTTCCTGGTGGCCTCGATTCTTTCAGTGTTCCTCGTCGCAGCCGTTCCGTCCGAAGGGACCGCGCCGAACCGCCGCAGTGAAATCGTGGCCGTCGTCGAAAAAGTGGGGCCGGCGGTCGTCAACATCTCGGCGGAACGGATCGTTTCGCAGAGACGGAACGCCCTCGATTTCTTTTTCGACCCCTTCCTCGATCCCGGTGCGCGGCGGCAGTTCAAGAGCCAGTCTCTCGGGTCGGGGGTCGCCATCGACGCGAAAGGAACGGTGCTCACGAACAACCACGTCATCGCGGGCGCCTCGAAGATCACCTGCACGCTGACCGACGGACGCGAATTCGAGGCCAGCGTCATCGGAACCGATTCCGACAACGACCTCGCGGTTCTGAGGATCAAAGGGGCGAAGAACATTCCGGCCGTGACGCTCGGCAGCTCGAATGACCTGATGATCGGAGAAAGCGTCATCGCGATCGGAAATCCTTACGGTCTGGCTTCGACCGTGACCACGGGTGTCGTGTCGGCCCTGGGCCGCACCGTTCGAGAGGAACAGGGGGATCACGTCTACACCGATTTCATCCAGACCGACGCCGCGATCAACCCCGGAAATTCGGGCGGACCGCTCGTGAACATCGACGGCCAGCTCATCGGCATCAACACGGCGATCGTCGCCGCCGCCCAGGGAATCGGATTCGCGATTCCAGTCGACCGTGCCAAGAAAGTGGTCGACGATCTCATCAAGTTCGGCGCCGTTCGTCCGATCTGGACCGGCCTTCGACTCCAGTCCGTCACGCCGGAGCTCGCCTCCCGGCTCGACCTTCCCCGTTCGAAGGGCGCAAGGGTGCTGGCCGCTCGCAACTCCTCCCCAGCGGCAGGCGCCGGGCTCCGAAAAGGGGATCTCATCATCAAAGTCGCCGGCAAGCCGGTCGACTCCCGCGAAATGTTCGAGACCGCGATCTCGACTCTTCGCCCCGGGCAGACGATGGAAGTCGGGTTTCTCCGCGGCGCCTCTGAGAAAACTGCGATGCTCGGCGGAGAGTACGCGCCCAAAGGGCTGGGTCAGGCGCTCCTCGCCGAGTCGATCGGAATTTCGATTTCCGCGAAGAAGAAAAAACTTCTGGTGTCGGGTGTTCAGCGGGGCTCGCAGGGCGATCGTGCGGGAATCGAGAAAGGGGACGGGCTGTTTGCCGTCGACGGACAGGAACTGGAAACCGTCGATGCGCTGGACCGGGTTCTGGAGAGGGCGGTCGGGCGCGGCTCCGTGGCGCTCGTCATCGAAAGGGGAGGATGGGCCTATAACCTCACGTTCGAGCTGGAGTGAGGAAGCCGGATTCATCCCTCACTCCCCGCGCAGCTCCAACCGGAACGTCTGCTCTCCGAAATGCGCGATCGTCACCGGGTGCTTCTCCTCGAGGCTCGCGCTCCCGTCGAGATCGAATCGACGCGGGGGCTCGCCGGCACGAAGCCGGTCCTTCGTCGCCAGCCAGTAGCGAACGACGACCGCTCGCCCCTCGCACGATTCGACCTCGGCCCGGAACGAAAGCTCGCCGGTGCCGTCGGCTCGATCGTCAGCGGACACCGACAGTTTGTTGTTTGCGGTCACGGCCGTGAGAGTCCGTATCTGTTTCCCCGATTCGATCGTGAGCGTGAGCTCGATATTCCGCGAGGAGCGCGGTTCACTCGTCGCCGAAGAGGAATTTCCGTGGGCCGTGTTCGGGAACAGAGCCGCGATCAAGATCGTGAGCATCAGGTAGATGCCAGGGACGAGCAGAAGTTTTCTCATGGTGATTTCTCCGTCGACGGGGTCGCGCTTCACGTGGATATTTCCGTTTCGAATCCCTCGGCAGCGGCGGCGGGCGGACGGCCCGGCCGGCGCCGAAGTTCTGTGGGATTACGTGCCCGGAATGCGGCGCATCTAGTGGACGAAATGGCGCGCGGAGAGGGTCGTTTTGGCGGTTCCGCCCGGCGATAGAATCCGGCTGCATCCGGGAGCACCGGCTCCCGGAAAAGGGGCGACATGAACGACGAGAGAGCGGTCGATCGCGAGGTCTTTTCTCCTTTCGTAGCCGGAGGGTTCGCGTCCGCGGCGAACGGGAAGGAGGTCGAGTCGCCTTGGGGCGGCGCGCCTCTTCCGCCGTGCCGCGAGGCGTCTGACGAAGAAATCGAGCGAGCCATTTCGGCGGCGGCGGATGCGGCGGGGATGCTCGCGTCGATGGCGGGCGGGGAGCGGAGCGCTCTTCTGCGGCGGCTACTGGGGGAGGTCGAGGTGCGAGCCGGCCGGCTCGCGCACATGATCACCGCCGAAGTCGGCAAGCCGATCGCGTTGTCGGAAATCGAGGTCCAGCGGGCCAGGACGACGATTCGACTCGGCGCCGAAGAAGCCATGAGGCTCGCGGGGGAGGTCGTACCGTTCGATGACGGTGCGGCAGGTGGCGGATCGCTCGCGTTGACGCGCCGCTTTCCGGTGGGGCCGGTCCTCGCGATCACGCCCTTCAATTTCCCCCTCAATCTGCTTTGCCACAAACTGGTGCCGGCGATTGCCGCCGGCTGTCCGGTCATCGCGAAGCCGGCGCCGCGCGCTCCAAGGACGGCGCTTCTTCTCGCTGAAGCGGCAGCGGCCGCTGGGTGGCCGGCCGGAATCCTCTCGGTTCTGCCCATCGCCAACGAACAGGCCGGCCGTCTGGCCGCCGATCCCCGTTTGCCGATGATCTCGTTCACCGGTTCGGCGCTCGTCGGATGGAATCTCCGTGCCCGGCACCCGAAGAAGAAAATTCTTCTCGAGCTGGGAGGAAACGCCGGCGTCGTCGTCGACGAAACCGCCGATCTCGAGCGCGCTGCGAAACTGTGCGCTGCCGGGGCACTGGCTTACGCGGGCCAGGTTTGCATTTCGGTCCAGCGAATTTTCGCGACGAAAGAAATTTTTCCGGAGTTTCGCGACCGGCTCGTGAAGGAATTCGAGAAGACGTCCGCCGGTGATCCGTGGAATCGGGACGTACGCCTGGGGCCGATGATCGACGAGGCCTCGGCAAAGCGTGTCGAGGAATGGGTGCGGGAGGCGGAGCGTTCGGGTGCGACGGCTCTCGTGCGAAGCGAGCGGAAAGGGAATGTTCTGGGTCCGATTCTCCTGACCCGGGTTCCGCGGGGCGCGAAGGTCGTCTGCGAGGAAGTTTTCGGGCCGGTGGCGGTCGTCGAAGAGGCGGCCGATTTCGAAGATGCGCTCGCGCGGGTGGATGATTCGAAATATGGCTTGCAGGCGGGGGTTTTCACGACGAGGTTGGACCGAGCCCGGCGGGCGTTCGAAAGATTGCGGGTAGGCGCGGTCATCGTCGGCGACTCACCGGCTTTCCGGTACGACGGCATGCCCTACGGCGGCGTCAAGGAATCGGGAACCGGGCGCGAAGGGGTGCGGTATGCGATGGATGAAATGACGGAGATGAGGCTGCTCGTGCTGCGGTGAGAGGCGAAAGCGGGAGAGGCGAAAAGGCGGAAGAAGCGGAGAGGCGGAAGAAGCGGAGAGGCGGAAGAAGCAAGAGAGGCGGAAGAAGCAAGAGAGGCGGAAGAAGCAAGAGAGGCGGAAGAAGCGGGAGAAGAGCGGGGCTCCGAGGATGTTTTTCTATCCCGCCGCGTCGCCGCCAATCGCGGGGCTTGGGTCCGCTGGGCCTGCGGGGGATCGCGGCGGCGGAGTTTTCACACTCACGGGTCGTCTCCCCCTCCCTCCGCCCGCGCCCCGTTCGCGTTCAAACCACGAGGCGCAACTCTCACGTTGCCTCCGCCGCCGCGATCCTCCTCGGCGCGCGGATCCTCGCGCCCCGCTCATGGCGCTCCTTCGGCGGGCTGGGTTGTTTTGGAATATTGAAGATGACGGCTGGAGAAATTGTTAGGGCGGCGGCGTTCTTATGGTTTTGGGGCCCAATAAACCCCCGCCCCGCGGGTGAAGCTCCCCTCAAGTGAGGCCCGAGGATCCACTTGGGTGAGGCGGGAGGTTTGGACGGGGGCAAGCGGGACTGTTTGAGGGCGGCGCGCGCGTCACGGGCCTGACAGTTCGCCGAAATCTCGCGCCCGCGCGCGACGGCCGAGTTGTCCCGCGACCCGTCCAAACCTCCGAGCGCGGCCATGAAGCGGCAGAATCGCGAGACTTGATTCATTCGCCGCGCGAGAGCCGAGCCCTGGTGGATCGGGCCGAACGACCGGGGAGCTGAACTGCGGGGTAGAAAAAGCGTGCCTGCCTGGGCGGCTTTGTTCCTCCTCGCTTCAATGATCCTTCGAGGAGGCGAAAACTCCCTTCTCAGTTCACCGAGTACGGTTCCCCCAGAGGGAAAACCGGGATCTCTGCGTCGAATTTCGCGCCGTCGGGGCGGACCATTCCGTAGGTTCCCTCCATGGTTCCGTACTCCGAAGGGAGCGGGCAGAAGCTGGTGTAGGAGAAGCTTTCGCCCGGTTCGAGATAGGGGGTCTCGCCGACGACACCCTCTCCGCGAACCTCTTCGACGCGGCCCATGGCGTCGGTGATGATCCAGTGGCGCGTCAGGAGCTGCGCCGGTTGGGCCCCGAGATTTTCGATCGTGATCTCGTACGAGTAGAGATAGCGTCCGCGCGCCGGGTCCGATTGCTCCGGAACGAACTTCGTTTTGGCGGTGATCCGGATTCCTTCGGTGATTTTTTCTGGAGTCGGCATCATTTTCCTTTTTCGAGATCGCCCATGCGGGAGCGGAGCCGTTCGACTTCGAGCTCGAGGTCCGAAACGCGGCGATCCGGAGGGGATGAAGCGGATGTCCCTCGAATTTTCGCGAGGGCGGCCCGGGCGGAGACGCGGAAACGGCTGAAGGGCTCCATCTCGGACGCGATTGCGATTTTTTCTTCGGCGTCCTTGTCGTGCCGCTCGCCGAGCGCTTCCACGGCTCGTTTTCGAACAGGCATGGCCGGGTCGCCGAGGAGCTCGCGAAGGCGCCGCGAAACCCGCTTGTCGTCGTGACCGAGCTTTTCGAGGGCGGCGGTGGCGGCGACTCTTTCGCGCAGGCCGCGCGAGAGACTGGTTCCGGCCAGCGCGATCGGAATGGCGCGGTCGTCGCCGAGAAGTGCGAGGCCGGCGTATCCCCCTTCGGCGACTTTGTCGAGGCGTCCGCCCGTCGCGACGCCACGCTTGAGAAGATCGAAGGCCCGATCTCCGCCGAGACGACCCGCCGCGGTGAGGATTGACGACCGGACCGTCGGAGAGGTCTCCGATTCGAATCGTGCCCCGAGCGCCGCCGCAACGTCTTTCTCGCCAAAAAATTTCGAGAGGGCGTCCGCGGCTGCCGCGCGAACCCGCATCTCGGAGTCATTCGAGAGCGCTCTGACGAGAGCGGATTTGGCTTCGCCGCCCCCCCGTTTTCCGGCGAGCCCGGCGGCGGCTTCGCGCAGGGTGCGCGAGCGGTCGGAAGACAGCGCAGCGGCGATCGTCGAGGCGGCCTCGGCGCCGGGAATGGAAACGAGATCTTCGAGCGCGTCGAGCCGTGCCTGCGAAAACGGAGAGTTCCTCGCGACGAGCCCGAGCTCCTCCACTGTGCGGGCGTTTCGAAGCTCCGCCGGCAGGGATCGATCGGGATCAACCAGGACGGCTGACGGCCGCCGCGGGGAGGGGATTTCGAAACGTTCGTCCGCCAGAGAAATTTCGATCGGCGATTCGACCAGGACTTTGCCGTCGGGCCCGAGAAGAGCGACGCTCGTCTTGAGGCGGTAAAGTTCTCCACCCGGCGACGTCGAGGATTGTTTGACGTGAATCCGGGCGCGCCCCGTCGCTTCGTTCCAATCCCAGCTCGCCTCGAGCTTCGGATGACCGGCGCGATCGAGCCACTGCTCGAAAAACCACCCGAGCTCCTGCCCGGTCGACTCGACGAAAGCGTCGGCCACGTCTCGCGGCGCGATGGCTTTCCCGCCGTTTCGTTCGAGATGATGGCGGACGGCGCGGAAGAATGGTTCGTCGCCCAGCATTTTCCGGAGAGAGTGAATGACGGCGGCCCCTTTCCGGTAGGTGTGAGAATCGAACAGGTCGTCGGCGTCGGTCCAGCGGCTCGAGACGATGGGGCGTTCCCCTTTGTCTTTCGCCTCGGCGAAATAGCCTTCGCGATCCGTGCGCCTCCGGAGGTCGAATTCTTCGATCCCGTCCCGCTCTTCTTTCCAGAGGTTTCCGGCGTAACTTGCCCACCCCTCGCTGATCCAGGCGCCCGACCAGTCGCGGAACGACACCCAGTCGCCGAACCACTGATGCGCCAGCTCGTGGGCGAGAAGGCCGTCTTCATCGTCGTCGGCCAGGAGCGCCGGGTCCCGAAGATGCTCCTCGGAGAGCGTCGTCGTCGTGACGTTTTCCATTCCGCCCCAGGTGAAATCGGTGACGAAGGTCTGGTCGTACTTCGGCCACGGATACGGAAAGCCGAGCCGGCGCGAGTAGAACTCGATCATTTTCGGGACGCGTTGCGTTTCGAGCCTGGCGTCGCTCCCCTCGCTTCTCGGGGCGAGCACCCGGAGCGGGACCGTGCGAGAGCCATCGATTTTCGCGTCGTCGAGAGCGCGGATGTCGAACTCTCCGGCGACGACCGAGATCAAATAGGTCGAATGCGGAATCGTCATTCGGTGGTGCCACGTGGTCCAGCCGCCGGGTGCCGCATCGGTTTTACCGACGGCCTCCCCGTTGGCGGCGACGACCCAGCCCGGCGGCACCGTCACGTAGGTTTCGCTGGTCGCTTTTTCATTCGGGTAGTCCCAGGTCGGGATCCAGTAGCGGGTGTCCTCCATCTCTCCCTGCGTCCAGAACTGCGGAACGCGATTTGGACGGCTGGCGTCCGGAAGGACGAAAAACGCGCCGCGGCGCGGATGGGTCAGGTGGTAGGAAATATCGACGGTGACGGCCCCGCCGGATTCGATCTTTCTTGCGGGACGGACTTCGAGCTTTTGGCCGTGCCGTTCGAACGTTGCCGGAGACCGGCTTCCGTCGGCGAATGCGATCGCCGCTCCGTCGATCGTCATTTCGTCCGCGAAGAAAGGGATCATTGAAAGCGGCTCCGTGCCGAGAGGCCTGAGACGATTCGATGCGATGCCGCGGATCGTTCCTGCGGCCGGATCGATCGTCAGGCGGAGCGTGACATCTTCGAGGTCGTAGACGCGGTCGGGCGGGTCGTGGCGGGAAGGAGTGCCGGGGGGCGGGTTCTGCCCCGAGGCGCAAAGGCTGAGCGACGCGAGGATGAACGCCGCCGGAATTCCGCGGAGACGCGCCCTCGGCGCAATCGCATCTCTTTTGCTCATGCGGGAAATCCTACCATCGGGCCCGGCGTGACGAGGGTCACCTTCCGCCGGGGCCGTTCGAATAAAATGATCTCGTTCCTGGAACGCAGCGCCGATCGTCCGGTCTCCCGGCGCGCCTTTCGAAACGAAACGATCAAGGAGGATTTTCCATGTTGTCGAAAACCGTGCGACGTCTCGGAATCGTGGTTCTTTCGGCCGTGCTGTTCACGACTCTTGCCGTTTCCCTTTTTGCGGACGCCTCGAAGTTTTCGGCGTCGAAAGACGCCAGGGAAAAAGACGAGCCCCAGAAGTTTCTGCCCGACTACGACAAGCTCATCGAAGGGAAGAAGGCCGACTGGGTTTATTTCCCGGAGGGAGTGAAGCTCAAGTCCTTCAAGACGGTCGTTCTCAAGGATTTCACCGTCACGGGCCACGCGAAGGAATCGAAAGGCGCCGCCGAATACGGAGTGGAGTACCTCGCACAGTGGATCGAGAAGTCGGATCTGGGCTGGAGCATCGAGAAGAAGGCCGGCGACATCGTGATCGAGGGGAACGTCTTCAACGCCTGGGAGCCGAGCGATGCGGCGGCTTTCTGGGGCGGCGGTCTGGGGGCCGATCCGACCGTCGGTGTCGAGCTGATCGGGAGGGATAAGAGCGGGAAAATCCTTTTCGAGGTGCGGCACAAGAGGAAGGGGTCGACGATGCCGGACGCCGTCGAGAATGCACTCGACAACATCGTCGCAACTTTGGAAAAAGGAAAGTAAGAAGTAATCAGTTTTGGGGGGGGATCAACGATAGCGAGCCGCTGGCGCCGCCGAAGTCCTCGGGCGCGGTCTAGCTGTGGCGCTGCCACAGCGTCGAACGGCCCTGCGGGCTTGTCGACGCCATCGACTCACTCTCGTCGATCCTCGGGCGAGAGTTGCCGAAGCGGAAAGCCGAGAGCACGGTGTCGCGGCGGCTGGCGCCGGCCGCTTACATTCGCTCGGGAACGGGAATACCCAGGATCACTTCCAGCAATTTCCGAAATTCCCGGCGGAAAATCAGGACGGCTGCGAGGCGTGTGGCGCGGAGGTCGGCGTTGCGCTCTTTGAGGATGGGGTGGCGGTGGTAGACCTGATTGAATTTCTGGGCGAGGTCGTGGGCGGCGCGGGTGACGAGGGAAAGCTCCTGAGTCTCGGCGGCTTTCTGGATCGTCTCGGGAATCGAAGCGCAGGCGGTGACCATGCCCCAGAGGTCGTCGGCGACGGTGGCTTTCATGAACCGGACGCGCTCGGCGTCAGTGAGCTCGGTGGCGAGGCCGCGTTCGGCGAGCTTGCGTACGATGTTTTCGGCGCGGACGGCGGCGTATTGAAGATACGGGCCTGTGTCCCCTTCAAAGTTGAGCGCCTCGGCGAAATCGAAGGCGATGACTTTGTTCCTGCTGAATTTCGACATGAAGTATCGAAGCGCGCCGATCGTCAGCGCCGATGCGGTGGCGCGAACGTCGTCGGGTGAAAGGCTCCGCTCCCGTTTTTTCACTTCTTCCGCGGCTTTTTTCACCAGGGCGTCGACGAGGTCGTCGGCAATGACTCCGAGCCCTTTTCGCCCGCTCATCTCGATGAAGGCCTTCTTCTGATCTTCGGGGCTGAGCTCGAGTCCCAGTTCCTTGGCCGCAGCGGGAGTCAGCGCCACCATTTCGTAAAAGAAGTGGATCGAGCCCGTCGCCTCGCGCTCGAGGCCGAGCGCACGAAGGCCCTCCTTGACGACTTTCTGGAGATAACTCTGGCGGACGTCGATGACGTTGAAGACTTTTGTCGCTTCGCCGAAAGAGGGATGGCCCCCTTCTCCGCCGCGGGTGACGCTCGTCCAGACCTGCTTCGTCTCGGAGCGGCCGTCCATGTACGACACGGGGTATTCGATTTTCGCGTACTCGAAATCGCGCGCGAGCCGGCCGAATTTCCAGAGTTGATAGGCGATGTCCTTGCCGGTGTAGGTGACGGTTCCGTTCGAGCGGACGAGGACTTTGTCCGCGTCTTCCATTCCTGCGAAACCTTCGGTTTCGGTGAGGCCGATGACCCAGCAGCCGGCGTTCTTCCCCTCGGTTTCGAGCCGAATCGCGCCGGACTCTTTCAATCGGTCGAACGCCGATTCCCAGAAGCGGCGGCCGAGAATGTCCGATTCCTTCGGGAGGAGGTCGTAGTCGATCCCGAGCCGCCCGGCGGTGCCGAGGTGTGCGCGGACGATCCGGTCAGTCACGAGCCGGCCGACGCTCGACCAGGGCTCTTCCCCTTTTTCGATCGCGTGGAGCGCTTCTTTGCGCCACTCGAGCTTCGCCTCGTCGGCGAGGTATTCCCGTCCGATTCGCGCGTAAATGTCCCAGCAGTAGCGATCGAAAGGATCAGGGATCGCCGCGACCGCGGCTGCGTTCATCCCTTCGAGCTTCACGAAAGCGACGACGACGTCGGCGAGCTGAACGCCCGTGTCGTCGATGTAGTTCTGGACTTCGACCTTTTCGCCCGTCGCGCGGAGGCAGCGCACGAGGATGTCTCCCAGGATCGCGTTTCGAAGGTGCCCGATGTGCGCCGCCTTATTCGGATTGATGTTCGTGTGCTCGACGATCACTTTCCCGCTTTTTTCCGCCGGCGCCGGCGCCTCGTACGAAAGAAAGTCGCGGAGGAATTCGCCGCGGCGGAACCGGAAGTTGAGGTAACCGCCCCCTTCCACTTTCGCCGAGTCGATCCCGGGCGGAAGGATCAACCGGCTCGCCAGCTCACCGGCGATCAGGCGCGGGCTTTTCTCGAGCTTCTTCGCGATCTCGAAAGCGACCGGCGTCGCGAGGTCTCCCAGATCCACTTTCGGAGGCCGGGTCAGCGGAACTTCTTCGAGAACGATTTCCCAGAGACCTTTGACGCGAACCTTGATTTCTTCTTCGAGCGAACGTGTGACGGCGTCGATCATGGTGAAGTGGGCTTTCTTCGGGGGCCGGAGCCTCAACCAGGGGCGCCGGCATCGGGAGTTTCTTGTCGCGTCGGCGATGAAATCCAGCGCCGCGTTTCGTAACCCGCGGCCGAGCCGCGGGAAGAAGAAAATCGATGGAAAGGTCTCCGCTGAAAACGGGCGCGGAGAGCCCGCTCATTCTCCGGAAAGGGAGTGGCGGGTTCAAGGGAAAAGAATCGGCGTGTGGTCCGGATTTCGACCAGCCACTCCAAAGGGGTGTGCGGACTTGTGTGGGAGGCCGCTGCGGGTGAACAATGTCATCAGTTCCCAGCGCGAGGGATGACAGGAGGGACACCCCATGAATATCCTTAAGAGAGCGACCCCAATCAGGTTTTCCGCGGGTCTGTTCGTCCCGTTGTTTGCCCCTGACGCCCCGGGCGTGGATTTCGTTCTCGTTGCCCGATGCCGGGCGCGACATTTCTGAAACGGCAGCCTGAAAAGAGGCTGCTTTCGCGGAGGCGGCCCAGCTCCTTTTTCGGGAGGGTCGCGCTGCGAAACTCTTCCGCTCGTCTCGATTCCTTCTGATACCTTCACCGGCACTCAGGAGGACCCTCATGCCCGCCACCCCCCACCCGTTTCCCACTCACTCAGCGGTCGTCGCGGATCTTCGCGATCGCTGGAACATCCTGACCACCGCCCGCCGAGTCGCAGCTTTTACGAAGCTCGACCGCGAAGAGGCCGAAGATCTGTTCTTCGATCTGTCGTCGACGGATCAGGCGAAGCTTCTCGTTTCGCTTCCCGCCGGCGAGCGGCGCAGCTGGATGCGTCTTCTCGCGCCGGACGACGCCGCAGATCTGGTTCAGGAAGCCCCGGAGGTCGAACGCGACGGGCTTCTCGGCCTTCTCGACGATCCCACGCGCAAGGAGGTCAACGGTCTCCTCGCCTACGCGGAGGACGCGGCGGGCGGGCTCATGAATCCCCGTTACGCCCGTGTTCGTCCCGAGATGAGCGTCGACGAGGCGATTGCGTACATCCGGAAACAGGCGCGCGAGAATCTCGAGCGGATCCACAACGTTTACGCGGTCGACGCCGAGCAGAAACTCCAGGGTGAGATTTCATTCCGGAGGTTGTTCGCTTCCGATCCTGCCCAGACCGTTCGCGAGGTCATGCGAACCGAGCTCGTCACGGTTCGCGAGCACACCGATCAGGAAGAGGTGAGTCGGCTCTTCGCCCGGCACGCCCTGGTCGAGCTTCCGGTCGTCGACGCCGAGGGGCGAATCCAGGGTGTCGTGACGGTCGATGACATCGTCGACGTGGTGCGCGAGGCCGACACCGAGGACATCCAGAAGATGGGCGGATCGGAAGCACTCGACGCGCCGTACCTCGAAATCGGTTTTCTCCACATGGTGAAGAAACGGGCGGGGTGGCTGACGATTCTCTTTCTCGGCGAAATGTTGACGGCGACGGCGATGGGCAAGTTCGAGGGGGAGATCGCCAAGGCCGTCGTGCTGGCTCTTTTCGTTCCGCTGATCATTTCGAGCGGCGGCAACTCCGGCTCTCAGGCGACGACGCTCGTCATCCGTGCGCTCGCCCTCGGGGAGGTGAAGCTGCGGGATTGGTGGCGCGTGCTGGTCCGCGAGCTGGGCTCGGGGCTCATGCTCGGCACCGTGCTCGGCTTGATCGGCCTGATTCGAATTCTGGTCTGGCAAAGAGCTTTTCACACTTACGGCGAGCATTACGTGAAGATCGCGTTCACCGTTTCGCTGAGTCTCCTCGGGATCGTTCTCTGGGGGACGATCTCCGGGTCGATGCTCCCGTTCATCCTCCGGCGGGCCGGTTTCGATCCGGCGAGCGCCTCGGCGCCTTTCGTCGCCACTCTCGTCGACGTGACGGGTTTGATCATTTACTTCACGGTGGCGAGCGTGATTCTGAAAGGGACGCTGCTGTGATTTGGCGGGGGAGGGGGGCCGGGCGCGTCTGGATCGGCGCCGCCCTTCTCCTGGGCGGATGTTGCGAGCGGGGGGTGACGCAGAAGATGTCGCTTTCGTTTCGCCCGAACGGCTCGCTCGAAGTGCGGACGCAGACAATTCTGGGTGGCAGCGCCTGCGAGCGGGACGAAGCGGGGAAACGGCGGATCGAGGGGATCCGCGAATCGCTCCTCCGAAGGGAAGACATCTGGAGCGGTGGGTTTCGCGCCGCTCTCCCGGCCACGGAAACGATTTCGCTCGATTTCGAAAAAGGGGTGGTCGGATCGATGAGCCGCCGCGCCACTCTCGAAGATCCCGCGGTGATCGCCGAGCTTTTTTCTCCGTTCGGAATTTCGGCGAGCTATCGAAACGCCAATGGCCTGGCTTCGCTCGAGCTGATTTCGTCCGGCCCGCGGCGTGCGACGGCCCGGCAGCAAAGGGTCGTCGAAGAAGCGCTCGATCGCTTCAGCGCGTCGGCCGAGCGCTCGATGCGGGCGGCTTCCGATCTTTTCCGCTATCTCGATCGAAAGCCGGAGCGGGCCCGGCCGATTTTCGCCGCGATCTTCTCCGTCCCGGCCGCGGGAGATGAAGCGGAGGAGTTTGGTCCGGAGGGAGAGGAGGAGAGAGAAGTCGTCGACCGCTTTGCGAGCGCCATTTCCGAATTCTCGGATCGGCCGGACGGAGAGGACGGTATGACGGCCGAAGAGCTCGTCGAGAACGTTTTCGATCCGTTCCCCTCTTCGATCGAAGTCGAGCTTTCTTCGCCGATCGAAGAGGCCGCCGGCTTCATCCGGAAGGATTCGACGCATGCGATTCTTCCCGAACGGAATCTGGGCGGGGCGCTGGCGGCCCTGGAAGGGGAATGGATTGAACCCGATCCGGTCGCGATTCTCCTGCGTTCCTTTGCGAAAAAGGAAAACGCGCCGGTCGATCTCGAAGCCTTTCTCGCCCGTCCGCGAAGGGTCCGCGGAATTCCGGATCGTGCGCAGATTCGCCGCGCGATCATCGAGCAGCTCAAGCGCTCCGACATCAGCCGGCTGAGGTGGAAGGTGCCGCAGGCCCGGGACGCCGGAGGAATCGAGCCGTCCGCCTCGCCGGGAGCTATCGCCAGTCCCCGATGAGCTCGAATCCCGCCCAGTGGAACGGTGCCCGCAGCGGCGTGCCGATCATTTCGACCTGGGCGCCTCTGAGGGCTTCATCTTTCGAAAGCCCGGCCCCCAGACCGCGATAGAAACTCACCATCAGTTTCGTGGTCGATTCGTCTCCGACCTCCCACAGCGAGGCGAGGACCGATCGCGCTCCGGCGAATTGAAATGCGCGAGTGAGTCCCAGCAGCCCTTCGCCGGCATCTTCCCGGCCGACGGCGGTTTCGCAGGCGGAAAGAGTGACGAGGTCGGCGTCGAGCCGCATCCCCTCGAAAATCTCCCAGGCCTGAAGCAGACCGTTCGCATGGCCGGGCGACGACAGGTTCGGAATCGTCAGGGCGAGAGCGGAGTCGAGCGGAAATCGAGCGTCCACGATGCCGTGACAGGCGAAATGAAGCAGCGCCGTTTCCGGCTCGATGTTTTTTGCGGCCTCTTCCGTGGCGTCTTCTCCGAGATGAACGCGGCTGCCGGGGAAAACCGCCGCGAGGCGCTCGACTTCGGTCCGGCTGTGGGGAAGAGGGGCGAGCCGAAGGCCGGGGCGGAGCCGCTCTGTTCCCTCGGGGTCGTACAAGGGATCGCCGAACGCGACCAGATGGGACGCGCCGTGGTTTCGGCGCCTGTTTCTAAGCTCGGCAAATACGGTTGCCGAGGATGCGACCGTGACGGGTTTCTCTTCGACGAGAAAATGGAAAGGGACGGGGCTCGCGGCGTGCGCCGCCGCGGTCGCGCCGCTCACCGGGCCCGGTGCTTTCAATCCGGCGAAGGGAAGAAAATGGAGCGGACCGTCGGGAAGGATGAGGAGGCGCTTCGCCTTCGAGATTCGACCGGCGGCCGGTGCCAGGAGCAGATCGGAGAGAGCCGTGGATTGACGTTCGATTTCTTTCGAGCCGGAATCGTCGTCGCCGGAGGGATCCTGCAGGAAGGCCCGGAATCTTCGAACCCGCTGACGCAGCGACTCCTCGCCCACGGGAAGAGACCGCGTCTCGAGTCTCCCCGAGGAGTCGAGCGAAAAAAGAATCGTCTTCGTCGTGCCCACCGAGTACGAGAGCAGCAGCGTGCCGGGATCGAGGACCGACGCCGTGCGCAGGGCGTCGAGCGGCTCGGGGTCTCGCAGCGAAGCGATTCGAGGCGCGACGGCGCGGGTTTCGTCACGGATGTGATCGAGCCGGCTGCGAACCTCGCGAAGCTGGTCGAGCTTTTTCCGGAGGGCGGCTTCGTCGGCGCTCGCCGATGCCGCCGCGATCTCGGCTTCGAGGCGGTCGTAATCGGCTTCGCCGAGCCGGCGCCGTTTCTCGAGATCGCCGGGAACCTCCACTCCGAAGAGAAGGTCGCGTTCGGCGAGAAGAGACAGGAAAATTCGTGCACGAGATCTTTCGGAGACGGCGAAGGCCTCGCGCTCGTTCCCGAGCTCGACGAGAAGCTCGAGGTGATCCCGGTAGAAGTTGCCGTAATAGGCGGCAAATTTCGATTTCGATTCCTGCGATCCTCCGATCTGGCGCTTCTGATCGTCCAGCGCCCGAACGGCACGGCAGTACTCCATCGAGGATTCCCCGAGTTTCCCTTCGCTCCGAAGCACGCGTCCCAGCTCGTGCGAGATGCGAGCCAGGTCGAGACTCGATGGAGACGCTCGCTCGTACCAGATCAACGAAGTGCGGAGCGCCGCTTCGGCGCTCTGAAGGTCGCCTTCCATTTCGGAAACGGCCGCGCTCACTTCGCCGACTCGTGCGTCGTCGGGCCCTCCGGGCGCGAAGCTGGATGTGATTTCGCGGGCGCGAAGGAGCAGCGCTTTCGCTCCGGGGAAGTCCCCGAGCCCCGCCGAGGCGCGGGCGGCGATTCGGAGTCCCTGTGCGAGATAAATCGAGCCGGGGGCCGAGTGTTCCTTGATGGAGAGGCTTCGAGCCAGGAGGATCTCCGCTTCGTCGAAGCGCCCGCGGTCGATCAGGGAGGCGGCGTAGCTGCTAAGGATGCCGGCGAGGAAAATGCTTTCCGGGGCCGCTTTTTCGGCGACGTCGATGGCGCGGCGCCAGAGCGCGTCGGCCTGCTCGTTGTTCGCCCGCTGATACTCGACGTCGGCGAGGGAATTGAGGGTGATGACAAGGTCGGTGGAAATGGGTGCCTGTTTTTCAGTCAACTCGAGGTCACGCCGAAGGAGCGATTCTGCGGCCTGGTAATCGCCTCGCCGGAGGAGCAGGACTCCGAGCGTGTGGAGGTTGATGGCGAGGTCGAGGCTGTCGGGAAGCAGGCGTTCGAAGATCGCGAGAGAGCGCCTCGAGAGCGCTTCGGCGAGGGGAAGATCTCCTCGCTTGTTCCAGAAGCTCGCCAGATTGTCGAGGGTTCGGGCCTGATCGATGCCGTTCGGGGCGATCGACTCGACCAAAAGTCGCGCGCGGTCGTAATGGCGTTCGGCGTCTTCGAATTTCCCTTCTTCCTCGCAGACGACGGCGACGGCGTTGAGTCTTCGAACCGCGTAAAGGCTTTCCGGCGCCGCCTGATCGACCAGTACGAGGGCTTCGCGCACTTCGGCCTCGGCTTCGGCCAGACGACCCGATTCGTAATCGAGCCGGCCGAGATCGGAGAGCACGTGGGCCGTGAGGAGAGAGCCCGCGTCGATCCGGCGCCGGATCCCCAGAGCTTCGCGAAGCCCGTCGCGTGCGGAGGCCACGTCACCGCGAGCGACATCCGCCTCGGCGAGTGCGCTCAGGATCCGGGCCCGAATTCGGGGATCCCGAGCCCTGCGGGCATCCTCGAGAGCCTGACCGAAGAGGGCATGAGCGAGATCCGGATTCCCCGACTCGGTGAGAATCGCCGCCGTGTCCACGAGCGTCCAGGCGGCGGCGATGAAGTTCCCTCGTTTCCGAAGGGAATCAGCGGCGAGCGATGCCTCGTCGAGCGGGAAATGTCCCTCGCCGGGATCGGGAGACTCCGCGGAGAGAGCCGATTTCACTTTCCACCCTTGCGACCCGATCGTGGCCAACCGGCGGCGTCCATTTCGTTCGAGAGTGATTTCCAGAGTTCCGCGCGGTGAAATCTCGATTTCGACTTCGCTGATGTCGAAGGGGTTTTCAAATCGGCCCGAGACGGGAGCACGATCTTCGGATCGACGACGCTCTCGTCTCCAGGCCACGAGCCGGTCGCCGGAGCAGATCCCGGCTTGAGCGAGAGCAGAATCGATCGCAAGGCTTCGAATCAAGACTCCGGCTCCGGTTTTTCTGGCGGGCGCAGGCCGCTTTCCGGTGTCGAGTGATCCGCCTTCGGCGCGCAGGGCGGCAAGAAGAAGAATTGCTGCGAAAAAGCGGGAGAGGATCGGCATGGCGACGGCTCGAGGATCCGGCTTCCTCGCGCAGAGCGGAATGATACGCCTCGCGAATCGGCGAGGTTTCGCGGCCCGAATGAGGTTCCGGATTCGGGGGTCCCTTCGAGGATAGAATCGACTCGATGGAAAGAGGAGGCTCAAAGACATGTCCAAGCATCCGATTCGAGGGTTGACCGATCTCGGGCAGAGCGTCTGGTACGACTTCATCAAACGGGATCTCCTGACGAGCGGCAAGCTCGCGAACTTGATCGAAGAGGATTCCCTTCGCGGGATGACGTCGAACCCGACGATTTTCGAAAAAGCGATCCGAGGAGGCGACCTTTACGATGGGGCCATCCGGAATCTGGCGCCCCGATTTCACGTCAAGGAACAGATCTTCGAAGAGCTCGCGGTCGAGGACGTTCGACAGGCTTGCGACATTTTTTCGGGAGTCTACGAATCGACGGGCGGAGCCGATGGCTTCGTTTCGATCGAGGTCTCGCCGACCCTCGCCCACGACACCGCCACCACGATCGCCGAAGCGAAAAGACTCTGGAGCTCGGTCGGCCGGGCGAACGTGATGGTGAAAATTCCGGGAACCGTCGAGGGGCTGCCGGCGATCGAAGATTGCCTGGCTTCCGGGCTCAACATCAATGTCACCCTTCTTTTTTCAGTCGAGAGGCACGATCAGGTCATCGAGGCTTATTTCCGCGCCCTTGAAAAGCGGGTGAAGGAAGAAAAACCGATCGACCGGATCTCGTCGGTGGCGAGCTTTTTCGTGAGCCGCGTCGACACGGCGGTCGACAAGAAGCTCAAGGAGAATGGGACGCCCGAAGCGGCGGCTCTCTGCGGGAAGATCGCGATCGCCAATGCGCAGCTCGCTTACGACTTGTTCGAACGGCGTTTCCGCGGACCGAGGTGGGACGTACTCGCTTCGAAAGGGGCACGGGTTCAGCGTCCCCTCTGGGCGTCCACGGGCACGAAGGATCCGTCTCTTTCGGACGTCTACTACGTCGAAGCTCTCGCCGCGCCCAACACCGTGAACACACTCCCTCCCGAGACTTTCACCGCGTACAAAGATCACGGCGATCCAAAAGTGCGAGTACAGGACGGGATGGACGAAGCGAAGGCGAAGATCGATTCTCTGGCGAGGCTCGGCGTGGATTTCGGCGCGATTCTCAAAGAGCTCGAAGACGACGGAGTGAAGAAGTTCGCCGACTCGTTCGCCGAGCTTCTCGCGGCCGTGGAAAAAAAGAAGGATGCGCTCGGCGCCTCGACGCGGCCGAGCTAAAACCCAAGGCGTCTCATCACCGCTCGCGGAAGATTCCGGATGACGAACATCACGGGGCGCCAGATGGCCGGCGCGTAAACGACCGGATCCCCCCGGTCGATGGCGCGGAGCACGATTTTCGAGACGTTCTCCGGTTCGCCGGCAAACGGAGGGGCTTTCAGGTTCGCCGTCATCCCGGTTTTCACGAATCCCGGTTTCACGCAAACCGTCCGGAGACCCGCCGAACGCCATTTGTGGTCCAGCCCTTCGAGATACGCGGAGAGGCCTGCTTTTGCCGCCCCATAGAGAACGACCGGTTTTCGCGCGCGATCTCCCGCGACGCTCGAAAAAACGCAGAGGGTTCCGCCGCCGCGCGCCAGGAGGCGCACGCGGGCTTCTTCGCAGAACAGAATCGTGTTGGTGAAGTTGGCGGCGAGAAGGCGGGCCGTGAAGGGTCGATCCCTCTCGAGCTCGTCCTGCGTCTGGAAGAGGCCGGCGGTGATGACCACCGTGTCGAGGCCGCCGAGCCGTTTCTCGGCCGCATCCAGAGCCGGCGCGAAAGTCTCCGGTCGTTCGAGATCGCAAAGGGTCTCACCGGCCGTCGATCCCGCCCCGCGAATTTCGAGGTCCCGGGCGCTTCGTTCCAATTCCCCGGCATCGCGGCCCAGCAACACGATTTCGTCGCCGCGTTCGGCCATCCGTCGTGCGAGGGCGCGCCCCATTCCTTTGGTGGCTCCGAGAAATGCGACTTTCATGAATCGCATGGTGCCAGATCCGGAAAGGATCGCAAACCGGTTCGGGGCGGCTGGCTGGAGGGCTTTGCCCCGGCAATTTCGAAAGACCGGTGTGCGATCGGGCGAGGGATGCGACAATAAGGGGGTCATGAGCGAATTGAAACGCCGGATCCTCATGGTCGAGGACAGTGAGATCTTCGCCTCGATCATGGTTTTTCTCGCCGGGCGCCGGGGCTACGAAGTCGTGCATGCCGAGAACGGCGCTGCCGCGCTCGACTTCATGGCCGGACAGGAATTCGACGCCCTCGTTCTCGACTACGAGCTTCCCGACATGACCGGAATCGACATCACCCGCTCGGTGCGGAAGAGCGGCTCCCGGGTGCCGATCCTCCTCGTCTCGGTCATCGACGACGAACGGGTGAAGCGGGAAGCGAAAGAGACAGGCGTC
>Ga0315281_10002772_pt1 | contig 25953 bp, 16 predicted proteins | sample YL17G07_0_MG_FD_204540 | JGI IMG/M metagenome (GOLD analysis project Ga0315281, IMG submission 204540) | Sediment microbial communities from Yellowstone Lake, YNP, Wyoming, USA - YL17G07_0 | ecosystem: Environmental > Aquatic > Freshwater > Lake > Sediment | place: USA: Wyoming | collected... | reverse complement strand
GAGCGTGGCAAATCTCAGCGCACAGCGGGCTAGCCCTTCGGCGTCCTGAAGGCGATAGGCCACGGCGAATTCATGCAGAGGCTCGTTGTGGAATTGGCTGATCTCATTCGCCAACTCCTGCTTGGCTTCCACGTCGTTGTAGAACTCCCAAGGAACATGCTTGTTGTAGAAGGAGTCGAGGTATGTCTCGACAACCTTGCCAGCGATCCAGTACCGCTTCTCGGTGATATTGAACACGGGCACCCCACCAGCCCTGCCCATCGCGCTCATGAAATCTGTGAAAGCCAGCCGGCCCTTTGAAGTTCGGAGAACCTTCGCGCCGTGGATCTCGTTCGTACCTAAACCCAGTCGGTCGGCCAGCTTCCGAACGACCTGCTCAGCCGGCTGTACAAACTGCTGAGGGACGAGCCACCCGCCCAAGACGTAGACCGGCTGCGATGCATCGAGGAGGTTAGGTCCGCTGTTGCCGGATTCATCGCAGTAGACGTGGGCGGCGCGGTCGAGATATGGTCGCGTAACAGGTCGCGCCGTCCTCTTCTTCATCCTCTTCTTCTTCTGGTTCTTCGCCATGCTGCCAGCTTAGAGGAGCGGCACCCGTGATGCCATTCGCCCCTGCGGACGACATCGCTGACCACTGCTGTTTGAAGCGTTTGGTGGCGTGAGGCGTGGTCGGCGCTGTGGACGGCGGGAGCCGCTGCGGCGCTCCTTCTCGGCCAGGAAGGCGTAGAGGGTGCGTTCCCAGCCGGCGATGTCCTGGAAGGGCGCGATGGTGGTAGTCATGGCCGGTCTCCTCGTGCTAGAGTCGTCATGACCATATTGGCGTGGTGTGGGGGGAAGTCAAGTCCCATTGATGGCCCGCTTCCTGCAAAGTGGCACGTTCCCCATCTGCTATGGTTGTCGAGCGATAAGGGGAACTGACCCTGGATGACGAAGATCTACTACTACAAACTGACTGCGGACGACGGTGGCGCGCCGTGCGTGCAAGACGGGTTACTTTCGCTGGCCATCTGTAAGCCGATGATTCGGAGCAAAGCCGAGCGTGGAGATCTCATCTTTGGCTTCGCGGCCAACTCGGTACACCGGGACAACCGGCTCATTTATGTCGCGCGAGTGACAGACACGGTCAAGGGCGGCGCCTATTACGTGGGGAGGCGCTTCGCGCGCCGAGGCGACTGCGTCTACGTACGCCGCGGAGGCCGCTTCTTTTGGCGCCAGGGCTCTCTCTATCACGGACCGGAGCACTTGAGGCACGACCTAGGTGAGCACCCCCGTTACCCCAAAGCCGACGTCCTGCTAAGCGCGGACTTCCGCTACTTCGGTGCCAACGGGAACTCCGAATACAAGTCACGATACCCACGAATCAAGGAGGCGGTCGAGCGGTTGGGGCAAGGATTCCGCGTCTGGCACAAGGATGCACTTCGACAAGAGCTGCAAAGGCTTAAGGACGATGTTTGGGAGGAATTTGAGGGGAAGATTGCAGGCGAGCCAACCACCAGGCCGCGCCTCGGCGTTTGCCACCGCAGCAGATCCTGCGGCGTCATCGCGTAAGCCCGCGCCTGGGGCCGCTGCGGCGCTCCTTCTCGGCCAGGAAGGCGTGGAGGGTCCGTTTCCGGCCCGGGACTGACTCGTCGTGGGATGTGACCGGGTCTTCAAAGTCGATAGCTCTTTCTGCCAGATTCACGTATTGGCATACCGGCGTGACGGACGCAGAGGTCAAGTGGGGTCATGCTTCCTTGGGCCAAACGCGGTCGAGACTTCGAGGAGGTCGAAAAGGCTGGCTGGGAGCGTGGTGGCGACTATGAGCGCCTCGGCAGCCAGGAACGTGTCGCACTCGCTGCAGGCGGAACGGGCCGAGTCGACGTCGTCGCCCACCAGGACGACGGGACCAAGGTCGTTGTGGAGGTAAAGGCCACTAACTGGGATGCAATGTCTGACCACCGCGTTAGGCCTAATGTGCTTCGGCACATTCGTCAACTCATGCGCTACGTGAATCACTTCGTTGACCAAGGCATAGGCGTTCATCCAGCCCTTGTTTATCGCCATTCACCGTGTTCGGCGGAACGGAAGCGGGAGATTGAGGAAATCGGCATTGAGGCATGTGTGGAGGTCGTCTGGCGCGACAACGAGTAGGAACCAGGAATCGCCGCCACCATATTGCGTTGGTGTGCAAGGAAGTCAAGCTGCCAGGTTGCCGGCGGCAGACCACACGACCCGGAAGCGGGCGGACCAATGAACCGCTGGAGGGCGCTCTGGCTGCCGAGCGCCAGATCGCTCTGATCGCAAGACCATGCTCTACAAGCGCGCAAGCCAGATCACTGAAGAAGATCTAGTCCGGCTTGTCGAGGCCAACGCGACCGAGGACGAGCGTTTGGAATTCAAGCGGCAGATGTATGAGCTCGGAAGCGAGGACGCGCGGGAGATGATCCGCGACATCAGCTCTCTAGCCAACCAGAAGGGCGGGCTGATTCTCATTGGCGTCGAGGAGGATGATGACGGCGCTGCGAGTGGAGTGCCTGGCATTGAGGGTGCTCAGCATGACGAACGGATTGTGTCAAGTGCGCAGGCCAACATCGCTCCTCGGCTGAACGGACTTGAAGTGGCGTCGATTCCGCTGCAGAACGGGCGCGCCGTCGTTGCCGTCGGGATACCGGAGAGCTTGAATGGCCCTCACATGACGACGTACCACGGGGAGAGCGTATTCTGGCAACGGCACGGGCGACAAAAGGGCAAGATGTCGGTGGACGAAATCGAGGCGGCCTTCATGAGAAGGACCGAGAGCACCACTAGGGTCGAGTCGTTCCTGGCGCAGAGACGCTTGCACGAGAATCTGGAACTCCACGAGGGCCGCACGGTCATGATCCAGGCGGCTCCAGTGTTCCTGGGCGCCGAACTCGTGGATATCCTGGATAAGGAGGTTCTCGGCCTTCTGCGGCAACCGCCATCTCATCCGGAACTGAGAGGCTGGGTATGTAGCCCAGGTGAACCACGACCGAGTCTCCACGGTCTGCGGGCTGAGGATCGCGAGGAAGGCCAGCTTCGGGAATACCTGGAGCTTCGCCGTGAAGGCTATCTGGAGTTCGGCTCTTCTCTCGCCCTGGCGTACAACGAGCCACCGAACACACTCCCTTCAGTGTCGGTGCTCGGTCTTGTCTATTCCTTCGTCCACCTGTACCGCATCCTGTTCGAGCGCCTTGGTGTGTCCACTCCGGCGATCTTCGCTCTCACTATACTGAACGCCCAGGGTCATCGTCTCTCTGTGCCGCAGAGAGTCTCTAGCGGTGTGGCGCGGCCAACAAGAGCTTGGGAGATGGCGCACATCGAGGTGCCAGTTGTCTACGTGCAGGACCTGCACGGGGGAGCCGAAGAGGTGATCCGACGACTGAACGATCGACTCTGGAACGCCTTCGGTTTCGACCGCTGTTGGGCCATTCTAGAAGATGGCTCGCTGGTTCTCGACTAGGCTTGGCCGGCTGCCACCGCTGCGCATGACCAGGCAATCCAGCCTCGAAGCGGAAACGCCACTATGACCTCTCTGTTAGGTTATGGTTCGAGCGGGCAAGCGGGCTGAACGGTTATTCCAAGCCAAACTACCCCAGCGACGAGTGCAACTTAGGCCCATCCTATTTCGAAAGCTACAAATACGGCCATCAGATGGGTACAATAGCGGCGACAGAATCTGGTTGGGGTTCGACAATGACTAATCCTCTGGCGCAGTTGACTCCGGCTCTGCGGCTGCTTGCCGATAACCTCCAGGTACTTCCGGCCAGCGGGGGCGCGGTGGAGTACCTGCAGCGCCCCGACCAAGAGGAACTAGAGGATGCGCTAGTTCATAGGGGCGAGGAACGGATCACGGCCTTCCTCGAAGATCCGGAGCCGTCTCCATCGGCGATCTACCGGCCGACGCCTCCGCTTTGCAGGTCGGACCTGCACCTCTTCCGCTTCTTCATTGATGGTAGTCTAAGGACCTACTTCCTGGGCACCGCCATCGAGGGGAACAGGTCGTTTCCCATAGAGCTGGCGCAGATTGGCGCAGCAGTTGTCGAGCGCCTAGACGACGGCCAGATGCGAGCAAGAAAGACGCTCCACAAGATACTCTTGCTAGTGCCGGGAGTTGGCGGTCGGGGCCTCTCCACGACCACTAGGGAACAACTTGCTCTCCTTTCTCGACCGGATGACAATTTCGAAATCATCGACTTCGATGTTCCTGACATCTTCAACCGGGATAGCGAGGCCGACCCACGCAACAAAGCAGGCGCGAAGGCCCGCTACCAGATGCACTGCCTCGAGGTCCAGCTCATCGGCGCCACACAGTCCGAACGCTCAGAGGACAAGTGGTTGATCCTCGATGGCGCCGTGAAGCTGGATGCGTTTATTGAAGCCCCATTCCTGCTGGGTGTTGCCAAGTCGTTCAGGAAGGACCCTGAGTTCCACTTCGGCCAGGGGCGCGGCAGTCAGCGTAGAGACATCACGAGCATCCTGGCTGGGTTACCCCACGCACATCGAACGGCTGCGTTCAGCTCCCACGGCGGGAAGGTGGCTTTCTGGTATGTCAGGCTGAGGGAACAGAAGGAACTAGACTACCCCTTAATGGGAGTGGTGAAAGTGGAGCTCCCTCGGCGTGATCGGTCACCGGTGCCGACTGAACTGGCAGATCGGTTGTCGCGATGTCTGGTTGCAGAACGGAATGTGACACCCTACGGCTCAGACATGCGATGGCACTGCCATCTATACCCGATCTATGTGGCGGAGCAAGTCATCAAGAATGGTTTCTTCTCACAGGAAGTGTTGATGGGCTCCATCAAATGGTCGCGGCCGCCGTCGGCTGCGTCTTGAGGAGGGAACACACGTGGGCGCTGATGCATCTGATCCGCAAGCCAAACCGCCGGCTGCCGATCGCAGCCCCATCGGGCGAACATCCGCCACTGAACGAGATCCCAACACTTCGGACAAGTTCCAGTTCTGGCTTGGCAACGACGTCATTGTTAATCCCTTCGACATCGTCGACGTGGGGCAGGTCTCAGCCCTGGAGTCCGGTGACAGCAAGACATACGGACTGGTCACCATGCTGGAGCACCGAACCGACGCCCCCAGTCACCTGGCCAACTTCATCTCGAACAACTTCGGCGAACTGGCGGAGGAGCCAAACACCCCTCGGCAGGGCACGACCGTGGCCAAGGCGAACGTGCTCAGCAACAATGCAGATGTGTACATGCCGGTAGGCAACGAACGAGACGTCGCCTTCGCCGACGAGGCCGGCATTGAAGAAGCCCTGGGCATTGATCAGATGCCAGGCGCGGATCGGGTGCCGGCAGGACTCATCAAGATGAGCAACGGCGTTGCGGCCGTGGCGTACATCGACAGAAGATACGTTCTTGGGCCTGAATCCGCCCACATCAATATCTCCGGCATCTCGGGCTTAGCCACGAAGACTTCCTTTGCCATGTTCGTCATCCAGTCGATCCTGCAGACGGCGCCGGACCCAGCCAAAATCGCCGTAGTTATCCTCAATGTGAAGCAGGGGGATCTGCTACACATCGACGAGCGAGGTCCCAGCCTGTCCGCTGAACAGCGCGAACTGTGGGAAAGGATGAATCTAGAACCGAAGCCCTTCGACGCAGGGCAGGTGCACTATTTGCTCCCACGCGGTCCCAAGGGAGAGGCCAACAGCTTCTTCCCTCCGGACATCCGCACACTCTATGCCTACGATCTGGAAGCCACTAATGACAAACTCGATCTGCTGCTTACGGACGTATCGGACCCCAGCGGGACTATGGAATCGATAATCGGGGACATAATGACCGGCTTGCAGGATGGTAGCGGCGGCCTCGGAAATGTGCACAGCTGGGCGGACCTGCTGTGGAAGATGCCACTGTGGGACCCGCAAGTCAGCCAAACTCAGAAGTGGGGTGATCACCACAAGTCCTCTGTCGGGAAGTTCCGACGGCATATGCGGAGACTCGTTCAGACCCGGCAGTCCGGCGTTTTTGTGGATTCACGCAGCAGGAATGAGCACCTCCTTTCGAAGGAAATCTGGAAGCTCAAGGGCGGGCACGTCTACGTTGTCGATATCGCGAAGCTAACGGACGCTGAGCAGACGCTCGTATTCGGGGATCTTCTGCGGACGGTTTACGCACTGAAGGCCGAGGAGTCCGACGAGGACAGGGAAGAGCCTGTACCCGACAAGGTCATCTTCTTCGTGGATGAGCTCAACAAGTATGCGCCGGGCGGCTCCAAGACGTCCCCAATCACTGAGCAGGTACTTGACATCGCTGAACGCGGGCGCTCACTGGGTGTCATTCTCATATCGGCGCAGCAGTTCATGAGCTCAGTCCACAACCGTGTCACAGGCAACGCCGCAACGAAGATCATCGGCCGATCCGGGTCAGCAGAAGTTCTCCAACCGGACTACCGTTTCCTGGACGATGACCTGAAGCTCAACGTGACGCGTCTGGGGAAGGGCGAACTCCTGCTTTGCCACGCTGTGTACCGACAACCCGTGAAGGTGATCTTCCCAATGCCCGCCTACAAGCAGCAGCAAGTCTGACGCGAGGGCCTGAGGATGGAGCCTCTGCAGCTGGAAGAACTGATGCGTCGGGAGGCCCCGCGAATCGTGGCGGCAATCCGTGAGGCAGCCCACGGAGCAAACGAGGCTGAGTTCCGGCGGCCCGTCGCCAACCTCATTGAGGACTTCGCCAGAGCACACCTTGATGTCTCCTTCCGAGTGCAGGAGGAGCGGACGCTCATCGCCGGGCGGGCTGATGCCGTCTACAATCGCTTCGTTATTGAGTACGAACCGCCAGGCTCGTTGCACAGCAGCAACGGGTACAAGGCGAACCAGCATGCGATCGGGCAGGTCAAGCAGTACATTGAAGAACTCCATCGGCTTGAGAGGCACCGAGTCGAAAGGATGGCCGGCGTCGCGACGGACGGGTCGTGGTACATCTTCGCCCGGCACCGAGAGGGCGCGTGGGCCGTCGATGACCCCATCCCGGTTACGGCCGAGTCGACCGTCACATTTCTGCGCTATCTGGCCTCGCTGAGCACCGAAGTCGCCCTCACTGCTGACCACCTCGTGCGGGACTTCGGCGAGAACACGACCGTCTCCCGGCTCTGCGTGAGCACGTTCTACGACCTGCTTTCTCGCACCGACAGCCCCAAGGTGAAAGTCCTCTTCGACCAGTGGAGCCAGCAGTTCGCCGAGGTCTGCGGGTACGATGAGGGGGCTCGCCAGCTTGACATTCGTCGGCTGGGCAGGAACTACGGCGTGCAGGATCTTAACCCCAACGCATTCCGTCTTTTCTTCTCCATCCACACGTACTACGCCCTCTTTATCAAGGTGCTGGCGCTCCAAGTCACGCACTTCTACCTGGCACCGAAGCTGGGAACGGGGCTCCAGCAGGTAGCGAGCTACCCATCCGAACAGCTTCTCGCTTACCTGAAGAAGGTAGAGCGCGGCGGCATCTTCAAAGACCTGGGGATCAATAACTTCCTGGAGGGCGACTTCTTTGGCTGGTACCTCGATCTATGGGACGACGCCGTTGATAAGGCCGCGAGGCGGCTGATCTCGGAGCTGGCCAACTACTCCCTCGTCACCCTGGATGTCGACCCGGAACAAACCCGGGACCTCCTCAAGAAGCTCTACCAGAACGTGATGCCAAAGTGGGTGCGCCACAACCTGGGTCAGTACTACACACCCGACTGGCTAGCGGAACGCCTGCTCAACCAGTTGGGCTACATGGGAGACCCCAACAAGCGGCTGCTGGACCCTGCCTGTGGCTCCGGGACCTTCCTGGTGTTGGCGATTCAGAGGGTGAAGCGGTTCGCGGCAGAGCGAATGATGCCTGAGGCCGACGTCCTGGAGAAGATTCTGGCGAACATAGTGGGGTTTGACCTCGACCCACTGGCAGTCATGTCGGCACGCACCAACTATCTTCTTCAGGTTGGCGACCTGATCCAGCACAGGCGCGGAGAGATCAGCATCCCCGTCTACCTGGCCGACTCCATCCTAACGCCGGCTCAGATGGAGGAGATGGTCGCGCCCGACGTCAAGAGGCTGGAGCCGGGACAGAAGCAGGCACGCATGATGGGCGCCGAGGAGCGCCAGTTCCGTTTCAAGACGGTGGTGGGCCAGTTCGCCGTGCCCGGATCGCTGGTTACAGCGCAGTATGTCGACCAGTTGGCCGGCCTGCTGGAGGAGTGCGTTGAGGTGAAGCTGTTGCCAGACGAGTTCCGCAGTCGAGCGCTTGCAGTTTTCCCGCTGGTTGAGGAGCGCGACGCGCACGACCTGGAAGTGCTCCAGCAACTATACGAGCGGCTGCTCGAACTGGACAAAGCGGGAGTGAACGGAATCTGGGCCCGGATCGTCAAGAACGCGTTTGCCCCGCTGTTCCAAGGACGATTCGACTACGTGGCGGGCAACCCGCCGTGGGTCAATTGGGAGAACCTGCCCGGCGCGTACCGCGAGGCCACCGCGCCTCTCTGGCGCAGATACGGCTTGTTCCCTCACACGGGACTTCGGGCTCGCCTGGGCACGGCGAAGGACGACATCTCCATCCTCATGACATATGCGAGCGCTGACGCCTTCTTGAATTCGGCCGGCAAGCTCGGGTTCGTGATCACCCAGACCGTCTTCAAGACGCCTGGAGGCGGCGCCGGCTTCCGGCGGTTTCGCATCGGAGACTCGGAGCCGCTAGGCCCACTGCATGTGGATGACATGAGCGAACTCAAGCCCTTCGAGGGCGCCGCCAACAGGACGGCGGTTGTGGTTGTGCGGAAGGGCCAACTAGTCAGGTATCCCGTGCCCTACCTCTATTGGCGCAAGAAGGTGAGAAACACTAGCATCCCAATGGAGATGCAGTTGCCTGATGTGACAAGAGCGACCGTTCGCTTCAACTGGGTGGCACGCCCCATTGAGCCTAGCGAGCCGACATCGCCGTGGATTACCGGGCGACCCGCAGCAGTGGAATGTGTCTCGAGGATCGTGGGACAGTCTGAGTATCGAGGTCGCGCGGGGACGTGTGGCTGGGCAAATGGAGTGTACTGGCTGGAGATGCTTGAGGCCAGGCCAGACAACCTGCTCGTTGTCTCAAATCTGGCACGCCACGGGAGGCGGTCTCTCGACCAGGTTCAGACCACCATCGAGCCAGATCTCGTGTTCCCATTGTTGAGAGGGGAGGACGTGCAGCGGTGGAGTGCAACACCCTCATGCCATGTCTTGCTGCCTCAGGATCCCGAGCGTCCGTCGAGAGCGCTCCCCGAGGGTGTGCTGAGGGTGAGCCTACCGAAGACTTATGGCTATCTCAAGAAGTTCGAGGACACTTTGCGCGGAAGGGCTGGGTACAAGAAGTACTTCGATCCAGCGACCGCTCCCTTCTACTCCGTCTACAACACAGGGCCGTACACGCTGGCTCCCCAAAAGGTTGTCTGGCGGGAACAGGCCTCGTCGCTAACGGCAGCCGTCGTGGACTCAGCCGACGCAAAGCCCATCGTGCCGGACCACAAGCTGATGCTGGTTCCAATAGGCGATGACCGTGAAGCACACTACCTCTGTGGCGTGCTGAATTCCCTGCCTGCGCAGTACCTCGTCCTCTCGTACGCGGTGGAGGTCCAAATGGACACACACGTTCTCGAATACATGTGCGTTCCGAAGTTCAGCCCAGGCAACCCGGTTCACGAACGACTGTCGGAGCTCTCAAAGCAGGCCCACGGGGCAACAGCAGCGGGCAAGCAAGAAGAGGTGCGAGACATCGAGGCGGAAGTGCACGAGCTAGCGGCAAAGCTGTGGGGGCTGAGCAAGGCGGAACTCAAGGAAATCCAGCAGTCGCTGGCAGAGCTGAGGGGATAAAGTAGATGGCAGGGGCTCAGCGCCTTGGTGGTACCCAGTCCGGGCCTGGTACTCGAAGGGATGGTGACCCAGAGAACGCTAACGCCTTCGAGCGATATCTCCAGTCCGAGTATGACCACATTGCTGAGGCGCACTTTCGGACGATAGAAAGCATCTCGTCTTTCTTTCGGTACTATCTGCTGATCGTCTCTGTTCCCATCTCCCTGATCGTTATCGTACTGACGGTAGCTCCCAGGCCAGAGGATCTGCGAGATGTGATCTCGAGCCTCAACCCCCTCTTGGCGACCGTTTTCCTAGTGATATCAATCGTCGCTTTCGCGGTGATGCTATACGTCGCGAACTTGAGGATGGACGCGCTGCTGTATGCTCGCACGGTCAACGCCATCAGGAAGCACTTCTATGATCGCGCAGACTCGAACCTGGAGGACCGCCTTCGTACCCGTGTCCTGCCTCAGACATCTTCCCAACCAGCGTACTTCGAGGGCTTGTACTTTCTTTTCGTCATACTGGCCTTCGCCGTATTGGATGCCTTCTACATGGTTGTGTTCTTTGTCTTGCTGCTCGGCCTTGGCGAAACATCGACACGGGTACACCTGGCCTTTCAGAACATCCCATGGTGGTCGTGGTCGGTCACGCTCCCGTATTTTCTGGCTCATCCAGCGTGCTACTTCCTGCTCGCCCGGTATCGAGAGCACGAGTACCTGAGGTCATACATCATCGGGGTCGACATCGATGGAGTTCTTAACGAACACCGCACCCACTTCTGCAACGCCCTCAAGCGACACACGGGCAGGGTGCTCGACCCGGATGCCATCAAGCAAATCCCCCTGCACGAATGTCCCGACGTTGGCGTGACTCGCGAGGGCGAAGAGCTTGTCTTCAACGACCCCAGATACTGGACTGAGATGATCCCATTGGGTGGCGCCGCCGAGAACTTGGGGAGAATTCGCAACGCCTTCAAGCTCAAGGTTTGGATCTTCACTTCTAGACCATGGCCAAACGTCGCAGCTATGAGGCAAAACGACGTGAGCCAAGTGGAGCAACAATGGGCCGACGCAGCATTGACGCTTCTCGAAGGAACCGGTGACTGGCGTTGGCCTGCATGGGCCTTACGTCTGTCTTGGCTGCCGGAGGTCATACGTTCTTGGCTCAGGGCACGGCTGATGAAATCTGTGACGAGGGCTTGGCTAAGCCGCCACCGCTTCTGCTATGAGAAGCTATTCGTCGAGAAGGGTAGCGACGACGTTTCTGACCCACAGGGTCACTTCCACAACCGGTTCTACCTCTCAAGGAAGCACAAGATCAGGTTCTTCGCAGAGGATGACCGAGAGAAGGCTTCGAAACTCGCCCACATTTGCGATGTGGTCCTGTTGCTTGACCAGCCCTACAACCAAGAGGACGCGACCCCGTTACCTGGCAATGTCGTCAGGGTCCACTCTTGGGACGAGATATACAGGAAGATCAGAGCCATGTCCTGACCAAGCGTCGAAAGGAGAGGCTCCTTGGCCTCAATACTGCGAACGCTTCAAATTGAAGCACTCCCGGGGAATTCGTGCCAGAAGACCGCAATCCTGATCAACCCACCTGTCTATGACACCCAGTATTGGGCAGAGTGGTCACAGCCCTACGGGCTTCTTCGCATAGCCTCTCTTCTCAGGGCCAAGGGCTATAGGTGCATCGAACTGTTCGACTTCATGGAGACCGATGAGCGCCGGAAGGCGCCGGCGCGGCGCATCAGCTCGGACGAGTCCTATGACGAGCGCGACAAGCCTTCCACCCCGCTGCGCCGCGTTGTCATCCAGAAGGGAGCCGAAAGGCTGGAACTAAATAAGTACCACTTCGGTAAGTCATGGCGAGAGTTCGAGCAGTGGCTTGACGCCCAGGGGTTTGCGCCGTCCAACCCTCCGAACGAGATATGGATCTCCGCCATGATGACCTACTGGTGGGAGTCAGTGCGCGACCTGACGGTGAGACTCAAGCGGCGCTTTGGAGACAGGATCACGATCCTGCTGGGCGGGATCTACCCCACCCTTGCGCCGGAACACGCTGCGATCATGACAAGCGCAGACATCGTAGTCGCGGGCGAGGTGCCAGAGGCGAACGAGCTGTGGACAGACCTATCTCTCTACGAGAAGCCGCCCTCATACGCCATCATCACGCCCAGCCGGGGATGCCCATACAACTGCGCCTACTGCGCGCAGAAAGCGCTCAACGCGTGCTCGCCGCGGGTCGCATTCCGTCGGGCGGACGACGTCGTCGCCGAGATACGAGACAAGTACGAGCGGTACGGGATACGCGATTTCGCCTTCTATGCTGACTTCCTTCTATGGGATTGGGAGCACAACTTGGGGAAGGTGCTCGAACAGGTGGTCCAGGAACGCTTGCCGTTGCGCCTCCACGCGCCAGAAGGCCTGGACACACGCTTCCTCAGCAAGAACCCACGGCTGCTCCATCTCATGAAGGCAGCGCATTTCGAGAAGATATACCTGCCCCTCGAAAGCATCGATGAGTCGCACCTCCGTGCGCTCAGCCGGCAGCACGTCCGGCTTGAGCACTTCGTCAAGGCCGCCCGGATGTGTGAGGAGGCAGGATTCAGACTACGCAATCTTGAAGTCAACGCCTTCGTCCTCTACGGGCTGCCGGAGGAGAGGATTGACCATGTAGTGAAGACCGTGCTGTTTGCCTCGGAGATGGTCGGCTCCATTATCCCGATGCTCTTCGCGCCCGTGCCATCCTCAGGGCTCTACAGCCAGTACTTGCCCTACCTCCAAGCGCACGGATGGGACCGTGACCTGCACATGCTTAACGGGAAGCTCTATCCGTTCCTAGAAATGAACGAGGGCTCACTCCACGACTACATTGACCTCCAGCGCCTTATGTACATGCTGAACACTCACTACCGTAGCCGGTCTTTCCAGGTGTACGGCGACAGCGCCGTCGCGCAGGCCTTTAGGGCGAATCTCTCAAACGGCTTCCAGGAGTTCGTGGAAGCACATACGGCCCCCGTTCAGCTCTCTGAGTTACCCCGGACAAGTTCTGCAGATGACAGAGAGAATCCATTGTCTGAAGTCCTCGCCGACCCAGCGGCCCATCTGAATTGAGCGTTTCTAAGTCCTAGTCTCTGTTGTAGCGATCCGCCACTATCCCCTCTCTGTAGGGTGGTAGAGTCTGGGCACGGCAAGACAGGCCGACCCGACGTATCCCCTGGCCGCCCGAGATGATCGCTCGAATCTTCTTCGATCCCTTGACCCACACTATCCCCACATGTTGTGCATTGCCCCCCATGGACTAAGTGACGCTCCCATGTGCAAGGGGATCAGGCCGCCTTTTCTGCCGAACGCGATTTGGGCAGCCAAGCACTCCTGCTAGAGCGTCCACGCCAATTCCTCACGGAAGGAGGGTCAAGGCGAGCCGGCAGGATTCGGCTTCAAGCAGACTCGAAGCGCGTCGCCCACCACATTGCGAAGGGAATCGCTTTCGTGGCAAGGTCCGCATGTGCCTAGTTGAAAACCAGTGGTAGAGGATGAGTGGGCCCACTCTCCATCGCTTCGCCAAGAAGCTGGCTTTCATATGGGTACCTGCCCCGCGCGAGCAACCGCTTGAGCTCGTTCTCTGGTCCTCGCCGAACATCGCCCGTCTTCTGCCAAGTTGCCATGAGCATGGCCAAGAGGGTTCGGACGCGCAGCCACTCGAAGCCCATTGCATCGGACCACTGCTCGATTCGCCTGTATCCGGCCAGATCGGCTTTGCCACAGACTCTCGCGGTCTCCAGGATCGCCAGACGGGCCTGGAGCCCTATGCGGCCCCGACTGCCACTCACCTGGCGCTCTGAAGGGATGTCTCCGCCTAGCTTGAACGCACCCATCGCCTCATTCAGTTCACCCCTCAGCCGGTGGTATTCACCCTCGCTGAGCCAACAGGCAGAGAGAATGTAGTCCCCGGAAGCCAACGACATCGCATGAAGATTCAACTCGCGTGCTTTGCCGGGATCGCTCACCCGAAGTGCATCAGCGAGGCTCGACAGACACCATGCGACCCCGCTCATGTTTCCGCCTCCCGAGAAGAGCTGCCGAGCCTGCTTGAACAGACTGATGGCCTCGCCAAATCTACCTTGGAGCTTTCGAATCTCCCCTAAGTTCCATAGCGGCCAGGCGCGAACGTCTGGAGCCTCGAAGTCTTCTGCCAATTCGTTTGCTCGAAGAGCCATGCGAGCCGCGATGTCAAATTGCCCTCGGCACCGGTAGTTCTCAGCTAGCCACGTCGTGCAGTGAACAAGACCTGGAGCCGACGAGCACCTCAAGAAGATGGTCGTGGCCTTCCTGTAGTCTCTTTGCGCGTCGCGGAATCTGCCCCCCAGCCTATACGCGCCCGCTCTGTGGGTCAGTGCCCAGGCAAGCGCCTCATTCGCGCTCGCGTCACGGGGAACGATGCCTGCAAGCTCCAGCTCCGCCACCAAACGCTCCATCTCCTTGACCCGGCCTCGGATGCGAGCCAGGTTGGCCTGCCAGTTTGTCGTGTCTCGGACACCGCTCTCATTCCCCGACCGACGGAACAAGTGTTTCGCAATACTGAATTCCCTACGAGCGTCTCCAAAACTCTCGAGCTTCTGTTGCGCCTTGCCACGGGCAAGATGCACGACTGGAGAGTCACACCCCTTGGCTCGGACGGACTTCAGCAGTCGAAGCGCCAACGCAGCCAAGCCAACGGGCTCAATCAGGCGAGCGACAGCGACCGCGACACGCACCACCGACGCTTCACCAAGCCGAACACCGCCAATGAGGCTGGGGTTGGCCTCGGTGCTCCTGTAGCGCGTTGGCGACTGCCGCCAGCCACCTTGACGCGCCAGTGCGCTAAGGACACTACTCAGCTCACCAATCCATCGCCGATGCTCGAGTCGCTCAACTTCACGGTACACAGTACCCCTGTGTGACAGCCAGAACAGGCGCTTCGGACGAGAGCGTCGGATAACGGAGAGGACATCAGGATCACGGCCACTGTAACCCAGAACAACGAGGGTTCGATTTTCGATGAGGTCTTCAAAGGCGCGCTTCACGGATGTCGGCAGCCCTCGACTGAGTTGAGTCAAGGTCGTCCTTATTGTCCGTGGTTTGTCGACTCGTCCATGGAGATGCAGAGGTTTGACTGAAGAGATCCCGAGATCCAAGGCGGCGCGCTCAACCAGAACGTCTTGGTTCGTGGTCGCGAGCCGAAATCCAAGGTGGCCGAGGGCCGCGAGCACCCGGTGGTTGTCGTTCCATGTCGAAGCGCGAAGACAATCATACGCCGACGCTGCAGTCCGCACTCCAAGCTCTCTGCCAATGTATTCAAGTGCCAACTCAAGGCGCAACTGGCGAACAGCCGCCAAGACGCTAGGTCTCCGGAGTTCGTCGAGTAGTGTGCTTTCCGGCAGCGCATCTAGCAGGCTGAGAAAAGAGTCAGTTACCAGACGCGAGGGCGAAGGAAGACTGGCCGGAGGGGCTATCGAGACTGCCGAACCATACAGTATTACGCTCTCTTCGGGCGTGACGAGTTCGATGCCGGGATGAGAGGCCATGGGAGACAGCCTCGACTCGTATTGCGCCTCTACGCTGCTGCCGCGGCATAAGGCGCGCAAGCAGCGTAACAGGCCGATATTGGCCCTGATCGGAGTGCCGGGCACCCCGTTCCCGTAAGGACGATCCCCGTGTTGGGCAGGCCAGTTGAGCCAGTCTTGACCTACCCGCAACAAACGATACCATCCCCTGCGCTGGTTCTACCATCACCTTGGGCCGCCGTGCACACGACGCAGTGTGGTTCCTAGGCAGGGGACACCATTTGGCCTTAGTGTGCTATGCTCCGGGCCCGCCGCCTCGCCCCGGAGGCGGCGGTTCGTCGTTCGCGCCATCTGGCGCCTTTGGCAGGACTGCCGCCCGGTCAACTCGGTGTGGTATGCAAGGCGCGGCCCCAAATCGCGGACTCAGCAGGAACTTGTTGGCTCGGTTATTGGCATCTTGACAGCGCGTGCTATACTCGTAATGCTTTGCGCGTTAGAGGCGTTTGCCGCTTCTCGCAAACAGTGAGATCCACGGCGGATTTGGCAACCACGGCACGCTAGGGCACGTCAGCCGCCGACTGTTTGGCTCCTCCTTCAGCGATCGAGATGGGGGTGAGCGGCCTCCGACGAGACCGCTAGACCGACCGACACACCGACACCCGCACTGACGCGGGCGCGCCGTGCGGGTATCCTGCGGGCGCAGCCACGCTGGCCGCTGCTCATGGCAAGACGAGGCGAGCATCTATCAGGAGGGATACTGATGAATGACCAGTACCGTCCGGACCTCAAGGCCCATGTGTCGACCGACGAGGACGGAACCGTCCGCCACATACTCCACACGGACGAGCGCTGGCTGCCGAGCCAGGAGAACCCGCTACGCGCGGCAATGGAGTACGTGCGCCACCAGGCCAGCATCTTCTCGATCCAGGTCTCGGCGCTCGACCGCCTTCATGAGCCGGTTACGTACCTGGAGCCGCGCGATGAAGGAGAGTCGTACCGGCTGGCCGAGGAAAAGCACCAGTTCGATAGCACGACGGTCGGGTTCGCGCAGACCTACCTGAACGTCCCGGTCTGGCGGACCGGCCTCAGTGTGACGGTCAAGGGAGGGCCGAGCCGGGTAGTCGAGGGCACGAACGCAACCCTGGCGAACGTCCGAGCAGAGATGCCGTCCGCCGAGGTGATCGGCCGCTGGCGCGAGGTGTTCAGGGCCATCGAGCGTCGACGCGTCGCCGTCGGCGAGGAGACGCCGGCGGCAACGCCGGCTGATCGCGCCATCCGTCAAGCGCTCGGCCTAACCCGAGCGCGGCGCGAGGCGGTGATGACCGCCCTCGTCCGTGATGCCGCTCGCCTCCGCGTGAACCGCGGGAGGTTCTTCGTGTATCGCTACGATCCAGAGCAGCGGCAGCCGAAGCGAGCCGGCGATGACAGGAGCGCCGATCTCGAGCAGGACGAGGTCGAGCCGACATTCCCGCTCCCGCCGGTACCCGAGACGATTCGCCCTGGGGGCGACTATCTCGTCGCCGAGGTCCTTTTCACATTGCCTTTCGCGGGATTCGAGAAACTCAACTGGCGTGTCCTGGTCGAGGTCGAGACGAACGCCGTGCTCTACCTCCGCGCGCTGATCGCGGGCGTGAATGGCCTGGTCTTCACCTACGACCCTATCACCTCCACCGGCGACCTGACGAAAACGCCCGATCAGCCGAACGCGGTTCTCAACCCCCTCCGGGACGACGTGGAGCTTCAGAACCTCAACGGTCCGGTCAGGGTCCAGTCGCTCATTGGCTCGCGCGTCCAGGTCATTGATGATGAGGCGCCGAACATCGCTTCGCCGACCCAGTTGGCCGGGAACGACTTCGACTACGACGCGCGTACGAACGAGTTCGCCGCCACCAACGCGTACTACCACCCCGATGAGCTCTTCTCCGTCATCGCGGATCTCGGGTTCCCGCTCGCGATCTACTTCGACGGTACGTCATTCCCTATCCACGTCGACCATCGCGGCGGCGGCGGGACGGGTCTGATGATACAGGCCTTCTGTCACGGGGACGCGCAAGGCGACGGCATCGGCCTCGTTAGCTACTGCCTCAGCGACCTGACTGATACCGCGAACCCGCTCGGGCGGGCAGTGGACAAGTGGTCGACCTGGCATGAGATCGGTGGGCACGGGATCCTCTGGGACCACGTCGAATGGCCCTACTTCGGCTTTGCCCACAGCGCGGGAGACGGTCTGGCAGGACTCCAGAACGACCCGGAATCGCTCCTCCGAGAGAAGAAGATGGTGGAGCGGTTTCAATATGCACCCTTCGTCGCTCCCGACCGCTGGATGAACCGCGATGTCGCGGCCGGTTGGGGCTGGGGTGGAGTGAACGACACCGGGGGTTACGACAGTGAGCAAATCCTCGCCACCTGCCACTTCCGGATCTACCGCTCCATCGGCGGCGACTCGGACGATCTCGCTCGGCGCTGGTTCGCGTCGCGGGTCATGACCTACCTGATCCTCCGCTCAGTTGGCGACCTAATGCCGATGACCAACCCGAGCAATCCCTTGGCGTGGTGCAACCGATTGATGGCCGATGACCTGCTCGACTGGACTTCCGAGGGACTCTCCGGTGGCGCCTACAACAAGGTGATCCGCTGGGCGTTCGAGAAGCAGGGGTTGTTCCAGCCGCCGGGTGCGCCGACGCCGGTCACAACCGCGGGCGCACCGCCGGCCGTCGACGTCTATATCGATGATGGGCGCGGCGGCGAGTACCCCTATCAGCCGGTCCACTGGAATAATCTATCCATCTGGAACCGGAACGCGCCCGACTACCTCAGCGGACACCAACCGGCCATCGAGGGCACGACGAACTATGCCTATGTCAAGGTCAAGAACCGCGGCACGATGGTGGCCACGAACGTGACCGTCAAGGGCTTCCATAGCCTGCCGGGTGCAGGCCTCACCTGGCCGACCGACTTCGTGGCGATGACCCCGGCCGCCGGCCTGACCGCCGCATCCGTGCCGGCCAACAGCGCCGGCGAGGTTATGCTCGGCCCGTTTGAGTGGGTGCCCAACACGAACGCCTACGGGCATGACTGCGTGCTTATGATCGCCTCAGTCTCCGGAGATCCGAGCAACGTCGACAACTTCATCCCGGGTGAGACGATCGCGGAGTGGCGGCTCGTTCCGAATGACAACAACGTCGGACAGCGGAACGTCCAGCTCGTGCCCGGCGGCGGTGAGATGGAGGGTCTCATCCGCGGGCTCCACGATCGCGTTTTCTTCGCCGGCAACACCTTCCCCCGGCGCGCGACGATGCAGCTCCAGGTCCGGCTCCCGGACCTGCTCCGGTCCGCCGGCTGGCAGCTCCGCTTCCGGGGCATAATCAGGAACCAGTTCGTGCTTGGCCCGGGGGAGAAGCGGCAGATCACCTTGGACCTCGTCCCGGGCCGCGACTTCACAACCGACCAGGTGAACGATACGGAAGACCGCGATATCGTCGTGACGCTCCTCACGGACGGTATGGTCATCGGAGGGATGACGTACCGGCTCGACCCGTCCCTCAAGGCGCCACCCGAACCGGCAGGGAACGGACAGGATTGCCGAGACCGCGCGCGTGACCTGCTCCGCTGTCTGAACCTCCCCAGCGGCAAGGTCCGCGACGTCCATGTGACGAAGGTCTCGATCGACGTCTGCATGGACGACGGCTGCGAGCGTCACATGGCGTCCAGGACGAAGGAGACCTGATGCCACCTCCCGACTTCAGCATCGCGCCACCGCCAACGGCAGTTGACGGGTTGCTCGCCGTCCCCATCAACATTCACCACGTCCAGGCCGTGGTGATGCTCGACGGCGCAACGTCGACCGCGCAGGCCGACGTCACGATGACCTATGAGGTCGGTCCCACCGCGGGCAACCCCCTGTTCGACCTCCGCCAGACCATCGATCAAGCGTGGCTCGATGGTGTGCCGATCGACCCCGGCCTGCTCGCCGCGCATGATGTCGGCGCGGGATCGTTCAGCACGATTCGCATCCTCGACGTGGTGCAGGCCGTGGGATCGGTTCACGCACTCCGTTTCGTCTACGCGCTTGGCACGCCGCAGTCGCAGCTCGGTGGCGCCTACCCACCAGTCCTGCAGTGGGCGGCGGGGCCCAGGGTCCGCTGGTCCTTCGGTTTCTCCGACCTAAACGCGGGGCGGTATCTCGAAGCCTGGTTCCCCTCGAACCTCATCTTCGACCAGTTTCCGGTCGATCTCGAGATTCAGCTCGCGGGCACAATCGCGCCGCATTCGCTTATCACGAACGGTGTCGTCACGCTCCTCGGTGCGAACCACTGGTCGGTACAGTTTCCGGATCACTTCGCCCCGCTCTCACCTCTCATCGAGCTCCGGGCGAGCGATACCGTCCAGCAGGCCACCGACTCCGTCGTGCTGCCCGTTTCGGGGACGATTGTAACGATCGAGGCCTGGAAGCTCACGGGCGGCCCCGACAACCTGACGACGCGCATCAACGACGCGAAGGCGCTGCTCATCACGAACGAGAGCGATTACGGGCCATTCCTCGGCAACCGGTTTGTCATGTTCTTCCACGGCGCCTCGGGCGGGATGGAGTACGCCGGCGCGACGACGACATCTGCTGGGGCGCTTGCCCACGAGACGTTCCATAGCTGGTTCGCGCGTGGGATCACCCCTGCGTCGCAGGCAGACGCGTGGTGGGACGAGGGTTTCGCAACCTTTCACGACGCCGGGGCCGCCGATGCCGAGCCGTTCGACTTTCTGGATCCGCCGATCGAGCTCTGTTCCCGCCTATCGTTCCAGCGCCGGACGCCGTCGAACGCGTATTCGGACGGTAGTCGCTTCTTTCGCGGCGTCGCGGCGCAGCTTGGCGTCGTACTGCTCCGCTCGACAATGCGGGCGCTCTACGAGGCCCACCGCGGCAACCCCGTCTCGACGACGATGCTCGAAGAGCATCTCGTCGCCTGCACCGGTGAGCCGGCGCTCGTGGACGCTTTCCATCGCTTCGCGTTCGGATTTTCCGACCCATCCCCGGCACCACGCCTCTGGCTTCGCGACGCGCCGGGGCACGGAGGTGCGGACGTCTGGGGTGAGGCGTTCTGGAATTCACCCGACCTGTGGGTTCGCAACACGAACGACGGTGGAACGACCCACCAGTCCCCGGAGTTCGGTCAAGACAACTGGTTCTACGCTCGGGTTCGCAACGACGCGGCTGGCGGCGCCTGCCAGCACTTCGTCGTGACGTTCCAAGTCAAGGAGTTCGCCGGCACGCAGTTCGTCTATCCGGAAGATTTCCTGCCCTGCGTCTCGGCCCGCGCCGAGTTCGACCTCCTGCCCGGCGAGGCCAGGGTGGTGTCGGCACGTTGGCCGCGCAATCGCGTGCCCGTGCCGGGTACGCACCCTTGCCTCCTCGCCTCTATAGAGGCGCTTGCCGATCACCCCGCGGCCGGAACGCACGTCTGGGAGCATGCGAACCTGGCCCAAAAGAACCTGACGGTGGTCGACCTAGTGCCCGGCGAGTTCGTCATCCTGCCGATCGTCCTTTTGAACCTGACGGAAGAGGCACGGGTCGTACTCGAGGTGTGGCGCGATCCGGAGCTGCCGGAAGTGGAGATCGCGCTCGTGCACCGCTCGAAAGCTCTCTTCGTGTCCCGCCGGTCCAGCCTGCGACCGCTGATGGTGCCGCCCTTCAGGCCAGAGCCGCGACACAACCGACTAATGGACTGCGGTGGCCTGGAGCCTCGTGCGCAAGAACGCGTCGGCGGAATCCTCATGTCCGACCGGCCTGACCGCATCATGCACCGCTTCTCGGATGCTGTCGAGCTCCGCGTCGAGCGCGACCGCCAGGTCCGGGTGCCCGTCGCGCTCGGCCCAGGCGCGTCGACGGTCGTCGGGCTCAAAGTGACTGCTCCGGAGGGGATGAAACCCGGGACGACGTTCACGACCCACCTCGCCCAACGCTATGCCGGCGGCAGGCAACTCGTCGGCGGGGTTGCCCTTCAGGTTCGAGTCCGCGCCCGGGACCGGTCGGCCTAGGGGGGGTACGGCATCGTGATCGTCCTGCGCAATGCACAGGTACGCCTCCGCTGGCCGTGGTGTTTGTGGTTCGGGCGCTCCACGGCTGCGGCGATCCTCATCCGGCATGCCGACGTCACCCCAGCGTTGGAAGCGACCCGCCGCTGAACTCGGCTGGCCTCGCCCGGGCACAGAAGCTTGGTTACGTCCTCGGCGACGCGGGGATCGGGACGATCTTAGTCACACGGTTTCAACGCACGCAACAGACGGCCGACCCCCTCACGGCAGACCTAGGGAAAACGCCTCTCGTTATCGGCAACGTGGACCTCGTCGTCGTCGCCATGTACTCTTAGTGTGCGCTCTCTCACCGGTTGGGGCGAGGCACCGAACGACCCGTGCCTCGGAGTCGGATACTCACCCGTATCTCGCGAGTTCCCACGCGAGAACATTTGGCCCAGCAGTGTGCCACGCCAGAACGCGATACCCGCTACGGTCGCGCCCTCACTGCGCCCTCGGGCTTGAGTCCGCGGCGCGGCTTCTGTGAACTGACCTGTACCTCCACCTCAACGTCGGGGAGCCCCCCGAGGATGCTTCACTCCAAGTTGAGTGTCCATGTCCACCTATTCGTTACTCTCTACTCTCCGCCCAGCTTTTCAATCTCAGCCATAGCGATTCGAGAAAGGGTGGGGGAGGCCGTCTTCTCCTTGACTCGCTCAAGAGCCTTGAGATGCTTCCTTCCTGTCCACCTGCTCAGAAACTGGATGGCGAGGGATTTCAGCATATCTTCAGGGGACATCACACTAGGAATATCCGACTGAGGGGCGAGGCGAATCGGCCCCTCAAGCTCCAAGAGATGGAGCAGGACATCTTCCGCACTTCTTGTCTGTGTCTTCGTTATCTCCGCCATGGCGGCGCGGATTTCTTGCCACAAGAACTCCCTTTTCTCACGAGTGCTTGGCGAGAGAAGCTCTTGAATCAGTCTAATGGAATCCGAGGCGGTCATTGCCTGTTGTTCTCTTTCGCCTCTTGCCATAGTAGTTGCCTCCTCTAGGGTATCCAGTAAAAGGTGATCTCCTTGAAGGGTCCCGCCAAGTCAGGAATGATTTGTGTTTTCGCGGTAATATCAGCATGAAGCGCGTCTGCATCATCCTTAAGTGAGCCGAGCATGTAGTCGACGGCGGAGTCAAGGTATTCTTTCTTGAAGCTTGTCAACTGCGTGCCTCCGAGCACGGTTAGGTCCTCCGGTGGAAGAGGAGCCTCTGGCCCACCGAAGGTGGCGATCTGGAAGGGCCCGGTGCCAAAGCTCGGATCGTACAAGTAGAGCTTGCCATCATACTCAAGGAAATTGATGCAGTGCCCGTCAGCAGCTACCCCGGGGAAACCCCAGAAACTATAGCGCTTCTCCGTGACAGCGTTGATGGGTGTAGTTGACGTGATGGGATACTGAGCGTCTACATCGTGGAATTCGGCCGCTGGCCAAGTAGGTGCGGGCTGGTTCAAACCGCCAGACCTGATGACGATGGCCTTCCATTTGACCTCGTTGCCAGGTAGGCTCCGCCAGTCCACCAGGAAGCAGCGGCGATGGACGAAGACCCCCTGGCAGTGGGCAAGATGTTGGAACATGTCGTGCCATCCACCGCACATGCCCCCTCCTCCCACCAGTATGGCGCGAACTGACCCACCACCGATTCCATACTTCAAGCCAGACAGGTGAAGGTCATGTATGATAGCGTCACATATTTCCTTCTCATTGTCCTTCCCCGCTGCCCATTCAGAGGTCCAGAGCATCGGCATCTTGTAGACCCAGTCGCTGAGCGTCGTTGGGTCCTTTTGCGGCTCCATTGTCTTCCAGGTGGTGCAAATGCTGTGGACAGCTGAGCCGACAGGAATTGGGACGGAGGCGCTGGCTGTCTTTCGACCATACCACTCCAGGGAGACACTGTGTTTGCCTATGGAACGAGGCAGTGGCCACATGAGTTGGAAATCGATCGGGTCGCTCACGCCTGAGGGGTGGAACGTTGGAGTCACATCCTTCCGGCGCACTCCCCCTAGATTGCCGATGGCACCAATGGCGTAGGTCCCGCTAACGGTTCCGGCTACCTTGCGAAAGACGACCTTGATGTGGGGACATGTGCCCCGTACATAGGCAGCCGGCTCGTCGCGGGTGCCTTTGATCCACTCGGGGTCCTTGTGGATGTAGTCATCCGTCAAGTGGTCTTTAAGAGCAATAGCCTGGCTTCCATCATAATTGAATCTGATGCTGTGGACCTCAAACGGCTGAGGCTCCGGCGCAATCTTAGGTACTCCATTGAAGGAAATGACTTGGAGTTTCTGGTCGGCGCAAATGTAGATCCTGCTGTCGTCGGAATTGGGCATCACCCCGGACGGCCTCCAGGCAAGGCCGGTAGCAATCGATTCCAGAGTGACTGGTGGCCCCATTCTGAGCTTCACCAGACTGTTGGAAGGATCACGCTGCACGCAGAAGATGCCCGTGTCATCCCTGTCCCAGGCAAGGAAGAAAGGCGATCGCAGTCCCGAATAGACGACGGTTGTGCTCCCCGTGGCAAGTTCGATTCTCGTCAGCGAGGATTTGTCCTGCTCTGTGACGTAAGCGTGACTCACATTCGCATCGATAACGAGGCCCACAGGATGGCCAAGCCCCCCTACGAAATTGGTGATCGACCCGGCATCCACATCCACGCGAGCCAGATGACCTGAGTCATAGCAGACTGTGAAGAGATATCGTTTGCCGCCCTGTTTCACTAGCGCGAGCTGTTGTGGTGCGCCGCCCGGATTGGCTACTGGAACGTCGCGGCCTTCAGCCGAGACCTTTGTGATTTCGCCCGTACGTTCAGAGACAAAGATCTCGCCCGTGTCCCAGTCCACCTCCACGTCTTCCGGGTAGTTGAGCCCGCCTAGTACCTTCGTCACCTTGCCGGTATCCACCTCCACCTTGCACAGTTCGCCGATGCTCCACTCAACGTAGTATGCCGTCTTGCCGTTCGGCGAGAGGTCTATGCCGACACCAGCCGCAAGTCCTTTGGCAATGTCACCAATGTTCATCTCCGGACCTCCCTAGTCAGTACTCCGCTATTTCCGTCGTTGCCCGGGCGTTGGAGCCCTAGCCACACAGGCTCTCGCACGGCGTCCCGTCGTGATCCCCGTCGAGCCTGTTGGGGTCGCCGGGGCAGGCGTCGAACACCGCCATGACCTCAGCACACGTTGAGAAGTCCCCGCAGTTGTACTGGTCTCGCGAGCAATCGGTGGCGGCGGCTGGGGTTGTGGATGTCGGCGGCCCTGCGGTCGAAGCGGTCGGTTGAGGCAGCGGAGCCATCCCAGTGGTGCTGATCGAGTACGTATTGCAGTCAGACGTCAGAACCACCGTGCCGTTGAGATCCGTGCGGTACACCGTCGCGCCGTGGTCTGCCAGGCGGTTCAGCGTCTCCTGGGTCGGGTGGCCGTAGGTGTTGCCGGCGCCCACACTGATCACAGCGTCATTCGGGGTCACTGCGTCCAAGAACGCGTTTGTGGTGGAGGTACTGGAGCCGTGGTGGCCCACCTTGAGCACGTCGGCATCCAGGACCACGGAGGGGTCGGCGAGCATGCTGGCCTCGCTGTCAGCGTTGGCGTCGCCTGTGAGCAGCACGTCCACGGAGCCGCAGGACAGGCGGAGCACTATGGAGTCGCCGTTGGCGTCGCCCGTCAGCGGGTCCGTCGGGTCGAGGGCGGTGAGGGTCACGCCTCCGAACTCGGTCGAGTAGCCGCGCCGGATCTGCTGCTGGACCGCGCCTTCCGTTGCCACCGCCGCTGCGAAGTCCTGGTAAGTCTGGGACGTGCTGGTGGCCCCGTTCGTCCACACCTCCAGCACCTTGTACTGGGCCAGCACGTCGTCCAGGCCCCCGATGTGATCGGCGTGCGGGTGAGTGGCCACCATGAGGTCTAGGTCCGGCACGTGCTGCCCTGCCAGGTAGGACAGCACTGCCGTGCCGCTGGGCCCGCCGTCTACCAGGATGTCCGCGTCGCCAGCCTCGACAAGTATGGCGTCCCCCTGGCCCACGTCGATGAAGTGGACGGAGAACCCTCCGGGCTGTGACGTGCCCGTGGGCATCGGGGTTGGGCTGGGGCCGACAGCCGACGCGGTGACGCAGATCCACACGGCGTCCAGGAAGTTCACTGTTGGCAGGTCACTGGCCTGAGGCGCTGCGGGAGAGAAACCCGCGAACCTGTTCTCGGCGGCGTTGTGACGCCACATGGCCTGGACCACCCCGGTGGGGGTTATCGCCTGCACCACTGTCTCACTGGCGGTCCCGTCGGGGAAGGTGACGACGATGTTATTACACCCCGCGTAGAGCTGCACGGTGCTGCCTGGGGGCGGCAGCGCGATGCTCGCCACCGGCTGCGCCTGAACCAGTGCACCGCTGTAGACCACCAGGGCCGCCACCAGGGCGAGCCCCACCCCCACAATGCCGAGTCGCTTCATGGTGCACCTCCTGGGGACAGTACTGGCCGCGACGGCACGAGCATCCCCGCTAGCAGGCCCGCGTGGTGAAGCTGTACGTACCGCTTG
>Ga0315281_10002771_pt1 | contig 25958 bp, 21 predicted proteins | sample YL17G07_0_MG_FD_204540 | JGI IMG/M metagenome (GOLD analysis project Ga0315281, IMG submission 204540) | Sediment microbial communities from Yellowstone Lake, YNP, Wyoming, USA - YL17G07_0 | ecosystem: Environmental > Aquatic > Freshwater > Lake > Sediment | place: USA: Wyoming | collected... | reverse complement strand
CACATCCGCTACATGCCGGTGATGGAAGGCGATGCGCTGGTCGGCGTGCTTTCGTTTCACGACGTGGCCAGGGCGGTGCTGGAGGAGCAGGCGTTCGAGAACCGCATGCTCAAGGGCTATATCAAGGACTCGCCAACCTAAGCGCGCAGTCCTGGGCATTTCTCGCAGAAAATTTGTTACGCTCTCGGGCGCCCTCGCGCTGGGGGCAGGCGCGGTCGCCACCTGGCGCTACTGGCCCGAGCAGGGATTCGTCAACCCTTGCCGCGGTGCGCTGCCGCAAGAGCTGGCGCGGCACGAACTGGTACGCGCGGCCTGGGACGGCGTAGACCCGGCCAAGATGTGGGACGGCCATTGCCACCTCGCGGGCGCCGGCGATTCCGGCGCGGGCGAGTCCGGCAGCGGCATCTACGTCAATCCCGCGATGGAGGGCGTGCTCGACCCCCTGCAGTACGCGCGGCGCCTGTTTTTCATGAACGCCGGTTGCGTGCGCGATGCGCCGGGACAGGTGGACCCGAGCTATGTCGAGCGCCTGGTGCAGCTGCAGCGTGGCATGCGGCCCGGGACGAAACTGCTGTTGTTGGCCCTGGACGCGAGCGTGACCGCGGCGGGCGAAGTATCCTGGGATCAGACCAGCCTCCATGTTCCCAACCGCTGGGCTGCGCAAGTAGCGCAGCGCCATGCGGAGATTTTCGAATGGGCCGCGTCGGTGCACCCATACCGCCGCGACTGTGTGCAGCAGCTGGAGGTGGCGGTGGAGCAGGGCGCGCGCGCGCTCAAGTGGTTGCCGGCGGCAATGGGCATCGACCCGGCATCGAAACTTTGCGATCCCTTCTACGCCGCGCTGGCGCGGCTCGACCTGCCGCTCATCACGCACGCGGGTCTGGAGCGCGCGCTGCGGGGAACGGATGCGCAGGAACTGGGCAATCCTCTGCGTCTGCGGCGCGCGCTCGATCACGGCGTGCGCGTGGTGATGGCGCATTGCGCTTCGATGGGCCAGGACCGCGATACCGACCGCGGCGCGAACGGCCCGGCAATCGACAGCTTCGGCCTGTTCGCGCGGCTGATGGACGAGCCGCGTTATGCTGGCAGGCTCTACGGTGATATTTCGGCGATGACGCAGACTGCGCGCGCCGGGACTGCCCTTTCCCAGGTGATCCAGCGCGAGGACTGGCACGCGCGCTTGCTGCACGGCTCGGATTATCCGCTGCCGGGCGTGTTTCCGCTGTATTCGGTAGCCTACATGGTGGAACGGGGCTACATCGAAAGTAACGCGGCGCCTCTGTTCAAGGGCTTGCGCGAGCACAATCCGCTGCTGTTCGACTTTGTGCTCAAGCGCAGCTTGCGCGCGGGCGGAAAGCGCCTGACTGAGGGGATATTCGAGACGCGGGCGTTTTTCGACAAGCGCCCGGCCGCGTCGGCCTAGCTAAGGTAGTGGGATGCCCGCCGTGGGACACTTGCTGTGGGAGACCTGCTGTGGAAGACCTGCTGTGGGAGGCCCGCTGTGGGAGGCCCGCCCTCGGGCCGATCCCACTTCGAGTTGGCGCCGATCGCGGCGAGGGCGCCACTCCTACTTGCGCGATGGATAGCTCGCGCCCATGCCGGCGCGCACATCGGCCTGGATGCCGTATTGCGGGATCGGATACCTGAGTCCGTTCGCCGACAGGGCCTGCATGCCCGCGATTGCCTTGGGCAGAAAATGCGGCGGGAGGGCGAGCAGCATCTCGTCGTCGAGCACGCCACCGTAGCGCCGTTCGGCATAGCAGGGAATGGACAGGCTGGGCTCGCCGGTGGCGAGCGCGCGCCCCCAGGAATCGGCGCAGGCCGATTCGCCCACCACGCCCCAGTCGAATTTCCTGTAGCCCGACCATTGCAGGCCGTTGATGAGAATGATCATCTGCCCGGGCGTGGCGTAGACGAGGCAGATGTGCGGCGGATCGAGGCGGCCGCTGGCGAGCGGGGACACCGCCATCGCCTTGTATTTTCCGTGCGGCACCACGTCCATCGCGCGCTGATGCGCCGAAGCGTCGGCCACGGTGGCGAACCACACGCCCGCCATGTGTTTGCCGGAGCGCCATTCCTCGTCCTGCGGCCCCAGACCGATCACTGCGCGGCATTGCGCGCCGACGAGGTCCTCGCTGGTGACGCCCACGGTGAAGCCGAGGCGCGCCGCCTGTGCCACGATCTGGTCGGTAGTGTGGATCGCGTTGGGGCGGCGCAACTTCGGAATCGCCTGCATGTCTTCGACGCGCTCGAACAACTTCATCGCGATGGGCGTGGTCTTCAGGCGCAGCAACCGGTTCAGTTCATCGACGAGTTTGGGCCAGTCGTGGCGCTCGGATGGCGTGGGGTCTGACATGGTCTTCTCCGGGTCTATTTCATTTTCGTCTGCCACGGCGCCGCGGCAGTGGGGCGAGAGGGATATGTTAAACTCGTCGCAGCAAATCGGCGAGTGAAATCATGTCGGGCAACACTCTGGGAAAACTGTTCTGCGTGACCTCGTTCGGCGAGTCGCACGGCCCCGCTTACGGCGGCGTCGTCGACGGTTGCCCGCCCGGACTGGAACTCTGCGAAGCCGACATCCAGCAGGAGCTCGATCGCCGCAAGCCCGGCACTTCGCGCCATGTGACGCAGCGGCGGGAGGGCGACCGGGTGGAAATACTCTCCGGCGTGTTCGAAGGCAGGACCACCGGCACCGCTATCGGTTTTCTGGTGCGCAACGAGGACCAGAAAAGCAAGGATTACGGCAACATCGCCGAGACCTTCCGCCCCGGCCATGCCGATTACACCTATTGGCAGAAATACGGCATACGCGACTACCGTGGCGGCGGGCGGGCCTCGGCGCGCGAGACGCTGGTGCGCGTTGCCGCGGGCGCGATCGCGAAGAAGTGGCTGAAGCAGCGATACGGCATCAGCGTGCGCGGTTATCTGGCGCAGCTTGGGCCGAACAAGGTCGTGCTCAGGGACTGGACCGCGGTCGATCAGAATCCCTTCTTCGTGCCGGACATGGCTGCCGTGCCGGTGCTCGAAGCCTACATGGACGCGCTGCGCAAGAGCGGGGATTCCTGCGGCGCCAAGGTCACCGTCGTGGCCGAGGGCGTGCCGGTGGGTTGGGGCGAGCCGGTATATGACCGGCTCGACGCCGATATCGCCTACGCCATGATGGGCATCAACGCGGTTAAGGGCGTGGAAATCGGCGCGGGCTTCGCCTCGGTCGAACAGAAGGGCACGGAACACTCCGACGAGCTCACGCCCGACGGGTTCCTGTCCAACAACGCCGGCGGCGTCCTGGGCGGCATATCCACCGGGCAGGACCTGTTGGTGACCCTCGCGATCAAGCCCACCTCCAGCATCCGGCTCCCGCGCCGCTCGATCAACAAGAAGGGTGAAGCAGTGACGGTGGAGACTCACGGCCGCCACGATCCCTGCGTCGGCATTCGCGCCACGCCTATCGCGGAAGCGATGCTGGCGCTGGTGCTCGCCGATCACGCGCTGAGGCACCGCGCGCAAAACGCCGACGTGAAAACGGCGACGCCGAAGATCGCGGCGCGTGTGACGGACGCGAAGTTCGCGGCGAAGCATGCGGCGAATCCAGTGGACAATCCCGACGCCGACGAAGCGTAGGCCTGGCGGCTAGTTCGGCGGCGCCTTGCCGCCGCTCGCCTTGGCATAGAGTAGACGCAGGATCAGCTGCGAGCGGTCATCGCTCGAAAGCCGCGCGGCGTAGCGTTCCCAGACTTGAACGGCTTCCGCCGGCTTGTTCTGCGCGAGATCGCCGGTCATGGCCGCGGTGAGCAGGTAGCGGCGGTTCTCCGCGGTCAGTTCCCCCGGCGCGGCAAACAGTTGCTCGGCGAGGCTGGCCATGTTGGCTGCGTCTCTTGCGCCCACCGCCTTGAACAGCGCGATCCACAGTTTGTACGGCTGCGCCAGCGAGCTGTAGCAGCCGGCAGTTTCGAAGCGCTGCCAGATTGCCCCGGCTTCCTCCGGCGCAAGGAACGGGTTGACCGCGACCGCCACCTGGAACAGGGAATGCATCCACACGTCGTGTCTGGCCGGGTCCCAGCAGTCGAGCGCGCGCAGGCTCGCGAGTTCGAGGTCCTTTTGCAGTGCGCGCGGCATCGCCAGCGGTTCCGGCGGGTTCTGCTGCAGATAGCTGTCGCGAACGTATTGCGCCCGACGTATCTGCTCAATACGGTTGAAATAGTCGGCGCCGTCCAGCGACACCTGCGGCAGCGTGTTTCTGCCCTCCAGCATCGATATCACCGGTATGCTGGCGGCGTTGAGGCTCGCGAGCTCGCCGGCGCTCTGCTGCAGGAAGCGGTAACGCGCTGCGTTAAGGTCGAGATAGGGGAAGTAGTCCGAGTTCGCGGGTACGTAAAAGCTTCGCATCAGCGGGTGGATGGTGGTGCGAGTGGCGATCCTGCGTATCTGCAGGTCGGCCAGGTTCTGCAGGTGCACCAGGCGCAGCTCCTTGGCCAGGCCGGGTTCGCGGAACACGTCGGCGAGCGGCCGCGCGAGCGTCGCGGCATCGCCGGCGACGATCAGAAGGTCGGAGTCGTTGGAGGCGTAGATGACGTAATCGGGAAAGTTCTCGCCCAGCGCGCGCAGCACCGAAGCGATGAGACTGACGTCGATTTCGTACAGCTGCATCCACTGCACCAGTACGCCGCCCGGCTTGAGATAGCGCCGCACCAAATGGTAGAACTCGTTCGAGAACAAACTCGAGACGCCGCTCACCCAGGGGTTGGACGGCTCGGAGATGATGATGTCGTATTTACCATTGCGGGTGGAAAAGAAGGTCTTGGCATCGTCGATGCGGATATGGCTGCGCGGATCGGCGTAGGCGTTTGCATTGCGCGCATTGAAGCCGCGCGCCGCCTCCACCATGGCAGGTTCGATCTCGATGGTGTCGACGGTCTCGATTTTCGAGTTGGCGAGCATGGTGTGCACGGTAAGGCCCGTGCCCATGCCGATGATGGCGGCGTCCTTTGCCTCCGGTTTGATCGCGAGCGGCAATACCGCCGTGAGCACCATGGTGATCTCATCGGATATGCGCGCGCCCGCCTTGAGGTTGATGGCGCCGTCGGATTTGGCGTTGGTGCGGATACTGGTGCCTTCGGCAAATTCGACCAGGCTGACGGTGGCGGTCTTGCCGTCCTTGAAGAATAAAGGCTTGATGTCGGCGGCGGTGAAAATCGTGCCGTGGCGGAACACGCCCGACACCATGCGGTGGACATCGAACGTCACTGCGCCGAAGGCGAGGATCAAGGCGAGCGTGACCACGCCGCCGGCTGCCGCCGGAAGCAGCATGCGGCCGGCGCCGGGCGGAAGCGCGCCGCCTCCGGCCGAGGACTGCCGTTCGCGCGCGGCGCGCCACAGCAGATATACGCCGAGCAGGGTGTCAATCGCTGCGCCCGCGACGATGAGGTTTTTCAGTCCGAGCAGCGGCAGTCCCAAGTGCGCGGCGGCGAACACGCCCAGGATCGCGCCCAGCGTGTTGGCGGCGTACACCGCGCCGATGCTCTTCTCCCCGTAGCCCCGCCGCAGTAGGGCGTAGGTGATCAGCGGCAGCGTCATGCCGGCGCAGAAAGTGGCCGGGAACATGATGGCGAGCGCGATGGCGTGGCTGGACACGTGATACAGCACATACCCGGTTTCAGTGCGCGCGACGCCCTTCATGATCCACGTCATCGCGTCGAACATGACGCCGTACAGCGGCAGCGTGGCGATGGCCAGGAGTCCCATCACCACCTGCACCATGCCCAGGAGGCGCGTCGGGTCATCCGTTCGATCGATGCGGCGCTTCACCCAGTAACCGCCGCAGGCGAGGCCGAAGATGAAGGCCGAAAGCATCAACTCGAACGAGTGCGTGGATGCGCCCAGAACCAGGCTGAGCATCCGGATCCAGCCGATTTCGTAGATGAACGATGCGGCGCCTGTAAGCAGCGCAGTCACGAGCAGCATGCGGAAATGGCCGCGGCCGTCGCCTTGCGCCGCGGCAAGCGGCGCGGCGGGGACCGGCTCGGCGCCGCGCGCGATCAGCCATACCGTCGCTGCCAGCCCCAGATTCATCAGGCCCGCCGCCTTTATGGTGCCGGGCAGTCCCAGTGTTCCGATCAGGAAGAAACCGCTCGCCAGCACGCCGACGGCAGCTCCCAGACTGTTGGTGAAATAGAGCATGGCGAGCGAGGCGCCCGGTTCATGCGGATGGCGGCGGATGAGGCCGCCGCTCATCAGCGGAAACGTCATCCCCAGCAGAATCGATTGCGGCAGGATCAGCGCAGTGCCCAGACCCCACTTGAAACAGGTGGCGGCGAATTCGGAGCCCAGCACCGGCAGCACGCTGTCGAACGCCGCGCCAGTCGCGGCGACGAACAGCGGATGGAACGCGAGCGCGCAGGCGCCGATGACGGCTTCAGAAAGCGCGTAGCCGACAAGCAGGTTCTTCCATCCTGTCGAGTAACGGCTGCACAGCCAGGAACCGAGCGCCATGCCGCCCATGAATATCGCCAGCACCAGGGTCTGCGCATAGGCGGCATGCCCCAGGAACAGCTTGAGGTAATGGCTCCAGATGGATTCGTAGATCAGTCCGGCGAAGCCGGACAGGGTGAACAGCAGGAACAGAGTGCCGCGCGATTGGAGTTGTTTGAGCATGGGGCCGGATCGGATGCCTGGATGCGCGATGCGGCGCGGTATGCGGTGTGGCGCGCGCAGTGTTGCGTCAGTTTAGCTTAGGCGGCAGGGAACATGTTCTGATTCGGCGCGCCGGCGCAGCGCAACCGCGGGCGTCCGCGGCGCGCCATGTAGAATGAAACCGTTGCGCTTCGGCGCGCGCGGCCTGGATTTCATGTTGCTACCGCCTTCATCGCATTCCGTTCCCTATTGGCGCCTGTCCGCGTTCTATTTCGCCTATTTTGCCCAGGTGGGCACGTCGGCCCCCTATTTCAGCCTCTATTTGGCGTCGCTCGGGCTGGCCGCGGCACAGATCGGCGTGCTGCTCTCGCTCGGGCAGCTGACACGCGTGGTGGGACCGAACTTCTGGGGCTGGGTCGCCGACCGCAGTGGGCAGCGTGCGCGCATCGTCAGCATCACGCTTGCGTTCGGAGGTGCTTGCTTCGCCGGTTTTCTTGTCGTCGACAGCTTCTGGGGCATGTTCGCGCTGCTGCTTGCGATCGGGTTTTTCACCAGCGCCGCCATGCCGCTCACCGAATCGCTGACGCTGTCGCACTTGCGCGGGGCGATCAGCGGCTATGGTTCGATCCGCTTGTGGGGCTCGGTGGGCTTCATCCTTACGGTGACGCTGGTCGGCTACGCGCTCGATTCGCTGCCGGTGGCGAACCTGTTGTGGATGGTGCTCGCGACCTATGCGCTGGGATGGGCGTGCGCGCTTGTGGTCCCGGATGCGCATGCCGCCAGCGGCCACTTGGCGCCCGAAGCCGTGTGGGCCATCCTGCGGCGGCCCGAGGTTGCCGGGCTCCTCGGCGCGTGTTTCCTGATGACCCTTGCGCACGGACCGCAGTATGCGTTCTTCTCGCTCTACCTCGTGGACCATGGCTACAGTAAGGCGGTGATCGGCTGGATGTGGAGCGTCGGCGTGATCGCCGAAATCGTCGTGTTCCTGATGATGCCGGCGCTGCAGCGGCGCTATTCACTGTCGGGCATTCTACTGGCGTGTTTCTCTGCGGCGGCGGTGCGTTTCCTGATGACCGGCTGGGGCGTGGATTCGGCGGCGGTTCTGTTCGCGGCCCAGCTTCTGCACGGTCTGAGCTTCGGCGCCTACCATGCTGCCGCAGTGACGGCGATACACCGTTGGTTTCAGGGCGCGCATCAAGTGCGCGGGCAGGCGATTTACCTGTCGGTGTCCTTCGGCGCCGGCGGTGTCCTCGGCAGCGTGCTCTCCGGCGTCGGCTGGGACAGCGTGGGCCCGGCCTGGACGTTCAGCGCCGCAGCGCTTGCCGCCGTCGCCGGCTACGTGCTGCTGCTTTGGAAAGTACGGCCCTCGCGTATCTGAACATTAACCGCCGTGTAACCGCAAGTCGGCCATTGCGCGATGCCTGCCGCGCATGCCCATCCCGTCACCTTGATCCGATATCGACCCTAACCGTCGCTCGGGTACCGGCCGGCGCCATTCCAATCCGATTTGCTGATCCAAACCCATGATTTTTGTGGCAGAATTCACAGTTTCCCGCAATCGTTACCGCTCATGCCGCAAACCCTGTACGACAAGCTTTGGGCCAGCCACGTGGTGCACGTCGAAGACGACGGCACGACGTTGCTCTATATCGACCGCCATCTAGTGCACGAAGTCACCAGCCCGCAGGCGTTCGAAGGTCTGCGGCTTGCCGGGCGCAAGCCCTGGCGGATCGATTCTGTGGTGGCCACCGCCGATCACAACACGCCCACCACGGACTGGAACGAGGGCATCAAGGACCCGACTTCGCGCCTGCAGGTCGAAACCCTGGACGCCAATATGCGCGAATACGGCGCCAAGGCCTATTTTCCGTTTCTCGACCGGCGCCAGGGCATCGTGCACGTCATCGGCCCGGAGCAGGGCGCGACACTGCCGGGCATGACGGTGGTATGCGGCGATTCGCATACCAGCACGCACGGCGCCTTCGCCTGCCTCGCCCACGGCATCGGCACCTCGGAAGTCGAACACGTGCTGGCGACCCAGTGCCTGGTGCAGAAGAAAATGCAGAACATGCTGGTCGCTGTGGACGGGCCGCTCATCAGCGGCGTCAGCGCCAAGGACGTCGCCCTCGCCATCATCGGCAGAATCGGTACCGCCGGAGGGACCGGGTGCGCAGTCGAATTTGCCGGCAACAGCATTCGCGCCCTGAGCATGGAGGGGCGCATGACGGTGTGCAACATGGCCATCGAGGCGGGTGCGCGCGCCGGCATGGTGGCGGTCGACGATGTCACCATCGCCTATCTGCAGGGACGGCCGTTCGCGCCGAGCGGCGAGAGCTGGAACCGCGCCGTCGCTTATTGGCGCACGCTCAGGTCCGACGCGGGGGCGCCGTTCGATCGCGTGGTGCGGCTGGACGCTCGCGATATCAGGCCACAGGTGACCTGGGGCACGTCGCCGGAGATGGTGGTGGCGGTGGACGAACGCGTGCCTGACCCGGACAAGGAAAAGGACCCGGCTCGGCGCGAGGGCATGGAACGCGCGCTCGTCTACATGGACCTGAAACCGATGACCCGCATCGCGGACATTCGCCTCGACAAGGTGTTCATCGGATCCTGCACCAACTCGCGCATCGAGGATCTGCGCGCCGCCGCAGCGATAGTGCGTGGCAAGCGCGTCGCCTCCAACATCCGCCTGGCGCTGGTGGTGCCGGGATCGGGACTGGTGAAGGCGCAGGCCGAACAGGAGGGGCTCGATCGTGTGTTCCGCGATTCCGGTTTCGAGTGGCGCCAGCCGGGTTGCTCCATGTGCCTCGCGATGAACGCCGACCGCCTGGAGCCGGGCGAGCGCTGCGCATCGACCTCCAACCGCAATTTCGAAGGCCGCCAGGGCGCTGGCGGCCGCACCCATCTGGTAAGTCCGGAAATGGCGGCCGCAGCCGCGATCGCCGGGCATTTTGTCGACGTACGCAATTGGAAACGATAGGAACAATCGTGAACAGAGCAAACATGATTCTTTTCGCGCTGGCCGCAGCGCTTGTATTGAGCGGCTGCAACACCCTGCAGGGCGTGGGCAAGGACCTCAAACAAGGCGGCGAAGCGATCGAGCGCGCGTCGAAGAAATAGCCCATGGAAAAATTTACCGTACTCACGGGGCTCGTGGCGCCGCTCGACCGCGCCAATGTCGATACAGACGCCATCATTCCGAAGCAATTCCTGAAATCGATCAAGCGCTCCGGCTTCGGCCCCAATCTGTTCGATGCGTGGCGTTACCGGGACGCGGGCGAACCCGGCATGGATAACTCAAAGCGGGCGCTCAACCCAGATTTCGTGCTCAACCAGCCGCGTTACAAGGGCGCGGCCATATTGCTCGCGCGCAAGAACTTCGGCTGCGGATCGAGCCGGGAGCACGCGCCCTGGGCTCTGGCCGACTACGGCTTTCGCGCCATCATTGCGCCGTCCTTTGCCGATATATTTTTTAATAACTGTTTCAAGAACGGCCTGCTGCCGATCGCGCTGTCGGAACTGAGCGTCGACCATCTGTTCAATGAAGTCCTTGCCTTCCCCGGCTACAGGCTGATCATCGACCTTCCGCGGCAGTCGGTGATCACAGCCGACGGCGCCACGCAGATCGCGTTCGACGTCGACGCGCACCGGAAATACTGCCTGTTGAACGCGTTTGACGACATCGGGCTGTCGCTGCGCCATGCCGACAAGATACGCGCGTTTGAGGCCCGCCGCCGCGTCGAGCAGCCATGGCTGTTCGGTTGACAAATGTCTTGTCGAGTAAACAGGTGAAGATAGCAGTGCTTCCCGGTGACGGCATCGGCCCGGAAATCGTGGCGCAGGCGCTGAAGGTGCTGCGTGCGCTTGGCGACGACGGCTTGCGCCTGGAGCTGGAACAGGCGCCCGTGGGCGGCGCCGCCTACGACGCGGCTGGCGATCCTCTGCCCGCGGCGACACTTGAACTCGCGCGCGACGCCGATGCGATCCTGTTCGGCGCCGTGGGCGGCTGGCAGTACGACCAGTTGCCGCGCGCAAAGCGCCCGGAGCAGGCGATTCTGGGCTTGCGCAAGGAATTGGGGCTGTTCGCCAACCTGCGTCCAGCCAAGGTGTTTCCCGAACTGGTGGCGGCGTCGACACTGCGCCCGGAGGTGGTGGCGGGGATGGACATCCTGATCCTGCGCGAGCTGACCGGCGACATCTACTTCGGCCAGCCGCGCGGCATGCGCACCCTTGCGAACGGCGAGCGCGAGGGTTTCGACACCATGCGTTACAGCGAATCCGAAATCCGCCGCATCGCCGAGATGGGCTTCCGCGCGGCGCTGAAGCGCTCGAAAAAACTGTGTTCGGTGGACAAGTGCAACGTTCTCGAGACCTCGCAACTGTGGCGCGAGGTGGTGATCGAGGTGGCAAAGGACTATCCCGGCGTGACGCTTTCGCACATGTACGTCGACAACGCGGCCATGCAGCTGCTGCGCGATCCGAAGCAGTTCGACGTCATTGTCACCGGCAACCTGTTCGGCGACATACTCTCCGACGAAGCGTCGATGCTGACCGGCTCCATCGGCATGCTGCCCTCGGCCTCACTCGACGCGAACGGGAAGGGACTGTACGAGCCGATTCATGGATCGGCGCCCGACATTGCCGGAAAGAATCTGGCGAATCCGCTTGCAACTATACTTTCGGCGGCGATGATGCTGCGCTACAGTTTGAATCAGGACCGGGCGGCGGACCGCATCGATGCCGCCGTGGCAATGGTGCTGGCGCAGGGGCTGCGTACGGCCGACATCCATCAGCCGGGTACGGAAAAGGTCGGCACCGTGCAGATGGGCGATGCGGTGGTAGCGGCGCTGTAATTTTGGTGCGAGGCAAAAGCGGAACCTGAGCTGCGGCGATCTTTCCACCGCTTCCTCCCGGGGTTTAGAATGCGAATGTTTCCATCAGGAAGAGTGTCATGAAGAAAGTGGGCTTTGTGGGCTGGCGCGGCATGGTGGGTTCGGTGCTGATGGCCCGGATGCAGGCGGAACACGATTTCGCGCATATTGATCCGGTATTTTTCACCACCTCAAACGTAGGCGGCAAGGGACCCGGCGAGAGCAAGGAGCCGCTGAAGGACGCGAAATCGATCGCCGACCTGAAGCGGATGGATGCGATCATCACCTGCCAGGGGGGCGATTACACCAACGAAATTCACCCGCAGCTGCGCGCAGCCGGCTGGGACGGTTTCTGGATCGACGCGGCATCGGCGCTACGGATGAAGAATGACGCCGTCATCATTCTCGATCCGGTGAATCTGCACGTGATCAAGGACGCGCTCGGGCGCGGTGTGAAGGACTATATCGGTGGCAACTGCACCGTCAGCCTGATGTTGATGGCGCTGCACGGTCTGTTCCGGGAAGGGCTGATCGAGTGGATGAGCGCGATGACCTATCAGGCCGCCTCGGGCGCCGGCGCGCAGAACATGCGCGAGCTTATCGCGCAGATGGGCGCGGCGCACGCGTCGGCGGGCGAGCTGCTGGCTGACCCGGCGTCCGCCATTCTGGAGATCGACCGCAGGGTGGCGGCGACGCTGCGCGGCGCGGCGTTGCCGAAGGAACATTTCGGCGTGGCACTCGCCGGCAGCCTGATTCCCTGGATCGATAAGGAGATGGACAACGGCCAGAGCCGCGAGGAGTGGAAGGGCCAGGCCGAAGGCAACAAGATCCTCGGCCGCGAAAACCGGCCGATTCCCATCGACGGCATCTGCGTGCGCATCGGTGCCATGCGCTGCCACAGTCAAGCGCTGACGATCAAGTTGGCGCGCGATCTGCCGCTGTCCGAAATTGAGGCCATTCTCGCCTCGGCCAATGACTGGGTGAAAGTAATCCCGAATACGCGCGAAGCGAGCGTGCGCGAACTCACGCCCGCGGCGGTGACCGGCAGCCTCAACGTGCCGGTGGGTCGGCTGCGCAAGCTCAACATGGGCGGGCAGTATCTGTCAGCATTTACCGTCGGCGATCAACTGCTGTGGGGAGCGGCCGAGCCGCTGCGCCGCATGTTGCGCATTCTGTTGGCCGAGAAAGCGCCTGAGACCGCAAACGCGCCGGCGGCAGAGGCCGGGGCCAGCGCAATCAGTTGATCTGTTGGAGCGTGAGAGTTGGCGGAAATGGCAAGGATTTCGATCAGCGGCGGCAGTGCGTCCACTGGTGATCTGCCAGTGTGTGGGGGCGCCCCCCATTCATGAGATAGGCACTATTCCATGGCCGGGCCTACTTTGTTGCGCCGGCCTTGTCTGGCGCAGGCACGGCCTGAATATTTCGGCGTTCCGGTCAGGCGGACCCGAGAAGGACGCACCGGCAGCCGATCCCTGGCGGAGCAGGGTTTTCCTTTGATTTGGGGAATTTCCATGGCAGCTTCGTCCTCAGACTGAAATCGGCTCTGGCTGACAAGGATTTCTGGTTGAAAAATATCCGGCTTGAGGCGGTTTCATGACAAGAAAGATTAGCTTGCAAGGCTAAGGCTATGATGTTAATTTAGTTAGTCCACAAAACGTCTTCAGGGGTGGAAGGTGGTTAAATCTGTCATAAAAACAAGCGCGGTGGTGTTGGCATTTCTGCTGCTGCCCACGCTTGCCTTCGCTGCGGGGCTGGGGAAGCTGACTGTATTTTCCGGCTTGGGGCAACCCTTGAAGGCCGAGATCGAATTGGTCTTGATGCAAAAGGGCGAGGCGGAAACTCTCGGCGTGCGTCTGCCCCCCGCTGAGGCGTTCCGGCAGGCCAACATCGAGTACAGCGCGGCGCTGCTGTCGTTGAAGTTCAGCATTGCGCAGCGGGGCGAAGGTCGCCATGTGGTCCTGGTCAGCTCCAACCAGGCGATGAACGAACCCTTCCTCGACCTGTTGGTGGAGCTCGACTGGCCCACCGGCCGGTTGGTGCGGGAATACACTTTTCTGCTCGACCCCGCGGAATACAAAGGGCCGCAGCCGCTAGCCGAGGCCCCAACCCCCGCAGTGACGACGGCACCGGTGATCGCACCCGTCCAGGCGCCGAGCCCGCCCGAACTACGCCCTAGCGCACCGGCGGCGGAGACTCCGCCTGCGCCGGCTGCACCTGTGGCGGCGCCTGCGCGCGCATCCGCACCCGCACCTGCAAAGACGCCCGAGGCGAAAGCCACCTATCAGGTTAAGCGTGGCGACACGCTAGCGAAGATCGCAAGGGCGAACAAATTGGATGGCATCAGCTTGCAGCAGATGCTGATCGCGCTGTATCGCAGCAATGCGGATGCATTCGACGGCAACAACATCAATCGCCTGCGCGCCGGCAAGATCCTCACTCTTCCGGACCAGAGCGCTGCGAGGTCGGTGGATCAGGCCGAGGCCAAGCGTCTGGTGATCGCGCAGGCTGCGGATTTCAACGAATACCGCCGCAAGCTGGGTGCGGCTGTTGCGGCCGCTCCGGAGCGAGCGGAATCGCGCCGCCAGAGCGCAAGCGGCAAGATCACGGCCCAGGTCGAAGACAAGCCTGCGGCAGTCAAGGGGACGGGGGATCAGCTCAAGCTTTCCAAAGCAGAAGAGCCGGGCAGGCCCGGCGCCAAGCGCAGCCCGGGAGCGATGCAGGAAGACTTGATCGCGAAAGACAAGGCGCTCAAAGAAGCAAACGAGCGCGTCGCGATGCTCGAAAAGAACGTGCGGGACATGCAGAAGCTGCTCGAACTAAAGAGCCAGTCCGCGGCGCAATTGCAGCAACAAGCGGCGAAGGTGGGAGCGGCGAAAGTTGTGGAACCCGCGAAGGCGCCGCAGCCCGCCAAGGTGGCGGAACCGGCGAAGGCTGCGGAACCAGCGAAGGCGGTAGGCGCGGCGAAGGCGCCTGAGCCCGCCAAAGCTGCGGATATCTCAAAGACAAGCGAACCCGCTAAGGCCGCCGAAGCGGCGAAAGCTGTGGAACCGGCCAAAGCGGCGCCTAAAGCCGCGCCTAAGGCGGTGAAAGCTCCTCCTCCTCCCGAAACCACCTTAGTCGACGAGATCCTCGATAATCCGCTGGCCCTGTATGGCGGCGGCGGTTCTCTGGTGCTTCTGTTCGTCGGTTATGGCTATTACGCCTGGCGGCGCAAGAAGACCTTGCAGACCATGGAAAGCAGCGTGAAAGGCGGACCGCCGAGCCTGGCGGCGGACGCCGTTTTCGGCGCCGCCGGCGGCGCCAGGATCGAAACCCGCGCGACCGAGATTCAGAGCAGTTTCACCCAGGGCGCCGCTGCTGTGACGACCGGCATCGAAGAAGTCGACCCGATTGCCGAAGCCGATGTCTACATGGCCTATGGCCGCAATGCCCAGGCCGAAGAGATTCTCAAGGAGGCGTTGGCCAAGGAGCCGTCGCGTCAGGCCATTCGCGGCAAATTGCTGGAGATCTACGCCGCCCGCAAGGATGCCAAGGCATTCGAAGCGACAGCGACTGAGCTCCATTCCGCTACGGGCAGTACCGGGAGCGAGTGGGAAAAGGCCGTGGCTTTGGGTTTGCAAATTGATCCGGAAAATGCGCTCTATGGTGGCACGCCGGGGGCGGAAAAAGCGCGTGCTCCCACTACAACGCAGGTTCTTTCCGGGGCCGGGGTTGCAGCGGCAGCAGCGGAAACTGCGTCGGATACCGGCGCGCACGCGGCTGCAGCCCCTGAATTGGATTTTGACCTCGATCTGGGTGGCGGGGAGAAAAAACCCGTCGCGGGCGCCGACGACACGGTGATTCTAGATACGACGCGCGGCACTCCCGCTGCGGCCGCAGCCGTCGATTTCGACTTCGAACTGCCGGGGGTTGGGCAGCAAGTGGCCGGGTCCGCGGAGGCGCAAGCCGGCGGGCAATCTACGGCCGCCACCATTGAAGCGCCTGCGGCGGCCGCTCAGGGTGGTGGCATCGATTTCGATTTCAATTTGGATCTGCCGGGGCAGAAGGAAAACGCGCCGGCGGGCCCGCTGGACCTGACCTCGATCAATCTCGATCTGGGCTCGCCGGGTGGCGCCGCCGCCCCCACCGATGCGCACTGGCAGGCGGTGGCGACAAAGCTTGATCTGGCCAAGGCCTACCAGGAGATGGGCGACAAGGACGGGGCGCGCGAACTCCTCAACGAAGTGTTGAAGGAAGGCGACGCCGCCCAGCAGCAGCAAGCGCAGACCATGCTCTCGGCCCTGGGCTGACACCGCAGAGATCTTGACCAACCCCGGGCTTGCCCGGGGTTTTGTTTTTTTGAACTATGAAAATCGCGATCGGAATCGAATACGACGGCAGCCGTTTCCACGGCTGGCAGTCGCAGCCTTCGGGCGATACGGTCCAGGACCACCTGGAGCGAGCCCTTGCGAGCATTGCGGGCGAGCAGATTCGCCTGGCCGCAGCCGGCCGTACCGATGCCGGAGTGCACGCCATAGCACAAGTGGCGCATTTCGAGACCGCCGCTGAGCGTCCGGTGTCGGCTTGGGTGCGCGGCGTCAACACACTGTTGCCGCAAGCTGTCGCGGTGCAGTGGGCCGTGTCCGTGGCGGACGATTTTCATGCACGTTACTCGGCCCTGTCCCGCACCTATCGTTATCTGCTCTACAACCATGCAGTGCGACCGGCGCTGCACTGCGGCAGGGTGGGTTGGTTCCATCTGCCGCTCGACCCGGCGGCGATGCGCGCGGCGGCGGCTCAACTTGCGGGCGAACACGATTTCAGCGCGTTTCGCTCGAGCGAGTGCCAGGCGAAAAGCCCGGTACGCAGCTTGCGCAGCTGGGTCATCGAGCAACGCGGTGCTTATCTCTGTTTCGAGTTCACCGCCAACGGCTTCTTGCATCACATGGTGCGCAATATCGTCGGCTGCCTGGTGTTCGTGGGCAAGGGCAAGTATCCGCCGGGCTGGTTGGGCGAAGTGCTGGCGAGCCGCGATCGCCGTCTGGCGGCGCCGACGTTTTCTCCCGACGGACTTTACCTTTCGGCTGTGGAATATGCGTCTGGGTGGAAGCTGCCGGCGTTCGCGCCCAAGCTTGTCTTTTTCCCGGAGCAGGTGCCGGTGTGAGGACGCGAATCAAGATATGCGGCATCACCCGCGCAGAAGATGCGCGCATGGCGGCGGAGTTGGGCGCAGACGCGATCGGCCTCGTTTTCTACCCGCCCAGCCCGCGCAGCGTCGGTCCGGAGCAGGCGCGCGCGATCATCGCGGCGATGCCCCCTTTTGTGACTGTTGTCGGCCTGTTTGTCGATCCTGCGCCGGAACAGGTCCAGTCGGTGCTGCGTCGTTGTTCCCTCGGCCTGCTTCAGTTTCATGGCGATGAAGCGCCCGATTTCTGCGCTGGTTTCGGCATGCCGTACATCAAGGCCGCGCGGGTCAGGACCGATGCCGATTTGGTACAATATTTGTCGCGTTATCACGCGGCGCAGGCTTGGCTGTTGGACGCCTATCATGACAGCCTTTACGGCGGCACCGGCGAGTCGTTCGACTGGAAGCTGATCCCGCGCGATCTGGCCAGACCGGTCATACTCTCGGGGGGCCTTACGCCGGACAACGTGGGTGCGGCAGTGCGTCAAGTCAGGCCTTGGGCCGTGGATGTGTCTAGCGGGGTGGAAGCGGCCAAAGGCGTCAAGGACGCCGCGAAAATCGCGGCCTTCATAGCGGGAGTCGAGAATGAAATTGCGTGACCTGCCAGACAGCCATGGCCATTTCGGGCCTTACGGCGGCGTGTTCGTCGCCGAAACCCTGATCCAAGCGCTGGACGAGCTCAGAATCGCGTATGAGAAATACCGCAGCGACCCGGATTTCATCGCCGAGTTTCGCTACGACCTCAAGCACTACGTCGGCCGTCCGAGCCCCGTCTATCACTGCAAGCGCTGGTCGGGCCTGCTCGGCGGGGCGCAAATCTACATCAAGCGCGAGGACCTGAATCATACGGGCGCCCACAAAATCAACAATACGCTCGGACAGGCCATGCTCGCGCGGCGCATGGGCAAGCCGCGTATCATCGCCGAGACGGGCGCCGGCATGCACGGTGTGGCATCGGCCACGGTGGCCGCCCGTTACGGCCTGGAATGCGTGGTGTATATGGGTTCGGAGGACATCAGGCGCCAGGCCGCAAACGTTCACCGCATGAAGATCCTCGGTGCCAGCGTGGTGCCGGTCGAATCCGGTTCGAAGACGCTGAAAGACGCGCTGAACGAAGCCATGCGCGATTGGGTCACCAATATCCACAACACCTATTACATCATCGGCACGGTCGCGGGGCCGCACCCGTATCCGATGATGGTGCGCGATTTCCAGTCGGTGATCGGCGAGGAGTGCCTGCAGCAGATGCCGGAGCTAGCCGGGCGCCAGCCCGATGTGGTCATCGCCTGCGTCGGCGGTGGCTCCAATGCGATGGGTATTTTTTACCCCTATATTCCGATTGAAGGCGTGCGCCTGATCGGCGTCGAGGCGGCGGGGTACGGCCTTGCCAGCGGCAAACACGCGGCCTCTTTGACCGCCGGCCGGCCCGGGGTGCTGCACGGCAACCGGACCTATCTGTTGCAGGACGCGCACGGCCAGATCGTCGAGACGCATTCGATATCCGCGGGACTCGACTACCCGGGCGTGGGGCCGGAGCACGCCTGGCTGAAGGACACGGGTCGCGCCGAATACGCCACCATCACCGACGACGAAGCGCTGAAGGCGTTTCACGATCTGTGCCACTACGAGGGCATCATTCCGGCGCTGGAGTCCAGCCACGCGCTGGCGCATGCGGCAAAAATCGCGCCGGACATGCCGAAGGACAAGATCCTGCTGGTGAATCTGTCCGGCCGCGGCGACAAGGACATGCACACGGTTGCCGAAAAATCCGGCATCCAGCTCTGACCCGGTTCCAGATGACCGCGCTGCTCTACAACGAGGATGCTCTGACAGGGATAGCACGCGTGGCCGATGCGTCCGTGGATCTGGTGATCGCCGATCCGCCCTATGGCCTGGGCAAGGACTACGGCAACGACTCCGACCGCCTCGGTGCAACGGAATACCTCGCCTGGAGCCGGCGCTGGATAGACGCAGTGGTGCCGAAACTGAAGGCGAACGGCAGCCTCTACGTATTTCTAACCTGGCAGCACAGTCCGGAAGTGTTCAGCCATCTGAAGACGCGTCTTGCCATGGTGAACGAGATCATCTGGGACCGCAGAGTGCCGAGCATGGGCGGCAGCACGCGAAAATTCTCGTCGGTGCACGACAATATCGGTTTTTTTGTCAAATCGCGCGACTACTACTTCGACGTCGACGCGGTGCGGATCCCTTATGACGCCGAGACCAAGAAAGCGCGGACGCGCTCCATTTTCGTGGGCAAGAAATGGCTCGAAGTCGGCTACAACCCGAAGGACGTGTGGAGCGTGTCGCGCCTGCACCGCCAGCACGGCGAGCGCGAGAACCATCCGACGCAAAAACCTCTGGAAATCGTCGAGCGCATGGTCCTGGCAAGCTGTCCCGAACAGGGCACCGTGCTCGATCCCTTTATGGGCAGCGGAACCACGGCCGTCGCCGCAGGGATGCACCGCCGGCAGTTCATCGGTTTCGAGCTTAATCCGGAGTATTTCAGGATTGTCGAGAAGCGTGTGGCCGAGGTGCGCAATGGCGAAAGTGCCGGGATCCGCAAGCGGCACAAGGAAAGCGAAGGAGGAACTTCGGTTCCGGATTTGTTCGATCAGGCGGGGCCGGTCTAGAATGCGCGCGTCGATTTGAATCTTGGCGCACAATCGCCATTCTTCCCTGCGTTCCCTATCGTTATCGTTTATGGCAGGTCTTTTTTCCCCATGGTGAAATCTTAATGTCCCGCATCCGGACCACATTCGAACAGCTCGCAACAAAAGAACGCAAGGCGCTCATTCCTTTCGTCACTGCGGGCGATCCCGAACCCGCCATGACAGTGTCGCTGATGCATGCGCTGGTCGCGGCGGGCGCGGACATAATCGAGCTAGGCGTGCCCTTCTCCGACCCGATGGCCGACGGTCCGGTAATCCAGCGCGCGAGCGATCGTGCCCTGAAGCACGGAGTGGGCCTGGACCGGGTGCTCGCGTTCGTGCGCGAGTTTCGCGGCGTCGATCAGAACACGCCGGTGGTGCTGATGGGCTATGCCAATCCGATCGAGGCGATGGGCACCGGGCGCTTCGTCAGCGAGGCGCAGCAAGCCGGCGTGGACGGGGTGCTGGTGGTGGATTATCCCCCGGAGGAATGCCAGTCCTTCGCCGCGCTGGTGCGCAACCACGGCATGGACCTGATTTTTCTGCTTGCGCCGACATCCAGCGATGCGCGCATGGGCCAGGTGGCCGAGCTTGCGAGCGGCTACCTGTATTACGTTTCGCTCAAGGGCGTCACTGGGGCCGCGCACCTGGACTTGACAGAAGTGGCGGACAAGATCCCCCGGATCCGGCGCCAGACCCGGCTGCCGGTAGGCGTGGGGTTCGGGATTCGTGACGCGGCCACCGCCGCAGCCGTGGCCAGGTTTGCCGACGCCGTGGTCATCGGCAGCGCCATTATCCAGCAGATGGAAGCAGCGCCGGCGGGCCAGCAGGTGCTGCGCGCCAGCACGTTCTTGCATGGCATTCGCGAGGCGCTGGACGCCGCATGAGCTGGTTGCAGAAACTGCTGCCGCCCAAGATCAACCGCTCCGTCGGCCCGAACAAGCGCGCCGTGCCGGAGGGGCTGTGGATCAAATGCGAGTCCTGCGACGCGGTGCTGTACGCCACCGACCTGGAAAAGAACCTCAACGTTTGTCCCAAGTGCGGCTACCACAATCGCCTCTCGGCGCGCTCGCGCATCGACATGCTGCTCGACTCCGAGGGCCGCTTCGAAATCGGCGCCGAGGTGTTGCCGGTCGACAGCCTCAAGTTCAAGGACAGCAGGCGCTATCCCGACCGCCTCGCGGATGCGCAGCGGCAGACCGGCGAAACCGACGCGCTGGTGGTGATGCAGGGCGCGATAAAAAATATCCCGATGGTGGTGGCGGTGTTCGAGTTCGAGTTCATGGGCGGGTCCATGGGCTCGGTGGTGGGCGAACGCTTCGTGCGCGGTGTGCGAGTGTGCCTCGAGCAGAACCTGCCCTTCATCTGCTTCGCCGCCAGCGGCGGCGCACGCATGCAGGAGGGGCTGCTGTCACTGATGCAGATGGCGAAGACGACCGCAGTGCTGACCCAGCTCGCGGCGCGCAAACTGCCGTTCATTTCCGTGCTCACCGATCCCACCATGGGCGGCGTGTCCGCGAGTTTCGCCATGCTCGGCGATGTGATCATCGCCGAGCCGCGGGCGCTCATCGGCTTCGCCGGCCCGCGCGTGATCGAGCAGACGGTGCGCGAGAAACTACCGGAAGGTTTTCAGCGCGCCGAGTTTCTGCTGGAGAAGGGCGCCATCGACATAATCGTCGACCGGCGTCAGATTCGCGACCGGCTCGCGCAGTTGCTTACCCAGCTGCTGCGCATCGCCCCGGAGAATACCTGAGCACCCTGTATAAGGCATCCTAAGTACTGTCGCATGCGAGTAGCAGGCATTGCGCGCTACGCGCGCCAATCGTGATTTTGGTACGAATGAAAGGCGTATCCGTGCCAAAATCATGGTTATCGATAAAAGCAACAATGGCTTGGGGTTGTTTTTATTCAAAATCGCCGATTGCGCACCGACGGCTTTTCGTCCGTGCGCAATCGGCGATCTGCGCGGACGGATTCTCGTCCGCGCAACATCGTCATTCCAATTATGTCAACACTCGATTCGCATCTGACAAGAGACCTGGCCGATTGGCTAGGCTACATCGAGCAGCAGCATCCGCAGACCATCGCGCTCGGGCTGGAGCGGGTCGCGCGCGTGCGCGACGTGATGGGCCTGGTGCCCGTGGTGCCGGTCATCGCTGTCGCCGGCACCAATGGCAAAGGCTCGACCTGCGCCATGCTGGAAGCCATCCTCTCGGCGGCGGGCTACCGCGTTGGCCTCTATACCTCGCCGCATCTGCTGCGCTACAACGAGCGGGTGCGCATCGGCGAGCGCGAAGCCGGTGACGCGGCGCTGGTCTCGGCGTTCGCGCGGGTCGAGGCAGCGAGAACGGAAACGGCCGGCAACACCAGCTTGACCTATTTCGAGTTCGGCACCCTCGCCGCAGTGGATCTGTTCCTGCGCAGTGCCGTCGACGTGCTGGTGCTGGAAGTCGGCATGGGCGGACGCCTGGACGCGGTGAATGCATTTGACGCCGACTGCGCAATCGTCACTAGCATCGGTATGGACCACATGGACTATCTTGGCGCCACGCGCGAAGCCATCGGCCATGAGAAAGCCGGCATTTTTCGTGAAGGCAAGCCAGCGGTGCTCGCCGATCCGGCGCCGCCGGCGTCGGTGCTGGCGCACGCGCAGGCGATCAGGGCGCGGCTGCTGCGCGTCGGTCAGGAATTTGGCTTTGAAGCGGAGCCGGGGCAATGGTCTTTCTGGGGCCCTGCGGGCAGGCAATCCGGCCTGGCTTACCCGGCGCTGCATGGGGCGATCCAATTGCTGAATGCGAGTGCGGCGCTCGCGGCGCTGGATGCCTTGCAGCAATGCTTGCCGGTGTCGCCTGAGCAGATCAGGCGCGGATTGGCCGTGGTCAGCCTGCCGGGACGGTTTCAGCTGCTGCCGGGACGTCCTGCAGTGGTACTCGACGTCGGGCACAACCCGCAGGCGGCTGCAGTCCTCGCGGAAAATCTATCCGATTTGGGCCCTTGCCCGCGCACCTGGGCGGTGTTCGGCATGCTGCGCGACAAGGATATTGCCGGTGTCGTGCGCATGCTCGCCGGGCGCGTTAACGAGTGGTTTGTTTGTACGCTGCCGCCGCCGCGCGGCGCCCGCGCCGAAGCGCTGGCGCAGGCGCTGAGGCAGGCCGGCGTGGACGCCGTGCGCGAGTTCGAAAATCCCGCGGCAGCCTACACCGCGGCCCATGGCGAGGCTGCGGAAGGTGATAGAATTATTGTGTTCGGATCTTTCCATACCGTGGCGGAAGTAATTGCTGCCCGGGAACAACTAAAGGCGTAGATGGCGGAAAGCGAAGAAGCTTTGCAGTTGAAACGGCGAGCCCGGCGCCGCCTGGTCGGTGCTATCGCCTTGGTGACCTTCGTCGTCATCATTCTGCCCCTGATACTGGACCGCGAGCCGGGCCCGGCCGGCCCGCCGCTCGACGTGCAGATCCCGAAGCAGGAATCGGGCGGCTTTAGCAGCCGCGCCGTACCGTCTGCGCCGCAAATGCCTGCCGCGCCCGCCGCCGGGAAGAAAATCGATGCCCCTGTAGTCACGGCTGCGCCGCTTCTGCTCCCGGCTGTAGCGTCGCCGGCCAAGGTGGAACCGCTAGCCGCAAAGACGGAGCCGCTCTCCGCAAAGGCAGAGTCTTCCCCGGCCGGAGCCGGGCCGCAGATCGCGAGCGATGCCGCCAAGGCGCCCGCTCCGCTAGCCACCAATACCACCCCTGGCGAAGAGACCTGGGTCGTGACGCTGGACGCATTTTCGAGCGCGAGCAACGTGAAACTGCTGCGGAGCAAACTTTCTGCGGCCGGGGTAAAGTCTTATACTGAACCAGTAAAGACCAAGAAGGGCGAATTGACGCGCGTGCGCGCCGGACCCTTTGCCAGCCGGGAAGCGGCCGAAAAAACGCGCGCCAAGCTGGAAGCGATGGGACTCAAGCCTGGCGCTGTCGCGAGCCGATGACGTGGTTTGATTACGCAGTGTTCGGAATAGTCGGCCTGTCGGCGTTTTTGGCGGCGTTGCGGGGCGTGGTGCGGGAAATCGCGGCGCTGGCGGGGTGGGCAGCGGCAGTGATTCTGTCGGGCTTGTTCGCGCAGCAGCTGGCGCAGTGGCTGCCGGCGGGTTTGTCGCCCATGCTGAGAGCGGTCATCGCCTACCTGGCGATTTTTCTGGTCGTGCTGCTGCTGTCGGGATTGGGTGGACTGCTGCTGGCGAAACTGTTTCGCGCCGCAGGCCTGGGATTCACCGACCGTGTGGTCGGTGCCCTGTTCGGACTCGCGCGCGGCGCGCTGATTGTGTTTGTGGCGGTGATGCTGGCCGGGTTGACCAGTCTGCCTAAGGAGCCCTTCTGGCGCGAATCGGCGCTGTCGGGCCCGATTGAAACCGCGGTGCTGGCGGCCAGGCCGGCGCTGCCGAAAGATTTGGCGCAACGCATCCGTTACAGGTGAAACCATGTGCGGAATTCTCGGTGTAGTGGCAAAGACTCCGGTGAACCAGCTGCTCTACGACGGGCTGCTGGTGCTGCAGCATCGGGGACAGGACGCGGCCGGCATCGCCACTTCCGAGGGACAGACTTTCCACATGCACAAAGGCGGCGGGCTGGTGCGCGACGTGTTCCATACGCGCAACATGCGCGCCCTGTCCGGCAACATGGGTATCGCACATTGCCGCTATCCCACGGCGGGTTCGCCCTCCAGCGCCGCCGAATCGCAGCCGTTCTATGTCAATTCGCCTTTCGGCATCGTGCTTGGCCACAACGGCAACCTCACCAATTCGGAGAGCCTGAAGCAGGAGATGTTCCGCCAGGATCTGCGCCACATCAACACCGATTCCGATTCGGAAGTGCTGCTGAACGTGCTGGCGCACGAGTTGCAGGAGGCTTCGACCAATTACAAGCTCGATCCGCAGATCATTTTTACCGCGGTAGCCAATGTGCACCGGCGCTGCCGCGGCGCCTACGCCGTGGTGGCGATGATCGCCGGCTATGGTCTGCTCGCTTTCCGCGACCCTTACGGCATCAGGCCGCTGGTGATCGGCCGCATCGACACCGGTAGCGGCTACGAATATCTGGTTGCCTCCGAATCGGTGGCCCTCGACACCCTGGGTTTCCAGATCGTGCGCGACGTGGCGCCAGGCGAGGCCGTGTTCATCGACGAGGACGGCAACTTCTACAGCCGCCAGTGCGCCGGGAAGACCTCGCTCAATCCCTGCATTTTCGAATATGTCTATCTCGCGCGACCCGATTCACTCATGGACGGGGTGTCGGTGTACGAGACGCGCTTGCACATGGGTGAGCGGCTGGCGGCGAAAATCAGGACCCAGTACTCCCATCTGGACATCGACGTGGTGATTCCGATCCCGGATTCCAGCCGGCCCAGCGCGATGCAGCTTGCCTTGAATCTGGGTTTGTCTTACCGCGAAGGCTTCGTCAAGAACCGCTATATCGGCCGCACCTTCATCATGCCGGGACAGAGGGAACGCAAGAAATCGGTGCGGCAAAAGCTGAACGCGGTGGCGATGGAATTCAAGGGCAAGAACGTGCTGTTGGTCGACGATTCCATCGTGCGCGGCACCACCAGCCACGAGATCGTGATGATGGCGCGCGAGTCCGGCGCCAACCGCGTGTTCTTCGCCTCTGCCGCGCCGCCGGTGCGCTATCCGAACGTCTACGGCATCGACATGCCGACGCGCCAGGAACTCATCGCCAACGGCCGAAGCGACGAGGAGATTGCGCGCGAAATCGGCGCCGACGCGCTCATTTACCAGGACCTGGATGCGCTCAAGGCGGCGGTGCGCGAGGCGAACCCGCGGCTCACGGAATTCGAGACTTCCTGCTTCGACGGAAACTACATCACCGGGGACGTTACGCGCGAATATCTGGACAGCGTGGAAAATCACCGTAACTGCGCCCGCGCGGAATCGTCCGACGAAGAGCCAAGCACCCAGCTGGACCTGGGGTTGGTGGAGGCGGACTAGCGGAACCGCCCGCGCACAAGCTCTGCGCGGTCGGTTCGACTGCCAGCGCGCCGCCTCCGCGGCAAACCCGATCTGGATTTCCTTGACGCCGAAAATTGACATCCCCCGGCCGTGATAGTAAGGTTGGGCGTGCGCCGATTTGAAGCATAGCTTGCGGGCGCCGCCGGTCAAGGGTCAACGGACCGGCAAACAAATACAGCTAAAGCGTGGGAAACTCGTCTTAGCCAAAGCTAGGCGGGTTTTTTGTTTTTCATACGGACGCAATCATGGCAGAGCAGACTGAATTCGATACCCTGGCGCTTCGCGCCGGCATACACCGCAGCCAGTTCGGCGAGCATTCCGAGGCGATGTATCTCACCTCGAGCTTCGTGTTCGAGAACGCGGCACAGGCGGCCGCACGCTTCACCGCGGGCGCAGAGGGCAATATCTACTCGCGCTTCACCAACCCGACGGTGACCGCATTTCAGGAGCGCCTTGCGGCCCTTGAAGGGGCCGAGGCCTGTGTCGCGACTGCTTCGGGCATGTCGGCCATCCTCGCCACGGCGATGGCCCTGCTCAAGGCGGGCGATCACGTGATTTGCTCGGCCAGCGTGTTCGGCTCCACGGTACAACTGTTTTCCGGCATCATGGGCAAGTTTGGCATCGAGACCACCTACGTC
>Ga0315281_10002770_pt1 | contig 25958 bp, 31 predicted proteins | sample YL17G07_0_MG_FD_204540 | JGI IMG/M metagenome (GOLD analysis project Ga0315281, IMG submission 204540) | Sediment microbial communities from Yellowstone Lake, YNP, Wyoming, USA - YL17G07_0 | ecosystem: Environmental > Aquatic > Freshwater > Lake > Sediment | place: USA: Wyoming | collected... | reverse complement strand
CAGGGTTGACCCTGGCTGTGGGCTATGGCAACCCACAGTTTCTCGTGGATACCAACTGGCTGACCTTGCACCTCAATGATCGGGATCTGCGGATCATCGATATGCGCAACAGCCCAGAGGAGTACGCGGCCGGACACATTCCGGGCGCGATCCACTTTACGGTCAATCAGGCCCGTCTGGCCTTGAAAGAGTCAGGCTTCGCCCTGCCTCCCGATTATGAAATTGAGGAGCGTTTGGGACAGCTTGGCATTACCAAAGAGACGATGGTCGTTGCGTACGATGACCAGGGAGGGTTCAACGCGTCACGCCTGTTCTTCACGCTTGAATATGCCGGCCACAAAAAGGTGGCGCTTTTGAACGGAGGCATCACGAAGTGGACAGCCGAAGAGCGCGCTCTCTCGACAACGCGGCCACAGGTGAGCAAGGCGGTCTACCAGGTCCATACTGAGACGCAGCGCGTCGCGCCGGCGGGCTGGATCGTGACAAACCTTGGAACGCCGAATCTCGCCCTGGTGGACGCCCGGTCACCCGCTGAGTTTCGCGGCGAGGATCTGCGCGCCAAGCGGGGAGGCCACATCCCCGGGGCCGTGAACATTGAGTGGACGCAAAACCTGACCGGCGACAAGACATTCAAGCCGGCCGATGAACTCCTGGCCCTCTATAGCCAGGCAGGGGTGACGAAGGACAAGACGATTGTGAGCTACTGCCAGACCATGCAGCGCGCAGCCGTCACCTACTTCGCGCTCCGGCTCCTGGGGTATCCGGACGTTCGGGGGTACGATCGCTCCTGGAGCGAGTGGGGTAACGACCCTGCGTTGCCGGCGAAGTGGTGAGTCAGCAGTGGAGGCCAAAGACGTTCTGCAGTCGATGGATGGACGCGCGGATCGTCTTCGGGGCGACAGGTTGCAACCTTTTGCGGTGGCGTAAGGAGAGACATGGGTGAGCTGCGACGCGATCCAGTGAAAAATCGTTGGGTGATTATCGACCCAGAGCGGCCAGATCGAGAGGCTGCTCTGAAGGTAGAGGCACAGCCGCCTCCACCGCTTGCGGGCTCATGTCCGCTCTGTCCAGGCAATGAGGCGATGACCCCATCTGAAATTGTAGCGTTTGGCGAGCCCTCGCGTCAGCGGAATCAGCCTGGCTGGTGGGTTCGAGTCACCCCTGACCTGCAGCCCCTTTGTCGAATTGAGGGTGATTTCGATCGAAGGCCGGAGGGGCCATTCGACATAATGAACGCCGTGGGGGCCCATGAGATCGTCGTGGAGAGTCCAGAGCATCATTTAACGTGGGCAGAACTCCCAGAGCAACAGTTGGAGCGGGTCCTGCGCGCCTACAGACTGCGGAGCCTGGATCTCCGCCTGGATGGGCGGTTCCGATCGCTGATCGTGGTGAAGAACCACGCAGACGCAGCGAGCATACTCCAGCATCCCCATTCTCACGTGCTGGCTTTCCCGTTCGTCCCGCACGGGATTGAAGAGGAACTACGCGGTTGCCAGGAGTTCTATGCGAGAAAGGAGCGCTGCGCCTTTTGCGACATCATGCTCCATGAGCGGGTCTCCCGCGTCAGAAGGGTGGAGGAGACCGACCACTTCGTGGTGCTGGCGCCCTTTGCCTCTCGCTTTCCTTTCGAGACGTGGGTGCTCCCCCTCCGTCACGCCTCTGACTTTGCGAGCATCGGCGATGGGGAGCTGGTCGATCTCGCCGGTCTTATGAAGCGGATGATGCAGATGCTCGGGAAGGTCCTCGGCAACCAATCCTGCACGATAGTCCTTCATACCGCCCCGTTTGACGAACCACATACGAATGACTATCACTGGCATCTCGAGATACTGCCGAAGACCGCGACCGTGGAGGGGTTCGGGTGGGGTGCGCGGCTCTTTGTCAACCCAGTGACACCTGAGGAGGCAGCCTCTCTGTTACGACAGGCGATATAGGGTGACCCGATGTGTCCACTGGGACCCCAGAAGCTCATCCTGTACCAGGGTGACGTCCTGGGCGTGGTGGGTGCAGTCTCATTATCCAAACTCTGTTATAAGCAGCTTAGAGGTGGACCAGCCTAACCCACGCGTCAACACGGACCCGCAGCAAGCAGAGGCTGACACAGGCCGATTACGCGCCTGCTGTTAGACGGCTGCACGGCTGCTTACGGCTTGACCGTCCACGGCTGTCATGCTACAGTCGTCCCGTTCCTTCCGCAGTTGCTTTGCGCCCGTAGCTCAGCCCGGATAGAGCGTTTGCCTGCGGAGCAAAAGGCCGGCAGTTCAAATCTGCCCGGGCGCACCACTACAATCTCCCTCGTCATATTTGCTCTCGCCGTCCTGTCGGTGCGCTGGGTTCCGATTCCTGTGTCGCTACCAAAAAGGCTTGACCGTCTCCCAGGTGTGGAGCGTGGATCGTAGCCGAGCTTTCCTCTTGGAACGGGAGACCGGCATGGGACATCCCACTGGAACAGGAATACTCCAACACTCCTCACATCAGTGTGCTGCCAGGTGGACACCTGCCGTCCTTACCCCTCCGCTTGAACCTCCCGCGAAGCCCGCCCCTTGCCACCTGTCTGGCATAACCCCGGTACAGGCAGGCATCGCACGGTGCGCGAGCAGCGCCGGGCCACGCCGATGTCAGTACGACCATGATCTACATCCATATGCTCAATCAAGGGTGGGGTGGCGTCCGCATCTGGGCGCTTCGCGTCGGCCATCATGCGGATGGCGCGAACAATGGTCTCCGCGAGTACGCTCACGCGTCCGCCTGTCGCTGATCCGCAGCGCCGTTGAGCGTGACATAGGGTGAAGTGGTACTACGCAGTGAAGGTATTGGTCACGGTAGCAGTGGTCGTCGCCGTGTCTGAGCTTGGGAAGCGCAGTTCCTTCTGGAGCGCGCTGCTGGCGTCCCTGCCCCTCACGTCTCTCCTCGCCTTTATCTGGCTCTACATTGGTACGGGCAGCACGGAGTCCGTTGCAACGCTGTCGCAGAGCATCTTTTGGCTGGTGCTGGCCTCACTCCCACTGTTCCTGATCCTGCCGTTTCTCCTTCGCTGCGGCGTCGCGTTTTGGCCTGGTGTCGGCCTCGCCTGCGCGCTTACCGTCAGTGCATACTTTACGCTCGTGTGGGTCTTGGAGCGTTTCGGTGTGAGTCTGTAGAGTTCGCCAAGTAAGAGAGGACTGCCCAGGCGGTGATGGAGCAGGAGGAGGCACTTTCCGCAGAATGGGTAGCGGCATAAACTGTGGCACCCGACCAAGACGGTAGCTGAGCACTATGGCTTGACACCCCTCTGGCGTTCGTGTTAGCGTGCGCCTGTCAAGGGTTGGGAAAGTCTTCGTACGTTCTCTCTTCGCGTGTCCCTCACGCATAATATTCTGGTAATACTGGCGGGTTGAAGGGCCTGTTACGCCTACGTGCTCACGAGGCCGGTGTACGGGAAAGGATGCTGGTCAGGGAGAGGTCGATGATGGAGCGGAATGAAGGGCTTCAGCCACCGAAAGAGGGCTGCGCGATTGTCGTAAAAGATGGTCAGTTGATCGTTCCTGACGATCCGATCATTCCGTTCATCGAAGGTGACGGGACGGGCCGCGACATCTGGCGCGCCTCAGTCCGCGTGTTCGATGCGGCAGTGAAAAGAGCCTATGGCGGGAAGCGCCGTATCGTCTGGTTCGAGGTCTATGCGGGCGAGAAGGCGTTCAATACCTTCAAGACCTGGTTGCCGGAGGAGACCATTGCCGCCTTCCGCACTTACGTGGTTGGGATCAAGGGGCCGCTGACGACGCCAGTGGGAGGCGGTATCCGGAGCCTGAACGTGGCACTCCGCCAACTCCTCGACCTGTATGTGTGTCTCAGGCCGATCGGCTACATTCGCGGCGTCCCAAGCCCTGTGAAGCGCCCTGAGCTAGTCGATATGGTGATTTTTCGGGAGAATACAGAGGACATCTATGCCGGGATCGAGTGGGAAGCCGGATCGCCAGAGGTCAGTAAGGTCATCCACTTCCTTCAGGACAGAATGGGCGTCAAGAAGATCCGCTTCCCGGAGAGCTCTGCGATCGGGATTAAACCGGTCAGCCGAGAAGGGAGTGAGCGACTGATCGAAGCCGCGATTCAATACGCGCTCCGACACAAGCGAAAGTCTGTGACGATGGTCCACAAAGGGAACATCATGAAGTTTACAGAGGGCGCATTTCGGGACTGGGGGTATGCCCTGGCGGCCAGTAAGTACCGCCACGAGACGGTCAGTCTTCGAGAGAGCTGGATCCTTGACAACAAAGAGAAGAAGCCCACCCTCACGGCCGGGGACAATGCCCTGGCCATCGAGCCCGGTTACAAAGATATGACACCGAACCGGCAGTCGCGGGTCTGCGAGGAGGTGGAGGCTGCTCTCGCGCTGTGGCCGACGCACGGCGATGGGCAGTGGAGGAGCAAGCTGATGATCAAGGATTCGATCGCCGACATTACGCTGCAGCAGACCATGACACGGGCTGATGAGTTCGACGTGATCGCGACGCTGAACCTGAATGGCGATTATCTCTCTGATGCACTCGCCGCCCAGATCGGTGGGATCGGAATTGCTCCCGGGGGGAATATCAACTATCGTACCGGTCACGCGATCTTTGAGGCGACCCATGGTACGGCGCCGAAATACGCCGATCTGGATAAGGTGAATCCTGGCTCGGTTATCCTCTCCGGCGAGATGATGCTGCGACACCTCGGCTGGAACGAGGCAGCGGACTTGGTGGTCCGGGGGCTAGAGGAGACCATTGCTCGGAGGCAGGTCACCTATGATTTTGCCAGGCTGCTGCGTGCCGAGGGGGCCACTGACGTCAAGGAGCTGAAGTGCTCCGAATTCGCCACTGCCGTCATCGAGCAGATGGGCTAGGCAGGCCAGGACGTGAACGCGTGGGGGTGTTGATGCGACCGAAAGTAACCATAGTTGGCGGTGCGGGTAACGTTGGAGCCACCGTTGGTCAGTATCTCGTCGTGCAAGAGCTGGCCGATGTGGTACTGATCGATATCCTGGAGAGCGTCCAGCATGGACGAGGGCTGGACCTGCTCCAGACGGGTCCGATCCTGGGATCTGACAGCCGGGTCATCGGCACAAAGGACTATCGGGACACGGCCAACTCCGACATTGTGGTCGTGACCGCCGGCATTACCAGAAAGCCGGGAATGAGTCGGGATGATCTGCTCCACACGAACGCCAGGATTGTGGGTGAGGTGGTCGAGCAGGTTGTGGCCCACTCGCCGAACTGTATCCTCATCGTCGTCAGTAACCCGCTTGACGCGATGACCCAACTGGCGCTCAAGCGAAGCGGCTTTGCTCGAGAGCGGGTCATCGGCATGGCGGGCGTGCTGGACGCTGCGCGATTTCGGACCTTTATCGCACAAGAGCTTCAGGTCTCTGTTGAGAATGTTCATGCCTGCGTGCTCGGCGGCCATGGCGACGCGATGATTCCTCTGCCTCGATTCTCCACGGTTGCCGGGATTCCGATTACCGAGTTGCTGCCGCCCGACCGGATTGATGCGCTCGTGAAGCGGACAGCCGGTGGTGGGGGGGAGATTCTGGCGCTGCTGGGAACGGGAAGCGCGTATTACGCGCCGGGCGCCTCAGTCGTCGAGATGGTAGGGGCGATTCTGAAGGATAAGAAAAAGATTCTGCCCTGCTGCGTCTATCTGGAAGGGGAGTACGGGATACACGGGTTATGCGTCGGTGTCCCGGTCAAGCTGGGCGCCGCTGGCATTGAGCAGATCATCGAAATCCGGCTGACACCTGATGAAACGGCGGCGCTGAACCGATCGGCGGCTGCTGTGAAAGAGCTGATTGACATCCTGAAGCTCTGAACGGAAGATGGTTAACTGTGAACCCTTAACAAGAGGAGGACGGGACGTGATGCAACTGAGAAACAGATACTTGGGTTCCTTAGTGTTGGTTGTAGGGCTGTTGGTCGCAGGCTGCGGTGAGGAGACCAAGAAGGAGAATGAGCAGTTGAAAGGGCAGATGACAATCCTTCAGAAGGAGAATGCCGACCTTAAAGCTGGGGCGGTGACGGTGAAGGGTGATAACGAGGCGATGAAGAAGGAGCTCGATGAGATGAAGGCGCAGATGCAACTGATGGAGGAGCAGATGAAGGCCAAGGGCAAGCCTGCAAAGAAATAAGGGAACTACTCAGGTAGAGAGACTGTAGGCTTTTAGGCTGTAGGAACGCGCACAGATGAGCCAGGCGTTTTCCGGTTGCGACGCGACAATGATGGAGACCGAAAAGGTTCTGGACGCCTTAATTCGGTTCATGCACAACGACTCACAGCCTTCAGCCTACAGCCTCAACACCAGAGCAGTTACGAAATAAGTAGCCTGCCCAGGCGATAGTACTACCGTGAGCCCTTCAGAGACTCATGGCCGACGAGCGACTCAACAACCAGCGGGGGTAGGTCGTGGCAGCAACCGCGCGAAGGGAGATCTGGTGGCTGCAGCCGATGCTGATCGTGCTGACGCTAGGCGGGTTCATGGTCTACACGACCTGGGCAGTCCTTCAGGGAGCCCACTATGACTACAAGAACTACCTCTCGCCTTTCTATCCACCCTTCGCCAAGCCTGAATGGTGGCCGCTCTCACCGGCCTTCCTGATCCTCTGGGCCCCGGCGGGCTTTCGGTTGAGCTGCTACTATTTCCGGAAGGCCTTCCATCGTTCTTTCTTGCTGGCCCCGCCGGCCTGCGCAGTTGCTGACGCGCGGGCCGGCTATACGGGGGAATCCCGATTCCCCCTCATCCTCATGAACTTCCATCGCTACTTTCTCTATCTCGCTATGGTCGAGCTCATCGTCTTGTGGTACCACGCCGCCCGCAGTGTCGTCTTTGACGGCCGACTCGGCGCGGGGACGGGCTCACTCGTGATGGTTGTCAATGTCGCCCTCCTGAGTCTCTACTTGACCTCTTGCCACTCCTTTCGACACCTCATCGGCGGGCGGCTCGACTGTTTCTCACACTGCCCATCCCGACACGCCCTCTGGAGTCAGGTCAGTCGTCTCAACGAGTGTCACATGCTTTGGTTCTGGCTCAGCCTCTTTTCGGTGGGACTGACTGATCTGTACATTCGCCTCCTGTCGATGGGCATCATCAGCGACATGAGACTCTTCTGATGGTGCAGGAGCAGTACGAGACGTACGAACACGATGTGCTTATCATCGGTGGCGGTGGCGCAGGCCTGCGCGCAGCCATCGAAGCCAAGGCGCAGGGCGTCTCCGTGGGCCTTATCTGTAAGTCGCTTCTGGGCAAGGCCCATACGGTCATGGCCGAGGGTGGAATCGCGGCCGCCCTCGGTAACGTCTATCCAGAGGATAACTGGCAAGTGCATTTCCGCGACACGATGCGAGGCGGCAAGCTGCTGAACAACTGGCGGATGGCCCAACTGCACGCCCAGGAGGCGCCGGAGCGTGTCTTGGAACTGGAACGGTGGGGTGCGGTGTTCGACCGGACCAAGGATGGGCTCATTCTGCAACGCGATTTCGGCGGCCACCGCTACGCGCGTCTGGCCCACGTCGGCGACCGGACGGGCCTTGAGATGCTCCGCACCTTGCAGCAGCATGCGGTGGCTCAGGGGATCGAGGTCTACATGGAATGCACCGTAACGCGCCTGCTCAAAGATGGCGACCGTGTAGTCGGCGCGTTCGGCTATCGGCGCAGCACCGGTCAGTTCATCGTCGTGATGGCGAAGGCGGTGATCCTTGCGACCGGCGGGATCGGCAAGCTGTGGAAGTTCACCTCCAACTCCTGGGAGTGTACCGGCAATGGTACCATGCTGGCCCTCGATGCCGGCGCGGATTTGATCGACATGGAGTCGTACCAGTTTCACCCGACCGGGATGGTGTGGCCACCCTCGGTGCGGGGGACCCTCGTGACTGAAGGGGTACGTGGCGACGGCGGGACACTGCGGAATAGTAGCGGCGAGCGCTTCATGTTCCGATACATTCCGGAGTTCTTCAAGGCCGAGACCGCCGACAATGAGGCTGAAGCCGACAGGTGGTATACGGACAAGAAGGTTAACCGGCGTACGCCCGATCTGCTGCCTCGCGATGAGGTAGCGCGGGCGATCAACTCGGAGGTAAAAGCCGGTCGCGGGAGTCCACACGGCGGGGTCTTCCTCGATATCGCTTCGCGGCGGCCCGCGGACTACATCATGCGGCGCCTGCCGTCGATGTATCACCAGTTCAAGGAGCTGGCCGGCGTAGACATCACGAAAGAGCCGATGGAGGTCGGGCCGACCGCCCATTATATGAATGGGGGGATTCGGGTCGACGCGGACACGACAGCGACGGCGGTGCCAGGTCTGTTCGCGGCCGGCGAGGTCGCGGGAGGGCTACATGGCGGCAACCGCCTTGGTGGCAACGCCCTGTCCGATCTCCTGGTCTTTGGCCGGCGCGCGGGTCAGCATGCGGCGTTCTACGCGAAAAGCCTCTCCAGTTCGCCGACGGCTGATACGAGCCAGCTTGACGCGTGCGCACGTGAGACCCTGATGCCGTTTGAGGGTAAGGGCGCCAAGAATCCCCACGCTTTTCATGCCGAGCTGCAAGAGACCATGCAGCCGCTGGTGGGGATCATCCGGACGGAAACGGAGCTGCAGGAGGCGCTGGTACAACTCGAACAGTACCGACAGCGACTGCCGCAGGTTCGTGTCGAGGGTGGCCGTCCCTACAATCCCGGCTGGCATGCGGCCTTGGACCTGTACGCGATGCTCGCAGTGGCGGAATGCGTGACGCGATCGGCGCTGGAACGCAAGGAGAGCCGTGGCGGACATACGCGGGACGATTACCCGGTCGCAGATCCCCGGTTTGCTTCAGTGAACGTGGTCGTCCGCAAACGTCACGGGGCGATCATCACGACCCTGGAGCCGACTCTCGAGATGCCAGAGGATCTCAGGCAGCTTCTTCAGGAGAAGGGGTAATGCCGGTCGTCACACTGCGGCTCTTCCGGGGCGACGCGAGGGGCGGCGGTTTCACGGAGTACCGGGTAGAGGCCGAGGAGGGGATGGTTCTCCTCGACGTGATCCACCGAGTACAGGCGACGCAGGCACCTGACTGTGCGGTCCGATGGAACTGCAAGGCCGGCAAGTGCGGCTCGTGCAGTGCCGAGATCAACGGCCGGCCACGGCTTATGTGCATGACCCAGATGAGCCTGTTTCCTGCTGGTGAACCGATCACGGTCGCCCCCATGAAGGCCTTCCCGATTATCCGGGACCTGGTGAGCGATGTCTCCTTCAATTACGAGGTCGCCAAGACGATCCCCGCCTTCAGGCCGCGCCCGCCAGAGCCCGATGGCACGTATCGGATGATGCAAGAGGACGTCGAGCGAATTCAGGAGTTCCATAAGTGTATCGAGTGCTTTCTCTGCCAGAATGTCTGCCACGTCATCCGTGACCACGAAGAGAACAAGCCACACTTTGCCGGGCCTCGCTTCTTCGTTCGGATGGCGGCGCTGGAGATGCACCCGTTGGACACCCACTCGCGCACGGAAATGCTCCGGGCGAAAGCCGGGATTGGCTACTGCAACATCACCAAGTGCTGCACCGAGGTCTGCCCCGAACAGATCCGGATCACCGACAACGCCATCATCCCCCTGAAGGAGCGCGTGGTGGACGATTGCTACGATCCGATCCTCTGGGTAATCCGCAAGTTCACTCGAAAGTAATAGCCACCCACACCCCGTCAAAGACCGACTCTTCTCCCGCAAGTATCAGCGAACTACGCATGACGACATAATTCTCAGGCAGTGCGACATTCCGGGCTCGACCCGGAATCCAGTGCCTTCCTGGACTCCTGCTTATGAGGGAATGACGCCTGTTGCTACGACTTATAACGCTAGGCATAATGGCTCAACAACGGGGATTCGCAGGGCAGACTCTTATGCTTAACGGTATCGGTCCAAAATGCTACAGAAAACAGCAGGTGGTGGCCAGTAGCCGACGCATCAAATATGGGCATACTACCGCTATAATGTAGGAATACTATTGTATGGACTAACTATCTTATAGATGGTATACGCTTGGTAAAAGTAGTCCCAAGGGAGGTTCCATGGATAAGGCGGTTGTCACAGTCAAGGGTCAGGTGGTGATCCCGGCAAGGCTTCGGCGGAGGTTTGGTATTAAAAAGGGAACGCAAGTGTACCTGTACGAACGGGAGGGTGAAATCATCCTCAGGCCGATCACTGACGAATACATCCGGGCGATGGCAGGGATGACCGGCACCAAGGGCAGGCTCCTGAAGGCGTTGATGGAGGAAAAGGCAAAGGAACGGGAGCTGTGAGGGCGGCCCTTCGGGTCTTAGATTCGTACAGCCTCATCGCCTATCTGGAGGGTGAAGCCGGAGCGGACAGGATGATTGAACTGTTCCGGGCCGGGAGGGATTCCGGGCGCGATCTTCTCCTCTCAGTGATCAACTGGGGTGAGGTGCACTACATCACGCTGAGAGAGGCGGGGCGCGAGCGGGCCGAGGAGGTGGCTCACCTTATTTCAACGTTGCCGATCGAGGTTATTCCTGCCGATCTGAATTTGACCAGGCAGGCGGCCGAATTCAAGTCCAGCATGAAAATGTCTTACGCCGACTGTTTCGCCGCAGCCTTGGCAAAACTCAAGAAGGCAGAACTGGTGACGGGGGATAAGGAGTTCAGACAAGTAGAGGGGGAACTGAAAATTCTGTGGATAGCATAGTCTTTCACCTCGCGCCTACTCGACCGTGACACTCTTCGCGAGGTTGCGGGGCTGATCCACGTCGCACCCCTTCCGTACGGCGATGTGGTAGGCGAGGAGTTGCAGGGGGACGACAAGGAGTAGGGGCATCGGATCGGCAGAGGGGTGATGAGTTCAGCCGCCTCCCTTGAGATGGTCCCGTGTCTCCTTCAGCGCTCGTTATATGTGAGGCGGTCCTACGAGACGCAGACGAAGCAGTTTTCGTGCGAGTGCGTATATATCTTTCTTATTCCCCGCTTTCCGAATTCCCAAGGCGACGATGAGAACCAGAGCATTATTGGTGTCCACCCGATAGATAATCCTATATCGCTGTCCAATAACGCGGAGGCTCCGATAGCCTGCAAGCTCCCCGATGAGCGCTTTGCCTTGTTTCGCCGGCTCTTCCGCCAAGCCATCAATCGCTTCCTGAAGCTTCACCTGAACCCGGCGGTCAGCAATATTTCTTAGGCATTGGAACGCAAAGGGCGCAAGCCGAATCTGGTGGATCACAGACCAAGCTCTCGCTTGACCTTTTGCCAGGAGACAACTTTCCCGGTTTTGATCTCCTTGATACCCTGGCGAAGCGCTGCCATGAGCTCGTCATCTCCCATGATCTCTAGCGTTTCTGTGATGGACTCATAAAGATCCCAGGGCATCACCGCCAGGACTGGCTTGCCTCGTCGCGTGATGGCAACGGTCCCCGGATCTTCTGCCAGGCGCTCTGGAAGGGACGTAAGCGCGTGTCGGGCTTCTGTAATGGGAAGCTCTTTTCGCATAGTGAGAATCTCCTTGTTAGTTTCTGACCTTCCTACTGTACATAACAAAGGGCAGTATGTCAACAAGGCTTCAAGTGTCTTCCGGCTATTCGACACTCACGAACTTGGCGAGGTTGCGGGGCTGATCCACGTCGCACCCCTTCCGTACGGCGATGTGGTAGGCGAGGAGTTGCAGGGGGACGACAAGGAGTAGGGGCATCAGGTGAGGAAGTGAAGACCTTTGTCGAGGTGACGCCGATCTCCCTGGCCGACGTGCGTGTACAGGACGCGGTGTATGACACAGGTCTTACATGAGGCTTGACAGTGGCAGATCAATGCCATTAGAATTGCATCATTATGATGCATCATGTGCAGCTTAATAGGAGGTGATGATGAAGGCAGTCACATTACGCAACCTTCCGCCTGAGCTTGCCCGGATCATCCGCAAAAAGGCCGACGAGCAGCACGCCAGTCTCAATAAGGTCGTTATCGGTCTGCTGGAGCAGAGCGTGGGGGTTAGAGGGAAGTCCGGGGAGACGGCTCTGTACCATGATCTGGACGCTCTGGCTGGATCGTGGACGCAGCAAGAGACCGCAGCCTTCAATAAAGCCTTGGCCAAGCAGCGCACCATTGATCCGGATCTATGGCAGTGACGCGAGTCATGTTAGATACCTCAGCCTACTCCGCGCTCATGCGGGGTCATGTGGAGGTTAAACGGGGCCTCCAGCGGGTCGATGAGATCTATTTGAATGCGGTGATTCTCGGCGAGTTACTGGTGGGATTTACGCGAGGTAAGCACGGAAAAGAGAATCGATTGGAGCTTCAGCAAATCCTCGCATCGCCGCGTGTCAGCCTGGTACCTCTCGATGAGGATACCGCCGAAAGGTACGCACTGATCCTCACTAGCCTCTGGAAGGCCGGGACCCCTATACCCACGAACGATATATGGATCGCCGCCAGCGCCATGCAGTACGGGTGTCGTCTCTTGACTGCGGATGCGCATTATCACAAAGTTGGCCAGATTATCGTAGAGTATTTTGAGGTGTTCTAACGATGTTATCTCCACAGAACGGCCAGGCATGCTGGCAGACGTGGGGTTGCGGAACTTCGAGGGCAGCGGAGACTGTCCTGCAGGGATAGTATGTGGCCTACTCGACCGTCACGCTCTTCGCGAGGTTGCGGGGCTGGTCCACGTCGCACCCCTTTCTCACGGCGATGTGGTAGGCGAGGAGTTGCAGGGGGACGACAAGGAGTAGGGGCATCAGGTGAGGGGAGGTATGAGGGATGTTGACCAGATGGTCGGCCTTGGCCATGAGGCGGGAATCGGTCTCATCGGAGAGGGCGATGACGATCCCGTTACGCGTTTTCACTTCCTCGATATTGCCCAACATCTTTTCGAAGGTCCGGTCCTTTGGCGCGAGAAAGACCACCGGCATCTCTTCAGTAATCATGGCAATGGGTCCGTGTTTCATCTCGCCGGCCGGATACCCCTCGGCGTGGATATAGGAGATCTCCTTGAGCTTCAGGGCCCCCTCCAGCGCGATGGGGTAGTTGATGCCGCGACCCAGATAGAGGAAACTCGGTGCGGCGTAGAAGTGCTCGGCCAGTCCTTCCAGCGCGGGCCCAAGGGAGAGCACCTGCTCCATCTGTTGTGGTAGGCGGATCAGATCACTGAGCAATTCCTGGGATCTCGTTCCATCGAGGCACTCTCTGGCTCGACCCAGGGCCAATGCCAGCAAGTAGAGGGCGGCCAGTTGGGAGGTGAAAGCCTTCGTCGAGGCGACGCCGATCTCCGGCCCGGCGTGGGTGTACAGGACGCCATCGCTTTCGCGGCTGAGCGTAGAGCCGACCACGTTACAGATGGCGAGGGACTTGCAGCCGCGGCGACGAGCCTCGCGCATGGAGACCAGGGTATCCAGCGTTTCACCAGATTGACTGATTGTCAGGACCAGCGTCCGTTCATCCAAGATCGGGTTGCGGTACCGGAACTCGGAGCCGTAGTCCACCTCGACCGGAATACGCGCTAGATCTTCGATGAGGAATTTGCCGACCAGCCCGGCATGCCAGGAGGTCCCACAGGCGACGAGGACGATCCGATCGATCGTTGGCAGCGTGCTGCGGAGTGACTCCAACCCTTCGAGGTAGATCTGACCGCTCTCCAACGAGAAGCAACCATGGATTGTGTCGCGGATCGCTCTGGGTTGCTCGAAGATCTCCTTCAGCATGAAGTGCTCGTATCCGCTCTTCTCGGCCATGATGGGGGTCCAGAGAATCTTTTCGACCTTCTTTTGCACCGACTCCCCGGTTAAGGTCGTCACGTTGACACCGTCATGGGAGAGGACCACCATCTCTTCGTCGTCCAAAAACAGGACATCGCGGGTGTGGGAGAGGATGGCGGTGACGTCGGAGGCGATGAAGAACTCCCCGTCACCAAGCCCCACCACCAGTGGGCTGCCATTCCTGGCTGCGACCAGTCTGTGCGGATCGCCCTTCCAGAGGATCCCAAGGGCGTAGGCCCCAACGACGCTGGTGAGCGCCCGGCGCACGGCAACCTCTAAGTCTCCCGTTTCCTGAAGTTGCGCCTCGATCAGGTGGGCGATTACCTCGGTGTCGGTGTCTGACGTAAAGTGGTGTCCCTCCTGCTGAAGCTTCTCTTTCAGGGCCAGGTAGTTCTCGATGATGCCGTTGTGGACGACGACGAGATCGCCGGTGCAATCGCTGTGGGGATGCGCGTTCGCTTCGGTGGGCCGGCCATGAGTGGCCCAGCGCGTGTGGCCGAGACCGACCTCTCCTGAGAGATCACGACCCCACAGGGCATTCTCTAACTCCTTGATCTTGCCCACGCTGCGATACAGGGCGATCTGGTCCTGTTGGATGATGGCCAAGCCGGCCGAGTCGTAGCCCCGGTACTCCAGCCGCTTGAGCCCCTCCAAGAGGATCGGGACGACCTTCTTGTGTCCGACATACCCCACGATTCCGCACATCGCTCTACCCCTTCTGCTGCTTAGACCGAAATACCGCAGCGAAGCCGGTCTTATTCATCTGCCGTGCCCGGCCCAACGCCAGCGCATCGGCCGGCACATCCTCGGTGATGGTCGATCCGGCGGCGATGATGGCGCCGCAGCCCACCGAAACCGGCGCTACGAGACTCGCGTTGCTGCCCACAAATACGTCATCTTCGATGACGGTCTGGTGCTTGGTGACGCCGTCATAGTTACAAGTAATCGTCCCGGCGCCGATGTTGACCCGCTCCCCGATACTGGTATCGCCGATGTAGCTCAAGTGTGGGACCTTGGACCCTTCGCCGATGACCGATTTCTTAACCTCCACAAAGTTTCCAATCTTGGCCCGGTGGTGAAGCTGAGTGTGGGGTCTTAGGTGTGCGTAGGGTCCGATCTGGCACCCATCACCGATCTGGCTCTCCTGGATAATGCACCCATCAAGGATAACGGTGCCATCGCCCACCGTCGAATTGCGGATCCGGCAGCCTGGGTAGATCGTTGTCCCCTCCCCGATCACGGTTTGCCCTTCGAGGGTGACGTTGGGGTAGAGGATCGAATCGGGACTGATCCTGACAAACGAGCCAATGTAGGTACGCTCGGGGTCGAGCAGGGTGACCCCCTCGGTGAGCAGTCGCATGGCGGTCTTTCGCCAAAGAAGACGATGGATCTCAGCCAGCTCGGCGCGGGTGTTGACCCCTCGTACCTCGTCGGGGTCTGGCGCGAGGCGTGCCTGCACGCCTCCGTCGCGATCCCGTAGCAGCGCGATGGCGTCAGGGAGATAGAGTTCACCCTTGACAGCGGAAGGACGGATCGTCTGGAGGGCCTTAAAAAGCGCGGGTGCGGCAAAGCAATAGACTCCGGCGTTGATTTCGTGGATTTGCCGCTCCTGCGGCGTGGCCTCCAGCTCCTCGACGATCCGCAGGAGTTCCCCTGTCGCGGATCGCACTATCCGTCCGTAGCCGATTGGCTCAGCCACCTCAGCCGTGAGCACGGTGGCCAGCGCACGGGCCTCGCGGTGCGCCAGTAGAAGGCCGTCGAGGGTTGCTGAGGTGAGGAGGGGCGTATCCCCGGATACGACCAACAGATCGCCATCGAAGCCAGCAAGGGCCTCTTGGGCGTGGAGTAGGGCGTGAGCTGTACCTCGCCGTTTCGGTTGGCAAACGAATTCGACGGCTTCGCCAGCCAGCGCCTCTCTTACTCTGTCGGCTTGGTAGCCGACGATCACGAGCGTTCGCTTTGCCCGGAAAGGGCGGCACGCTTCGACGACGTAGGCGATCATCGGCAGGCCGGCCACCGGGTGTGCCACCTTCGGGAGCTTCGAGCGCATCCTGCTCCCCTGGCCAGCAGCCAGGATGACCGTGCAGAGATCGTTCACGTGCAGACACCCCTCCTCAGACGCGTCTATTGCGTGCGGCGTCTGCCGCGTCGTTTGGTCTAACCAGAAAATCGAGACTCAAAACCCGAAACTCTAATTTGGGCTATGGGTTACAGTTTTTACGATGCTACCACACCTTCCAATAGCCGCAAAATCGATTGCGCAGACTCAGGGGTAGAGATTGACATCGCAGCCGGGTCGTTTGCCTGTCATTGCGAGCACCCGAAGGGCGCGCGGCAATCTCGGTGCAGAACGGCGAGATTGCTTCGCTGCGCTCGCAATGACGGGGGGATGGCGCCTCACGTTTGCATCTCCCGTACCCCGAGTGCGCGCAGGGCCGCCGAGACGACGAAGAGCGAACCGGCGACGACAACGGCATCCTCTGGATCGGTCACTGCCTTGGCCAGCGCGATCGCCTCAGCCACATCCTCAAGGATCTCGATCTTTGAACAGAAGCGTTCGGCCTCCGGCAGACGGTGCGGATCGGCGGCGCGCTCACTCTCTGGACGGGTGAGAATCACCCGCTTTGCCAGGGGCGCCAACTCTTGCAGCATCGCGATCCAGTTCTTATCCTGCAGCACGCCGAACACCAGAGTCAAGCGACCGGCAAACCGTTGCTCCTCGAGAAAAGCCCGCAGCGCGATCGCGCCAGCCGGGTTGTGCGCACCATCCAAGATCACAAGAGGGCGGCCGGGGAGGATCTGGAGACGGCCAGGCCATCGCGCCTGACGTAACCCTTCGCGGATTGACTCCTCCGTAATGACGGCGCCAGCGGTCCGGAGGAGTCGGGCCGCTGCCAGGGCAGCGACTGCATTGATGACTTGATGCCGGCCGAGTAGGCGGATATCGAAGGTTTCGGTAGGCTGCCCCTTTTCGCCCACGTTGAATCGCTGGCCAAAGAGATCTGACCGATGAACCCGCCAGTCGTATAAGCTTCGGACATCGAAGAGGGTCGCGCCACGCTTTCGACAGGCGTCGGTAATAACGGCCAGCGCCTCGGGGGCATCGACGGCAGTGACGACCCGCGTTCCCTCTTTGACGATTCCTGCCTTCTCTGCGGCGATCGTCCCTAGCGTCTTTCCTAGATACTCTTCATGCTCCAAGGCGATATTCGTGATGACCGCCACCTGGGGGTCGAGAACGTTAGTGGCATCGAACCGCCCCCCCATTCCTACTTCGACAACCGCGTAGTCCACCTTGCTGCGAATGAAGTGAATGAAGGCAAGGGCGGTCGCGAGCTCGAAGAAGGTAGGGTGCGTAGGGGCGCCGCTTGCTGCGCCCGGTGCGGGGCGAAATCCCCCCGTGCCCCCCTTTTGTAAAGGGGGGGTGGGGGGTTTTGGAGTTCCGGATGCCGGGTGTAGGGTGTAGGGTGTCGGAAAAAACTCAGCGATGACGTGACGAAGTTCATTGGTGAGGGCGACGACGTCGGCCTCCGCGATGGCCTGACCGTCTACCTGAATCCGCTCTGTGAACTCCAGGAGATGCGGGGAGGTATAGAGCCCGACTCGATAGCCGGCAGCCTTCAGGATCGAAGAGAGAAAAGCGGAGGTAGACCCTTTACCATTAGTCCCACCGATCAGGATCGACCGAAATCGTTGGTGCGGATCTCCAACCGCCCCAAGAAGCCGTTGGATATTCTCGAGATCCAGCTTCATGCCGTAACGCTGGAGTCCGTAGAGATAGGAAATCGCCTGGGAATAGGTCATACGCCACATGCGCTGAAGGATTTTCTTCGGTGATCTACCAGAGCGGAGAGTCCGGATAGCGCTGAGCCAACCAATAATCGAGTCCAAACGAGCGACCGGCCCGCGTGAGGAAGACGACCAGCAGACCGGCCATAAACGCCTGGTCCGAGGTGGTGGCCGGCGACCCGCCCCCCTTGGCCAGGAAGAAATTGAGCGCCATGAAGATCCCCGCCAGCGCGGCCGGACGCGTCAAGAACCCAAACAGGAGCGCCAAGCCGCCCAGGATCATCCCCCATGTGATCAGCCAGGCAAAGATCTGGTGATGGGGAATGACCACGCCGGCCAGGAACGGCCTATACCAGTCAAACGCCCCGGTGGCTTTGGTCGTAAGCCACTTTTCTAGCACACTTGGACCGGTAAAGCCGCCGGTCAACTTCCCCATACCATCCTGAAGGAAATAGTAGCCGAAAAAAATGCGCAGCAGCGCGACCTGCCAGAGCTTCGTCTCTATCCGCCAGTTGCCCTTCGGTTTGGTCACCGATACTCCTGATGAGTGTCCACGCTACAGCTTCTCGACCTCAAAGACTCGGATGTTATCCTCCTCACGCGTTGAGAGGATTTTCAGGCCGACGTCGGTCAGCAACGATTCGAAAATCGCGGCCGCAAACGGGAATCGGTCGGCGTCAAATGCGAATTCCGCTTGCTCGGTGGGCTGAAGCTCCCCCGCATGGAATCGAAAGACGCCCTTCAAATAGATGATAATGTCCGCACTACATGCGGGAGCCCGGACAACAATGCGCCGCATCGGCCTGTCCTCGACGACGATTGGGGATCGGAGGCCGCCGCTAGATCTTTTTCCGCGTCAGGTACCAACGTTCGGCTCCCGCCTTGGCACGCTTGTCAGCCTCATCAATCGTTTGCGGCGGGGGAACGATCACATCCTGGCCGGGCTGCCAGTCGACCGGGCAGGCGACCCCGTATTTGTCGACGGTCTGTAGCGCCTTCAGGCTCCGCAGGATCTCATCGATGTTTCGCCCGAAGGGGATCGGATAGTACATGGCGAAGCGGAGGATCCCCTCGGGGTCGATGAAGAAGACACCGCGTACGGTGAGGCCGAGCTCTGGGTTGATCAGGTCGTAGAGGTTGGCCACGACCTTATCGGGATCGGCGACCACCGGGAAATCGAACTTGACCTTGGCCGACTCCTCCATGTGGCGGAGCCACTCGATGTGCGAGTAGATGCTATCCACGCTCAGACCGATCACCTCGCAGTCCAGGTCCTTGAATTCCTTGTGTCGCTTGGCGAACTGAATGAACTCCGTCGTACAGACCGGCGTAAAGTCGGCGGGGTGAGCAAAGAGTAGGACCCACTTGCCGCGGAACTGGGATAGGGCGATGGGACCCTTGGTGGTATTGGCGGTGAAATCCGGCGCCTTCGATCCGATCTTGACCATTGTGACCTCCTTTGAGGCTTAGTTCATAGCGTCGTCATATCGAGCCTTACGTTCCTCGTTCCAATCAGCCCAACTGTCGTACACTCAGTGATGCTGGTTCACCACTATTGTAGTCCATAGTTCGCCCTGGGCGAACAACGATTTTTTGGTTGCTCAAATATAGAAGAGATTGACGGCGAAACCCGTTCATGTGCCCGTCATTGCGAGCGCCCGAAGGGTGCGCGGCAATCTCACCGTTCTGTTTTCGTGAGATCGGGGAACCTGGGGACCAAGAACGGGTGGATTGCTTCGCTACGCTACTCAGAAACTGGCTAAGTTTCTGCCACCTGCGGGTCCGTCCCCGCTGGATGGGATACTCGCAATGACCCATCCCCATCTCTTGAGCGATCCCACTCAGAACATCCCATTCATCTGACGCAGCCGCCGGAAGAGCCACGCCATTACGAGCAGCAGGCTCAGCAGCGCAACCGTCATTTGCGCTGGAGGATAATCATAATGGTTCGCGAGTACGAACGCGATCGCGCCGGTCATGAGGGCAACGAGTGGGGCGACAAGGAACATGGGGCGAACCTCGCGGCAGATATTCTTTGCGATAAGGGCAGGAAGCACCAGACACCCAAACGTATACAACATCCCGGAAGATCTGATAGACAATCCCACGGTGAGACCGAGCAAAGCGGAGATGAGCATTGCCCATCGAACGATGTTCATACCCACCGCCGCGGCCATGGCGGGGTCCATAAGAAAGAGCAGGATACGCCGATGGGTGATCGCGAGGAAAAGAGCGGTCAAGCCCGCGAGCGCACCGAACCCCCAGACGTCTGCGCGGGTCGCTCCGATGATGCTCGATGCGAGCAGTCGGTGGATCTCCTCCAGTCCATGCGGGCTGTGGGAGACGATGAGGATGGAGAGGCTGGCCGACACAAGGAATACCCATCCCGTGATGGCCTCATGGCTCTCTCTCGACTCTCCGCCTCCGCGCGCGGTGGTCAGAGCCGCGATCACGGAGAACGCCACGGCCATGGCGGACAGGAACCCTTCAGAGCGGAACCAAGACGCGCTGTCCGTAGCGACCCACGCCCCAATCCACATCGCGAGAGCGATACCAAGGGTTGACGCCTGAGAAATGGCCGCACCGATGAAGATCTGGTCACGGGCCACTGCAAGCACTCCAACCAACGAGAGCAACAGGGCGATCGACCAGCCGACGAGGTACGTGTTCTGAAACAGAGGCCATGATGAGAGGAACTCCTCGATCACGGATGTTCTCCCGGGGGGTAGACATGGACTGCGACAGCGCCCGATGGATCGCGGGTTACCTCCACGCCCACCCCGTACACCCGCTCGAGGGCGACCCGATTGAGCATCTGTTGGCGCGGTCCAGACTCGACGCTACCCGAACGGAAGAGAGCCAGGTGCGTGGCGTATCGCGCGGCAATGGCGATATCGTGGGTGATGAAGAAGAGGGTCAGATGTTCCTCCTGGTTCAGATCGGCGAGAAATCGTAGGAACGAGTCCTCCGTCGAGAGGTCGAGGCCATTGGTCGGTTCGTCGAGGATCAGCAGGCCAGGCCGTCGCACGAGGGCTCGAGCCACCAGCGCCCGTTGCCGCTGCCCGCCCGAAAGGGACCAGTAATCGCGTCTCGCCATCCCCTCCAGACCGACCTTGTGCAGCGCCCACTCGAGGCGCTCTGACTCCTCTTTCGTGCCGAGCCGAATGCCTACGAGTCCCAGTACGACAAATTCCCGGACCGTGGTCGGGAGGGCCGGATTCAGATCGCATCGCTGCGGGACAAAACCGATCCCCTTCCGGCGCGCCAGGTCCGGGTGGAGCCATAATTGTCCAGCCTGTGGTCGAAGTATCCCCAGTATGGCGCGAATCAGCGTGGTCTTTCCAGAGCCGTTCGGTCCGATGAAGAACCAGAACTCCCCCTTTCGGCACTCAACGGTGATGCTTTCGAGCACAGTCCGGTGCGCGTAGCCCACAGTCAGCTCTGTCGCTTTCAGAATGACATCAGCGTTCTCCATGTTCCTCCGGAAATCCCCCCCACCTTAATCCTCCCCCTCCAAGGGGGGAGGATTCCGCATGAGGTGGCCCTTCCCCCCATGAGGGGGAATGTGAGGATGGGGGGGTAAAGATGCATTTTCGTGTACCGTGTTGTGGTCGCGGCCGCATGAGATATTCCTCCGGTGCTGACAGTGCCTGTAGGCAAGCGATGGCCGCACCTATGAACCTTCCAAAGCTGCGGCCATCTCTCTCACATTATAGTAAATCATGGCGAGGTAGTCATTGGTACCATCGCGCGCTCCTACCTGGTGGGCCAGGTTCACGACCTTGGCGCCGGTCTGTTGCGAGATGAATCGGGCATGGCGAGGGTCATAGAAGCTCACCGTCAGAACCGCTCCGATCCGTTCTGCTCGCATGAGATCCACCAGCGTTCCCAGATGCTTGGTCGTTGGGGGGACCCCTGGTTTCGGCTCCATGAAACCGATGACTGCGATCCCAAACCGGCGAGCGAAGTAGGGCCACAAATTGTGATCGGCCACGACCTTGGTTCCGAAGTGAGGAAGCATCTTCCCTAGCCAGCCCTGCAGGAGCGACGCCTCTCCTTGGCCCTTGAGGAAGGGGGCAAGCTTTCCGTGCTCGTTGAGCATAGCGAGCTTTTCGATATCGTACTTCTGGGCGAGTTTCTCACCCACCAACGCTGTGCTCAGTCTCAGGTTAAAAGAGATGTAGCGATCCTCGAAGTATGGCTTCCTGTCCGGTCGCAGTTCAACCAGCTTGTCGCGAATAAGCCGCGCCACTTTGAGGCCATTCAATGGATCAAGCAGATAGTGTGGGTTGCCCAGGGGGTGAACATCGCCCATCGAGCGGTCCACCAGGCCGGTGGGCACTTCCAGAGGCGAGATGGTCCTGGATGCGTCGATGTAGCCGCGCCCGCCCGGCAAGACCGCCCCGTTCCTGGCGTTCTGCAAGAGGACCGGGGCCCAACCGATTTCCAAGTCCATCCCTACCTGGAGATAGAGATCGCACTGACTTAGCGTCTTGATGAAGCTGGGCTTAGCCTCGATGAAATGCGCGTCTTCCGTCCCCTTGGCGAAGACCGTGACCGTGACCTGGTCCCCTCCCACCTCGTGGGCGAGACTGCCCAGGTCTGACACGGTGGCGCACACCTTAATCGGCCTGGCGCCCTCCTGAGCAGAGGCGCCTGCACTAACCAGGCTAAAGGCTCCCAATATGCAGGCGACAACGCCCCACACAGACGGTGTTTGCAGTAGTCTCAGCATACGCGATCCCCCCCTCCCCTTAGCGCCGTTAGTACTTGTGAGCGGGGTGGGCGCCGTAGAGGAACTCGACCCCCAACCAGACGGAATGAGCGTCCTGGCGTTCCAGGTGATCTGCCCGATCGTAGTTATACTGCAAGCGAATCCGGGAGAACTCAGAGGGGTGCCAGGCAAGAAGCGGCGAGATCCGGTGCCGGTCGTCTCGGAACGGGTCATTCGCCCGGCCACTCCAGGCAAGCACGCTCGCTCCGCTCCCGCTTGCATATTCGTAACGCAGTCCGGCTGTCCACCCATACTGGAAGCCATAGAGCGCTTGAGTATACAATCCCCAATCCCGGAGTGTCTTACGCGGCAGGTCGATGGTACCGTCAAAGAAGCGGTCAGCCACATAATCTCGCCCCATCGCCTCCGACTGCCACAGGAAGAAGGGCCACCCTCTGAAGCTCGTCGTTGGTCGCCACGTGAGCTTGAGGTCGGCACCGTAGATTCGCGTATCGCCATCGGAGCCAGTGGCGTTTGGACCGAAGAGTCCCGAGATGCCCAACTTAGTCGTCATCGTGTCGCTCGGGTTCCAGGAGTTCTCCCAGCGGAGCGAATAGAGGAGGTCGCTCAGGTTCCTGACGTCCCGCTTGACAAACGGCCGTCCGCCGATCGGCCGCTCCTGGAAGAACTCCTCGTTGGCCAGGAAGCTGGCCGCGATTTCGCCGTTCGCATTCTGCGCGCCAACGTAGAGTTGAGAGTACCAAGGGAGCGGCATGAGCCATCCTAAACGCAGGCCGGACTGTCGCAGGCCATCGGGTCCGAACAGGCGTGTATTGATGATCGGCTGGTCCTGCCAATCCCAGGCATGCGGGTGGACCGGATTGATCTGGCCGAACTCCGTAAAAAAGTGTCCCCCCTTGAGTTGCAGTCCGTAGGGGAGTGCTTGCGTGGTGAAGAAGGCTTCCTCCAACTCGACCCTGGTGTCCCCAACGACAGGGTCAATGAGGTAGAGGATATGAGCCTCGCCCGTGAGGTACGGGTCCACGGCACCTGTAAATGACAGCTCCACCTGCTGGACCGTAAAGCCGCGCTTGCGGGGGTCGTGGTCGCCGCCCTCAAGCCTACCGGTCGAGGCCTCCCGTTCGGTGGAGGTTCCTGCTGCGAACAGCGCATCCAGCGAGATGTCGATCAACCGAAACGTGCTCCCGCCGACCTGACTGGCAAAGAGATCGGTTGTCACGGATACCGATGCCGGCGCCTCTATGTCCTTCAACGCTTTCTCGAGTGCCAACTCAGGGGTTACGGGTTTCTCCGCTGCTGGTAATTGAGATCGCATCGCTTCAACCTGACGCTGGAGATCTTCCAGTTTCCTCTGCTTCTCGGTGTCACGCCGGCGAAGCTCTTCAACCTCCTTCTTTAGGGCCTCCAGCTCTGGGTTCTTGACCTGTGCCCACGTAGCTCCAGTTCCGATAATCAGTGCAGCCAGGGACATCAGCGTAATCATGCCCAGCCGTTTGGTGGAGAGGGTAAACATCGATTGTTCCTCCTCGAAAGACGACGGCACTGGCCGGGGCCGGACCACCCCGTACGAAAGGGCAACCGAGAAGGTAGGGGTATCGCGAGCTTACCGACCGCAGGCCAGAACGATTCGGATGCTAGGAGAAAACAGGCGGGGCGCGGCTCTGAAATGATCCAAGATCTGTGATGTAGGGAACTGTGACGAATGGGGGAATGCGGAAGGCTGAGCCGAGGAAGAATTGCAGAAGGAGAGCGAAGAAGAGGCCGGTCGCGGCGACCTGGTGCCAGAAATGGATCGGGCAAGACCCGTTCGCCTCTGACTGAGGTTTGTCTTGGGACTGATAAGGATCAGTAGTCTGGCTCGATCCGGGAAGGAGCAGCCGGAGCAACCCACCGAGTGAGCCGACATCCCCATGATCGTGGGGGTCAGGGGTAAGGAGCAGCAGGCTTATGTTAAGGAGCAGAAAGATTGCAACCGTCAGACTACAGGCTCGCTCCCGATTGAAATGAATTACTTTGCAGCCTATCAAGAAACCGCTCCACGGTTGAAGGTGGATGCCAAGGCAAACAGGAAGAGGGCTGCTATAACCACAGTTCCGCCGGCAGCCAGCGAAAGGTAGTAGGCCAGAATAAGCCCAACCAACACCGATGCAAGGGCTGCGCCTATCGCTATCCCCACTGCCTGCCTAAAGCTTGAGCCAAGGGAAAAACCGGTGAGCGTAGGAATGACAATCATGGCGCTGACCCATCAGCACCCCCAGCATTCGCATGACCACAACAGTTGTAAGGGATGTAAGGCCAACCAGCAGAAGGTTCGAAGCCCCCACAGCAACCCCGCTGCTTCTGGCGGCTCTTTACTACAGCCCAAGGCGACCGTAATGGCAGAGCAATTACCAGGTACCGCGATATTGTCGATATCAGGCGCTTATCCATCTTGCAAATTCACTACTGTCCGGTTAAATGTAAAATCAGCATTTCTGGGTTTGTAACTTCTTGTTTTGTAAGGATACAGTTTTCTAACGCAAGTTGAAATCGTTGACACCTTGACATGCTCGGAAATCCTCATCAATAAGGGCTTTGCGTGGGTTGCGCTTAAAATGAACCGGACACTACTGTTGCAAATTATATGTAATTTGTAGCCCAAATAATCAGGCAGCATAGCAATTGGCGCACCGGCCGAATAGTTGAACATCATGGTCTGTTATCATGAACCCGACAGAGCGAAGGGTCCTTTTCTTTAACAGATCGAGCGCCTTGCCCTCAAGCATGCAGTTCGCAAGCTCTTTGATCTGCCCGCACACCTGACATATCAGATGGTGGTGGTGACCGGTAAACTCCTCTGAGAGCTCAAAACGCTGGAACCCCGGCCCGCTTCCAGCCACCCTTACGACCCCAATGTCCTGAAGCAGACGGATGGTTCTATAAACCGAGACCAGATCAATACGGTGGCCTTCAATCCGGGAATAGATCTCGGCTGCCGACATAGGCCCTTCGGTCTCGGCAAAAACCTTAAGGACCGCTTGCCGCGGTCTGGTCAGCCGGAACCCGCGACTTGAGAGCAGTCTTGGAATTACTACGTCTGGATCCCTCACCACTTCACCTCCATACTTGCAAATGATTTGCAATATACCGAAAGCGGACAGCGCGGTCAAGTACTTTTTTAGGTCTTCCTGGTTTTCGGTAGTGACCCTCAAGATGGGCGATTAAGCTGGCCTCTTTTGGTGCCCTGGCCTTGGAGGAGGGCAGATGGCCAAGAAGGGGGGTAGCGACAGTAGAGATGTCGTCACGTTGCTTATCCCGATGCGCGATGCACGTTCTCTGGCAAGCTGGGGTCTGGCACCGCAGTATCCAACGGAACCTACGTTGTGGGCGGGAGGTGCGTGCGCAAAAGAATCTCTTCTTCGCGGAGGGCTTCGAGGGTGGTGGCAGGAACGGCGGTGACGGCAATGGTATCGCCGACGGCGTTGAAGACCTCGATGGAGTACCCCTCTGTACCGTCAGGGGCGGTGTGGTGGTCCACTAGTTTCACGATGTCGCCGCGACGGAGACGATGCTGCGGCAGGTCGCAAGTCAATGCCATATCAGTGTCAGTAGTGTCCGGTTTATTTGAACGAGGTAAACTGCAAAGCCAATATTGAAGCGAGTGTCGAGAGATTTATGGGTGTCCACGATTTGAATTTCAAATTGAATATTTGCCATA